>WBZP01002170.1_pt1 | contig 18976 bp, 14 predicted proteins | sample 5204301 | NCBI WGS metagenome assembly WBZP01 (sample SAMN12412401, study PRJNA552823) | activated sludge metagenome | isolation source: activated sludge from nitrification reactor of wastewater treatment plant... | place: USA: Pennsylvania | collected 2017 | reverse complement strand
GTTTAATTTAAGCAATGGATTAAATGCATTGAATGGTTCAGTTTTATTGGCTGTAATGGCTTTGCCAACAATAATTACGATCAGCGAAGATTCGATCAGCAGCGTACCTCCGGCATACAGGGAAGCATCAATGGCATTGGGAGCCAATAAATGGCAAACAATCTTCAGGGTAACACTGCCGGCGGCTACCCCCGGGCTGATAGCCGCAACAATGCTTGGGCTTGGAAGGGCTTTGGGAGAAACTATGACTGTATTAATGGCTACCGGTAATGTTTCAATGACACCAAAAGGCTTCTTTGATTCAGTAAGAACAATAACGGCTACAATTGCTATCGAGATGGGGGAAGTGCCTTATGCAACTACTCATTATTTCGCTTTGTTTGCCATCGCTATGATCCTGTTCCTGGCAACCCTTGTGGTGAATTTAACAGGTGAATATTTTGCAAACCGCTCAAGAAAGTTCCAGCTATGAACAAAAAAGCAATATCGGGAATAAACCATGCAATTCTTATGGGAAGTACATTAACGGTATGCCTGTTCCTTGGAATTATTTTGTGGGATATTTTCAGCAAGGGACTCTCCTCTGTTACCTGGGAATTTGTTTCTGCATATCCGGCTAAGGGTATGACCAGTGGAGGTATACTCCCTGCGATCACAGGAACTTTATTACTCACTTTTATAACTTTAATTTTTGCTGTTCCATTAGGCATTGGATGTGCTGTATTTCTTAATGAATATGCCAGGCCTGGGTTGCTTACCAATATTATCCGGGCATCAATAAGAAACCTGTCAGGTATACCGTCAATTATTTACGGACTTTTTGGTTTAGCCTTGTTTGTTCAGTCATTGCGATTGGGAACCTCTCTTATCTCTGCAGGATTAACACTTGGGTTACTCTCTTTGCCCTACATGATTACAACAACAGAAGAATCTCTTAAACGGGTTCCGGTAGGTATGCGTGAAGCGGCCCTGGGGCTGGGCGCAACCCGGTATGAAACCATCAGGGACATTGTGCTGCCGGCAGCCTTCCCGGGAATATTAACAGGTATTATACTCACCGTTTCAAGAGCTGCGGGTGAAACAGCGCCGATACTTTTTACAGGAGTCGCATTTTATATAAACGGGAAAGGAGCTTCCCTTAACAGTGAATTTATGGCGCTCCCATATCACCTTTATATGTTATCAACCCAGCATACAGCGATTGAATCAGTAAAACCACTGGCTTATGGAACTGCTGTTGTATTAATCACACTTGTATTTCTGCTAAACCTTATTGCCTTTGTTATCAGGTACAAAAACAAAATAATTGAATAGCCTGTATGAAAAGAAATAAATTATACTGCCGGTACCTGGATCTGTATTTTGGAAAGAAACAGGTGCTGAAAAATGTTTCTATAGATTTTTCTGAAAAGCAGGTGGCATCTCTTATAGGCCCTTCCGGGTGCGGCAAATCTACTTTATTACGCACATTCAACAGAATGCATGACCTGGTGCCTGATGTAAAAATTGAGGGTAAAGTATACCTGGACGGGCTTGATCTGTATGATACAAAAACACCTGTTACTGATATACGCAAGCGCATAGGAATGGTATTTCAAAAACCAAATCCGTTGCCCAAAAGTATTTATGAGAACCTGGCCTATGCACTTAAAATACATAACTATCCAAAATCTGAGATACCGGGATTGGTGGAAAAGGCATTACGGGAAAGCTATTTATGGAATGAGGTAAAAGATGAATTGCAGAAGCCGGCTGCAAAACTCTCGGGAGGACAGCAACAGAGGTTATGTATAGCAAGAACAACAATTTTGCGGCCGGAAGTGATTTTGATGGATGAGCCCTGCTCGGCCCTGGATCCGATAAGCACCGGAAAGATCGAAGAACTAATCGGCACACTTAAGCAGAGCTATACTATTGTAATCGTTACACACAATATGCAACAGGCAATGCGTATTTCAGATAAGGTTGCATTTATGTACCTGGGAGAACTGATCGAATATGGTTCATGTAGCAGTATTTTTAAAAGCCCGGTTCATGAATTAACCAGGAATTACGTTACCGGAAATTTTGGATAAGCGTGCTCAATTAGTTTGATGCCCGGATAAAATAACAGCCCATGAAATCAACAGGGGAAAGGATAATATTTACTTAACACTATGATAACCCGGGATTCACATTGCCTCTTTTACTTTATATCTGAATAAAGCTTTATTAATTAAACCCATTAATCATGAAAAAGCTGCAATTCTTTTTTCTTAACCTTATTACAAGAGTATTCCTTTTCAGGCTTGCTGATTTTTGTTCTCCCTTGAAATTCTTTAAAGTACAATTGTGAAGCCTAAAAAAAGGGCTGTTGATATTGTTGTAATATCTGACGTACATCTTGGCACTTATGGCTGTCACGCCAAAGAGTTATTATACTACATGAAGAGTATAAAGCCAAAGATTGTTATTCTTAATGGAGATATTATCGATATCTGGCAGTTCAGTAAACGATATTGGCCCAAAAGCCATATGAAAGTAATAAAGCAGATCATGGCCTGGATGACCCGGAAAGTAAAAATTTACTATATCACAGGCAATCATGATGAAATGCTACGGAAATTTGCAGGGTTTAAAATGGGTTCTTTCAGCATTGTAAATAAAGTTGTTTTAACCCTGGAAGATGATAAAAAGGCCTGGTTTTTTCATGGTGATGTATTTGATGTTACCATGCAGCATTCAAAATGGCTTGCAAAATTAGGTGCAGTCGGATACGATTCACTGATCCTTATTAATCGTTTTGTCAACTTCATATCCGTTAACCTCCTGAAGCGGGGAAAATTATCTCTCTCAAAAAAGATCAAGAACAGTGTTAAGTCTGCAGTGAAATTCATCAACAGCTTTGAACAGACTGCAGCTGATATCGCTATAAGCAATAAGTATGATTACGTTGTCTGTGGCCATATCCATCAACCGGAAATAAGAGAAGTTGCCAACAGCGAAGGAAAAGTTTTGTATCTGAATTCGGGAGACTGGATAGAAAACCTCACGGCACTGGAATACCATGAAGGTATATGGAATATTTACAGGTTTGGGGAACAGGAACGCATTTTGATGAATCAGCACCGGGAAGAAGAAGAACCCGGTAACAATGAAATATTTGAATCAATCTTGAATGAATTTAAACTGGTAAGGCAGGTATGAAAATATTATATGCAATTCAGGGAACAGGTAATGGTCACATCAGCAGGGCAAGAGATATTATCCCATTGTTACAGCAAAAAGGAGAGTTGGATATTCTTATAAGTGGAACAGAGGCGGAAGTGGAATTGCCTTATCCTGTAAAATATAAATTTAAAGGCCTCAGCTTTGTTTTTGGAAAAAAGGGCGGTATTGATCTCCTGGCAACTTACCGGAAAGGAAACCTGAAAAGACTTTATGAAGAAATCAGGAGCTTACCCGTGGAAGACTATGATGTTATAATCAACGATTTTGAACCGGTAAGTGCATGGGCCTGTAAATTGAAACATAAAGTGTGCATTGGACTGAGCCACCAGGCGGCAGTTGCGAATAAAAAGAGCCCGAAACCTAAAAATAAAGATCTTGTCGGTTCAGTAGTATTGAAAAATTATGCCCCGGTTACAGAACAGTTTGGCTTTCATTTTGATCATTACGACAGGAATATTTTTACCCCTGTTATAAGATCGCAGATTCGAAATGCAAATCCTTCTGATAAAGAATATTACACTGTTTACCTGCCTGCTTATTCAGATCAAAGGATCGTTAAAGTGCTCGGTAGTATCCCGGAGGTTAATTGGCAGGTGTTTTCCAAGCATACCGACAAACACAGGCAGGAGGGAAACATGTTAATTTCACCCGTAAACAATGATGCGTTTATTGAAAGTCTTATTAATTGCAGTGGAATTATTTGCGGCGCTGGTTTTGAAACGCCTGCGGAAGCAATGTTCCTGGAAAAGAAATTAATGGTAATTCCCATGAAAGGGCAATACGAACAGCAATGCAACGCGGCTGCCTTAAAACAGATGGGGGTTCCGGTAATCAAAAGTCTTAAGAAAAAACATCTTGAAAAAATTGTTGACTGGATAAGTAACTCCAGAACTGTGAAAATAAACTGGCCCGACACAACCGGGGAGGTTATTGATAAAGTTATCGACCGATATAAAAAGCTTGCCAAAGAAAATACAACGCAACCCCTGGGCGAAGCCCCTTATTCCCTTCGGAAATTCAAGAACCTGAACTTCGGAAAAATCATTCAACAAATCTCACGTTCTTAATGGCTTTACAAAGATCGGCTTTCGGCCCGGATTTTAAATGGGGAATATCTACAGCAGCATACCAGATTGAAGGAGCTCACAATATTCATGGGAAAGGAGCATCAATATGGGATGAGTTTGTAAAAAAGAAAGGAAAAATATTTCAGAATCATAATGCCAATATAGCCTGTGATTTTTACAACAGGTACCGGGAAGACACAGAATTAATAAAGGCTCTTAATATTCCCAATCACCGGTTTTCTATTGCATGGAGCCGTATTATTCCGGAGGGAACCGGGCGTGTGAGCCGAAAGGGAATAGATTTTTATAACCGTTTGATCGATTTTACCCTGGAGTGCGGCATTGAACCCTGGGTAACACTCTATCATTGGGACCTTCCACACTCACTGCATGAAGATGGAGGTTGGACAAACAGGGATATTGTGAGCTGGTTTGGATTTTATGTTGAACAATGCATGAAATATTTTGGAGACAGGGTTAAAAACTGGATGGTACTGAATGAACCGATGGTGTTTACAGGCGCTGGATATTTTTTTGGAGTACATGCACCGGGAAAAAAGGGTTTGCGGAATTTTTTGAAAGCTGTTCATCATGCAGCACTTTGCCAGGCAGAGGGAGGAAGGATACTGCGTGAATTAAATCCTCAGAACAATATTGGTACAACATTTTCCTGCTCTCATGTTGAACCTTACCGGCAACTGGACAAAGATATCAGCGCAGCTAAAAAAGCAGATGTAATCCTTAACAGACTATTTATTGAACCGATATTGGGATTGGGGTACCCGGTAAAAGACCTGCGATTGTTAAACAGGATAGAACAGTTCATGAAACAGGGGGATGATAAATTGCTTGCATTTGACATGGATTTTATCGGGATACAGAATTACACAAGGGAACTGGTTAAGCACAATTCTTTTACTCCTTTTGTAAAAGCCCGGATCGTAAAAGCAAATAAGCGAAATGTAGAAACAACGTTGATGAACTGGGAAGTTTACCCTGAAGCCTTGTATCATATCCTTAAAAAATTCTCCTCGTATCAGAATATTCCCCCATTAATTGTAACTGAGAATGGAGCAGCATTTAAAGATATAATGATCGATGGCAGGGTTGAAGATCCTAAAAGGCTCTACTATCTCATAGAGAGCATCAATCAGTTGCTTCGTGCACAAAGAGAAGGCGTAAATGTAAATGGATATTTTATCTGGACTTTGCTCGACAATTTTGAATGGGCAGAAGGTTATTATCCTAAATTCGGAATTGTTCACGTAGATCATACTACACAAAAACGTACCATAAAAGCCTCCGGTTATTGGTATAGAGATTTTTTAGCTGCTGAGTGATTTTTACTTTATAAAATAAAACTACACCTGTTCTTCAATAAGAGATTCTGCAAACTTAGTATTGACTGGTACCTGCACCTGTGTCGGGAGAAGTGATCAAATGCAAAAGTATTTTTCAGAAAATAGCAAACAGGGGCCTGCCTATATCTGAACAACACGACTTAGGGTTAACATTAATGTAATGGTTATTTAACCCGCCTGTAGCTATTCTGCAGGACATACTTTGTATTATTGCCTAACGTTCATTTCGGGGATAAGAGTGAACAACTTAAGCGATCAAAAGAGAGCTCTTTCCGTGCAAGAGCTCTCTTTATTTTATTCTTCTATGCAGGGCGTACAACGTTTTGAATACAAAGCATTGAGAGAGCAGTTGGAAAAAATGCGAAAAATTGCTTCGACAGAAGGAATAGGAAATCATATGGAGTCAATTAATGAGCATGAAACCAAGTTAATTGAAATTTATAATGAGTACCTGAATACGATGAATAATATCGCAGGTGTGGTAAAAAAATTTGAACAACATAAAATGGCAATAAGAAGGCTTACGATAGTACATAAGCAATTGCTTAAAGGATAACTTCCTGAACAGTCATGTTTGAAATGACAAGAGGATTGTGTTGTAATCTTTGTGACTGATTCTTACGGCTCCCCTTCCCCCGGTTTACTGTACCAGTTCAGGAAAATTCTGAGAATCTAAATCTTTTACTTATAAACAGGAGGTATTCCGGCGTATACCGATACAACGGGCAGAAAGTAAACTTTAGCTGTGATGTAAGTATTAAGTTCAAGGCGACTTATCTCGCAATAACTATCCTGGTAGATTGTTTGAATCCATCGTTGTTTGATACCGTTAAAATATAACTGCCATTCGGGAGTTTGGCTGCCTCAACCTGGTTAGTTCCATTTTGTAATGTAGTTGTAAATAGTTTTTTGCCGGTAACGTCAAACAATTCAGCAGACGGATTTTTTTCGAAGCCGGAAACCAGCAGGTTTATGATGTTATCCCGTACCGGGTTTTGCTTTACCGATACAATTCTTTCTATGCAGGTTATTGATAGTTTTAATACCGTAGAATAAGAATATTTTCCATCATTGTCAATAATTCTGAGCCTGTATATAAAATGTTTGCCTGACAAACCGTTCTCAGTGTCTTTAAATATATATGATGTTTCCGTATTACTGTTTCCCATAGCCGGCAGCATTCCAATTGTTTTCCAGTTGCTGTTTTCAACCTCACTCCTTTCAATTTCAAAACGATTGCTGTTGGATTCAGATACTGTTGTCCATTTCAATACGGGTTTGCAATCAGCCAGGTATCCTGAGAAACTGGCAAGTGTAACCGGAACCGGATTAAAAACCTGGATGGTGGAGGAAGATGAATTATCAGCTGTAATGTCGCCCGGTGTTGCGGGACCAGATGCGGATCCGGGAGCTACGCCATTGGAAAATAAGAGATTCCCTGAAACAGTTTCAGGCCCACCGATTACATTCCCTGTTATTTTTATAAGAACGGTTCTTGCAGTGTTAGGAGGAATCTGATCGGTTCCATTACTAACCCGGATTACACCCGAAGCATTGGAGATAATTGTCCACCCCGAAGGAAGGATATGACCGGAAACAGGAATACCGGCGATGGATACAGGTACACTGAGTTGAGGCCTGAGTTTGTATTGTGCCACGGCAGTAGTGGTGCTCGTATTTGAAATGGTGATTTCTACAAATACGGACCCACCAAGGGCAACATACCCTGAGTTTTGGGTAAGCACATTAATTGACACGTTTTGAGTAGTTCCTGTTTTGGAAATAATAAGTATTGAACAAAGAAAAAATATTACGGCTATTGGTCTCATATCTGTTGTAAAAATTAAATCATTGGATAATTGTACATGCGGTTGTAGAAGAGTTGTCTGCAGGTAAATCTCCATTTGTTGCAGGCCCCGATGCCAGCCCCGGGGCAATGCCATTCGAGAAAAGCAGGTTTCCCGAAATAATTTCCCGGCTGGATGTTTTCGTTGCTGACAGAGATATCATGAGTGTTCTGCAGGTATTGGGGCCAATTCTGTCGGTGCCATTAGATAATCTTATCACTCCATCCCTGTTGAAAACAACGGCCCAGCCGGGTGGGAGAATATGGCCGCTGTCAGAAACCGACAAGGCAGACAAAGGAACACTTAACTGCGGTTTGAGCCGGTATCCTTCTACAGTTGTTGTTGTACTGCTGTTACAGATACTTACTTCAATATAAATCTGTTTTCCTTTTTTTACTGTGCCGCCATCTGCTGATAAAATATTCATTCCAACATTCTGGGCAAATCCATTTTGCAGTGCAAAAAAAGTAACAGCAGCTATAAAAATTTTTTTATATAGAAATTCCATTTTATAAAGCATGTTCAATTATTAAAGCGGGATAACATTTTAAACTGCCTGATGTTTTTTATCTCCTGTTGCAGGCAATTTTCAGAACTATTCATTAACTAATTATTACGGAAATGTTATTTCATGCCATCGAAAGAAAAGAACCGGATGATTATGCCGGAATTAAAAAGGATAATATTTGTATAACAATTTCTTGACACAGTTGCGGATTCATTTTTTTTGCTTTGCAGAAATTTTTTACATCATGTCAAGAACCTTCTTTCTGATTTTACTTTTATCCCTTGCCAATACAGTGTTTTCTCAAACAGGAAGAATAAATGGCAAAGTAATAAACGCATCATCCGGTCAGGCACTGGTAGGTGCCACATTGGTGTTGATAGATAAGAGCCGGACAACAACTACTGATCAGAACGGGGTCTTCAGCTTTAATAAACTCCCGGCTGGTATTTATTCTGTTAAGTGTACCTATGCAGGTCATGTTGATAAACTGATTGAGGAAATAACGGTGGTTGATAATGAAGTTACAATGCTGAATATATCATTGGAGGAAAAGAAATCTGATGCCGTGGTTGTTTCGGCAACGAGGATAAAAGCGGCGGGAGAATCTGTAGCTTCTTTATTGATTGCACAGAAAAACAATGCCGGAGTAAGTGATGGAATTACTGCAGAATCCATCCGCAAAACCCCGGATAAAAGTACAAGTGATGTTCTTAAAAGAGTGAGCGGAGCGAGTATTCAGGATGACCGGTTTGCTATTATCAGGGGATTGAATGACAGGTACAATGCTGCATTCATAAATGGTGCACCTTTGCCCAGCACCGAAAGTGACCGTAAAGCATTTGCATTTGATATTTTTCCTTCATCAATCCTCGATAACCTTGTTATCTATAAAACCGCAACGCCGGATAAGAGTGCTGAATTTGCCGGAGGTTTGATTGATATCACCACCAAATCAATACCAGCTAAAAATTTTATGGCCATTTCCTTTGGTGGTGCATTCAATACATCAATAACGGGCAAAACCCGCTATTACTCTGCTAACAGGGGCAAAAAAGACTGGCTGGGTATTGACGATGGCTCACGATCTATACCTAATGCTGTTCCGGGTGTTAAGGAACTAAAAAATCTTACTTTCCAGGAACGGGCAGAACTTGCAAAACTCTTTAAGGATTACAAATGGGGAATAAATACCGGCAATACATCTCCCAGCTTCAGTTTCCAGTTTTCAAAGGGATTTACATTTGAAAGAAAGCAGAAAGAATTTATAGGTGCATTGTTTTCTGCCACCTATAACAAAACTTTCAGTTTTTATGAAGGCGAAAGAAACAGTTATGATTTCGATCTTACAGCCCCGCAAGGCGCACAGTTGAATCAGAAGAGCAAATACCGTGATTCTGTGCATAACGATGAAACAGTATTGGCGCTACTTGCTAATATTTCTGTAAAGATCAATAACAGTAACAGCATCAACTGGAAGAATAATTACAGCATCAATACAGATAATAAACTGGCAAAAAGAATTGGTTCACCCGATTATACAGCTGACTCTACTATTTTTATTAAAGATGCAACCCGCTGGTACACCTCCAACAGGATATTTTCATCACAATTATCCGGAGAACACCAGCCCGGAAAGTATAAAACAAAAATTAACTGGCTTGCTGCTTATAGTGAGGTAAGAAGGGATATCCCGAATCTTGCCAGGACATCTTACTCAGGAATTTACCCTGATGTAAATTTCCTCTATGCAAACTTCTCTTTCGGCCCCCCAAATCAAACTGCCGGTATGGGTACCATGTTTCATGCAAATTCATTTGAAAATATTAAAAGTATCAAAGTTGATATAACGCAGCCCTTTACGTTCATGAAAAATTCACAGAATTATGTGAAGATTGGTGCCGGATACCAATACAGAAAGCGGGATTTCAGCAGCCGGGTTCTTGGTTTTGCACCTTATGACCGTGGCGTGGCGTTCGACTATTCATTAAATGAACTCCCCGATGACCAGATTTTTTTACCGGAGCACCTGGGCGTAATGGCGAATGGAATGGGAGGTTTTATGATCAGCGACGGCACTTTGGCAAACTCTGATTATAAGGCTTCCTCTGAAATGATTCATGCCTATATCATGGATGATCAAAGATTTTTTAAAAAATTCAGGTTAATATTCGGCGTAAGAATGGAGAGTTTCAGGCAGAAACTTAATTCGGTTAAAAACCTGAATGATACGATTAACCTGAATACTACGATAACAGATTTCCTCCCTTCTGTCAATTTTGTGTATTCGCTTACATCGAAAATGAATATCCGTTTATCCTATTCGCAAACGATTAACCGCCCTGAATTCAGAGAATTAGCGCCATTTCTGTTCTATGATTTTGTTACTAACTATACTTATGAAGGACAGGAGAGTTTGAGCAGGGCCAGGATAGATAATTATGATTTCAGGTACGAGTTTTTTCCAGGCAAGGCCCAGTTGTTTTCTGTATCTGCTTTTTATAAAAAATTTAAAGACCCGATTGAAATTGTAACAATCCCCAATACTACCAGCCAGGTAATTTATGTGAATGATAAATCTGCCGAAGTATATGGTGCAGAAGCTGAGTTCCGTACATTGATTGGTACGCTGGCCGGAATTAAAAACGATAAATCCTGGTTGAATAAACTGACGCTTTCAGCAAATGCTGCATACATAAAATCAAGCGTAAAACTGGATAGTTTATTTAGCTTCCCACCAGAACAACTCGTAACAGACAGGGCGCTGCAGGGACAGTCTCCTTATTTGATCAATACCAGCCTCGGATTTAATGATGATAAACTCGGTCTGTCTGCTACTTTTTCGTTAAACAGGGTTGGTGATAGAATTGCCATTGCAGGAACTTACCGTGATGCAGATATTTATGAAAAAGCCAGAACGATTATAGATTTCCAGGTTGCAAAATTTTTCCTTAATAAAAAACTTGAACTGAGGATTACGGCCAGGGATATTTTGGCACAAAAGATCAGTTATTATTTTGACTTTGATAAAAGCAAATCATTTACCGGCAACGACAGGTATTTTTCATCTAATACAGCTCCAAAAGTTTTTAGCTTGAACGTCACATATAAGTTTTAATTAAACGTCCGTACACCTTCAATCGGTCAATTGTAAGAAATCCGCCTTTAGGTGGATTTTTTTATTCAGGGAAGATTTGATAAGCATGGAATGATTGAGGGGTTTACTAATTTTTTTTGGTATGCAGTGCTTACCAGTTCTCAAGCTCTCACTGAATGCCGGTATTGTAAATAAGTTTCAGAGAAGACTGTTAACAATTTATTTTTTTTAGGCTAACAATTTTATGGCGATTTGGTAATAATGCAGGATATTTTTTTGTGGTAGGTTTGTTCCGGAAATGCAGCAATATCAAATCAAATGAGAAACAGCCGACAAACTGCATTCTATTTCCGGCATCCTTGGTGAACATGTGCAGGCATTGATTAAATCATAAACAGAATTGAAGCGGGTGAATTATGATACCATCTTAAAATGGTAAACAGTAAAAGTATGTCCTGCCAATAACCTTTTCTATGAATAAATCAACTCTTTAAATACGCAAAACAAAATTTATTAATAACCAAATGTATCTCATGGATCTGAACAAAAATTTTAAACAAACATCTAATTAAAACAAACAAAATGAAACGAAAAATTTTATCTATGCTTTCCATGATGCTGTGTACAGCATCATTGGTTAATGCCCAGGATGCAACCACTTACCGTGGAGCTTTTGCGCCTGCTCCTGAGGCAATGTGGACAAACACATGGACGAACTGGAACCCACAGAGTTCGGTTTATGCTGCTGCCAACGTGAATGTATCCGGTAGTATCAGTTCTAACACTACCTGGACCAGTAACAATGTATACCTGTTGCAGGGGCTGGTATATATCGACAGTCTTGTTACGCTTACAATTCAGCCTGGAACAGTGATTCATGGTGATTTCAATACGCCAAACTCTTCGCTGATTGTAAGGAGAGGTGCAAAATTAATTGCAGAGGGGACGGTTTGTAACCCGATTGTATTTACTTCCAACAGGGCTGCAAATCAACGCGGCCTTGGAGACTGGGGTGGAATTATTATGCTTGGTCGTGCAAAGAACAACCAAAGTACAAATGTGCTTATTGAAGGATTGTCTGCTGCAGATACAAGAAATTATCATGGAGGTACTGATGACAATGATAATTCAGGTTCGCTTAAATATGTACGTATTGAGTATGGTGGTTATGTTTTTGCAGCCAATAATGAAATCAACGGTTTAACAATGGGCTCAGTTGGGCGTGGCACAACCATTGATTATGTTCAGTGCTCATTCATCAATGATGATGCATTTGAATGGTTTGGCGGAACAGTTAATTGTAAGCACCTCGTGGCATATCGCTGCCTGGATGATGACTTTGATACTGATTTTGGTTTCAGCGGTACCGTTCAATATGCATTGGGCGTTAAAGATCCTGCTATTTCTGATAACCCTACAGTTTCTACATCTGAAGGTTTTGAATCAGACAATGATCCTGTTGGTACAAACCAGGCGCTTACTCCAAAAACCAGCGCACGCTTTTACAATGTTACCCAGATCGGTGCTTTCAGGTGCAGCAGTAATACAACTGGAACAGGTGTGCAGCCAACAGCTACCGGTTTTAGAAGGGGTGCAAGGTTGAGGAGAAATACTGATCTGAAAATTTATAACAGTATCCTGATGAATAGCTGGAGAGGATTATTCCTGGACGGAGCTCTTGCCCAGGGTAATGTTGACCAGGATTCTCTTGTTTTCAGGAACAATATCATTGCCGGTGATTTTAGCACTACCTGGACAGGAACTTATGCCGGTAAAAGCCTGGCGGCTGAAGATGCGGCAACACGTACCCGCCTGTTCAATGTAAACTACAGTAATGATTCATTGAATACCTGCAGCCTGCTTACAAATGCATGGGATTTCATCAACCCGGATTACAGGCCTAATACCACAGGCGCCGGTTCATTGGTTGTTTCCAATTTACAGGCAACTCCAGACCTGCTTACTTATATTGATATTGACAACACTCAGTTTACACCTTCACAGGCATTCGATTTTATTGTAAACGTTGCTGAAGGCGGTAACGGTTCTACAAATGGGATAATTACTGTTGCAATAGGAAAACCATCCGGCTGGAATATAACAGTGCCCGGCATTACACTTTCCGGATCTAACCAGTCTGGTACAAATGGCAGCTCAAATGTTTTTGGTGGTACACCTAACAACAATGGCGACTGGTTCTTCTACCAGGATGCAAACAACGTATACGCTGTTTCAAAGCCCGGTGTGATTATTCCTAAAACAGGATTGTCATCTATTGGATTTGTTGCAACACGTAAAGCATCAACAAGTACAGGTACCAACCAGAACCTGGGCGCAACCATTGCAACAGGTAGTGGTGGCGATAACACAGATGCCAACAACGGTGCCGTTCTTAACCTGAGTACCTCAAACTAATTAGCTCAAAGATAAAAATCAACATCATGAAACTTTTTAAAATGATACTTCTGTTCTTCGGGGTAGTCATGGCAATGACATCCACGGCACAGAACGTATCCATCAACGTATTAACACAGAATTCCGGCCAGGTATCCCTGGGGGGAACTGTGTATGTGGAAATAACGGTAGCCAATACCAGTACCACTACATCAGTACCTGTTTATAAATTAAGGCCTCAATTGAGTGTGCCTGTATCAATCGTGAGCATTCCTGCAACGGGGCACGTATTGCCATCAGGATGGTCAATTATTTCAAACGCTTCAGGCGTTATTCGTGTATCAAACGGAACAGACCAGATCCCACCAAATACTGCCCGTACCATACTTATAGCAGTTAAAGGTGAAACACTGGGAGGGCCCTTAACCGTTTCCGGTAACCTTTTATTTTCCAATGGCGTAGCGCCAGGATCAGCTTCCGGCCCTGCAACCCCTGGTGACGTTACAGCAGATAACTCTTCTTCTTCTACAGTAGAAGTAATACCTGCACCGGCTTGTTCAATAGCTGTATCTGCCACTGCTGGTAGTATTTCCTGCAACGGAGGAACAACAACTCTTACAGCAACAGCTACCGGTGCGAACGGGGCGGTTGAGTATAGTTTGAACGGTGGTGCATTCCAGTCCTCAAATACTTTTACTGTAAACGCAGCTGGTTCACCTTATACGGTTACTGCAAGGGAAGTTTCAAATACAACATGCTCAGCTAATTCATCAGCAGTAGTGGTTTCAGAACCATCTGCGATCAGTGTATCTGCTGCAGCTGGAGCAATAGCCTGTAACGGGGGAAGTACCTCACTTACCGTTACTGCCACCGGCGGAACAGGCGCATTGCAATACAGCCTGAACGGAGGTGCATTCCAGTCTTCCAATACCTTTACAGTTAATGCAGCGGGTTCACCTTATACTGTTACTGTACAGGATGCCAATAACTGTTCTGCAGTAAGTAATTCAGTTACTGTTAGCCAACCATCTGCTATCAGCGCTTCAGCCTCAGCTGGATCAATAGCATGTAATGGTGGAACTGCTACTCTTACCGTTACTGCCACCGGCGGAACAGGCACATTACAGTACAGCATAAATGGCGGAGCATACCAGGCAGGCAATACATTTACAGTAAATGCAGCCGGCTCTCCTTATACCGTTACGGTGAAAGATGCCAACAACTGTACTGCAGTTACAAATTCAGTTACTGTAAATCAACCTGCACTTTTAACAGCATCGGCAACATCAACTCCTGTAAGCATTTTAGGTGGTTCTGATGGAACTGCAACTGTTACCCCTGCAGGTGGTACAAGCCCTTACACTTTCAGCTGGGCCCCGGGAGCACAAACAACAGCTGCAATAACAGGTTTAACTGCTGGTTCATATACTGCAACTGTTACTGATAATAACGGATGTACTGCAACCGCCAGTACAACTGTAGGATCTCCTTCTTGTAATCTTTCAGCATCAGCCTCAGCCGGTACAATAGCTTGTAATGGTGGAACTACTACTCTTACTGTTACTGCTACAGGTGGAAATGGTACGCTGCAATACAGCCTTAATGGTGGAGCATACCAGGCAGGCAATACATTTACAGTAAATGCAGCTGGTTCTCCATATACTGTTACTGTAAAAGACGCAGGCAACTGTACAGCAAATACCAATTCAGTTACTGTTAACCAACCATCAGCTATCAGTGTTTCAGCTGCAGCCGGTACAATAGCCTGCAATGGTGGAACTACTACTCTTACTGTTACTGCTACAGGCGGAACAGGTGTACTGCAGTACAGCATAAACGGTGGAGCATACCAGGCAGGCAATACATTTACAGTAAATGCAGCCGGTTCTCCATATACAGTTACTGTAAAAGATGACAATAACTGTTCTGCTGTAAGCAATTCAGTTGCTGTTAGCCAACCTTCCACACTTGTTGCTTCTTCTACAGCCGGAACTGCAGTATGTGGTGGAACAGGAGCAGTTGTGGTTAGTGCAACCGGTGGAACTGCGCCTTACTCTGGTACAGGTACTTTCAATGTTCCAGCAGGCCCATATAGCTTTACAGTTACAGATGCAAACGGTTGTACTTCTGTTACAACAGGAACAGTAGCATCGGGTTGCTCTACCAACCTTACAGTAACTTTTGCTAAAACAAACCTTAGTGCATGCGGATCAGGACCAGATGGTACAATTACTGTTACCGCAACCGGAGGTCAGGCTCCTTATGTGTACAGCTGGACCGGAGTTACGGGTTCTAATAATACACCGTTCACTGCCGGAAACGTTTCATCTCTCACAGGTCTTAACTATGGATATTACAATGTAACGGTAACTGATGCAAATTCAAGTGTGGTTACTGTATCAAACATCCATGTTGAGTTTGCCTTTACCGTGTTTGTTACCAGTTCAGGAAGTAACACAAGCAGTTGCGGTAATACCGGAACTATCCTGCTCTATGGAAATGCCGGTGTTCAGCCTTATACTTACAGCATTGATGGAACAACCTTCCAGGCAAGCAATACATTCACCGGACTGGCAGCAGGAACCTATACAGGATATGTAAAAGATGCTGCAGGATGTACAAGTACCAAACCTAATATAGTAATCACAGCGGCAGCACCGGTAGTAGCTTCTGCAATCTCAAGGCCTGCATCAAGTTGTGCAAATGATGGTGGCGTGCAGGTATTCCGCACAGGAGGTATTCCACCATATACTTACAGCCTTGACGGAACTAACTTCCAGTCTTCAAGTATATTCAATAACCTGGCTGCGGGTTCTTATACAGCCACCGTTAAAGATTCCAAAGGTTGCACGGGTACAGCTTCTGTAACTGTTGCACAAGGCGCAGCACTGACAGTAACTGCCAGCAAAACCAATACAAGCAGTTGTGTAAACGACGGTACCATCCAGGTGAGTGCAGCCGGTGGAGTTGCTCCTTACACTTATAGTTTGAATGGCATCACTTACCAGCCTGCTAACCTGTTTACCTCTGTTGCAGCAGGTACTTACAGTGTAAGCGTTAAAGATGCTAAAGGTTGTACTGGCACTGTAAATGTTACCATTTCAGTAAATACAATTGTTGTTACTTCAAGTGTTGTAAACGCAACAAGCTGTGTAAGCGGTAATGGAAGTATTCAATTGTTCCGTACCGGTGGTGTTGGCCCATACATGTATAGCTTAAATGGCAATACATACCAGGCTTCTCCTGTATTTACGGGTCTTCAGGCAGGTACTTATACCGGTTATGTGAAAGACTCTAAAAACTGTGTGGCTATACAATCAGATATTGCTGTAGGTCCATCAGGATGCAGAGCACTTCCGATAGCTACTACAGGCAGAACCATTATTGATGAGTCTTTGAACGCTTCAGTAAAAGCACAGGCTTATCCAAATCCAAGCGCAACTGATTTCACTTTGCAGTTGGATGGATTCAGGAATGGCAAAGGATTAATCATAACAGTATCAGATGTATTAGGCAGGGTAGTTTACCAATATAGCGGTAATGCAAAAGCCCAATACAAATTCGGTAATGATTTCAAACCGGGTACTTACACTGTATTGATCATCCAGGACAACGTAAGGAAGATTGTGAAGATTGTGAAGAGCTGAGTTAGTAAATAGTAATAAAAAAGGCTGTTCAAAAAGAACAGCCTTTTTTATTTTGTTATTTTTTGCCATTAAAGAACAAAGAATAAGCAGAAGCATTTTCAAATTGGCTCATTTCCAAATTGCTTCATCTTCAAATTCTCAAATTCATTCCGCAAACAAACTTCCGCTCAACCCGGTATTCCCCTGCTTCTTTCCCAGATGCTCATAAGCTTTTGCTGTGGCTTCCCTGCCTCTTGCTGTACGTTGTATAAATCCTTCCTTGATGAGAAACGGTTCATAAACTTCTTCCAGCGTACCCGGTTCTTCACCCACAGCTGTGGCAATGGTAGTAATGCCTACCGGTCCACCTTTAAATTTATCGATGATGGCTGATAATATCCGGTTGTCCATTTCATCAAGCCCATGCTGATCTACATTCAATGCACGCAGGGCATGTTGGGTGATCCCCATGTCGATAACGCCATTGCCCAGCACCTGCGCAAAATCACGAACACGACGAAGCAGGCCATTAGCGATCCTGGGTGTGCCGCGGCTTCTTCCTGCAATCTCGGCAGCAGCATCACTGGTGATCTTTGTATTGAGGATGCCGGCGCTTCTGAACAGGATATTTTTCAGCGTTTCAGAATCGTAATATTCCAGCCGGGCTTTAATACCGAACCGGGATAACAAAGGGGCGGTGAGCAAACCGCTTCTTGTGGTAGCGCCGATCAATGTAAAAGGATTCAGCGATAACTGAACGCTTCTTGCATTGGGGCCGCTGTCGATCATAATATCAATGCGATAATCTTCCATGGCTGCATACAGGTATTCCTCCACCACCGTACTTAGCCTGTGTATCTCATCTATAAAAAGTACATCATTGGGCTCCAGGTTAGTCAGCAACCCGGCAAGGTCGCCCGGCTTTTCAATAACAGGACCTGAAGTTTCCTTGATGCTAACCCCCATTTCATTGGCTACGATCCTCGACAGGGTTGTTTTGCCAAGCCCGGGAGGGCCATGAAACAAAATATGATCAAGGGCTTCTCCCCTTAGCTTTGATGCCTTTATGAAAATGCTGATATTTTCAATCAATTGAGGCTGGCCGCTGAATTCATTGATCATGCCGGGCCGTATGCTGTTTTCAAAAACGGCATCACCGGGCTGCATGAAGTCTTTACCGGGATTTAAATTGGGATTGGCCATACTACCAGATTTCTGTTTGTAAAACTAAACATTAATCGCCTAAATCTGTTTTAGTAATGCAGGCATATTAATCGTAATTTTTTTCACTGTTTGCCGGCAAGTGATTTCTCTCCGGCCTCATAAAAAAGGCCGTTAAGAAAACCGGGTTGCAAGGCGTTAAGAAGGAAAACAGATGTTACCATGTCTGGTTTTATTATTAGCTGGTAAGTCGCACTGATGCCAGGTATTATTCAAAAGAGGGAACTTGTTTTCCTTTAGCCTGCAAATCCGGTTTTAGGCTTTTTTATGCAGCCTTGATTTTTTGCTCCACTTTTTTATCAGGAAAAAACGTGGAATACAGGCAAACCGGCTCTAAAAGAATTTCCAGGTAATATAGGCCCGGGTAATAATTTCAACTAAAGCTGATTATTTTAACCAGACGGTAGTGATGATAAATTTTAAATGCTGAATTTTGAATGCTGAATGAGGAGGGGCTTCAGGGTATAAGCTCATCTTCCCACATACATCAGGAACCAAACAAAACAGGCCCCCTTTGTTTCGTGAAATAAATGAATGACTTTAATATTGAATCCGGTGGATCTGCAGTAACCATTTGTAAACACTGTTGTCCGGAGAAATTTCTTTTCCTCGGCCTCATAAAAAGGCCGTTAAGAAAACCGGGTTGGA
>WBZP01002957.1_pt1 | contig 18981 bp, 23 predicted proteins | sample 5204301 | NCBI WGS metagenome assembly WBZP01 (sample SAMN12412401, study PRJNA552823) | activated sludge metagenome | isolation source: activated sludge from nitrification reactor of wastewater treatment plant... | place: USA: Pennsylvania | collected 2017 | reverse complement strand
CAGCACCGCCAGCATTTCCCACTGGGAAGGAACCGTCGGCAGCGTCGACGGCCGTTGCGACGTGGTCCCGAGCATGCCTTCAAATTGCCGCAGATGATCCTGTTCGTCGGTTTCGTGGCGCTGGAGGAACGTCTGCACGTGACGGGGCAGGTTCTGCATCTGAGCGGCCCGCACCGCCCACAGCGCCATCGCTTCAGCGCGCAGAAACCGTTCGAGCAACGCCCGTTCGCAAGATTGTGGAAGGGCAACGGAGGCAACTCGGGGTAGTGACGAAAGAGGCGACATGGATGCAGTCTACCCGAACCGCTATTCAGACGCCACTCCTCATGCCTCGTGAAGAGCACCTGGCAGTGCGGCTATGAGGCCCCTTCAATCGACGGATGATGACGCTGCTAGAGGCTGTCTTCCATTCCTTTTCGTTCAGACAGCTCCACAAACTTAAACTGGTGGATTGACTCGCTTAACCCCGTTGCCATGGTGGAAAGTTGCGCAGTTGCCGTATGGGCCCGTTCCGCTCTCATCTCATTTTGGCTGCTGATTGCCGCGACAGTCTGAACGTTGCGCGCAACCTGATTGGCCGCCTTGCTTTGGTCTGAAATCGACCCTGCCATATGATGAACCATTTCCGTCACGGTCTCGTTATTGGTGAGAATTTTTTTGAGATGTTCGCCGGCTTCATTCACCAACGTGACGCCATGTTCAACGCGAGCCCGCCCGTCTTCCATCGCAGCCACAGCATCCGTGGTATCGCGCTGTACCGCAGCAATCATGGTAGAGATTTCCGATGTCGCCTTCGTCGTTCGTTCGGCCAACTTCCGCACTTCGTCTGCCACCACTGCAAATCCTCGGCCCTGCTCTCCCGCCCTTGCGGCCTCGATAGCCGCATTCAAGGCCAGCAAGTTAGTCTGATCGGCAATGTCGGTGATCACTTTCACAATCGCGCTGATTTCCTGTGAGCGTTTACCGAGCAAGGAAATCTTGCCCGCCGTATCGTTCACGGACTGATGGAGATCACCCATCTGCTTGATCGTTTCCGCCACAACCGTCCCTCCGATCTCAGCAGATTTGGAGGCTTCCTCTGCCATGCGGCTGACATCATGCGCATTCTTCGCTAGTTCCCCCACCGTGGCCGACATTTCCTCGACCGCCGAGGCCGCCGAGGCCGACTGCCCCACTTGTTCTTGGCTCCCAGCCTTGACCTCTCGACTGACTTCTGACAACGCGCCGGAATCGTGGGCCAGCACTTTTGCCGCCTCCGCAACCTGGGCGATGATACCATGGAGACGTTCGACAAACTGATTCATATTGGAGGCCAAGATACCCATCTCGTCTTTACTATCCTGCAACACCCGACAGGTAAGATCTCCTCGGCCGATATCGGCCAGTGCCGCATTCACGCGATCGACCGGCACCTTGACGCCGCGCGTGATGAACGATCCGAGAAGAAACGAGCAGGTCCCGGACACGAGCAACACGAGCCAGAGCGCACGGGATGCGTTACGGCTGTTCGCCACGGCTTCCTCATTCTGATCATGGGCGAACCCTCGGAGCGTACCGAGCAACTCGTCCAAAGCCTGAGCCCCTGCATCCAAGGCCGGTCCGGCCGTGAAGAATGCATTCTGCCTCGCCGCCCCACGCAACCGTTCGCCTTCTTGCACATTCGTGGTCTTCCACGAATGCCGGACCTGTTCGACCGTCCGACGATCCAGCCCCCAATACGCGTCCAATGCCTCCTGCAGATCCTGCATGTGCTTCGTGGACTCATCCGCGCTGGCGCCGAGTTGTGATTGCTTGGCCTTATAGTCGAGTATCGTCTGCTTGATGCGCGTTTCCAGAGCAGGCAGGTCTTGGGTGAATTCGGCGAAATCTTCCTCGGACGTAGCACCAACGGCCTGGATGACCCGGTTTCGGTACCGCAACAAGTCCGTCGACATCTTGGCCAATTCGGTTCCGGGAATCGCCGACGCTTGGTAGATTTCCCTGGCATTCTCCTCGACCCTGCCGAGGTTGATCCAGCCAACATACGCAATTGCTGCCATGCCGACGATGAGAAATCCGAACCCACTCCCGACACGGATTCCCATCGGCCAATCTTTCATGCGGATGAACATGTGCGACAACTCCCTAGTTCCAACCCCTGCGTCCGCTCCCACCACACTCCCGAACACACCTCACGTCACTTGCCCCCAAGCGTTCGAACGTAGGCGATGATTTGCCACGCTTCGGTCTCATTGATATCGGACGGAATCAGCGACACCATACCCGTTCCAGGACTCCCATTCTTGATGATCCAGAACAGTTCACCATCAGTACGGGCTTTCTGCCATTCGCTGTTCGTCAAATTCCTCGGGGAGGGGCGAACAAGCTTCGACCCTGGTCCATCCCCCACCCCCGTTGACCCGTGGCACTTCAAACACGTCCCTTTGCCTTCGTAGAGTTCCTTTCCCTTCGCAACGGCGTCTCCGCCTAATGCAGGACCTTTGAGCTTCTGGGCAGCCGGCAATTGATCAGCCGGCACCCGCGTTTTGAGTGGATCCTTTTCCGCTGCCTCTGCCGAGAACGGCGCGCAGACGAGAAGCCCTAAGACGATGACCAATGCCTGGATCTTCATGCTTTCTGCCTCCCTCCGAGTCTCTGATGGATTGGCCGCTTAAAATGACAGGTCCACACCCGTGAAAAAGACGTTGGCAACCTGATCATCGTTGAACGCGCCGGTCTTGGCCGTGCGTATATGCGAATACTCTGCGTGGAACGCCGCGCCCATTCGTTTGCTCACGAGAAAATGATGACGCACCGCAAGGGTATGCGCATCGACGTTGCCGAACTGCTTATCGAATGCGGCGTCACCTTGCTTGGTGTTGCGGATCAGATCGTATCGATAGTAGAGGACCAGCGGCAGCGTCACGTTGTAATCCGCTTCGACAAAGCCGCCGTGCCAACGCGCGTTCTGTGCATTGACCACCCCTTGCGTGCTAAACAAGTCCTTGCCGTCTTCCGCCAACATATACGCGCCGAAAACATTCAGATTGCCATCTAACGCCGTCGCGCTGACATCAGCACCAAGGCGGTAAAACGTCTTGCTGGCCTGTCCGGTCCCGGTAATGGGACTGCCGGACGCTGAGGCGGCGTTGGCTACGGTCGGAGCCTGACCGTACATTCCGAACACCCCCACCCTGTGGCCCTCGGTGAAACCATATCCGCCGAACGACTGCGTGGCATGGCCATACACCATCACATTGCGCCCACCACCGGAAACCGTTTGATTGAGATTGCTGTTAGAAATAACACTGACCGAGTATCGAAACGTGCCATCGGTCGCTTCCGATTCCTTCCATCCCATCACCTCGACGCCCAGGTGATTGTCACCAAGGGCAAGATCATTCGCATTGGCGTAGGCGGGATTTCCGGAAGGGTTGGCAATGACACCGCCGAAGCGAGAACCCGGCACATAGTGGTAGATGGCAAACTGGCTGTTCAAGGTTGGGCTTCGCTTTTCACTGAACGGCAAATCCAGTTCATGCTTGCCGAGACGCACATTCAAGAGGCTGCTGTCGGCGATGTTATTGAAGCGTACAAAGGCGTATTCCAGATCGCTATCCGACGTGGTCGATCCCGTATTGAAGCCTGCGCTCCGCAATCCAGGGAGATACACGATGCCGTAGGAGACGTTTTTCGTGATCGTCCCGAAGCTCAGAATGTCGAGCCCGGTAAACCCAAAGCTGCCGCTGGTCGCATACGCGCGATCGGTCGCTGGGCTCCCGACGGCGAGACGGCTTGCAGACGAGTATTGATATCCGAGCGAGGTGCGTAACGAAAGCGGCCAATAGGCGAAGTGGGTATTGGCTGGTTCGTCTTCCTCGGTATTCATCTGATAGCCCTGGTCTCGGAATCGATTCCCGAAGTCATTGAGTTTGGGAAATCCGGACACATGACAATTGCTGCAGGCCATGTTGTATTTCCTCGCAAAGGCCGGGATGGCTTGCGCCTCACCTTTGAACCATGAGGCCGTCAGGGCCGATGCAGCAACGACCAGGGCAACTCCAACTCCCATACGAAGAGACCGGCACGTCAACGTTTTCCACATCACAGCCAACATCCCACTCCTCCTTGCAACCGCAATTGACGAACACGTACGGGTGCCCCCGTATCCTCGACAATCACTATCGGAAGAGTTGCAAGAATACTTAACTGGTATGGAAACGACGGCTATCTACGCGGATCAACGTAGTGCCGAGCAGGTATCGAGAGCTCTCGGAGGTAAGGGGAAAACATTACAGGCGAAGGGGGGACCATACAGTCTCACGCGAGAGGACGGTCGTCCCGGCATGACATTCGTGATCGGAGGGAACGAAAAGAGGTCAGGATTCGGCAGGCGGAGCGATCGGACCGGCCCACTCGCCCTTGGTTAAGCCCACTTCCTGTGACGCGCCGTCGGGCCATTGAAAATAGCCCACCGTATCGACGAACAAAATGAGCGGATCCATATCCTCCCCCAGCCCGCGCCACCAATACCAACCTGCCGCCTTCGGCTTGTCGCTTGTCCAAATCAATCGTTGCATCGTCACCAAATCTCCCGCAATGTCCCTGTGTCACTTTCGCCCTCGGCGCGCGGGCGCCGTTTCTGATACAGTCTTGTCCCAAGTGTCACCGCAGCGCGCACCCTACCATGGACCGTTTACCAATAGAAGAGGCAATCCCGCCGCTCTGTGAGCAGCTGCTGTCGGGGCGTGCGGCGTTGCTGACGGCGCAACCAGGGGCGGGAAAAACGACGCGCATCCCGTTGGTGCTGCGGCAACAGCCATGGCTGACCGGGCAAAAGCTGATCATGCTGGAGCCACGCAGGTTGGCCGCCCGTGCCGCCGCAGCGTTTATGGCCGCAAGCCTCGGTGAACCAGTCGGCAAGACCGTCGGCTACCGCATCCGGCACGACAGCAAAGTCGGACCGGACACACGTATTGAAGTCATCACCGAAGGCATTCTCACCAGACTCCTGCAGCACGACCCGTCGCTGGCCGGCTATGGCCTCGTGATCTTCGATGAGTTTCACGAACGTAGCCTGCAGGCGGATCTGGGACTGGCCTTTGCCAGAGAGTCCCAACGGCTGTTTCGTCCGGACCTCCGTCTGCTCGTCATGTCGGCGACACTCGACTGTGCCGCGGTGACGCGGCTCCTGCCTGATGCCGCGACCATCTCCTGCGAAGGCCGCCTTTTTCCCATTACCACGCAGTATCTCGATCAGCCGATCGACGGACATCTGGAACCGGCAGTGGTCCGAAGCATTCGCAACGCCCTGGCCCGTGAGGAAGGCAGTCTGTTGGTCTTTCTCCCCGGCATGGCGGAGATCCGGCGCGTCGAGCGGCACCTTGTCGAGGCCTCCCTCGGTCCGGATATTCTCATCGCCCCGCTCCATGGAGAACTCCCACAGGACGAACAGGAGCAGGCGATTCTCCCTTCTCCGACCGGAAAGCGAAAAGTCGTCCTCGCGACCTCGATCGCGGAAACCAGTTTGACGATCGAGGGGGTGCGCGTCGTGATCGATGCGGGCTTGATGCGAGTCCCGCGGTTCGATCCACGTTCCGGATTGAGCAGACTCGACACCATTCGCGTGACACAGGACGCAGCCGATCAACGGCGCGGGCGGGCGGGCCGATTGGAACCGGGCATCTGTTATCGCCTGTGGACCAACGCCGAGCAACAGACCCTGCTTCCGCGCCGCCCTCCCGAAATTCTCGAGGCCGACCTGGCCCCACTAGCGCTTGATCTCGCCGAATGGGGCGTGGTTGACACCGCCGAACTCTCATGGCTCGATGCCCCGCCGGCCGGAGCATTGGCGCAGGCTCGCGAGCTGTTGCGACAACTCGGCGCACTCGATGCGCAAGGAGCCCTCACGGCTCATGGCCGCCGGCTGGCCCACGTCACCGTTCATCCGCGCCTGGCCCACATGATGGTCACCGCCGCCACACTGGGCTTGGGACCATGGGCCTGCGACCTGGCCGCGATCCTCAGCGAACGCGACATTCTGCAAGGCGGTCCAGGGTGGCGTAATGCCGACCTGCGGATCAGGGTCGAAGCGTTGCGCGGCACCAGGGAACATCTGGCCGGAGCAACCATTAACCGGGCCGCCTGCGAACGGGTCCGGCGTGCTGCCGAACAGTGGCGACGGCAATTGCAACTCCCGCCTCCCTCCGGCGACAGCACCGGGCACATCGGCATCCTGCTCGCCCTCGCCTATCCCGACCGCATTGCGCAACGCATCGCCGGCAGCGAAGGGCGCTATCGTCTCGCGAACGGACGCGGTGCCTCGTTTCAGACTGTTCAGGGTCTGTCGCAAGACGACTATCTCGTCGTGGCACACCTCGACGGCACCGGGGACTGGGCGCGCATTCAGCTCGCGGCGCCGGTCTCCCTCTCCGATCTCCAACGCTATTGCGCGCAACAGATTCAATCCGTGGACCTGCTGGAATGGGACGAGCGTTCAGAATCTGTCCGCGCCAGACGGCAACGGCGGTTGGGACACCTCATCCTCGACGATCGAGCGCTCCACGAGCCGGACCCGGCCCAAGTCAGCGCCGCCCTCCTCTTCGGCATTCGACGCGCCGGACTCGCCTGCCTACCCTGGACCAAAGGGCAGCAACAGTGGCGCGGGCGCATCGCATTTCTCCATCGCGTGGATCCATCCTGGCCCGATCTCTCCGACGAAGCCCTGGCGAATGATCTGGAACGCTGGTTGGGGCCGTTTCTGGATGGGCTGACGAGCTTACAGCAACTGCGTCGCATCGACCTGCAGGCTCCGCTCGACAGCGTGCTGACCTGGCAGCAACGGCAGGAACTCCCTCGCCTCGTGCCGACACACATCACGGTCCCGTCCGGTTCCCATGTGAAGTTGGATTACGAGCAGGGTGAATCGCCAGTGCTGGCGGTGCGCTTGCAGGAAATGTTCGGTTGTCAGGAGACGCCGCGCATTGCCGGCGGAAAAATACCGGTCATGGTGCATCTACTCTCACCGGCGGGAAGGCCCGTGCAGGTGACCAAAGACCTGGCGAGTTTCTGGCGCTCGGCCTATCAGGAAGTCAAAAAAGAACTGCGCGGCCGGTACCCGCGCCACCACTGGCCGGACGACCCGCTGACCGCCCAACCGACGAACCGAACCAAACGGCGAACATAGGGAGCAAGAGTTTCGATCACCCGATCGAGCCATGCCGGTGCTTGATAATCTGCGTCAATTGCCGCATGCTGCCCGAGTGGTTTTTCTACCGTGAGCCAGCGAGAGTCGAATGGACCGATTTGCCATAGTCACCGCCTTCGGCCAGGATCGCCCGGGCATTGTCGCCCTGATGGCCGATAGCCTCTACCAACTCGGCTGTAACATCGAAGATAGCTGCATGACGCGGCTGCGTGGCGAATTCACCATGATGCTGATGGTGCGCCTTCCTGCTGGAATCGATGCCGAGACCCTCGGTAGTCGTCTCACGTCCAAGACGGCGCCGCTGGACCTCGCCCTGTTATGCCGAGCGCTGCCCGACCAGGCAGCAACCAGACACAGCGCCCCGGACATGCCGACGTTCATGTTGTCGGTCTATGGCGCCGACCATCCCGGCATCGTGGCGCAGGTCGCGCGCACGGTCGCCCAACAGGGCGGCAACATTACCGATATGAATACCCGCGTGATCGGCTCGGGTGATGTTCCCGTCTACGTCATGGTGCTGGAGATCCAACTTCCCCAAACCCAGCAGGCGGAGTTACTCCGGCAAGCCCTGGATGCACTCAAGCCTCTCTTGGGAGTGGACCTGACCTTGCGCCCGCTCGAAAGCGTCACCTTCTGATCGTGGCTATCCGTCCGATTCTGCAGTATCCCCATCACAGCCTCAAATCCAACAGCGCCGCCGTCCACCCCGCCGACCCTGCGGTACAGGACGTGGTGCAAGACCTCCTGGATACGCTCGCCGCATCGCCCGGCGTGGCCTTGGCCGCGCCGCAAATCGGGCATGCCGTGCAGATCATCGTCGTGGACGTGTCACGCAAGAAGGGCGAGACGGGACATGGCCTGGTCGTCTTGTTGAACCCGGTCATCCTGGCCCTGGAAGGCGGAAAGATCGTTCGGGAAGGATGTCTCAGTGTGCCGGACTACACCGGCAATGTCTTGCGGCACGAAGAGGCGATCGTCGAAGGCATGGCGCCAGACGGTCGGGTCATCACGATCAATGCGAGAGGATTCGAAGCACTCGCCTTCCAACACGAAGTGGACCACCTGAACGGCCTGCTCTTCCTCGACCGCATTCAATCACTCAGTACGGATCTCTTTCGACGGAAGAGCAGAGGGTAGGAACGGTCTGGGCGGAGTAGCCTCCGCTGACTATTTGCTTGGCCGCCATCCTTTGAGACGGGCCGCAATCGCATCCCGCTGATCCAGGGTGAGCATTGCCGCCAAGGCATCGCGGCGCATTCTGGCCCGACCGCTGTCTTGCCGGCTGGCAAGGGAATACCAGAAGAACGCCTCCAACACATCCTGCGTCACGCCTTGCCCCTGCTCGTACAACATGCCCATGTCCCGCTGCGCGAGCGCATGGCCTTGATCAGCTGCCCGTTGCAGCCAGCGCACGGCCTCGGCCTCGTCGGTCGTCCCTAAGTTCCCCGTGAGCAAGGCCTGGCCCAACATCCATTGGGCATTCGCATCACCCTGCCCGGCCAGCGCTTGGAGTTGATATTCCGAGGCGGGATCAGCCACGGCAGGCGGAGCAGCGCCGACCAGCAAAGCCGCCAGCGCCGCGAGCACGCATCTCCATGGTCTCCCATCCCGCATCTGCACTTTCATCACAAGACTCGAAGGTCGGCCAGTATCGCGTCCGCGGCTTTTCGTCCGGACAGTAACGCACCGTCCAACGTGCCGGTTTCACAATAATCGCCACATTGGTAGAGACCGGCCCTGAGACGCGGGGATGTCTCTCCGTTCCTGGCGGAAAACTGCGCAATCGGAGGCAGTGCGCGACTGATGTGATCCGTCCGCAGATGCCGCCAGCCATCCACCTCCGCACCGAACCAATCACGCAACTGCTTCCGCACGGCCTGTTGCTGATCGCCATTACCGGGCGTCGTCTGATCCGAGAGACTCACCGAAATCACCGCCCGGCCCTGGGGCGCATAGGACGGCGCCACTTCGCTCAACACACAAGCGGTTCCCACCGGCCCCTCCTGCTCTCCATTCACGATCAGCCAGGGTCCGCGCACAGGAGGAGCAGGCGCATCAAAGTACAGACTGGTCGCGGGACGGCCCGGTGCCGTTGGAACCGGTTCTCCCCGGAGCGTCGCCGCCGTGGCATAGTCGGTCGCCACTACCAGCGCTTCGGCTGAGAGCCGTTCACCGGAGGCCAGCACGACCTGTGTGCCGTCAAGTTGCGCCACTGGCGTCCGCAGTCTCATCGAGTCTGGCGGAAGCGAGTCAGCCAACTGGCCGGCGATCACGCCCATCCCCATCTGCGGCAGGGCAATCGCGCCGCGGGAGAACGCCGCCCACACGAACTCGAACAGGCGACAGGGAGAGGTCAAGGACTGGTCGAGAAACACGCCGCTGAGAAACGGCCGGAAAAACCGATCCTCCATGGCGGGCGAAAACCCATAGGCCCGCAAGGCCTCAATAGTCGTACGATTTTCTCCGCCTACTCGCCCGCAGAGGCGTTGATTCAAGGCATCCTGCCGCAGACCGAGGATTTTCAGTTTATCGCCGAGCGAACCAATCGGGCTCGTGAGGGTGGAGAACAGATCCTGCGGACGGCGGAGCGGATCACTGATTCGATGAAACCGGCCGGCATAACGCACCAGCGCGCCGGGGTGAAAGGGCCGCAATTTCAACGCCGGATAGTCCAGCACACGTCCAGCTTCGGGATACCCGGTGAGGAAAACTTGAAAGCCCCGGTCGAGTTGAAAGCCGTCCACACGATCGGTGCGTACCCGGCCGCCCACCTCATCCGACGCCTCAACGACAGTACAGGCCAACCCGCGCCGCACCAACTGCCTGGCACAGGCCAGGCCGGCAAGACCGGCGCCGACGATGATCACGCGAGCAGTGGCAGACATGACGAGCCCGTTATACCTTCTTGCAGGCGATCTTCAACTCCGCCTCGCCATCACTGCCGGGCGTGACCCGCGACCATTCACGTGTCGCCTTTCCCGACTGCAGGGGACGCCCCTTTCCCATTTGAGTCGCATAGTACTTGGTCTGCAAGGGCCGGCTCTTGTGGCCCTCGCAATCGATTTGTTTCTTGATCCGCACCGACCGATAGGTGCCCTGCGGAATCTGCCGATCCACCTTGAAATCTCTCAGCGTCCAGAGCGTGACGGTTTTCCCGGTCGGCCCGATTGTGGACATGTCCACGTACCCGTCATACTTATGCGTGCCCCCGACCAACTGCCACTCCGCCGACGCCGTCGTGTACCAGAGCAGCGTCGAGAACAGGCCCAGCCCCAGGTATTTCAGCATCATTCGTTCAACTCCATTTCACCGCACCACCTACTTCGTGATCCACAACTCACACCGGAATGCCCGCCAAACCGCAGCCATCATATCATTTGAGCCTGGTGACATACATCCGGGAGCCCGCTTCTCTTTCCAGATCCGGCGGTGTAGAGTCAGGTCATGTTCCCCAAATCGCCAAGCGGGCGAAGAGACACACAAGTCCCGGTTCGTCACACTGCTCCGGCAGGGTCCGCCGGAACGAAACGCGTCACCCTGGACCGCCTGTTGTCAAAACTGGGTATTGCCAGCAGGAGCCAGGCGCAGGAATGGATCAAGGCGGGACGGGTCCGCATCAATCAACGCGTCGTGCGCAGTCCGGAGACGTGGGTTGACTGGCCCGGTGATGTGGTGTCCCTCGACCAGCAACCGCTTCAACCAAGCGCTCCGCGGTTCATCCTCTTTCACAAACCCAAAGGGCTGATCACCACCCGTCAGGACGAAAAGGGGCGGCGCACAATCTTCGATGTGCTCCCTGCGGAATTGCACAACCTGCATGCAGTCGGGCGACTTGACCAGGCTACCAGCGGCCTGCTCCTGCTTACCAATGACACCGCCCTCTCCAGTTTCCTGACTGATCCCGAACATCAGGTGCCGCGGCTCTACCTCATCACCGTGCGCGACGAGGTGAGCGATGAAACAGGACAGGCGGCCATCAAGGGAATTCATGATGAGGGCGAGCACTTGCACTGTTCGACGCTGACGATTCAAAAACGCTCCGGACGGGAATCGCATCTGGAAGTGACGCTGACGGAAGGAAAGAACCGTGAGATCCGACGCCTCTTCAAGGCGCTGGGGCATGAGGTCACCAGGCTGCGCCGGATTCAATACGGTCCTTTCACGCTCGGTGATCTGCCACCAGGCGGCTGGCGCGAACTCCCGATCGAGGAGGCGAGGAAGCTGCTCAACAAGGGTTTCTCCTAAGACGATACAACGCCGTTTTCCCTGTGGTGACAAGGGTTTTCACACGCCGCATCTTTTTCTACGTCCGCCAGCTGCACGCTCCGTGAAACAACTTGCCAACTACCGATGCTGTGCTAAGGTCAATACAGCAGGCGAAGCGTTCGGGAACACACAGTCCGCATCGTACTGAACAACCCACTCCGCTCTCGTCCTTCACAACTCATTACCACCGTCACTCCCGAGCAGGGATGGGCCGGGCTTGCACCACAAGCCGGTCGGATACAGGAGATCAAGGACCATGAAGGAGATCATGAAGCGATTCGCCACCGGACTCACCACTTTGGCCTTTGCCGCCGCCTTGGCTGCGCCGACATTGACCTACGCCAACGGCCCCGAGAAGGCGCCGCTGGAGATCAAGGTACGCGTGAGCGAAAAGGGATTCTTCGATGAGAAGGGCAAGCCCTATGGCGGAAAGCGGATGTTGCAGATCCCCAAGGACACGATGGTGAAGATTACCTTCGTCTTCGGCGAAGACCTGACCAGTCTGGCCGCGGGAGATACCCACCAGATTGCCGTGCGGGCCGAAGATGGGTGGAAGCAGGAAACCAGTCCGCTGTGGATGATGAACCGGGAATCGACCGTGAGCTTTCTCGCCGGCGAGAAGGGTCGCATGCAGTATCGCGCCTACTGCATCCTCGACTGCATCGGCATGGAACACCTGACCAACCTGCTGATTCAGGTCGTCTAACCAGGCTGATCACACGGCCCGTCCGACAGAAGCAGGGTGACATGAGAACGCTCGGCGTATTGATGAATACGCCGAGCGTTTCTTTGTGTGCGCAAGCCGAAGCGCGACAGTCAGCGGCCCGTTAGTACCCCCGACCGGTGCTGCCTCCCCCTCCACTCATCCGGCTCAGCGGCAACGCGTCATAGCGGGTTTTCAAGTCGGGATGTTTGGCCAGGTACCCATCCACGGCTTCCTTATCAGCAAAGATCTCCTTGCTGCGGACGCGATATTCCTCCAGCGACAGGCCGCGCTTCGACAGGAGGTCACTGAGCTTGGCGTTGATGTCGTCGCCCATTTCCTTCATTTTCTCCGGCGACGGCCGTTGCCCGGAACCATACGACTCCCCGCCTTTGAAATAATTCGACATCATTTCGCCGATCTCGATGCGGGCATTCACATACTTCTCCACATCGGCCGGCTCGGTCGCCAATGCGGTTCCAGCCAATAGCAACATGCCCAATGAGATGCCGAGGATGTGACGCGATACATGCATGGTCATAGTGTCCCCTCTGAGTGAATAGAACAATGTAAACTGACTTCCGGCATCATACCATTCCGTCGAAAGATTGCGCATCGGCAGCCGGACAGACACAACCCTGCCCACCTATTTCGGCAACCCTTTCAAAAAATCCTCGAGCACGGTACGAAACCGATCCGGGTCTTCGGCCATCATGAAATGGCCGGTATTGAACTCGACCAGCTTCGCGCCGGGGATTTGCGCCTGAATGCCCTTCGCAATCGCCGGCGTCGCCACATCATCCTTCGCGCCCACCATAATCAAGGTCGGCACCGAGATGCGCGTCAGCTGACCATGCACGTGGAATTGCGACATGGAGGTCAGCGCTTCCCGGATGACCGTGGCATTCCACGTGGGAATGCGATCGAGCAAGGGCTGATAGGTCTTGGCCTGCGTACCGGGAGGAAAACTCTCGACGATCATGTTCTTCGAAACCTCGCGATAGTCTCGCGGGGCACCGATCGTAGGGATGTCCTTGTCCAGAACCATGGCCCCGTCGGTCGTCGAAACTAACACCAGCGCCCGCACCCGCTCAGGATAGTCCAACGCGAGCCGCTGCAGAATCATCCCGCCCATCGAGACCCCGACCCACACCGCTTGCTTGATCTGAAGCACATCGGCCAGTTTGATCAGGTCGTTCGAAAACTGCGGAATGGAATAACCCGTCGCCGGTTTTTCCGAATCGCCATATCCGCGCAAATCAACCGCGACGCCGCGAAACTCCGGCGAATAGGCCCCCACGTACTTGGGGAAAATATTGCTGGTGGTCACCACACCATGCACAAAGATGATCGGATCGCCGGTCCCCGCCTCCAGAATGCTGAGGCGCAGACCATCCACATTGACCAGATGCCGCTGGAAAGGCTGGTCGGGAGGGATGACATCGGAGAGTTGCGGAGGATGCGCACCACTGTTGGTGCGAACAGGCGCGGTCTGACCAGCGCACCCGACCACGCTCATCAATCCCACAGCGAGAAGTAGTCTCGAAACCACCATGCGGCGCCCCTTTCTGAACAGGCTGACGGTGAATAACCTAGCGTAAGCTGTCAGCCGGACAGATTCAATGCTGGAATCCGTTGAGGGCCGAAGCGCACAGCCTTATGGTGATCCGATATTACTTTCGTCGCAGGACCGTCACCCGCACCGGCACCAGACGAAGCTGGGGTGACACCGGGAATAACAGCCACGCGAGACCGCGATAGGCCGACTCCAATTCACGACAGCGATCGACGAACCGGCCCGAAGCCAACCTCGGAAAATAGTCGCGATGGCGTTCATAGAACTGCGCCCTCCGCCGCCAGCGATCGGCATGGACGCTGAACAACCAGGCGCCAAGGCCTGAGAGACGGCTCGACATCGCCCTGGGCTTTTCAGGTCTGGAGGTCTGTTCAACCGTCGATGGAGATGTGAGCATTTCTTTCATGGCTATGCGTCCTCCTCTGGCGCCGACTCAACAATGCTGGAAGGGGCAGGCCGGTCGGCGTGTATCCCGGCTGACCCTGCCCCACTCTAGTCCGGCTACATGAGGAACGGATTAGTTCAAGATGAAAAATGTTTCATCGAGGAGGAGACATCGCCATGTGTCCACCGCCGCCGAGCACCTCCCGAAACACCGTGGCGAGGTCGCGCAGCGCCTGTGCCCCGTCGCCCACATAGACGGAGCCGTGCATCGTCGCAAGAGTCTTCGGCTTTAGCGCGGCCAGCCGTTGAAGCGTGGGATCCGTCAGCGTGCAATAGGGCATGTAGTTGGCCAGCGGGCCTTGCTGATATTCCTTCAGCACGTCGCGACAGCGACCGACCACATCCGAGTGTGTCACCGGCTCCCCGTTGCCCGCCTGATGCAGGAGATCAGAACACAGAAGCGTGCGCTGCGTTTCCTCAAAGAAGTGACCGGCCTCCCAGCAATGCGGCACATGCGGCGTGGTCAGAAATTGAAAACGATACCGGCCCGTCTCCAGCACTTCCCCGTCCGCCATGCCCTTCGCCGGGCGAAGCGCGAGACAATCATCCACGTTCACGAGCTTGCCCACCAGACTACAGACCGGCTCCGCCAGCGAGGCCACACGCTGCCAGTCCGGCAATGATCCACATTCGTCAGCTTCGAAATGGCTGAACCCGATCCAACGCAATGTCCGGATATCGATAAGAGAGGCCACCGCTTCCTTCACTCCCGCAAACAGCATGCGCGGACCGGTGTGATACAGCAGCGGCTCATCATCCCGCACGAGGAATTGACTGAATTGGAGATTGAACTGGTCGAGAAAGGTGGTGATGCGGAAGAGGTCCGGGGCGACTTCGGTGATCTGCGCCATAACGCCTCCAGATGGAATGTGTGAGGCATCGTACCTGGCCGGCAGGCGCGGTTCAACCGGAGTGAAGCGCTACCAGTCAAGGAGGATGGCTAGGGCGGTGGTGTCGAGGGCCCAGGGATTCCTCTAGTCGTGACAACGACAGCCGGGAGGTAGAACAACAACAGGCACAGGTGACAGAAGAAGCAACCGACCGACGACACTCACAGAGAACCGATGATTCAGTGGTGTTCACAGAGGAAGGAGGCCATCATGCAACAGCACATCCAACGACCCGTCCGACGCACGGAACCGCAGCAAGCCGCTCAGGACAAGGACAGCGTCTGGCCACTGTCGGCTCGCGAATTCATGAAGCTCCCCGTTTCGGCTTTGCTGTCGAAGGGAACTCGCATCACGTTCACACGCCTTGCGCCCCCTGATCACGCTGCCTAGATTGGGTGGACAAGCCCGGGAGGTGCCCTATGATGACCGAAGAGAGTCTCCTCACCCATGACGAACGCAAAGCCGCCGAAGCCGCCTTTCGCGGCCTTCCTCCGAACTCCCGTTGGTCCAAGGGAGCGCAAAAGATCTATATGGGCATCTTGGAAGTCACCCACGGTCGGGACGTCGTGTCGGATCTTGAATGGGAGGATGCCGCCCTCACCGTTTGAGCATAGCTAGGCCGGCGGCAGCGGATCATTCGTCATACTTCTTCGCATTGCCATAGGACTTCTCGACCGGATACTTGGCCTCGTTCTTCGTCAATTTCGTGCGCACCGCGGCGTTCACATCCAGGCCGAGGTCATGACAGAGGTACGAGAGCAGAATCACGACATCGGCGATTTCATCCTCCACCCGCTCGCGTGAGCGGCTCTCCAGCAGCCGGGCCACTTCCTCGTGGGTTTTCCATTGAAAGACTTCCAGCAACTCACTCGCCTCAACAGCGATGGCCGCCGCCAGTTCCTTGGGCTTGTGAAACTGTTCCCAATTGCGCTTCCGTCGAAACTCCAGCACCGCCGCCATGACCTCAGCATTCAACATCAGGGCCTCTCCTTACAGTAGCGTCCTACAGAATTCGTTCAGCCACACAGTCAATTGCCAGTCGCACTAAAGTTGCCGCATCACCCGCCGGGCAGTCTGCCGCCGCGCAAGGATGATTGCAAGATGGCCGGTTCTCCCCTTTTCCGGAATGGCGCATTCCCCTCAAACGCCTCACACAGGATTGAAATGGGACCACGAGTGGCGTAGAGGATACGGTGAAGAACCTTCGGCGCCTCTTCACGCGCACCTTGTCCCGGCGGGAGATGTCATCATGCACGTACGACTGTTGTTCGCATTGATTTCGCTGTTGTGGCTGGCCGCCCCTGCCCGGGCACAGACGCCCTGTTCGGATTGTTTCTACGCGGCTGAAGAGCAGGCGAGAAAGTGCCTCGACAATGCCATCAGCGCCGGCGACAAGAATGACTGTCTGGAAAATCGGCGCGTGCGCCTTAAGGCCTGCAGCGAGAATCAATGCAGAGGAGACAGGGAGGAGATGGCGACGACCGAGGTCCAACCGATACCTAGTCGGCCCGGCCTCGCACCCTACACTCCCACGGAAGGTGAATGGCTGGCGCTCGTCATGCGGGCCGGCCTCCGGCGCGAAGCGAGTCCCGACCAGCCCTATTCGCTCGACATCATCCTGATGGATCCCGAAACCCTCCAGATCGTGGTTCGATACCTGCCCACGGTCAATCGGGACAATATGAATAGAGCCATAGCGGCTGCCAAAGAGGCCATTCGGAGCACGGCCAAAGGTTACGGCTGGGAGAAGTGGGTTAAAATTCGAGAGTTGGTCGAAATGTATCCGGCGAAGAAATAAGCATTGCCAGGCTGGTTAGGACAGTCTTCCGTTCATCCGCTATCGTGACCAATTACTCGGCATGGTGCTCAGCCCAGGCGCGCCAATCTGCAAGGGTGGCCTTCACCATCGCCTTGGCCGCTTTTCTAAGCCAGGTGGATTTTCTCGCAGCCAGATCGCGCTGCACGACCTTGATGTGTTGCCGGTCACCCAGGTGCACATTCGCCGTCTCCCAGCCCATCGCGTATAGCAGCTTGCCCTCATCCCGTTTTCTCGGCAACGCCGTCACTTCGATCCGGGAACAATAGGGCGACAGTCGCCGCAGCAGCCACTGACCCTCCATCCGAACAAAGGGATCGCGGCAACGCACGGACTGCTCCAACATGGATTGATACAGGAGCGTACCGCCGCCCTTCTGCCCTTGCGCCCACAGACCGGCAGAAGCGATCAGCCGCTTGGCCTCCCTGGCCACCTTCCCCCCGCGCCACTCGGCCAGCGCCACGAATCGCGGACGCCCCAGGCTACCGAGTCCCGACACCCGCCGCCTGAGCCCATACGGCAGGCCTGCTTCCGGCATCACCTGCTCGAAAGCCTTCGTCACATCCTGAGGCACGGTTCCTTGCACAAGCGGCAGAGCCGTCATTTTTCGCCAAAACTTCACCGGATCGCGCAGGGAGTTCGTGGCAATCTCACGCAGCCAGGCATGCTGCTCCGACAAGACAAACGGCCGCCCGCCGGCCTGCAGCCCTTCGCGATAGCCGGTGAGCACCGCATCACAAGCCTCGTCCAACTTGACGGCGAGATGCTCAGCCCGCCCGGCCAGCTTGGCGCTCACGACCAGGCGCAGGAGATCGCTTGTGTAGGGAAAGACGCAGGCTTCGTCAAAATCGTTGATGCCCCAAATCAGGCGGCCTTCGCTGTCACGCCACGTCCCGAAATTCTCGACATGGAGATCGGCCACCGCTCGCAGCGCCGGCGCGGTCGTGGGGTCGGGGCAGACCTCCGGGAAGACCTGCATCCACCGGTAGCAGGTGGCCCGAAGAAAGGAGAAGGCACCCTGCGTCATCATGGCGTGCTTCAGGCGCAGATCCGCCGGTACAAACGGCACCTGCCGCGCCGACCATCGCTCATACTCGTGAGTTGCCTGAAGAATATTCATCGGGGAAATCAGCTGAGTCGCGCTAAAGTCTCACGTCTTCGGGTTGATCGCAACACGTGACGAGGAGAGATACGAGAAGATGACGATGACAGGCACGCGTTCAGCCCGCACTATTCATGACGGTTCGTCGCAAAATTTCCGAGTCATGCGGGTTAGCGAACCGCTTTGATCGCGTACGTGGGAAGGGGGGCTCCTGTGACCCGCGCGTACAGTACGACAGGGTCGAGATCTGCTCCGTTGGGCCAGTAAATGGTCCCGAGTTCTGGATCGACTGACAACTCTCGAAAGCGAGCGAGGTCCTGCAGGGGCGCAAAGACACCTTCAAAACGAATGATCGTGGCCAAGTCTAGTTCGCCCTCAACGCCATCTTCGAACCGCAGCCGTACTCGATACCCGTCAAGTGCTGTGGCTTCGACAAGATCTTTGAGCATGAGGCTTACTCCAGCGGTCTAATCTTTTTCAGCGGCGCTCGCTGCTCGGCTAGTGACCAATCTTCTCGCAACTCGTCCCGATGTAAGGCACCCCACTCCGCAACCAGCCCAAGCGCCCGTGGGGGCAGGGATCCATCCAACAGCATAAGTGAATCGATGCCCATGATTGCCTTGTAATCGCTGTACCGAACGTGGAAATGAGGCGGTGCATGATCGTCGTAGTACATCGTGATGATTATCCCGAAGAATCGACAGAGTTCAAGCATTGGAGACGATTCTAGCCAATTCACCTCGAGAACGCCAGCAAACCGCTTTTGCAGTCAGTGGGTAGAAGAGATCGTGCGGCCTGGCAGCATCGATCATCGCGAGATAGGGTCCAGGTGGCGGCAGCAGACCGCAAGGCATGAACGGGTGAAGAAAGATGTATCGGCGCTACAGTTTCGGAATGCGGAGGGTTTTGCTGATCATCAAGGTGCCGGAGAGGACGAACATCAGGGACAACGGGTGCAGGTCGCCGGGGCCGATGGTCCAGACGCCCCCATAGAGCTG
>WBZP01002956.1_pt1 | contig 18992 bp, 16 predicted proteins | sample 5204301 | NCBI WGS metagenome assembly WBZP01 (sample SAMN12412401, study PRJNA552823) | activated sludge metagenome | isolation source: activated sludge from nitrification reactor of wastewater treatment plant... | place: USA: Pennsylvania | collected 2017 | reverse complement strand
GTCGCCGATGTCGATCCCCCGTTCGAGCAGCCCTTCGACCTCGCGCCTGAGCACCTGCGGGTCGACCACCACGCCGTTGCCGAGCGCACAGATCGTGCCCTCGTGCAGCACGCCGCTCGGCACGAGATGGAACGCGAACGTTTCCCCTGCGTGCACGATCGTGTGCCCGGCGTTGTTGCCGCCCTGGTATCGCACGACGAGCCCGGCTCGCCCGGCGAGCCGTTCCTGCGACCAGCCGCGCGCCTCGCGGAATCGGCGGATGGCCACGCCGAACCGCGCGCCCAGCGGCTCACCCCGAGAGTCAGATTCCGGCGCCCTCATCGACGACGTCCGTGCGCACCCCCTCGCGGGTCCGTGCCTGCGTCACCTGCGCGCCAGGCGGCACGCTGCGGGTCACCCAGACGTTGCCGCCGATGGCGGCACCGCGGCCGATGGTGACCCGGCCGAGGATCGTCGCGCCGGCGTAGACGACGACGTCGTCCTCGACGATCGGGTGCCGCGGCCCGCCCTTGCGGACGTGGCCCGCGCCATCGGTCTCGAATCGCTTCGCGCCCAGCGTCACCGCCTGGTAGAGCCGCACGTTGCGGCCGATGACTGCGGTCTCGCCGATGACCACGCCGGTCCCGTGATCGATAAAGAAGCCGGGGCCGATCTGCGCGCCGGGGTGGATGTCGATTCCCGTCTCGGCGTGTGCGAGTTCGGAGACCATTCGCGCGAGCAGCGGGACGCCCGCCTTGTAGAGCTCGTGCGCGAGCCGGTGGTGGATCATCGCCCGGATGCCCGGGTAGCAGAGCAGCACCTCGTCGACGCTGTGTGCCGCCGGGTCGCCGTGGAACGCGGCGAGCACGTCGCTGTCCAGCAGTTCGCGGATTGCCGGCAGCGCACGCCCGACGTCGCGGACGATCGCGTTGGCGCGCACGTCGACGTCGGCAGCGCTCCCCGCGACGCCGCCGTGGCGCAGCTCGAGGCGGACCTGATCGACGAGTGCCCGCAGCGCGGTGTCCAACGTGTGGCCGACGTAGTAGTCCTCGCTCTCCTGCCGCAGGTCCGGCGGCCCGAGGCGCATCGGGAACAGCGCGCCGCGCAACGCCTCGACGATGTCGGCCAGCGTATCGCGCGACGGCAACTCGCGGCCGCCGATCTCGCGCGGGCGCTGCTGCGCCACCCGCCAGCGCTCCCGCGCGGCGCGCAGTTCCGCCACGACGTCGCCGAGATCCAGTGGCAACGGACCCGCCTCCTTCAATGCAACCGCGAGCGCGCGCACCCCCGCCTCACGCGGCCGCCGGGGCGGCTGACGGCGGCAGCCCCGTCGCGTCGAACACGCCTTCGAACAGGATCGACGACAGGTAGCGTTCGCCGGAATCCGGCAGCACGACGACGATCGTCTTGCCGGCGTTTTCAGGGCGGCGGGCGAGGCGCGCCGCCACCGCCGCCGCGGCGCCGCAGGAGATCCCGGAGAGGATGCCCTCCTCGCGGGTGAGGCGGCGCGCGAACGCGACCGCCTCCTCGTTGCTGACCTGTTCTATGGCATCGACCAGCGACAGGTCGAGCACCTGCGGCACGAAGCCGGCGCCGATGCCCTGTATCTTGTGCGGCCCCGGCTTCACCGGCTCGCCGTTGCGCGTCTGCGTGAGCACCGGGCTCGCGACGGGCTCGACGGCGACCGCGACGATCGGCTTCCCCCTCGTGCCCTTGATGTAGCGCGACACGCCGGTGATCGTGCCGCCGGTGCCGATCCCGGCAACGAGGATGTCGATCGCCCCGCCGGTGTCGGCCCAGATCTCTGGCCCGGTAGTCGCCTCGTGGATCGCCGGGTTGGCCGGGTTCTTGAACTGCTGCAGCAGCACGTACTTGGGATCGGAGGCGGCGATCTCCTCGGCCTTCGCCACCGCGCCACTCATCCCCTTCGGCCCTTCGGTCAGCACCAGCTTCGCCCCGTAGGCGATGAGCAGCTTGCGCCGCTCGAGACTCATCGTCTCGGGCATCGTCAGCGTCAGCGGAATGCCGCGCGCGGCGGCGACGAACGCGAGCGCGATGCCGGTGTTGCCGCTGGTCGGCTCGACGATCTCCTTGCCGGGGCCGAGCAGGCCGCGCTTCTCGGCGTCCCAGATCATCGCCGCGCCGATCCGGCACTTGACCGAGTAGGCCGGATTGCGGCCCTCGATCTTGGCGAGCACCGTCGCCTGCGCACCGTCGGTGATGCGGTTGAGCCGGACGAGCGGCGTGCGCCCGATCGACAGCGAGTTGTCGGTGAACCAGTTCGTCATGGTCGTATTCCTCGTCCGGTCAGTCCTGCACCCACGGCAACCCGTGGAAGCGCCAGCCGTTGCAGCGGCCCCGCTGCCCGGCGTCGTCCTTGTCGCCCTCGAAGCCCTCGAGCACGTTGAACGCACCGGTGAACCCGGCCCGCGTGGCGAGCTCGGCCGCCTCGGCCGACCGCTTGCCGCTGCGGCAGAGCAGCAGCACGACGTCGGTCTTGCGGACCTTCGCCTCGAGCTCGCGCAGGAACCGCGGGTTGCGCGTGAGATGCGTGCCCGTCGCCCAGGACACCGCCGGCACGCCGGGCACCTCGCCGACGAACTTCCGCTCCTCGGGCGAGCGGATGTCGACGAGCAGCGCTTCCCCGGCCTGGAACAGCGCCCAGGCGTCGCGCGGTTCGACCTCACCGGCGAACGGCAGGCCGCTGCGGCGCGCCGCACTGCGAGCGAGGTCCAGGATGGTCTGCAGCGACGACTCGGCGAATACGGCGGACATGGGGCCTCGCTCCCGCGTTGGTGGTCATGGACGGCAAGACGTGAGCGTAGGCGGCAGGTATCCGCGCCGGAACGAAGGTTTCCGCGCATCGATATGCGCATTCCGACGATCGGGATGCCCCGGCTTGCCTGGCGTTGCCGATGGCACTGCCGGTCCGGCGCCGCCGGGTCGGCCGGGGCGCCGCGGGTGCGCTCCCCCGAAATGGGGGGAGACGCCGTTGCGCCGCCGCGTCAACCCTCGGCGTCGAGCCCCTGCTGGACCATGTCGGCGGCACGCAGCACGGCGCGCGCCTTGTTGAGCGTCTCGGTCCACTCGGACTCGGGCACCGAGTCGTGGACGATGCCGGCGCCGGCCTGCACGTGCAGCACGCCGTCCTTGACCACCGCGGTGCGGATCGCGATCGCCGTGTCCATGTCGTCCTGGAACGAGATGTAGCCGACGGCGCCGGCGTAGGCGCCGCGCCGCGACGGCTCGAGTTCGTCGATGATCTCCATCGCCCGCACCTTCGGCGCGCCCGACACCGTGCCCGCCGGGAACGCCGCGCGCAGCACGTCGATGCTGGTGAGGCCCGGCCTGAGCTTCCCCTCGACGTTGGAGACGATGTGCATCACGTGCGAGTAGCGCTCGACGACCATCCGGTCGGTGACCTCGACGGTCCCGGTGCGCGCGACGCGGCCGACGTCGTTGCGGCCGAGGTCGACCAGCATCACGTGCTCGGCGATCTCCTTCGGGTCGGCGAGCAGCTCCTGCGCCAGCTTCTCGTCGGCCTCGCGCGTGGCGCCGCGGGGCCGCGTGCCGGCGATCGGTCGCAGCGTCACCGTGTCGCCTTCCTTGCGCACGAGGATCTCCGGCGACGCGCCGACGACGTGGAAGTCGCCGAAGTCGTAGAAGAACATGTTCGGCGACGGATTGAGCGAGCGCAACGCGCGGTAGAGCGACAGCGGGGACGCGGTGAACGGCCGCGACATCCGCTGCGACAGCACCACCTGCATGATGTCGCCGGCGGCGATGTACTCCTTCGCCCGGCGCACCGCTGCCTGGAAGCCCTCGGCGCCGAACTCGCTCGTTGCCTGCGACACCGCGCCCGCCGTCTGGAACGGGATGGCGACCGGCTCGCGCAGCCGCCGCCGCAGCGCCTGCAGCCGCGCCGACGCCTGCGCGTGCGCGCCGGGCAACGCCGGGTCGGCGAATACGATCAGGTAGATCTTCCCCGCGAGGTTGTCGACGACGGCGAGTTCCTCGGTGAGCAGCAGGAGCACGTCGGGCACGCCGGCGAGACCGGGCGACGGGGGCGGCGAGGAGTGCGCCAGCTTCGCCTCGATGTAGCGGACCGCGTCGTAGCCGAAGAGGCCCGCGAGGCCGCCGCAGAAGCGGGGCAGGCCGGGTCGCGGCGCGACGCGATAGCGGCGCATGAACTCGCCGACGAACGCCAGCGGATCGCCTTCGTGCCGCTCGACGACGGTGCCCCGGTCCTCGACCTCGATCGTCGTGCCGCGGGCGCGCAGGCACACGCGGGCGGGCAGGCCGATGAACGAATAGCGGCCGAACCGCTCGCCGCCCACCACCGATTCCAGCAGGAACGAGTAGCGCGCCGCGGCCAGCTTCACGTACAGCGACAGCGGCGTGTCGAGGTCGGCGAACGTCTCGAGCACCAGCGGGATGCGGTTGTATCCCTGGGCGGACAGCGCACGGAATTCGGCTTCGGTCATGGGCGGCGGGGCGACGATCGATCGGGCTCGGGGAGACTGCGGGCGGGCGACGGGGGATCCGGCCGCACCGCGCACCGGGGGGACGCGCGGGCCGGCGGCGCGCCGGCGGAACGTCGTGCGACGATCAGCGTCGCCAGCGCCGGCGGTCGGCGCAGCGCGCGCCGCAGGGGCGGCAGTGCGTGTCGTTCGTCGGCGAGGAGGTCACGATGGCGTGGCGGCGGTGGGTTGCGCTTCGATGCGCCGCACGCGGTCGGCGACCGCGAGCAGCGACGGGACTATATCATCGGCGTCGATCGTGTGCACCGGCTCGCCCTCGTTGTAGCCGTAGGGCAGGATCAGCACCGGGCACCCGGCCGCCCGCGCCGCCTGCGCGTCGTTGATCGAGTCGCCGACCATCAGCAGTTGCGCCGGCGCGACGCCCAGCCGGTCGGCGACGAACAGCAGCGGATCCGGCGCGGGCTTCTTCCGCGGCAGGTCGTCGCCGCCGACCAGCACCCGGAAATACGACGTCAGGCCGGCCAGGTCGAGGTGCGGCAGGGCGAACCGCCGCGCCTTGTTGGTGATCACCGCCATCGGAATCCCCAGCGCGGCGATCCGTTGCAGGCCCTCGAGCACGCCGGGGTAGAGCTCGGTCTCGCGCCCGAGCTGCGCGGTGTAGTGGACGTAGTAGCGCGCGAGCGCGGCGTCGACCTCGGCGTCCTCGAGCGTCGCGGGGGAGACGCCGAAGGCGCGCGCGAGCGCCCGGCGCACGAGGTTCTGCAGGCCCTTGCCGACCATCAGCGTGATGTCCGCCTTGGCGAGCGGCGGATAGCCCATCTCCGCCAGCATCGTGTTGACCGCGGCGGCGAGGTCGTGGATGGTGTCCAGCAGCGTGCCGTCGAGATCGAAGGCGATCGCCCCGACGGCGTAGCAGCGGGCCGCGGGCGCGGTTCCGGAGGAGGTCATGGCACGGTCTTGGTGGCGGTGACCGCAGCGCGCATCGCGCCGATCGTCGCCTTGTAGTCCTTGGCGCCGAAGATCGCGGAGCCGGCGACGAAGGTGTCCGCCCCGGCCTTGGCCACCGCGGCGATGTTGTCGACCTTGATCCCGCCGTCGACCTCGAGCAGGATCGCCCGGCCGGTGCGCTGCTGGACGGCGTCGATCCGCCGGCGCACCCCCTCGATCTTGGACAGCGCCTGCGGGATGAACGACTGGCCGCCGAAGCCGGGGTTGACCGACATGATGAGCACGAGGTCGAGCTTCTCCAGCGTGTGGTCGAGCCAGTGGAGCGGTGTGGCCGGGTTGAACGCGAGGCCGGCCTTGCAGCCGCAGTCGTGGATGAGGCCGATGGTGCGGTCGATGTGCAGCGACGCCTCGGGGTGAAAGCTGATGATCGACGCGCCGGCCTTGGCGAAATCGGGGACGATCCGGTCGACCGGCTGGATCATCAGGTGCACGTCGATCGGCACCGTCGCAAGCGGCTTGACGGCCTCGCAGACCAGCGGGCCGACCGTCAGGTTGGGGACGTAGTGGTTGTCCATCACGTCGAAGTGGATGAGATCCGCCCCGCCGTCGATCACGGCGCGGACTTCCTCGCCGAGGCGGGCGAAGTTGGCGGACAGCAGCGAAGGTGCGATCTTGCAGTCGGGCATCGCTATAATCTTTCGATGACGAAGCGGGTTGACTGGCGATCATGAGCGCGCGGGAAAAATACCGGATCGACGTGGCGGCGAAGGCGACGTACGTTGCCGACCGGTCGGACCCGTCGCAGAACCAGTACGTGTTCGCCTACACGATAACGATCACCAATGCCGGCGAGGTCGCCGCCAAGCTGTTGAGCCGGCACTGGATCATCACCGACGCCGAGCATCGGGTGCAGGAGGTGCGGGGCGACGGCGTCGTCGGGCAGCAGCCGCAACTCAAGCCGGGCGAGACGTTCGAGTACACCAGCGGGGTGACGCTGCCGACCGCCGTGGGAACGATGCACGGCAGCTACCGGATGCTGGCCGCGGACGGCACCGGCTTCGACGCGCCCATCGACACCTTCACGCTGTCGGTGCCGCGCGTCCTCCACTGACGCCGTACGTCGGGACACGGCCAGGATCATCGCGGCTCGTCGGGTCCGGAGCGATCGGCTGCCGGCGGCTTGCGCCGCGGGCCCATCGTCCACCACACGATGAAGACGGCGAGCAGCAGTGCGACCAGCGCTTCGAGGAAGATCCAAGCCATGCGAACCCGCGCCCTTCGTTCCCGTCGCCTGCACTCCCTGGCCGGTGCGCTTGCCGCCGGCTGGCTCGCCGCTTGCACCACGGTCGCGCCACCGCCGACCCCGCCCGGCGCAGGTTCGGGGCTGCCGCCGCACTACGCCGCCGCCGAGTGGTCGGCCCTGCCCGGCTGGGCCGACGACGACGTCGCCGCTGCCTGGCCCGCCTTCCGCGTCGGCTGCCGCGCACTGCTGAAGGCACCGGCAACCGAACCGCTCTGGCGCCGGGTGTGCGAGCAGGGCGCCACGACGGACGGCGCCGACACCGCGGCCGTTCGTATGTTCTTCGAGACTCATTTTAGCCCATACTCGATCCGCGCCAGTGACGGCAGCGACAGCGGACTCGTGACCGGGTACTACGAGCCGCTGCTCGCCGGCAGCCGCGTCAAGACGTCGCAGTTCGCCACTCCCCTGTACGCCGAGCCGGGTGACCTTCTCACCATCGATCTGGCGTCGCTGCATCCCGATCTCAAGGGACGGCGGCTGCGCGGCCGCCTCGATGGGCAGCGGGTGCTGCCCTACTGGTCGCGGGCCGAGATCGGCGCGGGCAGGGCGCAGACCGGCGGCCGCGAGATCGCCTGGGTCCAGACCCCGATCGACGCCTTCTTCGCCGAGATCCAGGGCTCGACGCGGATCGCGCTCGCCGAAGGCGGCACCCTGCGGCTGGGCTACGCCAACCAGAACGGCCACCCGTACCGGGCAATCGGCCGGGTGCTGGTCGACCGCGGCGAACTCACCGTCGAGGAGGCGTCCATGCAGGGCATCCGCGGCTGGGCCGAACGCCATCCGGAGCGCCTGCCAGCGTTGCTGAACGAGAATCCGAGCTACGTGTTCTTCCGCGAGGTGACGCCGCCACCGCCGGGGAGCCTCGACGCCGCCATCGACGGCCCGCCGGGGAGCCTCGGCGTGCCTTTGCTGCGCGAGCGGGTGATCGCCGCCGATCCGCGATCGATCCCGCCGGGCGCTCCGGTGTTCATCGCGACCACCGAGCCGCTGTCGATGCAGCCGCTGCGCCGGCTGGTGCTGGCGCAGGACACCGGCGGTGCCATCCGGGGAGCGGTCCGCGCCGATTTCTTCTGGGGAACCGGTGACGGCGCCGGCCGACTTGCCGGCCGGATGCGCCAGCAGGGCCGGCTGTGGCTGCTCTGGCCGAAGGGCGTGCCGCTGCCCGCCGGATGAAGGGGCCGACGCGCCCCGGTCAGTGCCGCAGGCAGATCTTGCCGAAGTGCGCGCCCTGCGCGAGCGCGGCCAGCGCAGCGTGCAGCTCGGCGAAGGCGAAGACCCGATCCACCACCGGCCGGATCCGGTGCAGTGCGATCGCGCGCACCATCGCCTCGAAGCCGTCGCGGCTGCCGCAGGTGACCCCCTGCAGCCGCACCTGGCGGGTCACGATCGGGCCGAGGTACGCATTCAGCGTCCCGCCGGAGAGCACGCCGATGAGGCTGATCGTCCCGCCGGCGCGGATCGCGCGCAGCGACTGCGGCAGCGTGTGCTGCCCACCCAGCTCGACCACGTGATCGACGCCGTCGCGGCCGGCGATCTCGCGCACGCGCTTCCCCCATTCGGGCACGCTGCGGTAGTTGACGCCCTCGTCGGCACCGAGCGCGCGGGCACGGGCGAGCTTGTCGTCGCTGCTGGAGATGACGATCACTCGCGCACCCTGGCACTTGGCGAACTGCAGCGCCGACAGCGCGACGCCGCCGGTCCCCTGGACCAGCACCGTGTCGCCGGGCGCGACGCGTCCCTCGGTGACGACGGCGCTCCACGCGGTGAGCGCCGCGCAGGGCAGCGCCGCCGCCGCCTCGTCGGCGAGGTGCGGCGGGACCTTCACCACCGTCTCCGCCGGCAGCGTCATGAACTCGGCCATCACGCCGTCGAGCGGCGCGCCCAGCGTGCCGCGCAGCCGGTCGGCGGTCGGCGGGCCGCTGATCCAGCTCTGGATCATCGCCGGGCATACCCGGTCGCCGACGGCGACCCGGGTCACGCCGGCGCCGACGGCGACGACCTCGCCGACCCCGTCGGACACCGGGATCAGCGGCAGCGTCCCCGTCATCGAGCCGTAGCCGCGCAGCGGCACGATGAGGTCGCGGTAGTTGAGCGCCGCGGCCCGCATCCGCAGCAGCACCTCGCCCGCTGCCGGCGGCGGCGGGTCGGGTCGCTCGCCGAGGCGCAGGTGGTCCATCGTCCACTCGTCGCGAACCTCGAACACCTTCATCGTCCGGTTCCCCGTCGTCGTTGTCGGCGCGGCGCCGCGATGCGCACCGGGATCAGCCTTCCGGCCCGGCGAGCACGCCTTCGGCCTGGCGGTCGGCGTGATACGACGAGCGGACCAGCGCGCCGACGGCCGCGTGCCGGAAGCCCATCGCCAGCGCTTCGTCCTCGAAGCGCCTGAACACGTCGGGATGGACGTAGCGCCGAACCGGCAGGTGACCGCCGGTGGGCTGCAGGTACTGGCCGAGCGTCAGCATGTCGATCCCGTGCGCGCGCATGTCCCGCATCGTGGCGAGGATCTCGTCGTCGGTCTCGCCCAGGCCCACCATCAGCCCCGATTTCGTCGGCACGTCGGGACGCCGCCGCTTGAACTCGCGCAGCAGCGCGAGCGAGTGCGCGTAGTCGGCGCCGGGCCGCGCCTCGCGGTAGAGCCGCGGCACCGTCTCGAGGTTGTGGTTCATCACGTCGGGCGGGCAGGCGACGAGGATGTCGAGCGCCCGCTCCATCCGGCCGCGGAAGTCCGGCACCAGGATCTCGATCTGCGTGGCCGGCGAACGCTCGCGCACGGCGCGGATGCAGTCGACGAAGTGCTGCGCGCCGCCGTCGCGCAGGTCGTCGCGGTCGACGCTGGTGATCACCACGTAGGCGAGGCGCATCGCGGCGATGGTGAGCGCGAGGTTGCCCGGCTCGCCGGCGTCCAGCGGCAGCGGGCGGCCGTGGCCGACGTCGCAGAACGGGCAGCGACGGGTGCAGATGTCGCCCATGATCATGAACGTCGCGGTGCCCTTGCCGAAGCACTCGCCGATGTTCGGGCAGGACGCTTCCTCGCACACCGTGTGCAGCTTGTGCTCGCGCAGGATGCGCTTGATCTCGGCGAACCGCGGCGACGACGCTGCGCGGACACGGATCCACTCCGGCTTGCGCAGCGGCGCGGCCGGAACGACCTTGATCGGAATGCGCGCGGTCTTCGCCTCGCCCTTGTGCTTGACGCCGGCTCGGTTGCTCGGCGGCGACGTGTCGTCGGTCACGGGAGTTCCTTCGCGGCCGGGCCGCCCGCATCGAAGTGGTCGATGAGCTGCGCGGCGAGCTCGGTGCCGGCTTCGGCGACGGTCCGGCGGACGCCGAAGTCCGCGAGCTGCGCGACGGCGAGGCCCGGGTAGCCGCAGGGATCGATCGCCGCGAACGGCGCCAGGTCCATCGCGACGTTGACGGCCAGGCCGTGGTAGGTGCAGCCCTGCCGCACCTTGAGCCCGAGCGCGGCGATCTTGGCCTCGACGCCGCCGCGTGTCACGTAGACGCCCGGGGCTTCGGGCTTGCCGCGGGCCGCGATCCCGTGGCCGGCCAGCCAGGCGACGACCGCGCGTTCCATCGTGCGCACCATCTCACGCACCCCGAGCCGGCGCCGGCGCAGGTCGAACAGCAGGTAGGCGACCAGCTGCCCGGGGCCGTGGTAGGTGACCTGGCCGCCACGATCGACGCCGAGCACCGGGATGCCGTTGTCGCGGTGCAGGTGCTCGCGCCGGCCGGCGAGCCCGAGCGTGTAGATCGGCGGGTGCTCGGTGAGCCAGATCTCGTCGGCCGACATCGCCGTGCGCGCGTCGGTGAACGCCTGCATCGCGCGCCACGTCGCCTCGTAGGGCGTGGTGCCCAGTCGCCGCACTGACGTGGCCGCCGCGAGCACCGCCTCCATCAGAGCACCATCACCACCATCGGATGCGTGGACAGGTCGCGGTAGATGAGGTCGAGCTGCGCCTTCGACGTCGCGATGACCGTGCAGGTCACCGACAGGTACTTGCCGCCCGACGATGCGCGCATCTCCGCGGTGGCCGCGTCGAAGTCGGGTGCGTGCCGCTGGACGACGGCGACCACCGCCTGGGCGAACCCGGCGTCGCAGCGGCCCATCGCCTTGATCGGGAAGGCGCAGGGGAAGGTCAGCAGCGTCTCGGCGGAGGATGGCGGCGTCGGCATGGCTTGCGCTCGCAAGCCTCCACTATGGGGACGGGCGCGGCCGGGCGCAACCCGCGCCATGCGTGGGGCTTTGTCGCGTTGGTTTCCCGGCGATGCGCTGCTACCATCGTCGCCTGACCAAGCTGCGGCCGCCAGGCCGTCCCCCCCGGTGTCGACCACCTTGCTCCACCGCTCCCGTCCCGCCTTCAGCGAGCGCGAGTTCCGCGACGCGCTCGGCGAGTTCGCCACGGGCGTCACCATCATCGCGACGAGCACGCCCGACGGCCGGCACCTGGGCTTCACCGCCAATTCGTTCAACTCGGTCTCGCTCGAGCCGCCGCTCGTCGTGTGGAGCCTCAACCGGCGCGCCGGCGGCGTCGCGACGTTCGAGGCGGCGAAGTACTACGGCATCAGCGTGCTGACGCGGGCGCAACTTTCGCTCGCGCAGCGGTTCGCGGAGCCGCGGGACGACCGCTTCGCCGGCGTCGCCTTCCACGCGGGCACCACGGGCGCGCCGCTGATCGATGGCTGCAACGCGTGGTTCGAGTGCCGGCACCACAGCGTCGCTCCGGCCGGGGACCACCTGCTGTTCGTCGGCGAGGTGCTGCACGTCCGGAAGAGCCGCGAGCACCCGCCGATGCTGACGTTCCACCGCGGCCGCTTCGGCTCCACCGCCTGAGTAGCACCCGGCCCGCGCCATTCGGCTTGCCGTCGATCCCCGCGCCCCCGCGCGGGGCCCCTCGCCGGGTGCCTCAGGCGCGGCCGGTGCCGATCTTGAACAGCTCGTGCATCCGGCGGAAGACCGGCCCGGGTTTGCCGCCGGCAAAGGGCTTGCCGTCGACCGTGGTGATCGCCAGCACCTCCTTCGTCGAGGACGACAGCCACCATTCGTCCGCAGCGTAGGCTTCGGCGCGCGGGATCGGCCGGATGTCGAAAGGTATCCCCGCGCCCCGCGCGAACTCCTCGGCGGCGCCGTAGGTGATCCCCGGCAGGATGTGATTGTCCTTCGGCGGCGCGACGATGCGCCCGCCCTGCACGGTGAGCACGTTCGACGCCGACGCCTCGGTGAGGTAGCCGTCGCGGAACATCACCGCCTCCAGCGCACCCGAGTCGGCGGCGAGCTGGCGCATCAGCACGTTGCCGACCAGCGAGATCGTCTTCAGGTCGCAGCGCTGCCAGCGGTTGTCCTCGGCGGTGACGACGGCGACGCCGTTGGCGAACTGCGCCTCCGAGGGCGTCGGCAGCGGGTTGCTCATCATGAACACCGTCGGCGCAACGCCCTGCGGGAAGGCGTGGTCGCGCTTGGCCACGCCGCGCGTCACCTGGAAGTAGATCGCCTGGTCGTCGAAGTCGTGCTTGGCGACGAGCGTGCCGATGATCGCTTCCCACTCGGCGACGGTGTGCGGATTGGCGAGCCGGATGCCGTCGAGGCTCCGCTGCAGCCGCAGCAGGTGCTCGCGCATCCGGAAGGGCTTCCGCCGGTAGACCGGCACCAGCTCGTAGACGCCGTCGCCGTAGATGAAGCCACGATCCAGCACCGGAATCCGCGCTTCCTCGAGCGGCAGGTATTCCCCGTTGAGATAGACGATCACAGGTGTCCTTTGGCGGCGGTCGCCGCGTTCATTTGAACCACAGCCGCAGCGTGTCCCACGCGCGACCGAGGAGGCTCGCGAGCGGGACGTCGGCCAATGCGAGCAGCGGATACTCGGCCAGCGTCCTGCCTTCGAGCACGACCCTGACGGTGCCGATCGGCTGGCCCTTGACGACCGGCGCGACCAGCGGTTCGGTCGCCGTCAGCGTGAGCTCGAGCTTCGCCGCCTTGCCCTTGGGCAGCGTCAGGTAGCGGTCGGCGAGGAAGCCGGCGGGCACCTCGGCCGTCGCGCCCTTCCACACCCGCAGCGTGGACACGGGCTTGCCGGACGGGTAGAGCTGCACGGTGTCGAACGCCTGGAAGCCGTAGTTGAGCAGCTTCTGGCTCTCGACGGCGCGCGCCGCGTCCGACGCGGCGCCCAGCACCACCGAGAGCAGCCGCCGCTCGCCGCGCTTCGCCGACGCGACGAGGCACCAGCCGGCGGCGTCGGTGTGGCCGGTCTTGACGCCGTCGACGGCCGGGTCGATCCAGAGCAGCCGGTTGCGGTTCGGTTGCGTGATGTTGTTGTACCGGTACTCCTTGATGGAATAGAGCCGGTAGTAGTCGGGATGGTCGCGGATCAGCGCTGCGGCGAGCCGGCCGAGGTCGTTGGCCGTCGAGTAGTGCTGCGGGTCCGACAGCCCGGTGGCGTTGACGAAGTGCGTGTTGGCGAGCCCGAGCCGCTGCGCCTCGGCGTTCATCTTCTCGGCGAACGCCGGCTCGCTGCCGGCGACGAGCTCGGCCAGCGCGATCGACGCGTCGTTGCCGGACTGGATGATCATCCCGTGCAGCAGCTCGTCGACCGACACGGCCCGCCGCGGCTCGACGAACATCCGCGAGCCCTCGGCACGCCACGCCCGCTCCGACACGTTGACCGGCTGCGACGGCGTCAACGTCTTCGCCTGCAGCGCACCGAACGCGAGGTACGCGGTCATCAGCTTGGTGAGCGACGCCGGATCGCGGCGTTCGTCGGCGTTCTGCGCCGCGATGACCTGACCCGAGGTGACGTCGTAGAGCAGCCACGACGCGGCGGCCACCGACGGTGCCGGCTGTGCACCGGCACGGCCGCCGGCGAGGCCGGCGAGCGCGATGAGGACAAGGAGGAAACGACGGAGCATGATGCGGCCGGAGCGACGCCAGCGGCAATTATACGGTGCGGCCACCCGGGGGGCCGGCCACCGCCGGCCGTCCTTCCGACGCGGAGGCGGCCCGCCGCCGGTCATCGCGAGTGCGCCAACTCGAGAGCCGGACCGTCCTCCGGCCGGGCCGAGCGAAAATGGATGATTACCGCGACGGATGGCAGTCGATCGCGGCGGCGGCCGGCGCGGCGGTGCGCAGTCAGCGCAGCGAGATCGTGCGTTCGAAGACGCCGAGCAGCCCGAAGGTGACGTCGTAGTTCTTGCTTCCGACGCTGAAGATCGGCCAGCTGACGTTGAGCGTGCCGCGGAACAGCGATCCCTCGATCGAGTTGCTCCAGGCGCCGCCGACGTACAGGCCCTTTGCGACGTCCGCGCCGCCGCCGAACGAGAACTCGCTCTCCAGCGCGATCTTGCCGAGTTCGACGAGGCCGCAGTAATAGAACTTGCGCTCGAACGCCGCCTTGGCTGCCCCGCCGAACGAGACGTTCATCGGCGGCGGCAGCAGCGTCGCGCTCGCCTTCAGGCTCTGGTTGGCGTGATTGCTGGCCGAGAATCCCACGCCGACCTTGCCGCCCCCGCCTTTGAGCTGGAACTGGAAGTTCTTGACGATGCTTTCCTTGGCGAAGTCCGGTGAAACGTAGGCCAGGTCGACCGAGCCGCCCTTGCCGCCGCTGACCGCGCCGAACACCATGACACCGGTGGCGAACAGCCCGGTCAGCGCGACCACCTGCTGTGATGTCGCGGCCAGCGACTGTACCTGCTCGAGGCTCGTCTTCGCGGCGCAGGCCTTGGTGGCGACTTCGGACGTGGTCGCGGCGTCCAGCGTGCCGGAGATGGCCTGGGTGAACGTCAGGTTCATCAGCGTCTCGCGACCGTCGGGATCGACGTGATTGACCGGATCCGCGTTTGCGTACAGATAGCGGTGGAGCGACACCGGTTGGTGCAGGCGCCCGGCGAAGGGATCGCGCGTCAGGAACCGCCCGGTCGACGGATCGTACTGGCGCGCGCGCAGGTCGACCAGGCCGTCGACCTCCTGGCGCTCGCCGGCGTATCGCTACGGATTCGACGTCGTTCCCGACGAGGCCAGCGCATTGCCGTAGGCGTCGTAGGTGTAGCGGTCGGTGATCACCGTACCGGCGTCGACGAGGCCGCGTACGTTCCCGGCGCTGTCGCGCAGCAGGTGGCGAGGCTGGCCGGCACTCCACAGGGTGGCCAGGTCCGCGCCCCAGGCGTAGCGCGCCCTGAGTACGCCGCCGCCGTCGCGTTCCTCGAGGACTTGCCCGTACCCGGTCGCGTTCTCCCCGTCGACGAGGAAACGGGTGATGCCGCCTGCGTCCTGCGCCAGCACGCGCCTGCCGTCGGCGTCGTAGCCGTAAGTCGTCACGGCGCCGCCGCGGTCGACAGCGAGAAGCCGGCCCTCGGCGTCGTAGCCGTACCGCGTGGACGAGCCGCCGGCGACGCGCTCGACCACGTTGCCATTGGTGTCGTAGGCATAGGTCGTCGTGCCCCGGCTCGTCAGCCGGTCGTCGATGTCGTAGACCAGCGTCGAGGTGACGCCGTCCACCGCGACCTGGGTGCGATTCCCGACCGCGTCGTAGGTGTGGGTACGCGCCGACGGCGCAGTCCCGGTGCGCGTCTCTGCCGCGAGCCGGCCGCGCGCGTCATAGCCGTAGTCGACGACCGACCCGTCGGCCTCGACCACGCGCGTGCGCCGTCCGGCCGGCGAATAGCTGGTCGCGAACGACTGAAGGAGGGTCCCGCCCGGCGCCCGATGCACGACCTGCGTCGCGCGGTTGCGCAGGTCGAAGGCGACGTCGGTGGTCATGGCGTTGCCGTGCACGGTACGCACGCGGTTGCCGGCCGCGTCGTAATGCATGCTGAGCGGGCCTTCCGGAGTCGACACCGCGACTAGGCGGCCGATCGGATCGTAGTCGTACGTCACCGTCGACGCCGGCGCGGCTAGTGACGTGAGGCGTCCGCGGGCATCCCGCGCCATCGACACGACGTCCCCGCCGGGGTGCGTGACGGTCGCGAGCCGGCCGCCGGCGTCGTAGCCGTAGGCCGGCGAGCCGCGGGCATCGGTGACCGTGGCCCGGCTGCCGTCCGCGTGGTAGGCGATGTCGACGGTCGCGCCGCCGGGCGCGGCCTTGCGGGCGAGCCGGTTCATCGCGTCGTAGGCGTAGGTGATCGTCCGTCCGTCCGGCCGCGTGTGCGCGATCAGGTTGCCGACCCCGTCGTATGCGTAGCGTTCGGTCGCGCCGCCGGGATACCGCCGCTCGACCGGGCGATTGAGCGCGTCGTAGCGAAAGCGAGTGACGCGACCGAGCGCATCGGTCTGCGCGACGAGGTTGCCCGCCTCGTCGTACGCGTAGGTGGCATCGCCGGCGAATCCGCTCACCGACACGAGGCGCCCGAGCGCGTCGTAGCCGTAGTCAGTCGCCCGCCCCTCCTCGTCGACCACGCGCGTGCGCCGGCCGAGCGCGTCCCAGGCCTGCGTCGCCACCGAGCCGTCGGCGTAGGCGCTGCGCACCAGGCGCCCGGCGGCGTCATACGCGAGATCGGTCGCGCGACCATTCGGGTCGACGATGCGCAGCGGCACGCCGAGCGGACCCAGCGCCCGGTCGATGCGCGGCCGCATCGTGCCGCCACCGCCCGCGTCCGGCGCCGCCGGCAGCACGGTGGCGACGAGGCGGCCGGCGCTGTCGTACTCGTGGTCGGTGCGATGGCCGAGCGCGTCCACCGTGGCAACGAGGAGCCCGCCCGGCGTGTACACGTTGCGCGTGGTCGCGCCGTCGGGCGCCGTCGTGGCGACGAGGCGGTCGAGCTCGTCGTAGGCGTGCGTCGTCGTCCGGCCCGCCGCGTCGGTCTCGGACACGAGGTTGCCGTTCGCGTCGTACGCCGAGAGGCGCGTCGTGCCGTCGGGCCAGGTGACGCGCGTGACGCGGCCGAGCGCGTCGCGAGCGAACGTGGTCCGGCGGCCGAGCGGGTCGACCCGGGCGACCACGCGGCCGGCGGCGTCGTACTCGACGCGGGAGATTCCGCCTGCCGGATCGACTGCACGGATCGGACGGTTGGCAGCGTCGTAGCCGTACGACCAGGTGATCGGCGTCGACACGCCGTCGATCGTGCGGTGCAGCGTCTCGCTCAGCCTGTTGCCGTTCGCGTCGTACGTGCGGTCGACGCGGCGCAGCAGCGTGCCGCCGGCGTCGCGCACCTCCTCGCGGATCAATCGCCCGGCCGCGTCCCGTGTCATCGTCCGCACGGCGCCCAGCGCGTCGACCGTCGCCACCGGCAGGCCGCGCGCGTCGACGGTCGTGCTGCCGGTGCCGACGTCGGGCACGGCGAACCCGGCGAGGTTGCCGGACGCGTCGTAGGCGAACGTGTACGTCCGCCCGCCGCTGTCGGTCGCGCTGACGGGATCGTTGCGCGCATCGTAGCCGTAGGTGCTGGTCAGGTTCAAGCCGCCCGGATCGACCACCTGGCGGGTGAGGCGTGGGCCGGACCAGGTGCTCGCGCGGCGCCGTCCGTCGGCGTCGACGCCCTCCGTCTCGTTGCCAAGCGCGTCGTAGGTCGACGTCGCGACAGCGCGGACCGACGCACCCTCGATCGTGACCGCTTGCTCCTGCCGCGTGACGTTGCCGCGCTCGTCGTAGGCGAGCCGCGTCACGTGGCCGCGACGGTCGACGATCGTCTCCTCGTTCGCGGCCTCGTCGCGTGCGAACGCGACCGTGTTCCCGGCGGCGTCGGTCACCGACAGCAGCCGCCCGGTCGCGTCGTACTCGTGCCGGTTCACGCGCGTGCCGAGCGCGTTGCGGATCTCGATGAGATCGTGCCTGCGGTCGTAGGCGTAGCGGGACACGCCGCCGGCCGCGTCGGTGTGGGCGACCAGGTCGCCGTTGCCGTCGTAGTGGTAGGTCTGCACCCCCCCGTTCGGGTCGCGTATCGACGCGATCCGGCCGTTCGCATCGCGCGTGAACGAGACTTCCGCCCCCGTCGAATGACGGATGCCGTCGGGACCGAACGTGACCGCGTTGCCGTTGCGGTCCTCGATCCGCCGGACGCCCTCGATGCGGTGGATGTCGATGCGCGTGCCGTCGATCGCCGTGTAACGGAACAGCACGGGATCCCAGACGTCGAGCGTGACGTCGTCGAGCAGCACGTCCTCGGCGCCGTCGTTGACGATCAGGAGGTCGGTGTTGCCGAGGAACTCGAGCGTGCCTTGCGTGGCTGGCCGGGGCGCGAGGCCGATCGCGCGCGTCGCGACCAGCGCGCCGACGCCGGCGACCGGGGAGAGCACGACGTCGAACGCCTCGACCCTGCCGTCGGGCAGCGCCAGCGATACCTTGTGCGGTCCGCGCGGCGCAAGCGAACTGTTGATGCCGGACTGGCTGCGGACCCAGCCGGTGCCGAACACGCGGTTCGTGCGCAATCGGAGCGTGTCGAGGCCGAGCCGCCAGCCCACGCCGAAGTCGCGGGCCGACTTGTCGCGCGAGTCGTAGGTGCGGGTCACCGCGATCGGGACCCCGGCCAGCGCGACGTCGAGGTCGCGGTAGGCGAGCGAGAAAAGCCCCGGCTTGCGGGCACCGGCCACCTGCACGGTCGCGGTCGCCTCGCCCGCATTGCCGCCGCGGTCGAACACGGTCAGGCGCAGCGTGTACTGGTCGTTGACCAGCGTCGCGGGATCGAGCCGGCCGAGTTCGCCGCCGGTCACCGGCGACGTGCCCTCGGCGAGCAGCGTCCACGACGACTCGCCCGCGGGCGCGATCGCGAGTTCGTAGCGGTGGAAGTACGGGTCGGTGGCGGTGCCGACGATCGGCACCGGGCCGGTGACCTCGGCGTCGTCGGCCGGTGAAGTGATCGCCGCGACCGGCGCGAGGACGTCGGCGACCTGCGAAGCGATCGCGAGCACGGCCTGCCCGGCGTGGCTGCCGACGGTCGCGGTCAACGTGGCCGTCCCGGCGCCGACGCTCCGCGCGAGGCCGGTCGTGTCGACCGTCGCCACGGCAGCGGCGCTCGACGTCCACAGCGCGCTCAGCGTGACGTCGGCCGCGGTGCCGTCGGCGTACTCGGCGATCGCGCTCAACGCGATCGAGTCGCCGACCAGGCGCGCGGCGTCCGCCGGCTCGACGATGATGCGCGCGATCGTCCCGGCCGGCACGCTGCCCGACGAGACGGTGAGTTCGACCGGTGCGTCGGGCGCGGGCACGACCGGCGTGCCGGCCGCCGGCGCCTGTGCCATCACGGTGTTGCGCGGCACGGTCGCCGACGCCTGCGCGACGACGCGCAGGCCGAGCCCCAGACCGGTCAGCGCGAGCCGCGCAGCCGCGAGATCCTGCCCGTCGAGGAACGGCACGACCCCC
>WBZP01002954.1_pt1 | contig 18994 bp, 20 predicted proteins | sample 5204301 | NCBI WGS metagenome assembly WBZP01 (sample SAMN12412401, study PRJNA552823) | activated sludge metagenome | isolation source: activated sludge from nitrification reactor of wastewater treatment plant... | place: USA: Pennsylvania | collected 2017 | reverse complement strand
AGATGAAATGAGCGTAAAGGAAAAACTTCCCCCTTTGGCAGACTCGAGCGCCTCCAAGTTAACTTCGGCACACGAGGCCTGGCGGGTGTTCGACATTATGTCAGAGTTCGTCGAAGCGACGCAGCGGCTGTCGCATATCCAGCCGGCCGTGTCGATCTTCGGCAGTTCGCGCATCCCGCCCGATTCACCCTATTACAAGCTCACCGAGGCTATCGCCCGCCAGCTCTCGGATGCGGGATTTTCGGTGATTTCGGGAGGCGGCCCCGGCGTCATGGAGGCAGCCAACAAGGGGGCGTTCCACGGCAAATCGCTGAGTATCGGCCTCAACATCCAGCTTCCGCATGAACAGACAGCCAACGAATACCAGGATATATCGCAGAGCTTTCGCCACTTCTTTGCGCGCAAGTATATGTTCGTGCGCTTTGCCAGTGCCTATGTGGTGATGCCAGGCGGATTCGGCACGCTGGACGAGCTGCACGAGGCCTTGACCCTGGTGCAGACCGGAAAGAGCCAGCGGATACCCATCATCCTGGTCCATGAGCCGTTCTGGCGGGGGCTGGTCGACTGGTTCCGCACCACGATGGTCAACGAAAAGTTCATATCGCCCGAAGATCTCGATCTGATTCAGGTGATCGATACGCCGGGCGAAGTGGTCGACGCGATCTTCCGGCATTACGAAAACCGGTGCTTCGCTCCACTCCCGTCAGAACGCGAGTTGATGCTCAATCTGTAATACAATCAGGGCTGATCCTTAGCCGCCTGGAAACTATCGTGATGCGCCGTAAACATGCCCTCATCGCCTTGCTGGTCGTAATCGCCGCCCCGGTTCTGGCCCAGACTTCCGGCGCCGAAAAGCCGCCCGTACCGGATACCCGACCGCCAGTCATGGTGCCTCTGGAAGATTCGCTTGAACCGCAAGTGACCATCAGGAAGCGCGAAGGCAGTACGGTCGAGGAATACCGGGTTAACGGCAAGCTGTACAAGATTACGGTCACGCCCGAGCACGGCGTTCCCTATACGCTGGTCGATCAGCAGGGCGATGGTTCTTTCGTCGTTGTGGATGCGCCGGGAACTCCCAGATTGAGCGTGCCGATGTGGGTTATCGGCACCTTCTGACCCGAGGCGCCAGTGACCTGCGGCTTGTCAGATCGCCGACCGCCGCCTCGTCCGGCCGATGCAACGCTCAAGGCTTGCTACGGGGCATCGCTAGGTGAAGCAGCTTACTGCCGTGGCCCTGGGCCATCATTTCATGATTCTTCCTTCAACCAATTCAAGTGAGTCTTGTCATGGATACCTTTCCGATTCAGGCGCCTGCATTTAACGGCAATAGCCGTGCCGTGCCGGCCGGCAACGCCATCGAATGGCTTAAGCAGGGTTGGGCGCTGTTCATTGTCAATCCCGGGTTGTGGGTCGCGTTGACCGTCGTGCTCCTGGTTGTTCTGGTGGGGCTCAATGTGGTTCCCCTGATCGGCTCACTGGCCGCCAACCTGCTGATGCCGCTGTTTTCCGCCGGTATGCTTTTGTCCTGTCAAAAGGCGGCCAGCGGCGAAACGCTGGATATTTCCGATCTGTTTGCCGGATTCAAACAGAATACCGGGAATCTGGTGATGCTCGGCGTGATCTACATGATCGCCATGCTGATCATTTTCGTCATCGTATTCGTTCTGGTCGGCGGCGGCATGGCGGGTGGCGCAATGATGGGGCGTGCCGCGGGTTTCGGGCTGGCTTTCGGCGGCATGCTGCTTGCCATGTTGCTGTCGCTGGCACTGATGGTCCCTTTGCTCATGGCTGTCTGGTTTGCGCCGGCGCTGGTGTTCTTCAACAACATGCCGCCACAGGATGCGCTCAAGGCCAGCTTCAATGCCTCGCTGAAAAATACCTTGCCCCTGCTCGTCTATGGCGTGATTGTTTTGGCGCTTTCGTTTTTTGCCGCATTGCCGGTATTCCTGGGTTTCCTTGTACTCATTCCGGTCCTTTTTGGGTCGCTGTATGTTTCGTATCGGGACATTTTTGTTGCCGTTTAAAAGGGTTTTTACCTTCGCTTTGAAACCACCGTCGTGTGAGTTCCTCCAGCATCCGATGACGCGCGTCGCCGGTAGCCCATGAAGGCCCGAAACTTACCCGCTGGACAGGGCTGGCGCTGGCTGTCCGGAGGGTTCGGTCTCTTCCGAAAAAATCGACTGACGCTTTCACTCACGGTGCTCAGTTACTGGATGCTAATGGCGGCAATCAATTCACTGCCGGTCATCGGGCAGATCGTCGCCACACTGCTCATTCCGGTTTTTTCGGTCAGCTTGATGAATGCGTGTCGTCAAGTCGAGCAGGGCAGCCCGCTCCAGCCGCAAGTCATCTTCTCCGGCTTTCGCCAGAATTTGCGTACCCTCCTTGTTCTAGGAGGGGCTTATACCGTCGCCAGTGCCTGCATACTCGGCATTGCGTCGATCATCGATGGTGGCGTGCTCTTTCAGATCATTGTCATGGGAGACCGGCCGGACGAAAACGCGCTCTCCAGTGGCGCGTTCGTTATGGCAGTGCAGACGGCCCTGCTGCTCTTCATTCCGGTCATGATGGCCTACTGGTTTGCGCCCGTACTTGCCGCCTGGCACGGGTTGTCCGCCGGCAAGTCCCTGTTTTTCAGTCTTGTCGCCTGCGCGCAGAACTGGCGTGCCTTTCTGGCCTACGCCATGGCGGTCGCGGTATTCGGTGCCCTCCTGCCGGGCCTGATGGTCGGTTTGCTGGTATCGGCTATTCCCCATGGCAGCGAACTGTTCTCGGTGTTGTTGCCGATACTGATCGTGCTGATCTTCATGCCGACGCTCTATGCCAGTTTCTATGCGAGCTATCGGGACGTTTTTGTCGCCATTGACGAAGATGCCTGACAATACAGGCCTTGCCGCGCACGGGATTTTTGGTGGAACCTTCGATCCGGTGCACCTCGGCCATTTGCGGCTCGCCGAGGAAGCGGCGGAGAGCCTGGGTCTGGAGTGCGTTCGTTGGATTCCTGCGGGCCAGCCCGCTTTGCGTGAATCGCCCCGGGCAAGCGCGGAACAACGGCTCGAGATGGTTCGGCTGGCCATCGCCGGCAACCCGCGTTTCGCACTCGATACCGCTGAGGCCGAATCCGCGCAGCCGAGTTATACCGTACCCACCCTGGAGCGTTTGCGCAGACCGGAACACTACGGCATGCGGCGCCCGCTGGTCTTGCTCGTTGGCGCCGATGCCTTTACCAACATGGTAGCTTGGCATCGTTGGGAATCGCTGTTTGATCTGGCGCACGTTGCGGTAGCGCATCGACCCGGTTTTCCGGTCGATGTGGCTGGCCTGCCACCGCCGCTCGCCGCGGTTTGCCGGGAACGTCACTGCGCTTCACCCGCGGCCTTGAAGGAAGCGCCGGCCGGCCGGGTTTTCACTTTCGCCATGACCCCGTTGGCCGTGTCGTCCACTCAGATCAGACAGCTGCTGTGCCATGGGCTGAGCCCGCGCTATTTGCTGCCCGAAGCGGTTATCGCTTATATTCAAAACACGTCGTTTTACACTCCAAGCTGAAATTGCCAATTCCTGATGAACATTACCAAACTGCAGAAAATCGTCGTCGCGGCCCTTGAAGACATCAAGGGCCGCGACATCGAAGTCATCAACACCAGCAAACTCACGCCGCTTTTTGAGCGCATCGTCGTGGCCTGTGGCGAATCGAACCGCCAGGTCAAGGCGCTTGCGCGCAACGTTCAGGACAAGGCGCGCGAAGCAGATATTCCGATCATTTCCACCGAGGGCGAGGAGAGCGGCGAATGGGTACTGGTCGATCTGGGGGATATCGTCGTCCATGTCATGCAACCGGCAATTCGCAGCTATTACAACCTTGAAGAACTGTGGGGCGGAAAAGGCCCTGAACGTGTCCGTAAGGCTATTGCGGCCGACGCATGAAACTGGGCATCATTGCTGTCGGCCACAAACTTCCCGAATGGGTGGTCAAGGGCTGCTCCGAGTATGTCAAACGATTGCCACGGGAAATGCCGCTTTCGGTTGTCCAGATCAAGCCTGAACCTCGCGGGTCGAAAACGCGTGATCAGCTGCTGGCGTCGGAGAAGGTTCGCTTGCAGAACGCCTTGCAGGGTTTCAACCGGATGGTTGTCCTCGATGAGCGGGGTGCCGAGTTGACCACCCTGGAGTTCGCGCAACGTCTGCAAGACTGGATGCGCGTCGGCGGCGATACCGCTTTCGTCATCGGCGGTGCAGATGGTATCGACGATTCCTTGAAGCGACAAGCCGACCATACCATTCGTCTTTCAAGCCTGACTCTGCCTCATGCCATGGCCCGACTGGTCCTCTGCGAACAGTTGTATCGCGCCGCAAGCGTGATCAGGAACCATCCTTATCACCGGGAGGGGTGATGCCCATCAGCCAACATAACCCGCGTATTTATCTGGCCTCGCGCAGCCCGCGCCGCCGCGAGTTGCTGACGCAGATCGGTGTTCAGTTCGACACCATCATCTTGCGCAATCATCCGCGCGAGGAAATCGATGAAGATGAAATGCCGTTGGCGTTTGAAGCGCCGGTCGACTATGTTGAGCGCATGGCGCGCAGCAAGGCCGAGCAGGGCTGGAGGATCGTCGGTTGGCGGAAATTGTTGTCGCAACCCTTGCTGGCCGCCGACACCACCGTTGAATTCGAAGGCCAGATCATCGGCAAGCCGACCGAAGAAGAAGATGCGAAATCAATCCTGCGTCGACTGTCCGACAAGACGCACCGTGTACTCACCGCCGTGGCTCTGGCTTTCGAAGGCCGCATCGAAACGGCGCTTTCGGTCAGCGAAGTAAGTTTTGGTGTAATCGACGAAGCAGAGATCCGGCGTTATGTCCTGAGTGGCGAACCAATGGACAAGGCCGGAGCCTATGGCATCCAGGGGCGCGCCGGCTTGTATGTCAGGCATCTGGCCGGCAGCTACACGGGCGTGATGGGATTGCCACTGCATGAGACGGGAGCCTTGCTCAAGCGCATAGGTTACCCGTTGTAGCTCAACCGGACGCTGCACGCTCGACGGATGTTCGCTCGGGGTACGCGCGAATAGTACTTTCCGGGCTTGGATAATGAGGGTTGAGCGCTATGCCGTGAGCTTCTCGTGCCCTGTTTTTTTTGACCAATCCCCTGTATAATCCGCGCCTCGTTCGCACGGCTCTTCAAGCGGACGACAGCTGGGGAGTCGCCAAGTTGGTTAAGGCACCGGATTTTGATTCCGGCATTCGAAGGTTCGAATCCTTCTTCCCCAGCCATGCCTTGTTAACCCGTCAGGTGGCTGGCCTGCCTGAACGTCTTGCTTTCTTTCCGGCGCCATTGCGGCGTCACGGGGATGCGCACTATGGCTTACGACAGCCTGATGGTCTTCACCGGTAACGCTAACCCCAAGCTGGCTGCCGATGTCGTCAGACGCCTCAACATTTCGCTCGGTCGGGCAAATGTGGGTCGTTTTTCCGATGGCGAAATTACGGTTGAGCTTCAGGAACACGTGCGCGGCAAGGATGTTTTCATCCTGCAATCGACGTGTGCGCCGGCCAACGAAAACCTGATGGAATTGCTGGTGATGGTCGATGCGCTCAAACGCGCCTCCGCTACGCGTATCACTGCCGCCATTCCTTACTTTGGCTATTCCCGTCAGGATCGACGGGTGCGCTCGGCACGCGTGCCGATAGCCGCCAAGCTGGTGGCCGATCTGCTGACCGCCGCCGGTGTTCATCGCGTATTGACCATGGATTTGCACGCCGAACAGATCCAGGGGTTTTTCAACATCCCGGTGGATAACATTTATTCGCTGCCGATCATGCTGGCCGATGTGTGGAAGAAGGATTTCGATGGCCTGATGGTTGTGTCGCCGGACGTCGGCGGCGTTGTTCGTGCCCGGGCACTGGCCAAGCGCCTTGAGTGCGATTTGGCCATTATCGACAAGCGGCGTCCGAAGGCCAATGTTTCTGAAGTCATGAACATCATCGGCGAAGTGGAAGGCCGCACCTGCGTCATCATGGACGATATGGTCGACACCGCCGGGACGCTGTGCAAGGCCGCCAGCGCGCTCAAGAACAAGGGCGCCAAGCTGGTGCTGGCCTATTGCGTGCATCCGATTCTTTCTGGGTCGGCCGTCAGCCGTATCAACGATTCGGCCATCGACGAGCTGGTCGTGACCGATACCATTCCCTTGAGCGTTGAGGCGCAGAAGTCACCACGAATACGTCAGTTGTCAGTCGCCGACGTGCTGGCCGAAACGATACGCCGCATCAGCAACGAGGATTCGGTCTCTTCGCTTTTTATCGAGTAGTCTTATCAACCCCTGCCTGGTCGCGGGCAGGATCAGTTTTAACCAGGAGCTAAAATGAAATTTGAACTAACTGTGCAGAAGCGCACGTTGCAGGGGTCCGGAGCGAGCCGCCGCCTGCGTCATGCCAACAAGGTGCCGGGTATCGTTTACGGTGGCACAGCCGCGCCGACCTTGATCGAACTCGAACACAACGATCTTCTTCTGTCCTTGCGTAAAGAGGCGTTTCATTCGTCCGTACTGACGATGAATATCGACGGCAAGGTCGAATCCGTGCTCTTGCGTGATTCGCAGATGCATCCTTATAAGCCATTGGTACTGCACGTCGATTTTCTGCGGGTTGACGCCAGCCATGCCATCCATCAAAAAGTGCCATTGCACTTCATCAACGCCGATCACGCGCCAGGCGTCAAGATCAGTGGCGGCAATGTTTCTCCTGCCATGAACGAAATCGACGTCAGCTGTCTGCCACAGGATCTCCCGCCATTTATCGAAGTCGACCTCAAAGAACTCGAAGCCGGCCATTCAATCCATCTGTCGCAGATTGTCTTCCCGAAGGGCGTCAAACCGATGGCACATGGTAGCGACGACCCGGTCGTGGTTTCGATCTCGGTCAAGAAGGTTGATCTCCCTGAAGCAAGCGAAGGTGAAGAAACGCCGCCTGCCGCCTGATGACCTGCAGCTGAACGAGAGGCCGCCGGTGGGGATTTTGACTCCCCCGGCGGTCGTTTCATTGAACGTAACCGACGCCAACACCGATTGTCATGACGCAGGCGGTGTGGAAAACGCAAAGCGTTGCCTGAACCCTTTGGGTTATAACTTGCCATGATCCCACCTCGTTTGATCGTTGGCCTCGGCAATCCGGGTGACGAGTATTCGGATAACCGTCACAACCTGGGTTTCTGGTTTATCGAACGTCTGGCGCGTGACCTCAAGGCTTCTCTCCTGCCGCAGGGAAAGTTTCTTGGTGTCGTCGGTCGGATGGGTGAAATGTTCTTGCTGCAACCCATGACGTTCATGAACCAGTCCGGGCGGGCCGTGGCTGCATTGGCACGGTTCTTCAAGATTCAACCCGAAGAAATACTTGTCATTCACGACGAACTTGACTTGCAACCGGGCAGCATCCGGATCAAACAGGGCGGCGGCAATGGCGGCCACAATGGGCTGAAAGACATTCAAGCGCACCTCAATACACCGGATTTCTGGAGGCTGCGCGTCGGTATCGGGCATCCGGGGGAGCGCAACGCGGTGGTCAACTACGTCCTGAACGCACCACAGCGCGAAGAGCGGGAAGAGATCGATCATGCACTAAATCGCTGCTTGCTGGCTTGGCCGAAACTGTGTTCCGGCGATTATGCTGCTGCGCAACGCCTACTGCATCCCAAGAGTACTTCTTCGTGATGCCTGGGCATCACTCAGGGCGCACCCCATAGCCACTTAACGTACGTCAATCACAGGGAATTCAACATGAGCCTCAAATGCGGCATTGTCGGCATGCCCAATGTCGGCAAATCCACGCTTTTCAATGCGTTGACCAAAGCAGGCGTGGCGGCGGAAAACTATCCTTTCTGCACCATCGATCCATCCGTCGGTGTGGTCGAAGTGCCCGACCCGCGCCTTGAACAACTGGCCGCGATCGTCAAGCCGCAACGCGTGGTTCCTGCAGTGACCGAGTTCGTCGATATCGCCGGCCTGGTGGCCGGCGCGTCCAAAGGCGAAGGGCTGGGCAACAAGTTCCTGGCCAATATCCGCGAAACCGATGCCGTTCTCCATGTTGTCCGCTGCTTTGCTGACGACAATGTGATTCACGTTTCGGGAAACGTCGATCCCCTGCGCGATATCGAGATTATCGATACCGAGCTGGCGCTGGCGGATATGGCCACCGTCGAAAAAGCGCTGTTGCGCTATCGCCGCCCGGCGAGCGCCGGTGACAAGGAAGCCAAGATTCTGGTGGCCGTGCTTGACAGATGCTTTGCCCAGCTCGACCAGGGCAAGCCCATTCGCGCACTCGATCTGTCAAAGGAAGAGTGGGCCAATCTCAAACCGTTCTGCCTGATTACCGCAAAACCGGTGCTTTACGCGGCGAACGTTTCCGAAAAAGGTTTTGAAAATAACCCGCAGCTTGATGCGGTGCGCGCACATGCCGCCGCCGAGAAGGCCGAGGTTGTTGCCGTGTGCGCTTCGATCGAAGCCGAGATCGCCGATCTGGACGATGAGGAGAAACAGCTTTTTCTCGCCGATCTGGGTCTCGAAGAGCCCGGACTCAACCGGTTGGTACATGCCGGCTACCATCTACTTGGCCTGCAGACCTACTTTACGGCCGGAGTCAAAGAGGTGCGAGCGTGGACGATCCACAAGGGCGATACCGCACCACAAGCCGCCGGAGTCATACATACCGACTTCGAGCGCGGTTTCATTCGCGCGCAAACGATCGCTTATGAAGACTTCATTTCCTGTGGGGGCGAGCATGGGGCCAAGGAGGCGGGCAAGATGCGCGCCGAAGGCAAGGAGTACGTCGTAAAGGACGGGGATGTCCTAAATTTTCTGTTTAACGTCTGAACAAACAAGGGGCAGAATGACAAACGGGGCCAAAGGCCCCGTTTGTCATTGGCATGGTGCTACAGCCTAGTAAACATCGTGTTGCGTGTTGTGTACGTTGAACTTGCCGGTCGGCGTGATCAGCTTCGGATCCTTGATGACGGCCTTCAGCTTGCGCGTCTTGTCGTCGACCACAACAACAGCGGATTGTTTGTCCTTCGCGCTCCATACCGAGAACCAGACTTCATCGCCTGCTTCGTTGTACTCCGGTTGGACAACGCGCCGGGCACCGTCGTCAGTAATTCCTGACCACTCGCCAATCGGCAGCACTTCAAACCCTTTGTCCAGGTTCTTGATATCGAAGACGGCAACCGACTGACTGATTTTTGCATCCGGATTGAGCGGTGCATCGACCCACAGGTTGGTTGATTTCGGGTGCGTCTTGATGAACAGCGAGCCACTACCATTACCCTTAAGCGTCTGCACGACTTTCCAGGCTTGTGCCTTGTGCTTGACCGGGTCGGTGCCGATGATGCTGATCCCCTCGTCGCCAAGGTCGCTGGTGGCCCATACCGGCCCATATTGGGGGTGCATGAAGTTGGCGCCGCGACCCGGATGCGGGATCTTGCCGACGTCGATCAAAGCGGCCAGCTTGTCTTCCTTGGTATCGACCACGGCGATCTTGTTCGATGCATTGGCAGCCACCAGGAAGTAACGGCCCGTCGAATCGAATCCACCATCATGCAGGAAACGTGCGGCGCCGATGGTCGTGATCTTCAGGTTGTTGAGGTCCGAGTAATTCACGGCCATGATCTTGCCGGTTTCCTTGGCGTTCACAATGAACTCGGGGTTGAAGTGCGATGCGACGATTGATGCCACGCGCGGCTCAGGATGATATTCCTGTGCATCTACCGTCGTGCCACGGGTCGACTCGATCTTCAGGGGCTTCAGCGTGTCGCCATCCATGATGACGAACTGCGGCGGCCAGTAGGTGCCAGCGATGGCATACTTGTCCTCGTAACCCTTGAACTTCGACGTTTCAACGGATCTCGCTTCCAGCCCGACCTTGATCTCGGCCACGTTGCTCGGTTCCGGCATCCACAGATCGATCAGGTTGATGCGCGCATCGCGGCCGATGACGTACAGGTAGCGCCCGGACTTCGACAGCCGTGAGATGTGAACCGCGTAACCGGTTTTCAGGATCTTGACGATCTTCTTGCTCTTGCCGTCGATCAGGGCAACTTCGCCCGCATCGCGCAAGGTCACCGAGAAGAGGTTGTCGATATCGAGGTTGTTCATTTTCTTCTTCGGACGCTGGTCCGGAGGGACGATGACTTTCAGCGAGGCCATCATTTCCTTCATGCCCCATTCGGGTGGCACGGGTGGTTCCTGCTGAACGTAGCGCGCCATCATGTCGACTTCGTCATCGGTCAATTCGCCCGAAGTTCCCCAGTTCGGCATGCCGCCTGCAGAGCCGTACTTGATGAAGACTTTGAGGTATTCGGTTCCGTTGACCAAGGTCTTGTCGGTGGTCAGCGGTTTGCCTGTAGCCCCTTTGCGCAACACGCCATGACAGCCGGCGCAGCGCTGGAAATAGATATTCTTGGCGCTTTCGAACTCCGCCTGTGTCATGGGCGGAGCCTTGGGATTGATATTCTGGTGCATCTCGGCTTCACCCACCGGGGAAGAGCCGCGCGCCTGATATCCTTTTTCCTCGGCACTCATCGTGGCCTTGGCCTTCTCTTCAGCCAAGCTGTGCGATACTGCAAAAGGCAGCGCCAATGCAAGCAGCAGCCCGGATCGCCGCCATTTTCTAAAAGTGTTCATCTTCAACCCTCCTATGGTGTATTCAGAACTCAGATACCTACTAGCCAGTTAAGTCTTGCCGCCCTCCATTGTGCACTAATGGCCTGTTTACGTTTTGATAAATATCAAATCCGATTTCGTTTTGAACAAGACCTTTCGCCACACTTCAGCCGTTCTGCTTTTTGCCATGGAGTCTGCCACAACGGCGCATTCGAAATTCCTGGCCGCGCCTGTTATCACGGCATTGGAGGGGCGATGAGCCATTTTGCGCTCACCGGCGCCAGCCCGTCAAACGGCTATCGCGGACGATTTGCCCCATCGCCAACCGGGCCTCTGCACTTTGGCTCGCTGGTTGCCGCAGTGGGCAGTTACCTCGACGCGCGCGCCAACGGTGGTGAGTGGCTGGTGCGCATCGAAGACGTTGACGAACCGCGTACCGTTCCCGGTGCTGCCTCAGGGATTCTGCGCACGCTTGAAGATTTCGGCTTCGAATGGGATGGCGAGGTGGTCGTCCAGAGCCGCCGCCTCGATCTGTACCATACCGCCCTCGTTGCTTTGCAACTCAATGGCGAGGTCTATCCCTGCGCCTGCACGCGCAGCGAGATTGCCGCCGCAACGGGGAAGAGATCGGTCGATGGCGGGCTACTCTATCCCGGGTCTTGCCGGGCCGGTCTGGGCGAGGGAAAAGCAGCGCGTGCCTGGCGTATGCGCGTTCCCGACCAGGAATTCATTCTGGATGACCGTATCCAGCATCAAACCCGGCAGAACCTGGAGCGCGAGGTCGGGGATTTTGTTCTGCTGCGCGCCGATGGACAATATGCCTATCAACTGGCGGTCGTCGTCGATGATGCCGAGCAGAGGGTGAATGCCATCGTGCGCGGCGTTGACTTGCTCGATTCGACGGTGCGTCAGATGTGGTTGCAACAACGTCTGGGTTTGCCGACACCGAGTTACGCCCACCTTCCGGTAGTGGTCAATGCCGCCGGCGAAAAACTTTCCAAGCAGACGCAGGCCACCGCCGTTGAGCCGAGCGCAGACAACGCTTTGCTGATGTCCGCCATGCGCTTTTTGGGGCAATCGGTCCCGAGTGAAATGTATGGTGTTTCCCGTGCCGATTTCTGGCGCTGGGCGATTTCCGTGTGGTCGATTGCCCGCGTTCCGGCCGTTCAGGGGATTTGCCCTGCTCGCTAGCGCGCTTCAGGCCGTATCGAATGCAGGCTGGGTTGTCGTATGACCGACCGGGCTACCGGCGTCGTGCCACAAATGCGCCGAAAGCGCGGCGTGGTCCGAGATTCTTGACCATGGCGTGCCGGAATGCATTTGGGCGTGCCTGACCGAGAATCCGCGCACGTAGATGCGGTCGAGCCGGAAGACGGGCAGTTTGGCCGGATAGCTTCGCCCGGGCGATCCGAAGCTGCCGCCTGCGCCACCGAAAACTTCGTTGAGGCCTAGTCGCTTGGACAGCAAGTCGTCGGCCTCATTCCGCCAGTCGTTGAAGTCGCCGGCGATGATCAGTGGCGCATCGGGGTCAGCGATATCTGCCAGATATTCGGCCAGCGCAGCCATCTGGCGGCGCCGTGAGTAAGCAAAAAGCGAGAGGTGGACACAAACACAGTGAACTGCTTTCAGCAGCCCCGGCACTTTGATTGCACAATGCAACAGGCCGCGCCGCTCGAAGCGCAGATGGGTGACATCCTGATTGTGCGAATGCTCTATCGGGAATCGGGAAAGAATGGCATTGCCATGGTGACCATGGTCGTAGATCACGTTGCTGCCATAGGCCGTGGCCTGCCAGACATCCTGCGCGAGAAAATCGTGTTGCGCGCTGGCTGGCCAATTGCCGATGTTACGGGCGTGTCTGCTGTGCAGCCCCTGGACTTCCTGCAGAAAAACGATGTCCGATCCGATCGTCCGCAGTTGTTCTCGCAGTTCGTGCACCATCATGTGCTGATTGAACTGCGAAAAGCCTTTGTGAATGTTGTAGGTAACGACGTGAAGCAGCGGGTTCTTCATGGCCCTCACGATGCCGCGAGCATCCTCTCCAGCGCCAGTCTGGCGAGGTCGACTTCGTGTTCCGGCACTTTGATCTGGTTAACGATATGGCCTTCTGCCAGATTTTCCAACGTCCAGGCCAGATGTTGCGGGTCGATGCGCTGCATCGTCGAGCACATGCAGACGGTTGGTGCCATGAACTGGACGATTTTTCCTTCGGGCCGCATTTCATCGGCAAGCCGATTGACCAGGTTCAATTCGGTTCCCACCAACCAGCGCGTATGGGGCGGCGCGTCCTTGATCGTCTTGACGATATGCTCGGTCGAGCCGACAAAGTCCGCTTGCCGGCAAACCTCGAAACTGCATTCCGGGTGCGCGATGACCTGACCTTCAGGATACTGGTTGCGGAACTTCAGGATATGGGCCGGCTGGAACATCTGGTGTACCGAGCAGTGCCCCTTCCAGAGCAGCAGTTTGGCTTTATGGATCTCGTCAATGGTGAGGCCGCCCATTTCGAGGTCGGGGTCCCACACCATCATTTCGTCGAGCGGAATACCCATCTTGAAACCGGTCCAGCGTCCGAGATGCTGATCGGGGAAGAACAGAATTTTTTCACGCTGTTTGAATGCCCACTGGGCAATCGTTCCGGCGTTCGACGAGGTGCATACGATACCGCCATGCGCGCCGCAAAAGGCCTTCAAATCGGCCGCGGAATTGATGTATGTCACTGGCGTAATGACATCATCGGCACGGAGTGCTTCATTCAACTCGCGCCAGCAACGTTCGACTTTTGCCAGATTGGCCATGTCGGCCATTGAGCAGCCGGCCGCCAGGTCGGGCAGGATGGCCTTCTGATGTGGCTTGGACATGATGTCGGCTACCTCGGCCATGAAATGCACGCCACAGAAAACAATATATTCGGCGTCGGTTTGCGAGGCCAGCCGCGAGAGTTTGAGCGAATCACCGGTCAGGTCGGCGTATTGATAAACGTCGGCGCGTTGATAGTGGTGACAGAGCAGGACGGCCTGCTTGCCGAGCTTAGCGCGTGCGGCGCGTATGCGTTCGTGACAGGCCTTGTCCTGCAGTTCATTGAATCGGTCAAAGGCGATGCTGGCGATGTTCATTGGCGGATCTCAAATCGGTTAAGGTTAAGCAAGCAGACTGTTGCAGAAGGAATTGGTTGCGGAAAAAGCATTGTGAAGCACAACCGACCCCAGCGATCGCTTAGTTTGCCTCGTTTCAGCTGGTCCAGGGAAGACCGCCATGGCGCCAGCCGCCGGTATGGCCGCGCTGTCCCTTGATGTCCTTGTCGCCCTCGAAGCCCTCAAGCACGTTGTAGCATTCCGCATAGCCGGACCGGCTGGCCAGACTGGCGGCGTTGTGCGATCTGACGCCGCTGCGGCAGATGAACATGACAAGTGCCTCCGGATCGACCTGCTGCTTCAGTTGAGCCAGAAAATGGCTGTTGGGCTGATTGGTCGGATAGTGCATCCACTCGATTTCCACTGCGCCGGGAATGCGGCCGACCCAGTCCCACTCGGCATGTGTTCGAACATCGACGAGTTTGGCGCCAGGCGCCAACTGCCAGAGTTCCCACGCTTCCCTTGGCGTCAATGCGCCGGCATAAGTGAGTCCAAGTTCATGTACGCGCGCCTGCGCAAGATTCAGCAGCTCGGTCAATTTTCCCATGACTGTGTTATCTCGATCCGGATAAGTGGTGCAAAGTATAAATCACTTGATCCGCCGATGCGCTGCCTTGAACCCTGGCCAGGATGCCCGGATTTGGTGCGTGGATTGCTCAAAACGCACACTGTTAGTGCAATGAAGACCAGCCACTCATTCGCATGGCCTTATGGCACAATGGCTGTTTCGCAGAACATGAATTGGCATGGTTTCTGCTATTCCCCCATGTACTTTTTCTAATTGTCGCCGGTGTATCCGGTACCCGTTGAGGAGACATTGCAAATGGCAAGCCCGCAAGACGTAATCAAGATGGTTAAAGAAAACGACGTCAAGTTCGTCGACTTCCGTTTTACTGATACCCGTGGCAAGGAGCAACACGTTTCTGTGCCGGTAGGGGCGTTTGACGAAGACAAGTTCTCCGACGGTCACGCCTTTGACGGCTCCTCGATTGCCGGCTGGAAGGGTATCCAGGCTTCGGACATGTTGCTCATGCCGGATCCCAGTACGGCCAATATCGATCCGTTCATGGATGAAACGACGCTCATTTTGTCGTGCGATGTGGTCGAGCCGGATACCGGCAAAGGTTACGACCGCGACCCCCGTTCCATTGCCAAGCGCGGTGAAGCCTATCTCAGGTCTACGGGTCTTGGCGATGTCGCCTACTTTGGTCCCGAGCCCGAATTTTTCATTTTCGATTCGGTCACTTGGCACGAAGACATGTCGGGTTGCTCTGTCAAAATTAATTCGGAAGAAGCCGCCTGGTCGTCCGGTTTTCAAACGGAAGCCGGCAATATCGGTCACCGGCCCAAGGTCAAGGGAGGCTATTTCCCGGTGCCTCCGGTCGATTCGCTGCAGGATATCCGCTCGGCCATGTGCCTGGCCATGGAAGAGATGGGAGTCGAGGTCGAGGTCCACCACCATGAGGTCGCTACGGCTGGTCAGTGCGAAATCGGAACCAAGTTCAGCTCGCTGGTCAAACGCGCCGACTGGACCCAAATCCTGAAGTACGTGGTACATAACGTTGCGCATCAATACGGCAAGACGGCCACCTTCATGCCCAAACCCATCGTCGGCGACAACGGTTCCGGCATGCACGTGCACCAGTCGATCTGGAAGGACGGAAAGAACATGTTCGCCGGCAATGGCTACGCTGGTCTCTCCGAAATGGCCCTGTTTTATATTGGCGGCATCATCAAGCATGCCAAGGCGCTGAACGCCATCACCAATCCGGGCACCAATTCGTACAAGCGCCTGGTGCCCGGTTTTGAGGCTCCAATCAATCTGGCCTATTCCGCCCGCAACCGTTCCGCCTCGATACGCATCCCGCACGTCGCCAACGACAAGGCCCGCCGCATCGAAGTTCGCTTCCCGGACCCGATCGCCAATCCTTATCTGGCCTTTACCGCCATGATGATGGCCGGTATCGATGGAATTCAAAACAAGATTCACCCCGGCGATCCGATGGACAAGAACCTCTACGATCTGCCTCCGGAAGAAAGCGCCAAGATACCGCATCCCTGCGCGTCGCTTGATGAAGCGCTCGATGCACTGGAAAAGGATCACGAATTTCTGACCCGCGGCGGTGTGTTCAGCGAAGAAATGATCGCGGCCTACATTGAGCTGAAGATGGAGGAAGTGACGCGCTTCCGCATGACAACGCACCCGATCGAGTTCGACATGTACTACAGCTGTTGATACGGAATCGGCAGAAAGGTGAAAAAGGACGGGCTTGCCCGTCCTTTTTTTGTCACCGTTGACGTGTGTGTTGCGTTTGTAATTCAGTGGGTCATCCCATACACTGGTGCCAGTCAATGAGTACCCGATGCAGACGGTCTAAATCGATATAGGATTGCGATGAACTATCTACGGCTTTCTATCCCGCTAACATTTCTTCTCCTGAACGCACCGGCGCTGCGGGCCGATGTCATGTACCAGTGCATCGATGAAAGTGGGCACAAGTCGTTTTCGAACATTCGGTCGGCTGGCAAGGGGGCACGGTGTACCGCAATGGATCTCGGGCCCGCTGCGGGACCGGCCGCCAAGGGAGCCGCAAGAACGCCGACGCCAGCGACTTTCCCCAAGGTGGAAGAAGATACGCAGAAGTCACGCGACATGGATCGCCGACGTATTCTCGAAGGCGAGCTGGCTGCCGAACAGAAGAATCTTGAACAGGCCAAGAAGGATCTTGCCGAGCAGGAGGCAGTGATCCTGCCCAATGAACGGATGCAGGGCGGCGCAATCAGTGGTGGCAAGGTTGCGGAGCGAGTGCAGCCGTTCAAGGACAAAGTGGCACTGCACGAGCGGAATATCGAGGCCATCCAGAAAGAAATTTCAAAGCTGCGCTGACCGAACATGCTGTGCAACAGGATGGTTCCCGCACATGTCTGAATCAGAGCACGGACTGTTTAGCGCGCTCGATCTCCTCTCGTCGTCGGTCATCCTGCTCGACGCCAATTCCACAATTCTCTACATGAATTCCGCCGCAGAAAACCTGCTGGCGATCAGTTGCAAAGCGGTTTCCGGGAGTCGTTTCGATCGGGTGGTGGAATGCCCGGGCGCACTCCAGGAAGCACTCGACAATGCGTTCAGAAGTGACTGGAGCTTTACCGGGCAGAGCATCAAACTGCAGCGCAGCGATGGCGTCGTCTTGCACTTGAACTGCACGGTCAATCCAGCCGACGCGATGGGCGCCCGCTTGCTCGTCGAATTCTGGCCGATCGACCAACAGCTACGGGCGACGCGTGAAGAGCGCCTGCTCGAACAGCAACTGGCCAGTCGCGAGTTGATCCGCAACCTGGCGCATGAAATCAAGAACCCGCTGGGTGGCATTCGCGGTGCGGCGCAGTTGCTCGAACATGAACTCAATAATCCGGGTTTGCGCGAGTACACGCAGGTCATCATCAAGGAGGCGGATCGCCTGCAGGACTTGATGAAGCGCCTGCTATCACCGCATCGACCGATGCAGCCCGGGCCAGTGAATATTCACGAGATACTCGAACGGGTACGCAGCCTGCTGTCCGCAGAATTTCCGCAGACCCTGACCGTACAGCGCGATTACGACACCAGTCTGCCCGAACTGATTGGCGATCGCGAACAATTGATCCAGGCCGTACTCAACATCGCGCGCAATGCGGCACAGGCCATCAAAGGCCAGCCCGGCAACGTACCTGCATCCGGAGAAATAACGTTGCGGACGCGCGTCGCCCGGCAGGTTACCCTGGCCAAGAAACGCTACCGACTGGCGCTTCAGTTGCAGGTCATCGACAATGGCCCTGGCATACCCGAGGATATCCGCGAGCGGATGTTCTACCCGCTGGTGTCAGGGCGCCAGGGCGGCAGTGGTCTCGGCTTGACCCTGGCGCAAAGCTTTATCCAGCAACACCAGGGAACGATCGATTGCGAGAGTCGGCCGGGATGGACCTGCTTTACGATCCGGATGCCCTTGATTACGGAGTGATGGCCATGATGGCAAGCTATTTGCTAAAGCCTAGTCACACTACTCACGATGTCAGGAAACACAATGAAACCTGTCTGGATCGTCGATGACGACAAATCAATCCGCTGGGTGCTTGAAAAGACCCTCGCGCGCGAACAGGTGCCGTTCAAGAGTTTTTCATCGGCCAGCGAAGCGCTTTCGCAGCTCGATTTAGGCGTCGAGCCTCCGCAAGTCTTGCTGTCGGATATCCGTATGCCGGGCGAATCGGGGCTGGACCTGCTCAAACAGGTCAAGGAGCGCTACCCATCGCTGCCCGTCATCATCATGACTGCCTATTCCGATCTCGACAGCGCGGTCGCGGCGTTTCAGGGCGGAGCATTCGAATATCTGCCCAAACCCTTTGATGTCGATCAAGCACTGGAGCTGATTCGGCGCGCCATTGACGAAAGCTCGCACCAGGTTGGTGCGTCTGCCGAAGTGGGGCTCGTTCCGGAAATCCTTGGTCAAGCGCCGGCCATGCAGGAAGTCTTTCGCGCCATTGGACGCCTGAGTCAATCGAACGCAACGGTCATGATCACCGGCGAATCCGGGTCGGGCAAGGAGCTGGTCGCGCGTGCCGTGCATCGGCATAGCCTGCGATCCGATAAACCGTTCATTGCCATCAATACGGCCGCCATCCCCAGGGATTTGCTCGAATCCGAACTCTTCGGGCACGAGCGAGGCGCGTTCACCGGCGCTGCCGTGCAGCGACGCGGGCGTTTCGAGCAGGCCGAAGGCGGCACGCTGTTTCTCGACGAGATCGGGGATATGCCTTCCGAATTGCAAACACGCTTGCTGCGCGTGCTTTCCGATGGCAACTACTACCGTGTCGGCGGTCATTCCCCGATCAAGGCCAACGTCCGCATCATCGCCGCGACGCATCAGAACCTTGAAAATCGGGTCAAGGAAGGTCTCTTTCGCGAGGATTTGTTTCATCGCCTGAATGTGATCCGGGTGCGTCTGCCGAGTCTGCGCGAACGGCGAGAGGATATCCCGATTCTGGCGCGGCATTTCATGCATAAGAGCGCACAGGATCTGGGTGTCGAGGCCAAGCGGTTTTCCGACGCTGCGCTCAGGCATCTCGCTTCGCTCGATTTGCCGGGCAATGTCCGTCAGTTGGAAAATATCTGTCATTGGCTCACCGTCATGGCGCCGGGCCAGCAGGTGGATCTTGCCGATCTGCCGGTCGAATTGCG
>WBZP01002758.1_pt1 | contig 18995 bp, 16 predicted proteins | sample 5204301 | NCBI WGS metagenome assembly WBZP01 (sample SAMN12412401, study PRJNA552823) | activated sludge metagenome | isolation source: activated sludge from nitrification reactor of wastewater treatment plant... | place: USA: Pennsylvania | collected 2017 | reverse complement strand
CTGTCGACCAAACACATCGCACGCATCGAACATGGAGTCGAGCCGGGCGCGGGGTCGCTGGCGGCGCTCCTGGGCGTCAGCGAGCTGGGCCTTCTTCCCACGCAGCGAGCCGATCACATCGACCCGCCAACCACCGCGCCGAACTGGTGGATCGCGCCGGACTATCTGCCGCTCAAGATGGTCAACGACCTTCGGCGACAGTTGCAAGGGAGCGGTGGAGCGCTGGCGCAGACCTCTCTGTATCTCGATTCACAGAGCGCAGAGGAGTTTTTGGCGTTCATTCGACGACCAGACTACACACAGTCTTATCGGCAGAAGCTCCCGCTCGACACGGCGGTGAGGCACATCAAGGACTGTGTTCGTGGCGCAGGGATCGATGTCATTGCGCTTGGACCAGGGGATGGGCTCATCGAGACTCAGCTCGTCGAGAAACTCGCAGCGGATGCGAAGAATGACATTCGCTTTTACCTGCTCGATATCAGTCACCCGCTGCTGTCGATGGCCTTCCGTCATGCAGACGACACCTTCGCGCAAAAACGAGGCGTATTTGTCTGTGCGATGCAAGGAAACTTCTATCATCTGTCGCGGTATCCGCAGCTCCACTATCGACCGACGCAGGCACATCGGCGACGGCTCTACACCATGCTCGGCTTCACCTTCACCAACCTGGAGAACGAGCTGCATTTCGTGCAGCAGTCGCTGAGTGGTGCCGCCGAAGGGGATCTTTTGCTCGTCGATCTGCCTCTCGCGTTAGGCAAACCTGAGGATGTCGAGACGCTCAAAACGAAGGAGCGAATTCTGACCAGCGCGGGACTCGATGAGATCACGACGCGCTGGCTGAGCGGACCGATTCGTCGCTATGCCGAAGACGTAACCCAGGTCGACCCATACGTCCGTCTGGATCGCTACTGTCCGATTCCTGGCAGCTATGCGATCGAAGTCGTCGCCCGCTGCCAGCTCGGAAAGACCCTGCGCAAAGAGTTCGCCTTGCTGCACATGCGCCGTTACCAGACCGATGAACTCAGCGCAGCGCTACGCAGCGTCGGCTGGGGAACCGTTGCCCGACTCGTAATCGAAGGGAATCCCAAAGAGGCAACCGATGCGCTGATGTTGTTTCAGCGCATGCGGAAGTAGCGAGTCGCCGATCTTCCGTCGCTGCATCCAAACCTGAAACCGAAAGTGTACACACGTTGGAGCGCAGAAGTAGGCAGACCACCATCGCGATGGTGCTACTTCTTCTGTAGCAACATCAGGCATCGCGGTTTCTTATTGTCGAGGCCGTAGTCGATTCCTTCGATGGGCTTCCAACCTAGCTCGACGAGGCTCTCGCTGCGCAACTTCGGGTCGTAGCAACGGACTCGCCACATGAGGAAGCCTCGATCGGATCTACCGTCACGCATCTTGACGCGGGCGATGGCGTCGTAGCGGTAGCTGCCGGGGATACCACCGGGTGGGGCCAGCTCCCAGCGCAACTCGATGTCCTCGGCCCTAGGCAGGGACGGCCCACTGTGGATTGGACAAACTTATGTGGTTTCGGCGCAACGCGATTGCCTGAACCGTGCCCTGGCACGTTGAGGAACGTAAGAGTAGAGCGACATGAAAGTCTCCTGTGCATTAGCATCGGGTCTGTTGTCATCGCTGTTGCGCCACCTCCGTTCGTGCAACATGCGAAGGTACGTTGAACAACATCCTGTTTGGGTCCGCTACTAGTTCACTACTATTTTGAATTATTTCTAAATCTAATGATCGAATATAATCCACGAACTGTGTTCACACACTAACAAGAAATTCAATGTTCCATCCTGATTGGTCCTGAGTCAGCGAGGAATGGACAGAGTTGCAATTTCCATACAACCTTGCACCGCTGGTAGCAGTCGAGCCACTTGGTCTTTGCGAATCATCATGATCGTAGACATTGTTCCCGCATCGGGTCCGAATCGCCACGTTCGGTACCGTTGTAGAACCTCGGGAGGAACTGTTGAAAGATGGCCTGTGTAATGCCAAAGCGCAACAGTTGGAGACACGATGGAGAGGGTGTACTCAGAGTCCTCTTTCCCATACAACATAATTGGTTGGCCGTGCCGTGCTATATATTTGTCCGTCAAACCCACCGGGTCGTGCATGCGCACGTTGATGAGTTGGAAAGACACAAAACCAAGAGCCTCGGCGCTGATGATATCATCCTCGCCAACCAATGGCCTCAGTCGGCTCGCGCTTGCATTCCAGAAGTCACTTAGCGATCCAGAGCGACTAAATTGCCCAATTTGGGCACCATTCTTCACAATTGAGAGCCCTGTGAACATGAGAGGCCAGATAAGCGTCATGCACACAATCCAATGCTTTGGAGTTAGGCTCTCTATCGCTATTAATGAGATACATGCCAGTAATGGCATGTATTGCGCCAGAAGCCGATAATTCGGCATCCAATCTCCACCATTTCGAAGAACCACGACCCATGATGACATCACGGTGATCACAGAAAATGCAAGGACTGCCCGACGCTCAGGGGTCATTGTATTCCAATATGAGCGGTGGTTCCTGAGTGCAATCATTGGTAGTATAAGCCAATATCCAGATTCTTCGAGGAACCCAAGAATGTAGTTGAGTCCGAAATGGAATAGCTGTCTAAACTCATGAAGAGGGTACGCCTTTGCCACGACAGAATTTGGAAGCCACTCATGATAATAGCTCAGCCGAAAAGCAGTCACTATTGCCGGTATCGCGCAGAGAGCTAGTAGAGGAAAAATCCATGATTTCCATCGGCGGTCAATAAGGTATAGAGACACCATGAAACCAGGAAATGCCGTAATGCCATCTGGTCGGGTCATGAACAACAGCCCGATCAACAAAGCCGCTGCACATCTCTTACCTCGACTAAGTTGAACACATATTTCACAAAGTAGCGCACTATATAGACCAGCCTCCAGGCCATTTGTAGTTGCCAAGATGAATTGGGTATTTATAGCAAGCATGGCAGAGATAAGGGCAGCGGCTAATGGAGAAATTTTTATGGACTGACCTAGCTTCCAAATTCGATACACGCTCCACAGGTTAGCCACAACGGATAATGCAAGGGCATTGACTGCAAGATCGCCATTAGAGACTGTGAGAATCAAGGTCCAGAGCAGATTAGTAATGCCTTCAACACGCTCACCGAGGTTAAAGACCAGTTCATGATGCAGGCGAAGGTTTAATGCATAGCGAAACGAGATATAGGCATCATCAATGATCCGAAGCGGGGCGAATAGGAGAGTCAAAAAATAAGCCATCAAAACAAGTGCAAGAAGGACTAATGGATTGCTTAATAAGGTCGAGTTATTAGAAGATGATTTTGGTCGCTCAGTCATGATAGATGGCCGCATGGCAGATGTGTATCATCGTTGGTCAACGTCTTCCATCGTCTTGAGTCTGTTGAGCGTACCATCGACCGCACGTACTCGCGCTGATGCTCTTGCAGAAGCAGTGGCGGCGGCGATGCGGTCGGGGAACCGCTATTGTCCGATTCCTGGCAGCTATGCGATCGAAGTCGTCGCTCGCTGTCAGATCGGAAAGACCCTGCGCGAAGAGTTCGCCCTGCTGCACATGCGCCGTTACCAGACCGACGAACTCAGCGCAGCGCTACGCAGCGTCGGTTGGGGAACCGTCGCCCGACTCGTAATCGAAGGGAATCTCAAAGAGGCAACCGATGCGCTGATGTTGTTTCAGCGCATGCGGAAGTAGGGAGTCGCCGCTCCTATTTCCTCGGCCCAGCGTGATACCTCATCAGTCGTTTCTCACCGATGGTGTGGATCTTGCCGTCTGCCACCAGCTCGCCGAGGGGCTGACGCAGTTTGTCGGCCAGCTCCTCACGCCGAACCCCGATGTTGCCGAGCAATTCGTCGTTGGTGTTGTTTGCGATCTCGGTGCGGCTGAGCCCGTCTTTAATGCCCGACAGGACATTGACGACCAGACCCTTGAGCGAGTTCTTCTGTGCTTCGCTGAGCCGAGTCCGTTTGCCCGGCTTGCCAGTCGCTTTGCCCGAAGTCGGCTCGGAAGTGCTACCGCCGCCCGTCAAGCTCGACGCGAAATCCAAGATTCCCATCGTCGAGACCACCGCCCACACATCACCGTGCTGCTGGAGCCCAGCGAGAAACTGCTCCACAGTGACCCGGTTGTTGGGATGCAGCTTCGCGAACATCCGTAGTGCTGCTTGTCGTCGCAAATCCTCGTTACGCGCTTGCAGTTCCTGTTCAAACAGCGCGGTCACGTCAAATAGGGGTCCAGTCGTTGCCGTCCTTGCCATCGTTCATGTCTCCGTCTGAGTTCCGATTGTTTCGTGAAAGTGCTGGCTCGCCCGCACTTTGTCAAGAGGCCGACGGCTGACGAGATTCCTTTCGGCCTGAGCAACGATCCGGTACGATGTTGGGTGGGGGGATATCCGCCGTGCCGCAGCATGGGGCTCAGGGTATGCAATGGCTGACCAAGTTCTCGGCCTCTGAAGGGACTCGATTCTTTTGGAACATGGCGCGGGGTCTGTATCCACGCCCGCCGATCGATCCCGATCTGACCGCAAAAGAGACGCTGAATCAGCTCGGCCCGAGCATCCTGCGGCAGATAAAGAAGCACGAGAGCGATGATGCCTACTTCTACTGGGCAAGACTGGCGGTAGGCTTCTGGGACCGACTGGTGGCGCATCGACTGACCCCTGCCGTTGCAAGGCGAGTCAATAGCGTCGGTCTGGCGAGCATTCCTGAGATCCTACCGCTCCTATTGAGAGGGCCATGGCTGGTGGAAGTCATCGAGCCACTCAAAGGCGAGCGCCTGTTTGGAGACACGACGGCGCTTGGGGGATTCTGTGATCCGAAGACCGGCTACTGGAACTTGGTCGGCTGGCGGATCGTCGATAAACAACCGATGGTTCGCTCCATGGTCACGAATCAGCCGTGGACAGCCATCGGAACGCGGGACTTGGACCCGCTCAACGAGGACTACCAGTGGAGTGCCGATGGTTGGCATGTAAACCGAACCATCACGCGGGATGGCTACCGCGAGCACAGTGACTGGTTCCAGGAGTGCGTTCGGTTTGCGATGCTGCTTGGCGCGCTCCTCGAAGCCGAGAACACCTTCCTGCGCACCCGCGATGAGGCTCCGAAGAAGGAGCGCGACGTATCCACCAAGGCAGGAGTCCCTCGTCCGCCCGGTTGGATCACTCGCTACGTTGGCATCGACCCAGAAGAGGGCAAGCGCACCGTATCCAAAAAATCCGAGCCCCCAGCCAAACCCGAACAACCACCAAACACCGATGGCCTATCCTGGGTCGAGGTGAGAGTGCGAGAGCACGTCCGTCTCCAGCGCTGCGGCGAACGAAACCAAGAACGCCGCTGGGTAACCATCAAAGCCCACACGTCCCATCGCTGGGCTTCTCAGAATCCCAGGCGCATTATCGTCGGAAGTGGGTAGCAGCTCACTCCCTCACCTGGTTGTCTCGATCGACGCAAAATCGATCGGGAACCGTTCTGCACCATTTGGTTTGACAGCCAAACATCCGCCGTTTCGCAGCCAGCTACCGATTCTATTCGTGACAGCGTAAGCCGAGCGCCGTCGATCGCGCAGCAAGGCTGACGCTCGGCTTACGTTACGCGCGGGCTGGGGCGGAAGAACTGAACGATCGGATGCTTAAGGCCGGAAAAGCGCAGGCGTCCTATAGCCACGACCCACAGAACTACGAAGCAGCGCCCTGGTTCGACCAGGAAGGGCGTGCCCGTGCCCCCTGACCCCACAAGCCGTGCTGGTATAGGGAGATCATTAGCTTCGACAAGTTGGTGTTTTGAGACCGCACGGAGCGCCTATCAGCGGGATCGCCGGAGCGTGGCCGGTAGCGATGAAAAGGACGACCCTCAAGCCTTGTTGACCCCACTTTAGGTCTGGGGTACGGTTCGCAACAGTCGTGCTTTCAGAAGCATCAACACTGTTCATTCATCATGTAGGGCAAGTGACAAATCCAATTCGTCGCAATGCGAATGTTCATTCGCGCATATTCGCGGGCAGCAAACGCACAGTATTAGCTGAGGTGGATGATGCACTCATCGATAGGCTTGAGCTACTTACTAGTAACAATCCGGACTATTGGACCTTTCCCAAAGGTGCTGCACCCCGCGATGCCCATGCATTTTTTCGATACCCTGCAATGATGGTACCATCAATGCAGCGAGAGCTGATAAGAGTTGTCACTGATCTCCAGCCAAATATTGAATCAGTTCTGGAGCCCTTTGTGGGCTCTGGCACGGTGATGGTCGAATCCATATTGGCCGGTCGGAGCGTCAGAGCGCAAGATATTAATCCGCTTGCGATCCTCTTGTGCAAGGCAAAGGCAGGACCGTTTCGTCCAGCCGCGCTCGCAGATTATGCAGATGATATCAATCAGTTGATCAAAATGGATCGAGGTAGAAAAATCGATATAGAGTTTGATAATCGTCGTAAGTGGTTTACAGCAAGAGCATCGATGGGATTATCTAAGATCCGGCGGGCAATCTTGACCATTGAAGACAGGTCGGCACGTCGTTTTTTCTGGGTAGCGCTGGCTGAGACTGTGAGAAATACTAGCAATTCACGAACTTCGACCTATAAGTTGCACATTCGGCCCAGGGAGGAGATCGAGCGACTTCCTGATCCAATTTCAGTGTACCAGTCAATCGTCCAAGTTAACTTGAACCGATTTGCAAATTACACGGAACAGTTGCAGAAAGCTGGCATTTTAGTCCGAAGTCGATGCAATGTAAAAATAGATATTCGATTGATTGATTCACGGAAAGCCATTAAGGGCAGTTATGATTTGCTAGTAACATCACCACCCTACGGAGACAATAGAACCACCGTTCCTTATGGACAGAGTGCATATCTTCCGCTTCAATGGATTCCGCTAGAGGATATTGAGGAAAATGTGGATACTGACAATCTGAAAAGTATTTACGAGATCGACAAACGCAGCCTAGGAGGCGTGCTTCCGCCAGCTCACGAAAACCTATTGAAAAGCTACGAGGAGTTGTTGGACCGATCGTCCGCTCTTCGGGCCACACTTTGCCAACTGGTCAATGAGCCTCGCGATCGTAGTTCTCGCATATTGTCATTTATTCATGACCTGGATTGCACCGCGAAGTCATGCTTTTCGGCGTTACGGAGGAATGCTTATTCAATAGTAACACTCGGTAATCGTCGTGTGGGTGGAATTGAAGTACCATTGCACGAAATTTTACCTCAGTTAATGGCAACATACGGCGCACATCATGTCTATACTTTTGAGCGTAGAATTCCATCAAAGCGTATGGCCGTTCGCAATCAGTTTGCAGACACAATGCGTGGTGAGCGAGTTATCATTCTTCGCAAACAACATGAAGGCAACATCTAGAGACAGCAGGAGTGCAAACTTATGAGTCAGGATTATCTTCGCATAGATTCCAATGTTGTCTGGCAGTTAGGCGAACAGCTAATCACGGACGCCGAACAAGCACTGCTTGAGTTAGTTAAGAACGCCTACGATGCCGATGCCCAGCAGGTGAGGCTGAGCATCGAACCTGACTATGAGCCAGAGCCTAGTCTTGGTCTTGCTCCCTACAAACGTGGACGGTTGCGGATAATCGATGACGGTTTTGGGATGAGTTTGCAGGATATTCAGCAGGGTTGGTTCGTAATTAGCCTGTCACGTAAGCGACAACAGAAGCGTGCCGGTGTGCTCACAAAGAGGGGCCGCACCCCCCAAGGCGACAAAGGCTTGGGACGCCTAAGCACAATGAAAATTGGCGATGTTATTATCTTGGAAACGCATCACGATCCCAACGCTGTCGGGCAGAAGGTATGGTGGAGTTGGAATGATTTCATTCCGGGGATCACTCTCGACACGGTAGTGATCAAACGGGAAGAGTTACCTCCGACTGGACATACAGGCACCGTCGTGACAATTGTTGGTTTAAAGGACGCCGCAGCTTACGCTAGTGAAGGTCGCAGAAAGCAGTTGCAGACAAAGCTATCAACGCTTGTTTCTCCATTCGAGCAATTTGCGGACTTTCGTATTGCTCTGGAGGTTGATAATGTTTCGATTCCATTCGAGCAATTTGAGTCTGCATTACGGGAGACCGCTGCTTCCAATTTCAGCTTTGAATGGGACGATAATAGGTTAATTTGCAAGGGACGTGTCCAGCTTTCATTATTTCGCAGCAAGGCGACTCGTGATGCCCATCAGTTCTACGATGAATGGGTTTCAGGGAATGATGGTCAGCGACTGGCTGAGTTTTTGTTGAATCGAAAGGAACTAGCACAATATAATTTGGCACTCTGTAGGGATAGGCCATGGTTTCTAACATTCTCTCAAGAGATAGCCTGGGAAGAAATTGATAAAGAGCTATTGCCATATGAGGCACCTGGGCCATTTTCCGGTGAAGTCGATAGTTTCGACCTGGATGAGGATCCATCAACACGGCCAACAACTCTGAGCAGACAGGATGACTATCGGAGCTACGTCAAGAATCAAGCAGGAGTCTTTGTTTATCGTGATGGTTTTGGAGTCCGCCAAGCTAAGGACTGGCTAGGGCTGGCAACCGCATTTTCGGCCGGACGCAGCTACTACTCGCTTCGTCCTTCCAATACGATTGGCTTCGTAGCGATTACGGCAGCACATAACGCTAAACTCGAAGAAAAATCCGATCGAGAGGGGTTCACCGACAGTCCCGCCTCAAGGGCGTTCTACCTGCTGGTGAGCCGGTTTGTTAAGTTTGCAAACGATTCACTGAACTATCTGCGGCGCGGCTATCTTAGCTTCAGAGACGAAACACAGCGCCAGCAAGCAGGACTGCCAGACGCTTGGACAAGCGAAACTGCTCAGGCCCGACTTCAGGAATTGGCTGCAAAGGCAGAGCAAGAAAGACGACGTACACAGGCTAGTTCTCGTCCTGTGCGTCTTGGAGCAGTCCGAGAGCGACTAGAGGACGCGAAGAAAAAGTCTAGTGACAATGCGCCCTTACTGCGCGATCTGGATGTCGCTCTAGACGAAGTTCGTCGGCTAAAAGAGGAATCGACCGAGGATCATCAGGCGGTCGAATCTCTAGAGACCACGGTCAAGCAGGCAGCAGCAACGGCTGAAGCGCTGCAAGAGAAGTTCAACCGTATTCAGCGACAACTCGCTGATGTCTATGGAAATGTCGGTGTAGGCATTGCCGCTCAAACACTCGCTCATGACACTGATTTATTGATCGATGAGTTACTTGCGCGCACCAAGAAAGTAATGGCGCTATTGAGCAAATTAGAGCAACCGATAGCATCTGCTTTGTCTGGCTATATGGAGGCAGTAAAAGCGATCGCAAATAATATTCGTCGCCATCTTCGATTTATTAATCCAATGCTATATGGCGTTAGAGAAACAAAACAGCAAATCGATGTCGTGGAATTAATAAATGAATATGGATCGCTTCGTGTAGACTCCTTTGCTCGATATCGAATTGAGATGAAAGTAGAAGTCAAGAAAGCCTTTTTTGTTAGCATGAATAAGGGAAGATTATTGCAGGTGCTTGATAATCTAGTGCGGAACAGTGAGTATTGGCTTCGTCAGCATGCGCTCATGAAATCTGATGCATTACTAGAGATCCATATTTGTGTAGATTCGCCGAAGATTGTTGTCTGGGACACCGGTCCGGGTGTCCGACCGGCTATTGAGGAAACTCTTTTTGATGCTTTTGTAACAGATAAGACTGACGGACATGGTCTTGGACTCTTTATCGCACGACAGTTGCTTGATCGAGAGCAGTGTTCGATCATTTTAGACACCGCTCGAAACGCATTGGGAAAGCGCTTTCGGTTTGTCATCAATTTGGCAGGGGTACTCAATGGCAATAGCTGACACAGGTTCCCTCAATCAACTGCTGAAATCCGTGGGGATTCAGCGGGTAGTTTGGGTTGACGACTTATTTGATCAACCTGCAAGGAAGTCGGAGTCCGAGCTTGCCGACCTTGTGGGCCGTGCGCGATACATTGGTAGGGAACTGGTCTTGGAAGGCGTTGGTCCGATTCTCGTTGAGGATGACGATCATCGGCGCGAAGAGATCATCAGGCAGTTGAAGATTGCCGATAATGTCAAATACAAAACACTTATTGGTCAGTTGCAAGCCCACATTGGCGACAGTGTCGACGATTATACTGATGAAAGCCTTACTAAACTAGAAAGTTCTTTTGGAGATATTCTTACCAGAATTGGATTTACTGAATGGAACGCGAAGGTCAAAGAGCTTATGCTCGACCGAGACGCACTGGTTGTATTGGACTATGAGTCCAAGTCAACTAATACCGTCAACGGAGCGATAGTATTTGAACAGCTTTGCTCGATGAAGAATCAGGACTTCCAAATAATCCTCCTGACTCACTGTGTTGCTAATCCAGAAGAGGAGGAGCTGAAACGTCACGAGATGGACTCGGACGCCGGAGTGCGTCACCGATTTGCGGTAATGTCGAAATCGGCAACTGTTGCTGATATTGAGCTGCATATCCGTCGGAAAATACGTACAGTCATTACTCATCGCTCTTGCTACTCGCTGGCAGATTCTATTGCTAATGTTCTCAGTGAATCGGTTGCAAATTGCAGGAAGGCATTGATTGATCAATCAATCACTCATCTAGACCGAGTAATTTTTGAGAATTCCCTTGTGGAGGGTGCCTCGGAAATTGATGTATTGTGCCGGATTTTCTTATTGCGGCAAAGAGTACAGGTCGCATCACGTATCGCGGACGACCCAGACTGGATGCGGCAGTTGCAGAATCTCCGTAAGCTGCGAGAGCTTGAGGACTTAGACACTCAAGAATCCTCGTCTAGCGAGGATTCGATATTTCGTGAATGGCATCAAGATGAACTATTCGACGCTCCTCAGCGGCTGAATCGTTCACTTGAGCCTATAGCCTGCGGCGATCTATTTGTGAACACGACCAGCAACAAACGCTATATTCTCCTTGGCCAGCCTTGTGAGATGGCTGTGCGTGGCAAAGGTGGCGATGTTGGAACACGGAAGTACGAAGATGCCTTTTGGATTGAGATTGTGGATGAACCGAAGTCTCAACAAGGAGAAGAGCCCGGCACCCCACGCTCGGAATACTACCGCATTCATGATATCATATCACATAAATTTTGTTATCTAAACTTCCGTGCGTGGCATACTGTCAATGTGGCTTGTCTTGATCTTGCATGCTTTAATGAAGATGGTTCTCTTCGATTATGCGAAGACGACAAGTTCCCCAAATCGTTACTGCCTGGATGGGAGAAGAGATTCAAAGACAGACAGACGGAAGTTAGAAATGCGCTAGAGAAGTACCGAGCGGATAAGCAACCGGATGGCAAGATAAAAGACGCCCAGAAGTACAGATTTGAGCTTGACGATCTAGCGCTGTTATCTACATCAAGGGCGCTGAGTCCGGCTCAGCGTCGTCCCAAGCCAACATTTGGCACTGGCAAAAAGAGTGGTCAAGTTGTTGGCATTGAATTTTGCTTTAAGCGCGTTGGTAGGCTGAGAGAACCACTGAGCACCGCCGCGTATACGGCTTTTGCGAGTTTTCGCACTCGCCCGGCTTTCTTACATGACTTCGCAAAAGGGAGCACATCGTCTCCGTCCCCCCGTCCGTAGTAAACCGAACTTCAGCTTCCTATCCTGATTCCCCTAGGACAGAGACACTGGATGAGTACTGGGTACTTTGCTTCACATCGGAGCATTGAACCATCTTGTCCTATCGGGCACGCCACGGTGTTCGCTACGGTTCTGCCAAACAATAGCGGGTGACGGTATTCTTTTTACAATGACCGACTCGGTATAGCCGTCTGACAACACCAGCACGACTGATGGATCGGCTGCGGTGGGCTCGCCAGCGAGACCGCATGTCTCTGCGCAAATCGCCGCTTGAACTGAACGAATCCTTCGCTTCCATCACGGTAAAATATTTTCTTGCATCTCTCCTTTTGTTCTTGTCAGGGCATGCAAACTTCTGGGCGACTACAATCTAGCTCCGCGAAGTCTATGCTTGAAGGGATCACCGTGCCGGGGAAATCGTGCGAGGCGAGTTATTACCGGTTGTCTCCGGCTTGCTCATGAGGGAGGCATTCTCAGCGTCTATTATCCTGAGTTAGTCTCAACCAGCGCTCATAGCCGCAGAAGACCATCAGCATTCCAACACCTCAGACAGAGGTGAATGGAAGCGTTAGAGAAATTCCCAACGAGGGCACAGCAGCCGAAGAACCTCCAAGCGCCAGAAACAGATTGCCCCCAGACGCGAGCGAGTTCACCCCACCGGCCCCGAGCACGATCGGCTTTCCTGCCACCCACGACGATGCTGTAAACACACACTGCACCAGCCCGATCGCCGTGACTCCAGCAGCCAAGTTTCCCTTGGTAGTCACCAGCGGTTGCGGAGCTGCGCCGGGGGTCGATGCGGAGATCGCGCACTTATAAAGGTTGAGCGACACCGAACCGGCGATTACGCTCGTACTCGCGCTGCCGTCGACTCTGTGGATTCCCTCAATGGTGCCGTTGGTGATCGTGAGGGTGGCGGGTTTTGCGCTGGCTGCCAGTGGCCCGACATCGACGACTCGATTGGATGCTCCGGCGGTCAGGTCGCGATTCCAGATGTCGCTATCCCAGGCTTCGACTGCCCCCGAGCGCACAACCACGGCCTCCTTGGTCGGTGCGGTGGAGCGGAAGCGGCAGCGATGGGCGAGCACTTGGCTTGTGCCTGTTCCAGCGGTGAACGTGTTGTCGGCAAGTAGGCAAACCTCGCTGCCTTCGACAGCTATGTCATGAAGCAGCAGCTTTTGGCTGGAACTGCCGGTGAACCGGATGCCGGGCGTGCCGGGGGCGCAGAAGATCGAGAGGCCGCGCAGCACGGTGGAGGTCTTTTCGCGGACACCGCCCTCTAGGGTCAGGCCGCAGGTCACGCCACCGCGCACGATCGTCTCATAGTCTCCGAGGCGATCCATGCCGATAACCGAGACATGCTTTTTCAGGCTCACCGACTCGGTGTAGCTGCCCGGTAAGACGAGAACGACAGCCGGGTCGGCAACGGTGCGTTCCCCTCCGCCAACGGCAGCGTTGATCGCCGCCTGTATCGAGGAGTAGAGCGGAAGAACTCCGCCCGGCGTGACCACAAAGACATCCGGCAGCAATGGGCCGGGATCACCCCTGTCCCCTTTGATGCCCGGCAGACCCGGCTCACCTTTGTCTCCCTTTACACCGGCAACGCCTGGCTCGCCTTTGTCGCCTTTGATACCCGGCAGACCCGGCTCGCCTTTGTCGCCCTTGATACCCGGCAAACCTGGCTCGCCTTTGTCTCCCTTGATGCCCGGAAGACCTGGCTCACCTGTAGCACCTCGGTCGCCCTGGATACCTGGCTCACCGTGGACCCCCGGTTCGCCTTTGAAACCTCGGTCGCCAGGAGCACCTTTGTCGCCCTTTGGTCCTCGGTCGGTTGCTGGGCTCAGCAATCGCGAAGGACGCGAAACGTAACCCTGCGCGACAAGCTGCAACACTACATACGCAACAAGACCATCCAGCTCCGACTGCACCATCCACGCCACCCCCGCTAGCAGGCTATCACGGGGGCTGCCCCTCCCTGCGGAGTTCTTCGAGGACGTTTGTGCTGTCCTCGTCTAGCGCGTCCTGTTTGGACAGATGGTTGTAGACGGTGCGGCGAGTCACGCCCAGGAGCCGCGCCGTCTTGGTGCGACTACCACCTGACCATCGCAAGGCCGCTGTGACAAGTAGCCGCTCGGCCTGCTCCAGCGTCGTCCCCCGCTGAATGACCACCTCGTCGTCAGAGCTGGGCATCGGCAGATACACGGTCACGATCTCCGGCTCGGGCTGCTGGCTTTCGATCAGGCGGCACTGCGAGGCAAGCGCCTGCGCCGCCAGCGAATAGCTCAGCGGTACAGTCGCCAAATCAGCCAAGCGGTTCGCGAGTGATTGCGCTCCTGCTGCAAAGCCGACTGATTGCTCCATCGTCGATGGACATTTGGGACACTGCCGACTCTCGAACAGCGCACCGCCTGTAGCGCGCAGGCATACGAAAGCCGCCTTGGCCCACACTTCGGCGGTGTGGTGCTGGCAGCTTCTGAGGATGGCCACGTTCGCTGTCAGCGCAAGCGAGCGTGGTCGGGCACCAGCAGCCCGTCGCACAGCCCGAGCGCCGCCACTTGTCGCAGACAAGCCATCGTTTGCATAGATGGGATGTTTCGGCCCGTCTCCACATTGCAGATGGTTTGATAGGAAAGCTTCGCCGCCGTCGCTAGTTCCATGCGGGTCAATCCAGCAGACTCTCGACGCTCTGCGAGCATGTCCCCAAAACGCTGGGACAGGTTTTCTGCGCTTTCTCCATCAGCAATCATCGCCATCATCCGATCCCGCTGTCGGCGTAGGAATGAACGCCAGCGCATCCTCTCTCCGCAGAGCGACAGCTCGACGAGCCCGAACGGCTCATCATGGGAATGCGGCCACGTCTGCCACTCGACCGCGAGGAGCAACACCCTGTCCCGTCGCGTCACAGCAATCGGCGACCAAAGCCGCTGCGGCTCCGTCACCGCCCAGCGCATGAAACGCTCCACCCGACGCTCGCCTGGTTTGGTGAGGTCGAGCAGCGCGACAGGCTTGGACGAACCGAGTCGCAGCCGCAAGGTAGGAGCAGCCCATCGACGGGGCAGACGATTCGTAGCCGTCATGTGACCGCACCGCCGAAATTTGAGAGGGAAACCCCGATCAGCCGCGACAGCTCGCTCAGCAGTGTGACTTGCTCACCCACCGAGGTTGGCCTTGCGAGTGTGCTGCCACAGTCGGGGCATAGTCTCAGCTCAAGTAAACTTCCGTCGGGGAGGCGCTGCACTCCGACGTACGACCAAAACGGCCACCGCACATTGCTGGTGGCCTCGGCGTGCTCTTTATGGCTGTGCATGGTTTGCCTCCAACGGCAACAGCAGATGGTGATCAGCCTGAGGCCGGACATAGCTCCGCCTATCCACGCAGGCTTGATCTGTATTCCCCTCGCGGATAGACTGCGCCCGTTCCGCTGGGTTCGCGCTCGGTGAAACACGGTCGATGGCGGTTAGAACGCCATCGACCACCTCAGAAAAACCAATGTTAGGTCAACACGGATAGCAGGCACATGCAAGAAAAATGGGAGGTTACGGAACTCACCGTCGAGCACGTTCGTGCTGCTAGGGGCTTGCTCAAGTGGACTCAGGAGGAGCTTGCTAGCCGATCGGGTGTTGCCGGAGCGACCATCAATCTGTGGGAGAACGGGAAGTCTCGCCCCACAGACCTGACAAAACAGCAGATCCGTCTCGCATTCGAGCGTGTTGGCGTAGAGTTTACGGATGGAGACAAGCCCGGCGTGCGGTGGCAGCGTGACTTAGTAGTGTAGTTACGGCTCTGCGCCGTCGAACTCGTTGCTGCCTTGCTATTCGGTAGCGGGTCTTGTCCTGACTGTCGCGATTCCTTCCCCGTCGGCGTCTGCACCTGTTACGCTCGTAAGATGCCGATCTTGCTGTTGTTGCTCGCGCTGCTCTCGTGCTCCACAGCTAGAGCGGATGAGCCGCCGACTCCTGTGAATACTGCCGCCGCGACCCACACCGAGCTGGGAAAGGGCTTCTTCACGCAAGGCCGCTACGACCTGGCGCGGCTCGAGTTCGAGGGTGCCTACGCGCTGTCTAAGGAAGTCGACCTGCTCTACAACCTCGCGCTTTGTTGGGAACGGGAAGGCCGACCTCGCGAGGCTGCCGAGGCATATGAGCGCTACTTGCGGGAAAAGCCGGAAGATCGGGAGACGGCGCAGAAGCTCGCTCGACTGAAAGAGCAGGTACAGCCAGTGCCCAAAGAGCGACTGCGCCCACGTCAAAAGCTCGGGATTGCGCTGCTGACCGTCGGCGGGGTGGCACTGGTTTCGGCGCTGGCGCTGGGGATTGTCACCGATAGAGATCGGCAACAGCTCGTCGCGGGCAACATCACCTATCGCGAGGCGCAGGCTCTCGCCGACCGGGCAATGACAGAACGCAGTGCGACGATCGGGCTGGCGGTTGTCGGCGGAGCGTTGGTTGTCGGCGGTCTGCTGCCTACGGTGTGGTGATCGGCGGCGTTTTCACGAGCGCAGCCTGAAACGCGACCAGTGCTTCGGGTCCGAGCTGCTTGATTGCCGCAAGGATCTCGACCGGACCGAGCGGTGATGCGGAGGCGGTGACGACCGGCGGGGTCGGTGCAAGTTGAGGCACATCAACCACCGGCTGTCTTGATGGCTCAAGTTCTGGCTGGGGCGTCGCCGGGGCGGTCGAGGTTGGAGTCTCCGCCTCGGGCGTGCCTGCGCTGGCGATCAAGGCAGGCGACGCAACGGCGGGCGCACCGAGAGCCGCAACCGATGCCAGCGCGGCCACCTCGTATGGCAGAAGTGGTAGCACAGGCGGATTCGCTCGGAACGACCGCATCCGCCACTCGATCTCCTTGGCGCGCATGACCCGAGCGAACGGGACAGTGACAGGCTCCTCGACCTTATGTACGCCGCCACCTCCGAGCACCCAATCGAGGAGGTAGACCGATTCGATGGGCACGATGGGCAGCTCTACTGGCTGAAGGCGGTAAAAATCCGTTGGAGGCTTCGAGCCATCCCAGCGCTTCGATCCTCTAAGTGGTAGCCAAATGTCCAGCTCCCGACAGAAAAGACGGTAGCCGATCGCGGTCTTGGGCGGGTTGAGCCCGGCGATCCTATCGACAAACCCCTCTGTCGTCTCGACCCGATGCTGGTCATCACGATCTCGCCGGGTCGATGCGCCGCTGGTGTCCTCGCACTTTTCCGAGTGATAGACGTGTCCCTTCCGGCTTGGACGGAAGTCTCTATCGCACCCAGCGCACTTCTGGATCTTCACGTATGAGAAATTACGTATTTTTGGTTCCTCGGTCAACAAACTCTCGTCTCGAAAGCCGAACGCTGAGCCATCACTGATTTGCGACCCGACACCCGACCCGACACCCGACCCGACACCCGACCCGACACCCGACCCGACACCCGACCCGACGCCCGACCCGACACCCGACCCGACGCCCGACCCGACACCCGACCCGACACCCGACCCGACACCCGACCCGACACTCGACCCGACACTCGACCCGACACTCGACCCGACACTCGACCCGACACCCAGAGTGCGAATTGGCTTAGCCAGTGAACTACCAGCGACGGAGAAACCAAGTTTGATGTCGGCTTAAGACAGGTTTGTCGAACAGGTTCAGTGTCGGGTTGAGTGTCGGGTTCAGTGTCGGGTTCAGTATCGGGTTGAGTGTCGGGTCCAGTGTCGGGTTGAGTGTCGGGTTCAGTGTCGGGTTCAGTGTCGGGTTCAGTATCGGGTTCAGTATCGGGTTAGGTGTCGGGTCGATTGTCGGGTTCAGTATCGGGTTAGGTGTCGGGTCGATTGTCGGGTTGAAATTCCTGTTAAAAACAATCGCTTGACCACATAGCTGATATTTGCAAAATGTTCGTATGGTAAAACACGAATGACATCAGAGTTTGCGTCCCTGGTGCGTTCACACGCACAGGCGCAGCCCGGTGCTCGATACTATTTCCTGTGGTCAAGCCAAGGACGCTATCCATCATCAATGGGCTTTGCATTAGAGCCGTTTGCCACGCCGAATGCTCCACCTGGCGACTACAATCTAGGATTCTTGATAGATCCACACTCCACGTTTCAGTTGCCTCCTAAGAACGGAGTCATGCCCATTGTGAAGCTCGGGTCAGGTTCCGAGATCTCAAAAAACACCGTTTCAAACCAGTCGATTGTGCCAAAGCCGACAGACCCACTTATCACCGATCCGGATCATCACAAGGATCGTGTCGACCATGCCCGTATCCGGCTTGCTGATGATTTGGTACTCAATACTCAGCTTATTGGGAAGCAAATCACGCTGCATCAGGAATTGGGTGAAATGGCGCTGATGGCGCGGCACTGGCGGCAAGAGTCGGCGCAGACCTCTCAATCCTCCTTTGAGACGCTGCGGGAGCTGACGAAGCAGACCGCAGGGCAGGCCCACGAACTGGCCCAGACGATCTCGCGACACCGTGAGTGGATGCTTCATGAGATCGAGGAAGCGGGACGTGCCAAGGCCGAGGCCATTTCTGCCAAGCCCGTCGATGCCCGGTCGCAGTTTCTGGGCTTTGTGACGGAAACCATTGGGCTCGTGAAGAGTCTGGGGGACGGAACGGGCAAAGGTGGGCTCGACGCGCTGAGTGCGCTGGTGGGGCCGAAGGCGGAAGACCTGACGGCGAAGCGCAAGGAGCTGGCCGATAAAGAACGTGAACTTGCGGAGCTGCGCGAGCAAGAGGCGAAGCAGCGCAGCGACAAAGCGCAGCGCGAGCTGGACAAAGAACGAGAAGCCCAGCAGCTCAGAGAGCGCGAACAGGCACAGCAGAGCGAGTCACTCCGACGCGAGCTGGAGACGCTGCGCGATGAGCTGCGCACCCAGCAGCGCGAGCTGGCAGAGGCCCGACTAAGCATTGCGACCAAGCCACTGCCGCAATCGCCGTTTGTCGACTCACCGCCAGCAGAAACAACCGCGCTGGTCCAGACCAAAAAACGTCCGAGCCGCAGCAAGGGAAAGAAGGGTTCATGAGCGCGACCAACCATCTCAAGGCTCTCGGCATTCGGGCTACCGCGACTTCCGAAGAGTTGAAAAGTGCGTTTCGTCGGCGCTGTCGCGAGACGCACCCAGACAGTGGGGGCAGTCGTGTCGCCTTCGAGGCAGTGACCGAGGCATACGAGATTCTCTGTGACGCACAGCGACGCGAGGAATGGGAACAGAGCTATCGGTCCATCGCAGAGTCGGCTGGCCTCGTCGTATGCCTCGTCTGCTATGCGATCAATCGCGTGCGCCCGATGCGCTCGGACGAGTGCGCCGCTTGTGCGGCTTGTCGCACGCCGCTGGAGATTACGCCAGAGGCGCAAAAGGAACGCTACACCCAGGAAATGC
>WBZP01002953.1_pt1 | contig 18997 bp, 19 predicted proteins | sample 5204301 | NCBI WGS metagenome assembly WBZP01 (sample SAMN12412401, study PRJNA552823) | activated sludge metagenome | isolation source: activated sludge from nitrification reactor of wastewater treatment plant... | place: USA: Pennsylvania | collected 2017 | reverse complement strand
GCCGTTGGGGAAGGTGAGAGCGAACGTCCGGGCGCTCTCGATCGTCCCCGTGTGACCCCAGGCGCTGGCGAAGATCATCAGCCCGAGGCCGTACCGCCAGTCGGTGTCCCGGGTGTCCAGCGCTGACGGCGTGCGGCGTAGCTTGTCGGTGCTCGCCGTGAGGAGTGTGGCCCCGTCGGGAGTGCGCAGGCCAACCAGTCGAGCCAGATCCTCCGGCGACATCACCCATGCGCCGGCAGGGCCGAGCGCCTCCATGTATCGGCGGGCTTCACCGGTGAAGTACACCGGGTCACCGACCGGGTCGGCGTTCGTCGTCATGAAGGTCGCGGTCGTGATGCCCATCGGGGCCAGTACGAGCCGATCGACCGCCCGCTCGTAGGTCTCACCGGTGACACGCTCGATCAGCGCTCCAAGCAACGTGTAGTTGGCGTTGCTGTAGTTGAACTTGGTGCCCGGCGCATCGGTCAACGATGCGGCCGCGGCGCGCTGGGCGGTCTTCTGCCAGGGGATGTCCTGACCGAAGAACGTGTCGCGGAGTTTCTGGACACCGCTGCCGTGGGACAGCAGCTGGCGGATCGTCACACTGTTGAACATCGGGTCGGTGACCTCGTCGGGAGTCCAGTAGTCCACGAGCGGCTTGTCGATGTCGATCAGCCCGTCCTCGGCGAGGCGCAGCACGGTGATGGCGGCGATCAGCTTGCTGATGCTGGCCAGCCGAAAGCGGGAGAACTGATCGAGGCGGCGACCCCTGACGTCCTTGCCGAGCACGTAGGAGCCAACGAGCGTGCCGTCGTGCGAGATCGCCAGGCCGACGCCGTCGCTGGCGGCGAACAACGCCTTGGCCCGGTCGGAGAAGTCCTCGAACACTGAGCGCTCTGCGTCGGTGATCGTGGGCGATTCATTGGCCCCGGGGAGCACCGTGGTCTGCGGGAGCGAGATCTGCGGTTGCCCCCTCGGCGCGCTGGACGCCGGGCTCGGGGTGGCGCCCGTCGTCGAGGTGGAGGCGGTGGGCTGGCTCGAGCCCGGCGCGGAGCCGATGCCCGGGAGGGATCCGGTGGGGATCGCCCCCGTCGGACTCGACGGGCCGACGGTGGTCCCGGGCGCCGGGGATGGTTGGGTCAGTGCCGGCGGCGGGGCGAGCGACCCGGACACCGGCACGGCCGAGCCGGGCGCGGCCACTTCGGACCCGGGCGTGGGCGCACTCGGTGCCGTCGAGGTTCGGGTTCTGGTGTCGAGCGGCGAGGTGTCGACCGGCGAGGTGTCGAGCGGGGTCCCGGCCGCCGGGGCCCCGCCTGTCGCCGTGGTGCTCGTGGCGGAACCATCGGGTGCCGCAATGGCAGAGGCACCGGTAACCGGGCCGGTTGGGGCTGCGGACGGCCCCGTGGCGCGCTCGGTCGAGCAACTGGCGATCAGAACGATGGAGAGGGCCGCGGCGCTGCGGGCGCCGCGCTTCACAAGACGACGACCGGGGTCCCGACGGTGGCCCATGCCCACGTGAACGCGGCGTCCAGCGGGGCCTGGCGCTGGCAGCCACCGGACAAGCGGGTTCCCAACTCCGCTTCGGTCTGGTACACCGAGCCGTCGGAGCGGTGAGTGGGGATCTGGTGGAAGCCGATCGCGCCGCGCTCGGTGTCCAGCCAACGCACCATCTTGTGCAGGAAGGCCTGGCCGTTCCACGCGGTGGTGACAGCCGAGCGGCTGTAGACCTTGTGGACGCCCGGGGTCTCGTTGTTGTATTTGGAACCCGAGATCAGCCAGGAGCGCACGATGCGGCCCTTGGAGTCGACCGCCCAAATGCGCTGGCCGGCCCGGCTGTACACCAGGCGGCGGCCGGATCCGCTGTTGTCCGGCAGCGGCGGGGCGTCCTCGCCGGCACTGGCGACGGACGAGAGCAGGAAGCCGGCGAGGTCCTTGGCGCCCTTCTTCGGCTTCGGCGTACGGATCACCTGCGACTGCTCGTCGGGCCAGATGCCCAGCTTCAGCCCGGTCTCACGCCCGGCGATGCCGTCGACGAACATGTCCTTGTCGGTCTGCAGCTTGCGGACTGCCACGGCGGTGGCGTTGCCGTACACGCCGTCGATGTCACCGCTGAAGTAGCCGGCTTTCTGCAGGGCCTCCTGCAGGCACTCGACGTTCTTGCCCTTCGAGCCCGGGCCGATCGAGCGCTCGGTGAGCACGCAGCCGGTCTCATCGCCGGCGGAGGCGGCCCCGGTCTCCTCGGTGGTGTCGCCGGCATCGGCGCCGACGGTTCCGCCGGTGGCCGACGCTGGGTCGGCGTTCGTTGGCTGAGTGGCAGCGTTGTCCACCGATGGCTGCTGCTCTGGCGGAACGGCAACCGGCTTGGCCGACGCCGAGGCACTGGAGTCACCGCCGCCGGTGGCGAACAGGAGCCCGCCCCCAAGGAGGGCGACGGCGAGGGCGGCGACCAGCCCAACTTGTCGAGTCTCGTGCTGCTTCATGGCGTCCAGTGGGTTGGGGGAACGACCCGAAATCCTATCAGTGGCATTCGTCCGGGACGTGGCACCCGGGCCGGGGGACTCCGCGACACCCCTCTGCGACGATGTCGACATGCAAGCCCACTCGTCCGCCGTCGACTTCGCCCACATCGCCAGGTTGCTGTCCTCCATCGCCCGAACTCATGGCCATGTGGCCCCCTCGTTCCGCTCGCCGCCGCGGCTGGTGGGTGTTGACCGCAGTGTGCGTCGCTTTGCTGGTGGCGCGGTCTCGGTGGCGGTTGCCGTGCGCGGCCGGCCGTGGGCGGCGGTGGTGGCCGACATGATCGAGGGGGTCGTGGTGGCCAACCGCTTGACACCGCCCCTGGCCGACCGCCTGCGCACCGAGATGTGGGCCGCAGTCACCGACGGCCACGGCCTCGTGGCGGACGTGGCCTGATGCCGCGGTCGTATGCTCGCCCTGCGCCCGGGTGGTGGAAGTGGCAGACACGGGGGGCTTAAACCCCCCTGGAGGAGACTCCGTGAGGGTTCGATCCCCTCCCCGGGCACATGCTCTGAACAGGTAGGATAGTGATTTCTGAACATCAGTCGTCACCCGCCCGTCAGCGAATCCTGCACAGATCCTGCACAGAGTTGCTACGGTGACGCCATGGCTCGTGGATCGGTGAGACGTCACGACGGGGGTTGGGGGTACCGGATCGACCTCGGCGCGGACCCGGCCACGGGCAAGCGTCGCCAGGCGTCGAAGCAGGGCTTCCGCACGAAGCGCGAGGCCGAGCTGGCGATGCAGGCGATCGTGAAGTCCACGCTGGAGGGCAACGTCCCGCAGCGGAGCCAACGGACTGTCGGCGCGTTCCTCGACGAGTGGCTCGTGCTGCAACGAGACCGGCTCCGCCCGTCGACGTACTACAGCTACGGCGTGGCGATCGGTCGCATCAAGACCGGCCTCGGTATGGCGAAGCTGCAGTCGTTGACGCCGCTGCAGATCGAACGCTTCTACCACTCGCTCGGATCGGCCGATGCTGACGGCGGCCTCGCGGCGAAGACGATTCGCAACACTCACGTCGTCCTGCGCAAGGCGCTCTCCGATGCGGAGCGGCTCGAGCTCGTGACTCGTAACCCTGCAGCGTCTGCCCGCCCGCCATCACCCACACGATCGGATCGATCGACGTGGAACTCGGAGCAACTGCGCGAGTTCCTCGACGGCGTCGAGAGCGACCGGCTCCACGCAGCCTTTGTTCTCCTTGCCACCACCGGCATGCGTCGCGGCGAGGTCCTCGGATTGCGATGGCGAGACGTCGACTTCGACGCGGGCGACCTGGCCGTGGCGAACACGCTGACGACTGCCGGGTCGTCGACGGTCGTGTCCGGGCCGCCGAAGACGCCACGGAGCCGACGGCAGATCTTCCTCGACGACTGGACGCTCGAGGTGCTTCGTGCTCACCGGCGCGCGCAGGCCGCCGAGCGCCTCGCAGTGGGTCCGGCGTGGAACGCGAGCGAGGACTATGTCTTCACCGACGAGGTGGGCAACTCGCTGCATCCCGACGTCGTGTCCCGCCAGTTCCAACAGGCCTTGAATCGTTCGGGTCTCCCGCGCATTCGACTGCACGACCTCCGACACTCGTACGCCACCGTCGCCCTGAAGGCCGGGGTTCATCCGAAGGTCGTTTCGGAGAGACTCGGTCACGCAACGGTCGGCGTGACGCTCGATCTCTATTCGCACGTGACGCCGTCCATTGCACGCGATGCGGCCGACGTGGTGGCGTCGAGGATTCGTTCCAAGTAGCCAGCCCCAGACGACGCGCCCTCGGCAGTCCTCGTCGTTCGAGTGCGAGCTACCACGCTGGTGCGTAGGTCATCAGCGTCACACCCTCGGCGTACCGTACGAACCAGAAGTGGAGGTTGTGGTCGGCATGGTTGGTGCACACGGACAGCGAATTGGGCCATGGGTGCTCGGAGAGCAACTGGGCCGTGGTGGCAACGCCGTCGTCTTCAGCGCGACCCAAGCTGGTGACACCGCCCCTGTGGCGCTGAAAGTCCTCAACACCACGAAGGTGGACCGGGAGCCGTACCAGAGGTTCGTCCGCGAGATCGAGTTCCTGAGGCAACATCAGTCAGTCTCGGGGCTCTTGCCACTCCTCGACGCTTACCTTCCGGAGGTGCCCACAAAGGTAGATCAGCCGTGGCTGGTCATGCCGATCGCCACGCCGATCGCTGATGCGTTGCAAGGGCGTCCGCTGGACGAGGTCGTGGTGGCCGTGGCGACGATTGCCGACACGTTGTGGCGAATGGAGCGCGATCATGGCATCGCCCACCGAGACATCAAGCCGGGGAACCTCTACCGGCTCGGCGACGCGTGGCTCATTGGCGACTTCGGTCTGGTGGCGATGCCTGACAAGGACGGACTGACGGCACAAGGAAGTCCAATGGGTCCTGCTCACTACATGGCATATGAGATGCTCATTGATCCAGCATCCGCAGATCCTCACGCTGCGGACGTCTACTCACTCGGCAAGACGCTCTGGGTACTCGCGACGGATCAGCGCTTTCCGCCAGAAGGGCACCAGCCGGCGCAGACACGTGGATTTGGAGTGGATGACTTCAGGCTGCACCCGCATGCCAACGTGCTCGATCAGGAGATCGATCTGATGACGCGCATACACCCAACTGATCGTCCGACGAAGCAGCAAGTCGCTCGCGACCTCGAATCGTGGGGGCGGCTCGGCAACGACGCAGTGGCACTCGACGTGTCGGAGGCTCGTGCTCGGCTGAATCGAAAGCTGGGTCATCAGATTGCCGAGCAGGACTCACAAGCCAAACGGAAGGAACTTGCGCTCGAGGCGGTGCGCAACTTGCAGGCGCAGACGAAACCGCTCAACGACGCCTTGAAGCGACTGTCCGAGCGCACTGAGATCGACTCTGCCACGGACAAGATAACGACGAACCTCTTGAAGAGCCACGGCTGGGGCGGGAAGTCGGTCGCCTTCCGCTGGCATCGGTGCACGATCGTTCGGCCCCTCGACGGGCCGGTGCAGATGGCCCTACGCATGGGGCGATCGTTGGAACTCATGGAGGACGGCGAGCTTCGGCTTCACCTCATGGTGGACGTTGGACGCGAGGGAGTCATGGGGTCCCGCTTCAACTGGAACCCGCCGATGGCATCTGCGATGGCAGGAACGATTGAAGCCGCGCAGATGATCGACGCCGCCATTCGTGCTCTGGTTGCAGCTCTAGCCGAAGGGATCGACGTGTTCGTCGAGCGGCTGTCCGACCCTCACGTTGCGGACTGAACAGGAACTCCACAGACGAGACAATGGACGGGGCCAGCCCAATCGTCGAGCACCTTGAGGGGCTCGCTCGGGTGACATTCGAAGTCGACGCGCCTCATGTCGTCATCCTCTGTGAGTGGCTCCATCGGGTCGGGGCCGTCGTAATCGGCGCTGACAGAGATGAGCCCGCCCGACCGTCGCCCGATCTTGCGGAGGTCCCGATTGAAGTCCTTCAACATCGGGCCAAGGACTTCGGTGGCGACGATGTTGTGTGCCAGCTCAACCTGCGCCTTCGTGAGCCAATGCCCAGTCGGCGCTTGGATAGCGCAATAGGGACAGAAGTAGCCGCCGTCCGGCGATAGAGCCTCATCCTCGCCGTCGTCGTCTTCACTCGGACGCCACTTGAACTCGCGCTCGCAAGTTGGGCATTCGCGACGCAGGAAGCCGTCGGAGTCGAGGGGCACGCTCATGCCGAGAGTCACTTCGTCGTCGCTCACCGGGCCAATGTTAGTGATCAGGTGTGTCATCGACCGTTGGACTCAAGGGCAAGGGTCCCGGGCGCACCGATCGGCGCCGTGGGTTAGCTGGATCGTGCTACCAGATGAGGGCAGTCCAAGGCGCAAGCGGCGATTCATCCACCGGGCCGAGCGCCTGTCCGTTGTGGCTCGAGGAGTCCGGTGCTCCGTCCTGGCTGCCGAGGGAGGTCACCATGAGCGAGTCGATGTACGTCGAATGGGGCGCATTGCCGATGATGCTCAAGATGGACGAGGCGGCCGCCGTCCTTCGGATCGCACGGTCAACTGCGTATGAACTCGCGACCTCCTACCTCGACAGCGGAGGCGCAGTCGGTCTGCCGGTGCTCCGAGTCGGCTCGGTCCTGAGAGTTCCCCGCTTTGCGCTGCTCCAGCTGGTGACGACTGGGGAGCTCGTGGTGCTCCGCCCTCCAGTGCCGGCGTGAATTCAACCTTCACAGCAACTCGGTGTCCGTTGTTGGTCGTGGACACGCGAACCGTGCTCGGGGTTATCATTCGTGGTGCGTCGCTGCGCACGGTTCGAGAGATCCCGGGCGGCGCTGACGGTCTCTCCTGTGACACGTCTCGACGCGGCCAGAGCTGCATCGAGCCAGCGGTCCTCGGGAGGTTTGCCATGCCTTGTCGTTGGGAACCATTGCGCCATCGCACGCGCTCGTTTAGCGTTTCGTCCTACGGGCGGGTTGATCGGAGCACGTATGCCGAGGACAATCCGATGTGGGGTGTTGACCGTGCGGTAGGTCGTCGTGTGATCGGCACGACGGCGCTCCTGATCCTTGCCCTCGGAGCAGTCGCGTGCGCCGACGGATCCGATTCGTCGCTGAGCACTCCGAGCGTCACCGAGCCGAGCATCGTCACGACGACGAGTAGTTCGCCATCGACCTCAACGTCGACAACACCGAGCACGTCGACGTCGACACCGACCTCGACGACGTCCACCACGACGACCGCGCCTCCGTCGTCGTCCGAAGCGGACGTCCGTGCTGTGATCGCTGTGGCGCAGCAGACCTTCTCCGACTGCCTCGTCGCAATGCCCCATTGCGACCCATCCACGCTCGAGATCGCACGAGCTGGCGCGCTGCTCGAACGCAACGTTGCCCGCGTCGAGGAGTGGAACGCAGCCGGCTACACCGTTCGCAACCGGGATCAGTTCAGGTACGTGATCGAGGCGGTGACCGTGAGCCCTGATGGCACAACGGCCTCCGCGACCGTGTGCATCGCCGATGGCAGCGACCTCGTCCATCCTGGGGCGGGCCCTGGCGGCGCAGACGTGATCATCGATGACTCATACACCTCGGGCCGCTCCGCTTGGGACATGCGGCTCGACCCGGATGGGAGGTGGCGGGCATACGACGCACCGGCAGTTGGACCGACTGAATCGAGCGATGTGTGTCCCGCCGGCTGATCGTTGCGCTACTGGCGGCGACCTGCGTGTTGCCCGCGCCCTCGGCACTCGCCGGTCCCGGCGATGGTTCTGGTCAAGGAAGCGGTGGCCAAGAGGCCGACGTGATCCAGGCTCAGGTCTCGTACAGCACGTCGGGCGGCACTACTTCGAGCGGCGGTTGCTCGTGGGAGCTGAAGGACGGGGTCACGGTCGGTGTTCCAGACTTGGGCTCGGTCACCTGGCCGCGCGTCGTGGACGGCGTCACCCATCACCTCTGGCAGCGCACGTGCAACGGCGAGGCCGTGTGGGTGGATGTCCCGGAGGTCCAGCCCGCCGACATCCTCCCGCAGCTGCTCGAGCAGTTGCGGGAGCGCACCCTGCCGAAGCCAGTGCCCGTCTTCGAGATGCTCGACCCAGAGTTCGGCTGGGCGTACGTACAGACCCCGCTCGACTTCCGTGCCGGCGGAAACTCCTGGCGACCGATATCAGTCACGGCGTCGGTCGGGCCGATCTGGGCAACCGTGACCGCGAGGCCGACCTCGTTGTCGTTCGATCCTGGTGACCCGGCGAATCCAGGTGCCGTCAGCTGTTCCGGCACCGGTCCGGTCGCCGCGTATGACCCTGCATCGCCAGGTGCGTGCTCGTACACCTACGTGAATGCATCATCCACGTCAGAGGTGGACGGCTACCACTTCGCGACATCGCTGTCGATCACGTGGGCGATCAGTTGGACGTCGTCGACCGGCGCCGGCGGCGCGCTCGAAGCATTCACGACGACGTCGACCTCGCCGCTCGCCGTCGCTGAGGTGAAGGGCCTCGTCGAGTGCACCGGTCCGCGACTCGAACAGGGAGGGTGTTGATGTCCCGCACGATGCAACGACCGAGCGCCCGTGTCGAGGCTTCTCGGACTGAAGCGGCAGAGTCGTCCTCGACACCGTCGGTCGTTTCACTCTCGGCGCCGAAGCGCAGGCAACCCTCCTGGGTGTTGGCCGGAGTGTTGCTCGTTGGCCTCTCGGCTCTGCTGGCCGCGTGGGTGTTCAACGCAACCTCGGAGACCATGAGTGTGATGGTTGCGGCGCGTGACATCTCGCCCGGCGAGGTTGTCGATTCGTCGGACCTGCGCGTGGTGGAGATGGGTCGAACTGACGGACTGCGGGCGATTCAACCCTCCCAGCAGGATCTGATCATCGGGCGCGCGGCCCGTGGCCCGATTCCCACAGGCACGGTTCTGAACACCGATCTGTTCAGTGAGAAGGGGAAGGTGATCCCACCAGGGTTCGTGGTCGTCGGGGCGTCGCTCGATGCGGGGGCTGCACCTACCTCAGGGCTCTCGGCCGGTGATCAGGTCGATCTCCTCGGCGTCGTCAAGGGAACGTCGGCCGCGCCCGGCGATGCACCGGTCGCGTCGGTGCTTGGCTCGGGCACGGTGTGGTCGGTCGAGCGCGTCGGGTCGGGTTCCACGTCGACCAAGCTCTGGGTGTCCGTACTCGTGCCAGCGGACGTCCAGGCAGCAGTCGCCCAAGCAGCATCGGATGGTCGACTCAGGCTCACGCTCGTGGGGGCAGACGGATGATCGTCACCCTGAGCTCGGTGCGAGGCGCTCCGGGGGTCACGTCCTGGTGTCTGCTGCTTGCAGCGGCATGGCCAGAGGATCTGGGCCGTGAGCGAGCGGTGCTCGAGGCCGACGTCGACGGCGGTGTCCTCGGTGCGAGGTACGGCCTCGGTGTGGAGCCGGGCGTCGTGTCGCTCATCGCATCGTTGCGTCACGGCGGCGATGCGATCGCTGTCGCCGACCACGGGCGCATGGCAGCGTCCGGGCTCTGGCTGGTTCCGGGGCCCGAGTCCGCCGAGCAGGCAGGCACGGTCTGGTCAGGTACTGCTGGACACGTGGCTGCGCGTCTCGCCGACGACGATCGGGTTTGGCTCGTCGATGGTGGACGCTTATCGCAGACCAAGCCGACGATCTCGCTCGCCGAGTGGTCGACGCTCACCCTCGTGGTCTCTCGGTCGGCGTCCGAGGATCTTCTGCAGGTGCCTCGACGGGTCGCCTGGTTGCAGCAACACGCGTCGACGGTCGGCGTGCTCGTCGTCGGAAAGGCGCCGTACGACAACAGCGAGCTGGTTGAGTTCTTCGGTACAGCGAGCGTGTGGTCAGTGGCGGACTCCGATGATCTGACCCAGATGGCAGGACAAGCGCTGAGTCCGGGCAGAGCGCGTCGTTCGCTGCTGTGGCGATCGGCCGTCGAGGTCGCTGCGGATATGGCGAGTCTTGCGGTTGCCTCCGTTCCGGCGGCGAGGGTCAACACATCGGGCATCGGTGAGAGGCGGTTCGCGTGAGCACGCCCGACCTGTTGCTTGTGACGTCCGCGACGCGCGCCGTTCAGGACGCTCTCGAAGTCGATGCGACAGAACGCGTTCGGACCGGCAAGCCACCTCTCACGCGCTCTGGCCAAGAGGCGCTCGCGTACAAGGTGCTGAGTGCAGAACTGCAGCGGCACGACGCCGGTCGGCTGGGAAGCGGTGGCGTTCGGCTCACGCCCGAGATGGAGCAGTCTGTCGTCGATCGAGTCCTTGCATTGGCAGTCGGCCTCGGGCCGGTCGAGCTGCTGCTCGCCGACGAGACGGTCGAGGAGATCGTGGCGTCGCGCTTCGACCTCGTATTCGTGTACCGGTCGGACGGCACGGTCGAGCACCTCGGCGAACGGCTGTGGGCGAGCGAGCAGGAGCTGGAGGCATGGCTCTCGCATCTGGCCCGCACCGCTGGACGCACGGAACGCCAATTCAACAACCAGGTGCCGCTGCTCGTCATGCGCTTGGGTGAAGGTCTGCGGCTGGCAGCGACTCGCGACGTTTCGCAGCACGTCTCGTTCGCTCTCCGCCGGAACACGTTGGGCAAGGTGACCCTTTCGGACCTGCGCGGCCTCGGGATGATGCCGGCCCCGGTTGCAGAGCTGCTCGCCGCATGCATGCGTTCGACAGAGATCCGGCTGGTGTTCTCCGGGCCGACCGGATCGGGGAAGTCCACTCTCGTTCGAGCATGCCTGGCCGAGCTGGAATCGATGGCCCGGGTGGTCGTCATCGAGGACACGGCCGAGCTCGACTTCTTCGATCCTGTGCTCCATCCGAACGTGGAGTCCTGGGAGGAGCGACTGGCGAACAACGAGGGAGAGGGTTCGATCTCCTCCGGTAGTCAGGTGAAGCATGCGCTTCGCTACCGGCCGGACTGGCTGGTCTTCGGTGAGGTACGCGACTCCGACGGCGCCGTGCCGATGTTGAAGGCGATGACGCACGGCCAGTCGTCGTTGACGACAGTGCACGCGGCCTCTGCTGTTGGAGCGCTCGACAAGCTGGCGCTCTACCTCGGTACGGGCGAAGACCGACTTCCGCCCGAGGTCGCCCACAACCAACTCCGCCAAGCGATCGACTTCGTCATCCACCTCGACAGAGGGTCAGACGGTCGGCGCGTCGTCGTCGAGGTGACCGAGATCGCCGGCTTCGACGGTCGCCGATGCACTACCAACTCGATCGTCACCCGAGACCCCACCACTGGTGAGACGACGACGTTGAACCGCCTCGAACAGCATCACCGTGAGCGTCTCCGTCGAGCTGGATTCGATGACACCGTACTGGGAGGAGGGTTCCGGTGAGGACGCTCGCTGGTGCAGTCATCGGCGTGCTGTTTGCCGCTGGTGTGTGGATAGCCGTCGCCGGATGGCGTGGTGTCGAACAACGCTCCTCGCCTCGTCGGTCGGTTTCGTGGGACCAGCTGTGGTGGCGTGGCGCACTCGTCATCGGTGCAGCCGTGGCGGGGTGGGTGCTGACCGGTTGGCCCGCTGCTGGTGGGATCGCTGCAGGCGTCGCTTCCGTCGCGCCGCTCCTGTCCGGCACCCGTCGACGTCGGGACGAACTCAACGCCAAGAGCGAAGCACTGGCCTCTTGGGCGGAGATGCTGCGCGACACCATCACTGCTCATGCCGGCCTTCGAGAGGCGATCGCCTTGACGGCGCGGGTCGCACCGGCACCAATTCGGCGCGAGGTCCAGTTGCTGGCTGTGCGCGCTGAGCGGGAGTCTCTGACGACGGCGTTGCGACGGTTCGCCGTCGAGGTTGCCGACCCTGTCGCCGATCTCATCGTGGCGTCGCTCGTTATCGCTGCGGAGCGGCAGGCGCAGAGGCTGGCCGAGCTGTTGACGCAGATAGCAGGGTCGGCGCGGGAGCAGTCGGCGATGCGCCTTCGTGTCGAGACTGGTCGGGCACGAACCTATGCCTCGTCTCGGGCGCTTGTCGTGATCACCTTCGGGCTCGCCGTCGTGCTGCTGGTGTTCTCCCCGACGTTCATGTCGCCGTACGACAGCGTCACGGGACAGATCGTGCTGATGGCGATCGGCGCGCTGTTCGCTGGTGCGCTCTGGTCATTGGTGCAGCTCGGTCGACCGGTCACCCCGCCACGACTGCTTGCGGGCATCGAGGGCGAGCGAGCGGGTCGATCGTGAACGTGCTCATGGTGGCCTTGGCAGGTGGCTTCGCCGGCGCAGGTGTGTTCCTGGTCATCAGGGGCTTCGTCGGTACGACCACGCCTCTGTCGGCTCTCGTCGCCGAACTCCATCGTCCACGGCGCTTAGAGGTGCCGATCGACCATCGTGGACGCGCGGTTCGATGGTTGGCGGGCTCCGGCTCGCCGGAGCGCGACCGTGACATGGCGGTGTGCGAACGCGACGTTGCGCGATGGGTGCAGGATCGGCTCGTCTGGTCGCTTCTTCTTGCGTCACCCGGCATGGCGCTGGTGCTGCTGTCCACCGGCGGCGCCAGCCTTGTATCGCCGTTCGTGGCCATCGGCGCCGCCGCCGTCGGTGCGATCGGCGGGTGGTTCTACGCCCGTATCGACCTGGCCTCCGATGCCGACAAAGCGAGACGCGCGTTCCGTCATGGTCTCGCTGGATATCTGGAGTTGGTGACCATCCTGATGTCAGGCGGAGCTGGCGTCGAGACCGCGATGTTCGACGCGGTCGCCGTCGGACGCGGTGGACCGTTCCGCCATCTACACGCAGCGCTGTCGGCGGCACAAGCTCGACGCGAACCTCCGTGGCGCGCTCTCGGCCAACTCGGCGATCGGCTGGGCATCGTCGAACTGGAGGAGCTCGAGGCGTCGATGACGCTTGCAGGCGGCGGTGCCCAGGTTCGCGACTCGCTGACAGCCAAGGCAACGGCGATCCGAATCAAGGATCTCTCGCAGATCGAGTCGGAAGCGCAGTCGCGTTCCGAGACCATGGTCCTCCCCGTCGCCCTGATGTTCGCGGGGTTCCTCGTCCTCATCGGCTACCCGGCGCTGGCCGCGCTCTCGTCGCCATGAGGCCGCTCGATCGAAGCCGTCGTGATGTTCCGGCCCATCACGAGCCACGTCCATTGTCGACCGGCACGGAGGAGAGGAGCACCAGCGATGCTGGAACTACAGGTACAACTCTGGTCGGCGTGGCTTCGTGCTGCGGCGGCGACTCGGCAACGACTGGTCGAGGCGAGCGACGAACGGGATCGTGGCGAAGTGACCGCGACGACAGCGTTGATTGTGATCCTGGTGATCGCAGCCATCGCCGCCGGCGGGGTGATTGCGATCAAGATCGCCAACAACGCGAACAACGTGCCGGAACCCTGAGGCGACGCGATCGAGGTGAGGTCACGGCCACCGTGCTCGTGGTCCCGCTGGTGCTCCTGACGATGCTGTTCGTCGTGCAGTACGGGTTGGCCTACTACGCAAGGCAGGTTCTCGCCGGCGCGACGCAGGACGGAGCGTCTGCCGCTGCTCGGCAGGACTCGTCGCCTGAGTCCGGTGCAGCGTTGGCGGAGGACCTCATCGACGAGGGCGGTGGCTCGTTGCTCGACTCGTACTCGGCGTCAGGGACCTCGGATGGCCAGACGGTCACGGTCTCGGCCAGCGGCGAGGTCGTCTCGCTTCTGCCCTTCTTCGGGACGATCACAGTGAGGGCGCAGGCGACCGCCAAGGTCGAGTCGTTCGATCCGCAAGGTGCCCCATGAGGGAAGTGACCGAACGTCGGAGGCAGCACGACGACCGCGGGTCTGCTGGCGTGGAGGCGGCCATCGCCGTCACGTCGCTCTTGCTCGTCGGCTTCTTCATCATCGGCGCGATCCGCGTCGTTGGCAGCGGCGGTGACGTCGATGCCGCTGCTCGTTCTGCAGCTCGTGCGGCGGCGGCGGAGTACGACCCGGGTTCGGCGTCGGCCGCAGCCGAGGCCGTCGCTGCGCAGACGCTGGCCGCCCGAGGAGTCGCATGTCAGAACCTCGGCGTCACCGTGGATGGCGATCTGTCACCCGGCAGTGTTGTCGTGGTCGAAGTGACGTGCAGCGTGTCGCTTGCGGACGTGGTGCTCGCCGGCTTCCCGGGAAGTCGCACGGTCACCGGCCGTGGGGTGGAACAGGTCGATCTCGTTCGAGGAGGCCAGCAGTGAAGCGCGTCATTGCGCGCTGTGTACCGGCCGACGAGCGCGACCGGGGTTCGGTCATGCCGATGACCACGATCCTCGTCGTGTTTCTCATGTTCGGTTGCTGGTCGCTCGTGTCGGCCACCCAGCAGTGGTCAGCGCGTCGCGACGCCCATGCCGTGGCCGCTGCAGCCGCTCGTGCCGGTGCGCAGGGCGATCCGACTGCGCTGCGCTCGGGCAGTGTCATCGACGAGGCCGCCGCTGTCGAACGGGCCGAGGCGATCATCGCAGCCTCGGGCTACTCCGGCGACGTCTCGGTGGACGGAGAGACGGTCACCGTCACCGTCTCAGCGGGGGTGGGCTACGCATTCCCCGCCCCCGGCTTCCCCGAGAGCGTGAGCGGTAGCGCAACGGCCGTCGCTCAGCGCGGGGTGACAGGGCAGGAGGGAGGCTGAGGTGGCCCGACTGACCCATCGTCTTCGATCGCTGGCAGCGCTGCTGATGCTCGGTGCGATCGTCGTGGGCGTCCCGACCTTGCTCGCGTTCGTGGCCGGCTGGCCCCTTCCTCGAAACGTGCCTGACTGGAGCCGCGTCTCGACTGCTCTCCAGCAGGGCGACATACCCGGCGAGACCGTCATCAAGGTGCTCGCCGTCCTGGTATGGATCGCGTGGGCTCAACTCGTGTGGGCGATCGGGTGGGAGCTGTCGATCAACGTGCCGCGCTCCAATCGAGGGCAGCGGGCCAGACTTGCGCCGCTCGTTCCGCCTGGCGTCAGCAGAGGTGTCGGGCGCTTGGTCGCGCTGGCCCTGTCGATCGGCATCACGCTCGCATCCACGCCGACACCATCACTGGCCCGACCCGTCGGTCCTGCTGGTGCGGCGCTACGGGCTGCGTCTCCCACAACCATCGTCGTTGACGCGAGGGCACCGGCGAACGAGACCGCCGCCGATCACGTCCGATCATGGTGTGTCGCGGACGGCGACAACCTGTGGGACATCGCTGTCGCTGCGCTCGGCGATGGGTCCAGGTCGCCGGAGATCATCGACCTCAACTGGCAATTGCGGTCTCCACGCGACGTCCGAACGGGACAAGTGCTCCGGCTTCCCGCCGATGCAAAGGTGCCAGCAGATCGAGCGCCCTCGAACGCCGCACCTGCGCCGTCGCACGACAGCGACACCTACTTGGCCCCGGAAGTCGTCACCATCGTGCGGGGGGACACGCTGTGGGATCTCTCGGAGGACCGGATCGAGGAAGCGACGCATGCCCCCGCGCGCGGTCGGGAGACGATCGAGTACCTCGACGAGGTGATCGCAGCGAACCCGGACACAATCGAGGACCCCAATCTCATCTTCCCGGGCGAGCAGTTCGTCTTTCCGGCGATTGGTGAGCCACCTGCGCCGATTGTCCCCGTACCCGAGAGCGCTCCAGCTCCGGAACCGGCTCCGCCTGAGGCATCGCCGTCACCGTCGACTTCAACGACAATCGAACGTGATGCACCGATCTCCTCGCCCGTGCCGACCACCGCCACCCCGACGGATGCCGTGCCCGCGACCTCGGCCGCACCGCAGCCGGGAGCACCCGAGCCGTCCGTCGCTCCATCGTTCAGTTCCGTCGGCGCAGATAGTGGGGCGGACAGCGCGGTGCCATGGCTGACCGGCCTGACCGGCGCCACCGTGCTCAGCGCCGGAGCGCTTGCGGCATATCGACGACAGCAGCGTCGCCGCGCAGCAAAAGGTGAGCGAGCGATCCGGCATGCCGCCGCAGCCAATATGGAGACGGAGCGGGCCCTGGTGCGAGTTGGCGACGTCTCCTTCGTGCGCTGGGCGAATCAAGAGCTGGCTGAACTCGCGAGGGGACTTGCCCCGACCGACGTACGAGGAACACCTGTGGCCGTCGAGATGTCCGCCGAGCACGGCCTCGAACTGCTGTGGGATGAGCCGAATCCTGTCGCCCCGCGGCCGTGGGAGGCGGCCGATGGCGGATGGTCGTGGCGGCTGATCTACGACGCTGACCTCCACATGCCGGCCAGCCCCGAGACCGCACCGATCCCCGGTCTGGTCACCTTCGGCGTCAGGGACGGCGGGACGCTCTTGGTCAACCTCGAAGCCCTCGGTTCGCTCTCAGTAACGGGAGATTCCGCGGCGATCGACGCGTTCATTCGGTCCTTGGTGCTCGAGCTCTCGTTGTCGGAGGAGCTGGCCAACAGCTTTCTGTTCCTCGTTGAGACCGATCTCGACACCGCTGCAGGCACCGACCGGATAGCTCGCTGCAGCGAGGGCGACGCAAACACGAGGATCGTCTCAGTGGTGGATCAGCACGAGGAGATCCTCGGCGCCGCGTCGCTGGGCTCCTCCTTCGGGCTCCGCCTGAACGGTGCTGCTGACGGTCGCGAGCTGACGGTTGTCGTAGCGGATGTCGATCAGCTCGAAGATCCGGACACGCTGACGAGCCTGGCGTCGCCGAATCGAGGGGTGGCCGTCGTTGTGTCCGGTGAGACGCCAGCCCGTGCAACTCTCACACTCGGTTCCGATGGATCAGCGCTGCTGTCGCCGATCGGCCTGCGGTTCCAAGCGGTCGCACTTGGTGCGGCCCCGGCTGAGGCCGTGGTCTCGCTCCTCCACGCGGCAGAGGAGATTGACCACGACGATGTCGTCGAGGACGACGAGGTGGGGGACGACGAAGACGCTCGCCACATAGACGTGCTCGACGACGACCTCGGCGAGGACGACGAGTGGGAGCCGCCCGCACCCAGCGTGCTGGTGCGAGTGCTCGGCCCGCCACGTGTCGATGGCTTCCCAGACCTCGGTCGCCTGGACGTGAGCCTCGTCGCCTTCCTTGCGTGCAACGGCGGTCAGGCGACTGAAGACCAGGTGGTCAACGCGGTGTGGGGAGGCCGAGCGATCGAGAAGGCGACCCTTTGGAATCGCATCTCGAAGGCAAGGGTCTCGCTCGGCGCTGCGCTGCCGGCGCGAGAACAGGGTTCGAGCACCGTTCGCCTCGCCGACGACGTCCAGACCGACCTCGGCGTGATGAAGGCTCTCGTCGCGCGCGCAGCGCAGGTGTCGTCGGGCGAAGCCATCGACCTTCTTCTTCAGGCAACGGCGTTGATCGAGGGCGCGCCGTTCGATGCGCAGGGGTACGACTGGTCGTACGAGCACCAGTTCAACGCCGACGCGTGCGAGATGGTCGAGAGCACCTGCCTGAGCCTCGCCGAGCTGGCACTCGACAACGATGACCTTCTCGCAGCACGAACGGCGATTGGACGTGGTCTGAGGGCTCTACAGTTGAACGAGCCGTTGTACCGCTTGCGGATGCGTGTCGAGGCGCAGGCAGGCAACCGGGGAGGTATCAGAGCGACGTTCGACGAACTCTGCTCCCGGCTGTCCGACTTCGACATGGCGGTTGCGCCGAGTGACTTGACGTCCGCCTTGTTCGAGCAACTTTGGTCGGACCAGACGGAGCGCCGCTCCGCTTGACTACTGGTCAACGGCGCGGACGAGAGCCTCGGCTCCAACACTCGCCTGATCCGAGACCGTGGTTTGGCCTCGCCGAATAGCCTTCGGCGCATGCAGCGCCTCGGCTACCGGCACTTGACCTTTCCCCCTCCAAGTGCGGAGGAGGAACAAGTAATTCTCGATGCGGTTCGGCGTGGCGACTACTCGGTGAGTATCGCCGACCGTCCCCGCAATGGCCCTTACCTCGTGCTTGACGACGATCGGTTCGTGTACGCAGGCGGCGAACACATCTTGGTCACAGAGTGGCTACTTAGCGAGTATCGGTTGAGCTCGCTTCGTGAGGTGTCTCGGGCCATTCTCCGGGATCACCTTCAACTCGGGCACAACGAGCCCCTGGTGGAGGATGACGACCTGGACCCGGTCACCTTCTACGTGGTTGACCTTCCGCCCGAGGACTACTGGGCGATTGCGAACGAGCGAGCCGACGTCTACCCGAGTTCGAGTGTGGACCTGCTCGTCACGCCCTGGCTCGCTCGAGCACACTTCTTCGTGTCGACTGGTGCCGACACGCCGATCGCCACCGTCGAGAGGGTCGTGAAGTCGGTGTGCGAGAGCGCACATGCTCAGCTGCACGCGATCGAGGAGGCGTACCGGCTCAGTACCGAGGTCGGGTGGGAGATCGACATCGAGCTCAGGCGGCGTGGCAGCACCGTCGCTGACCTAACTCGGGTTTCCTCCGCCTGCGTAGCGGCGGTGTCGGCGATCCACGGAACTACCTTCGACCGAGCCACAATCGCTGCTCTCGTGCGCGCTGGCATGCCCGAGGTACTGGTCGGCTTTCAAGAGAACGAATGGTTCGAGGTAAAGAGCGCTCCCTGGGATCTCGATGCCGTCGCTGGGAAGATCGAACTTGCTCAAGATGTCGCCCGATTCGCAAACGCTTCCGGCGGCGTGATTCTTGTCGGGGCCGAATCAAGGAAGGTCGATGGAGTGGACACGGTTCGGCGCGCGAGAGGCATCGATCCGGTAAGAGTCGAGCTTGCCCGGATCTCGAACGTTCTGGACCAAAGGATCTATCCGGCCATCGAGGGACTCGCCGCATGGACAGCGCCACTCCCGGGTGGACGGACCATGCTCGTGCTAGAGGTACCACCTCAGTCCGATTGGATGAAGCCATTCCTTGTTCAGGGGAGCGTTGTGGGGGACCGAGTCGAGGGCGCGTTCTTCTCGATCGTCCGTCGGCGGGGCGAGGGATCGATCGCTCTTACCGCCCGAGAGGTTCACACTTGGCTGGCCGCGGGTCGACGCCTGACCCGCGGTGAAGAAGGCGAGCGCAGTGACTGAGGCGCTGCTAGCGAGCAAGTCGGGCACGACACGGTGAGTCTGCGCCACTAGAACGAACATCCAGTCGCCGGCAGACTGGCGGGGTCGAGGCCTGTGCTTTGGAGATAGAGGCTGCGGATCAGCGGCTG
>WBZP01002952.1_pt1 | contig 19000 bp, 17 predicted proteins | sample 5204301 | NCBI WGS metagenome assembly WBZP01 (sample SAMN12412401, study PRJNA552823) | activated sludge metagenome | isolation source: activated sludge from nitrification reactor of wastewater treatment plant... | place: USA: Pennsylvania | collected 2017 | reverse complement strand
TGCGATGTGCGCCATCGCGGCTGGCGTGATAGGCAGCAAGCAAGGCCGATGCAGCGGTATCGCTCAGGGTGAAGATTCGGTGGGTCATACCCACCATTGTACACCTTTTATCTGTTTTGTCTATAAGAAGCTGTCCAATATACGATCAGCCAGATCTGACTGCCGAGAACAGACTATGGTGCCTTGGAAGGATCGGATTTACACGGTGCCGGGTTGACGCCTGACGAAGGGCTTTCTAGGCTAGCCGACATCGTGTAGAAAACGCCTCACGAGCCGTCGAATCCGAGCGTTGAAATATTGGACAGCTTCTAAACCCTGGACTACAGAACGGATTGTAGATCGAGTTTCGCCATTTTACAAGAAGCCAGTTCAGGGTTCCTATAGGCTCATCTTCTCTGCAAAGGTTGGTCACCTCAATGGAGTATTAGCTCCGCATCGGAGCAGGCACACCAGGGGCTAGCTGTAGAAAACAAAGTCCCGTGATCGCTCCACTTCCTCACCTCCTACCGATGCCCCGCCCCCTTCTTCGCCCTAGACTGGGCTCATCAGCATCCGCTGAGCCCTGGTTCGCGGCGAGGAGGTGGTGCCTATGGAGTAGTAGCGCCGGGAAGCCCACGCCGGTTCGTGTCCGTTCATCCGGTTTCGTCGCCCAGGGATCGCGCGGGCCAGGGGCGATCGTCGGCACGCCGCCCGTCGCCCCTGCGCACTCGTCCACCGTCATTCGCCTAGCCAAGGAGGTTCTACTCGCCATGTGGACTGGATTGCCCGACCTCAACGCGCTCCTCACCCCCGTGCTGACCTGGGCGACCACGGCGATCGCCACCATCGCCGCGATCATCCTGATCTGGAGCATCTACGAGAACTGGACCCAGAACCCCGACCGGTTCTCCTGGTTCTCCGCGCTCTTCAAGGCTCTGGGGGTCGGCATGGTCGCCGTCGTCGCCTTCAACGCGTCGCAGATCATCGGCTTCTTCATCGGCGCGGCCTGAGCCGCAGGGAGGTGCTTCACGATGAGTCTGATCCACGAGGTTCCGACCGGCCTGCGCGTCCGCCCGACCGTCACGATCCGCCACATCCCCGGGCGCGCCATCCGGCTCCCCGCCCGTGCCGGCACCTTGCTGCTGGTGGCGGTGCTGACCTGGGGCGGCCTCGCGAGCCTGACGCCGATCTCGTGGGTGGTGCTGGCCGGGATCGTCCTGGTTCCGGCCAGCCTGATTGCCGCGCTGGTCGAACTGAAGCCGCGCGGCCACACACCGCTGGCCTGGGGCTATGTGCTCACCCGCCGCGCCCAGCGCCCGCGCCTGCTCGTGGCCACGCGCACCGTCCTGGTGGCTGCGCGCACCCCGCGCCTGGGGCCGCTGGCGCGCGGGCGCCGCTGAGTGCTGCGAGGAGGATCTGCCGTGACTCGTCTGCGTCATCCCGGGTCAGTGCAGGAGGCACTCGGGGAGATCACCATCGGCGACGGCTACCTACTGCGCAGTGACCGGGTCGCCGTGGCCCTGATCGAGCTGACGCCCCCCGACCTCCGCCTCTACGATACCGACTCGCTCGCGCGGCTGCTCGGGATGTACTGCGACGTGCTGCGGGCCTGCCCCGACCGCTGTAGCCTCGCGACCGTCGCGCTGCCGCTCGACATCACGCCGCTTATCCAGACGCTCAGCGCCGCCCAGCAGCGCGCCCCTGACTTCCAGAGCTATGCCATTCTCGGCGCGCTCACCGACTGGCTCGGCCACGCCTGGTCGTCGCTGATCCATCTGCGCACGGTGCGCTGGATCGTCGCGGTGCCCTCGGTGGCGCCCGAGGCGCCGCCGCCCGGTACCTGGGGCGAGCTGTTCCCGGCCGCGATCGTGGGGCAGACCACCCGCCTGACCGGCGACCCCATCGACGAGGCGCTCACCCGGGCGCGCCGGCTGCTGAGCCAGTTCGCGCTCCTGGGCATGGAGCCACCGCCGCGCCTGCTGCGCGCCGCCGAGATTCGGGCGCTCCTGCGCGACTCGCTCGACCCCGTGGCCGGCGAAAGCCAGCAGCACCGCCGCATGGACGCGCCGCGCCTGCTCCAGATTGTGGCAGAGGATTGACGCTATGACCGCTCCACCGATTCCGTCGGACTCGCCCGCCGCGCCGCCTCAGGCGGCGTCTGATCTTCCACCGCCACCCTGGGCGACGACTGCGCCGGCACGACCGCCAGCGCTGCGGGTGCGCTCGTCCCAGGCGATTGACCCGGACGCGCCGATCATTACCCGGCGCCAGCGCCAGCGCGGGGACCCGTTCATCGCCCTGGTCGGCGGCCTGCGCGAGCGATCGGTGACCACCGACGACGACCTGATTGCCCCGGCGAGCGTGGATCGCGGGCCGGTCGAGTATGTGCGCAGTGGCCAGAGCTACGTGCGCTCGTTCGCCGTGCTCCAGCTCCCGCGCCAGCTGCGCCCGGGCGCGCTGGTCGCGCTGATGCACATGCCCGGGGTGCAGGTCACGCTGGTCAACAACCCGCTTACGCGCAGCGCCGCGAAAGAGCGCCTGGCCCAGAAGGCGCACCAGATGGGCGTCTCGCTCTCGCAGGGCGGGGACGAGAGCACCGACGAGGCCCAGGCGATGAAGGATATCCGCCGGGTGCTCAGCGCCATTACCGATGAGACCAGCGCGCTGCACCTGGTGGGTCTCTACCTCACCGTGGCCGGCGCCGACCTCCGCGAGCTGCACGAGCGCACCCGCCAGCTGCGCGCGATCTGTACCGACATCCAGGTGCAGATCGTCGCCTGTGACGCGCAGCACTGGGAGGGGCTGCTGACAGCGGCTCCGCTTGGCCACGATCTGCTGCGCTACCTCTTCGAGACGGACACGCCGACCCTGGCGCGCCTGCTGCCCTCGTCGTCGTCGGCGCTGCAGGGCGGGCAAGGCGTGCCCATCCTCTACGGCGTGCGTGCTGAGGGCAGCGGCGCGGGGCAGGCGGTTGGCGCGCCCGTGCTGCTGGATCGGTTCGCCCTGCATTCGCCGCATCAGGCGACGATCGCGGCGACTGGAGGCGGCAAGACCTACCAGCAGTCCTTCGCGCTGCTCCAGCGCTTCGCCCACGGCGCCTGCGATATCTGCGTGCTCGACCCCAAAGACCAGGAGTACCGCGCGCTGCTGGAAGGCGTGATGGGCGGCACCTACCTGGTGCTCTCGGACAAGGCGGACGTGCAGCTGAACCCGCTGGCCCTGCCCTGGGGCGATGCGGGCGTGGTCGCGCGGCTCACGCGCATCCAGGTGGACCTGCGCGCCACCCGCGCCTCGCTGGTCAAGCAGCTGGTGGCGAGCGAGTCGCTCGCGCGTGGCATGCCGCTCAGCGGCAGCGCCGAGGCTCAGCTCGAAGAGGCTGTCCTGGCCTGCTACGCGCAGCGCGGCATCCAGAGCGACCCGGCGACGTTTCACGCCGATGTGCCGGATCTGCGCGCGGTGGCGACGTTTCTTGCGGAGCAGGATGGCGATCCGGCGCTCCGCACAGCGCTGGAGCTGTTTACCCAGGGTCTGCTCGGGCGGCTGCTCCATGGCCCGCGCCCGCTACCCCTGGCGATCCCCCCATCCCGGCTGCGCGGCGACGTCGGCGTGCTGGGGGTCGATCTAAGCGCCTTTGTGCAGGGGCAAGACCAGACCCTCCAGCGGGTCATCCCGGCCCTGATCGCCGACTACTTCATGACGGTGGCGATGCGCGGCACCGGGCGCAAGATGGAGCTGATTATCGACGAGGCCTGGGCCGTGCTCAATACCGCCGCCGGCGCGCAGACGATCGAGATGCTGGCCCGCATCGGGCGCTCGCTGGGGGTGGCCGTCACCGTGATCACCCAGCAGATCCGCGAGTTCCTCTACCGGCGGGTGGGCGATCAGCTGGTGCCGAACGCGGCCGGGACGACCTTCCTCGACAACTGCGAGACGATCCTGATGCTGCGGCAGCTGCGCCCGGCGCGGGCCGGCGCGCAGGATGAGGAGAACCCGATCCTCCAGGCAGCGAAGAAGCTGGGGCTGACGCCGGGCGAGATCAACTGGCTCTCGCGCTGCCGCCGCGATGAGGACGGCGTGACCGGCCTGCTGTTGGTCGGGCGTGAGCCGATCCCCCTGCGCATCCCGCGTGCGCCCGGCCCGATCCACGCGCTCATCCCCGGAGCCGGCGGGCAGGTACGCGCGCTCCAGCCCAGTGACGAGGAGGAGGCTGATGCGCCTACCCGCCCAGCTTGATATCGGCCCCTATACGATCCATCTTGATGTGCTCACCGCCCGCGTGCTGCGGCAGCGCCAGCGCATCCGCCGCTGGAGCATGACCGTGCTCGGGATCGTCGTCGGCGCGCTGGGGCTTGGCGCGCTGGCCTGGGGGCTGATTCCCTGGCTCCATGGAACCGGCACGGTCGCCCTGAAGCCGTACCCCGCCGATGCCACGGTGATGATCGATGGCCAGCCGCTGGGCTCTGAGGTCAATCTACTGACCCTGCGCAGCGGCGATCACACGCTGGCGGCCCAGCGCCCAGGCGCGTTCCCCGCCGCCCTGCCCTTCACGATCACCCGCAACCAGACGACGACCCTGACTCTGCCGCCGTTGCGCCCGATCCCGGTTGTGCAGCCGGTGTCGCTGCCCAGCCCCCAGGCCAGCTGGCAGCAGATTGCCCGCGATGCGGCCGGCGGCTGGCGGCTCAGCGCCCGCATCTCAGCCAGCACGGCGGTGCAGCCCGGCTGGGGGCCATCTGCGGCCGAGGCCAGCATGCACGCGCTGCTGCATCTGGATGCCGGCGGGCTCACGCGCCTGAGTGTGCTGGAGACCTACCCGGTCGCTGATGAGCTGGTCACCGCCAGCGGGGATCGCTTCTGGGCCACCTGGGAGGCGCAGACGCATACGCCCGCTCCCGGGGTCGCCGGCCAGCTCACCCTGGATACGCCGGCCGGCACGCACGTCATCTCGACGACCGCGCAGGTGCGCGGGCTCTGGTGGGCGCCAGACGGGCGGGCGCTGCTGGTGGCGCACAGCGCGGGGCAGGGCCAGGAGCTGAGCCTTCTCGATCCTCGGCACCCACAGCTGGAGCCAGGGGCGGCGCTGATCGCCATCCCAGGCGCCGTGCAGAGCGTGCAGTGGGCGCCGGATGGCCAGGCGGCGGTCGTCATCAGCGCCGCCGAGTCGCCGGCGCCGACCCGACCGGCTGCGGGGAATCTGCCGGCAACGCCGACCGCAGTGCATCCCGAACCGGCCCCGACCTTCCCGACCCGCAGCGCCGTGCTCATCCGCATGCCGCGCGATGGGCGCGCCGAGGCGACTCGCCTGCGAGCACCGCCGAACATGGCCGGGGGCGCCGTGCTGCTCGCCTGGTCGAGCACCGACCTCTGGTGGGGCACCGACACCGGCCTCGGCCTGGGGCTGGATCGCATTGCGCTCACAAGCGGAACCAGCACGCGTGTCGGCACGCTGCCGGACGACATTGTCGCGCTCACCGTGCTGCCGGACACGACGCTGCGGATCGTCTGCGCGAGCCCCGACGGCACCCTGGCGGTGGCGCGCTGGCCAGAGATGGACACCCTCTTCACCATCCCAACCATCCAGATTGTGCCCGCTGATCTCCGCCCCGGCGGCCTCTGGGCCGGCCGAGACCTGCTGATCGTCGCCGGGCCAGCCACGCTCTGGTATGTGCAGATTGCGCCGGAGGCGTTGCCATGATCGTGACTCGCGCGCTACCCCTGGCGATCACCGCGGCCGCCAGTGGGCTGACCATGAGCAGCAGCCTGCTCCTGCTCCATCCCAGCGATCCCGGCCTGATCGCCGTGACCGTGCAGCTCCTGCTGCTGCTCGCGGAGCTGAGCATCCTCTGGCTGCTGCGGCCACGACCATCGCCATCACCCGTTCCGGCGCCGCCGTGGGGGCGCATTCGACCGAGGCGCTCGCGTCATCCGGAGTCACACCCCGCCGATCGCTGGGCGCTGGCCCGGCTCCAGCTGCGCGATGCCCTGCTGGATGCGCCGCCGCCGTTGCCGGCACAGCCCGCGCCGCCGCGCCGGGCCACCAGGGCACTGAACCGCCGGGTGCCGATCCCGCGATCTTCCCAGCCGCGGCGGTGGCGTGCTTTCCGGCGGCCGACAATCCGCCTGCCATTGCCGACGCTGGACATTGAGTTTGTCGCGCCGGGCCGCCGACCAGTGCGCCAGGTGAACGAGCCAACCGCCCAGTCCACGCTGCTCCAGCTCGCCGAAGCCGTGCTGCATACGACACTTGCGCCGCCGTGGCCGGCAGTGCTGGCGCTGCACGATCAGCCGCAGCAGCTTACGCTCCAGTTTACGACGTCAGTGCTGCTGACGACCGCGCAACAGCGGGCCATCATCGAGGGCCTGCGCCAGCAGGGCGTGATCGCGACATGGAGCGATGTCGCGAGCCTGACCGTGCGCCGCGAGGCCCTCCGTGTCGAACCATCCAGCCTGATGCCAGAAGGCAATACGCTCTGGGTGCCGGTGCTCACGCAGCGCCAGACGACCACCTGGTGGCCGCTGCCGCGCCAGCAGCACCTACTGCTCGCCGGGCAGAGCGTCGCACCGCTGGCTGGCCTGCTCCAGCGCGTCCAGATGCAGGCAGAACCAGATCGCCCACCACTGCTCATCCACGATCCCGATGGTCGGCTGCGCGATCTGGATGACCACGTCGGCCGCCTGGTCGAGCAGCCCGATGCGCTGAATCAGGCGCGGCAGCTCCAGCTCCAGTATCGCTTTGCCCAGGAGCGCGTAACGACGAGGGCGCCCTGGGTGCCGCCGCTCTGCGTCATCGTCGAGCCCACGGCGCCAATATGGCCCGAGGTGCAGCCGCTGCTCGATCCCGATAGCGGCGTCCAGGTCGTGCTGATCCTCGGCAGTCTGCCGCCGATCCCGCAACTGCGCGCGCTGTGCTATCGGCTGCCGGTGATCGAGATCGCCCAGGCGCTCGCGCCGCTCCTGCCCGAGACCTTTCGCCCGGCCAGTGTCCCCGTGCCGCGCCCGGGTCAGGCGGTCGCCTGGATGCAGGGCGGCAGCGTCTGGTGGCGCGGCCGCGCCCCCGAGATCGATTGCGACGTGGAGGTGCCGTGACGAACCACACCGGGCATGGCCCATCCCCCTCACGTATTCCGCCGCGATTGAGCGGCCCGCGCTGGCACGGCGACCCCGATCACCGCCCGCCGACCGACGCCGAGCATACCCGCCAGCGGCGCAAGCAGCGGACGCTCGTGCGCTTCTTCGGCATGCTGGCCTTCCTGGCCGTGTTTGCCTTTGTGGTTACACCGATGCCGCTGCTGCTCGCCCTGCGCGACGTGACCGGCCAGCTCGCTCGGCCTGCAGCGGTCGCCGGCTGGTGGCTTCAGCTGAGCTACCCATTCCTCCGGATTGGCCTCCTCATCGCACTGGGCTATCTGCTGCTGCATCTGAGCGTCGGCCTGATTCTGCTGCACATCCAGCAGCGCCGGCGCACACGACAAGAGCTTGCTACGTTTCACATTGACCTGGCGCGCAGCGAGCAGACCGAGCTGGGGCGCGGCGTCGATATCTTCGCGGGCATCGGCGAGCTGCTCTCGGCTGCCGGTCGGCTGACCGGCAACGAAGACATGCTGGTCTTCGCGCTGATCAACCATGCCGATGACCACCGCGTGCGCCTGGCGATCCGCGGATCGGCCGCCACCCCCGCGCAGCAGGCGACGTTGCAGGCGGTGCGCAATCTGGTGAGCGGCGCGGCGCCGGGGACGACCACCCAGCCCGCCGGCGATGATCTCCTCACCCAGATCGGGAGCGCGGCGGCGATGCAGGACGGCTTCGTCGGCTCAGCCGACTTCGTGCTGCTGCGCAGCCCGTCCTACCCGCTCAAAGATCTGGCGCTGTTCATCGGCAGCGACCCGCTCGGCCCGCTCGCGACGGCACTTGATCGCAAAGACGGCGTGCGCTACACCGCGATCGAGCTGATCGTCCGCGCCATGCCGGCGAAGGAAGACTGGCGCGCGCCGCTACGCGAGCAGATTGGCGCGATCCAGGGCAGCGTCAACCCGGAAGACATCGCCGCCTACGACGCGCTGCTACGCAAAGTCGAGGGCTACGGCTTTGACGTGGTCGTGCGCTGCATCGTGGTCGCAGCGAGTCGAAAGGCCGTGATCCAGCAGCTGCGCGAGCTGCACCACGCGCTACGCACCTTTAGCCGACCGGCCGGCAGTGCGCGCCAGGGACTGTTGCGGCTTGGTGGCCGACTGCCCAACCGTAGCGCCGGGTACACGGTCACGCCGCTGACGCCGGCGATAACCGGCAGTGCGTCGCTCCCTGGCTGGGGGTGGCGTCTGATGGCTTATGCATCTGGTGGAACGGCGCTCGGCGGCGCGATTGGCTGGCTGCTTGGCCAGGCCCTGCCCGCGCTCCAGCAGACCCTGGCACAGACCGCCATCCCACGCCTGCCGCTGACCATCGCGCCGGTCATACCTGTGCTGCTCTTTGTCCTTACCCTGCTGGCCGGCGGCCTGGGCGGCCTCGCCCTGCACCCACGCCGGCGCGCGGCGCGAGCGCGATCCCGCCTGGCATGCCTGCATAGCCATGCCCACCACAGCGTCTGGCCGGGCTACACCTGGACGATCTTCCCCGCGCCGGGGAAGCACCGCTCGATCCTGACACCCTATGAGCTGGCTGCGCTCTGGCATCCGCCCGCATTGGAGCTCGAGGCCCAGTTCGCCTGGCGCAGCGGCAAATTCCTGCCGGCCCCACCGGCGGCGTTTCTCAATCCGATTGAAGCGCAGCGCGCGGAGCAGCGCCAGATCGTGCCGCGCCCCACCACACCGGAAGCACTGGGCTCAAGCCGCCTGGGGATCGCCTATGCTCGCCAGCGCAACGGCGAGCTGGCCCTGATTGGCCCGACCCTGCGTGACCTGCGCCAGGGCTGGGACACGATGGGCGGCACCGGCAGCGGCAAGAGTAGCCTGATCGAGACCATGGTCTTCGAGATCGCCCGCATCGGCGGTGGTTGCGGCGTGATCGACGCCAAGGGCGACCTCGCCGACCGGCTGCTGCGCATCCTGCCGCGCGAAGCCTACGACCGGGTTGTGGTGATCGACACCACCGCGACCATGGTGCCCTGCATCAATCCTTTCGACCGGCGGATCATCGGCGCCAAGCCGCGCGATGTCGTCGCTGGCGAGATCGGCGAGATCTTCGCGCGTATCGAGCCGGAGATCTGGGCCGGAGCGATCGGCATGCAGCAGGCGCTGCTGATGAGCATCAGCGCCATCCTCGAGGGCGAGCGCGAGCCGTCGCTGCTACACCTGCAGCGCTTCCTGCTCTCACCGAGCTACCGCGGTGTTGTGCTGGCACGGGTCTACGACCGCAGTGTGCGCGACTACTGGCTCAAGCAAGTGCCGCAGATGCCCGAGAAGATCAAGGCCTCGATCGAGAGCCTGAAGCGGCGCATCGACATGCTGATCGGCTCGGAGACCGGCCAGCAGCTGCTCTGCCAGCCGCAGTCCACCATCGACCTCGGCGCGCTCATCCGCAATCAGGGCATCCTGATCATCAAGTTTGTGCCGGAGCGGATCGGCCACACCAACGCCGCCTACTGGTCGGCCGTCATCTTCCAGAGCATCATCAGCGCTACGTTCCAGCAGCAGGCCGAGCGCGACCCGGAGCAGCGCTGGGACTGGCCGCTGTTCGTCGATGAGGTGCAGATGTTCGTCAAAGCTGAGCGCGCCGAGGATGCCGAGCGCATGTGGACGCGCACCCGCTCGATGGGTGTGGGCCTGATCGGCGCGCACCAGGGGCTCAACCAGCTGGGCGAGAAGCTGGGCGGCATCGTACTGAATGTTATCGGCGGCATGTGCCTGACCAGCGGCGTGCGTGACGACGCGCGCACGTTCGTTGATGCCTACGCCAACCAGGGGCTGCAGGTCGAGGACTTCACCGGCATCAAGGCCCGCGAGGAGTTGATGATTCGCTTCCCGGTGGCCGGGCGCGACATGGGCGCGATCTCGGCCATCCCGCGCGAGCGGCCGGCCGGGCAGCCGGCCCCGGTGCAGCACCAGGCATACAAGCTCCCGCCCTACATTCCGCATACGAACGATGAAGCGAATGCCTTGGCCCTGCTCGACGACCTCGAGCGTGGGGTGACGGAGCTTCAGGCGCAGATTGCGCGTGACGAAGACCCAACGAGCGCACCGGCAACAGACCAGAGCGATTCGATGTTTGCCGAGACGGTCTACCGGGCAGTGGCGAATCGCTGGCTGGATCGGCTGCATCCGGCGCTGGTCGATGCGCTGCGCAGCACCGAGCCACGGCCGGCGGAGACACAGCTGCGCGAGTTGGCGTGGGGCGAAATCCAGACGCTCATCCACGACCTACGCGAGGTCAGCACGCGCCGCGCCCATGCCTGGGCCGATGCACTGGCCGCCGCATCCGCCGCTCACCTCGCCGCGGACGACTATCTTACCCAGCTGAGCCAGTATCGATACGGCGTCAACCCGATTGTCAACGCCTGTTTCGCCGCTGCGCTGGTGCGCCAGTACGAAACTGATGAGCTGACGATGGCCCACCAGGAGCGCCGCCAGAAGCAGCGCCCGAACCAGGCCGCTGGCCCGCCGCCACAGATCGCGCCGCCGAGCATCCAGCGGAGTGCCATTGTAGTTCCCGTACCAACGCACCCAACGCTCGCAAGGTCACCAGCCGATCCATCGCGGTCGGTGGCCGCCGGAGATGCGCCTGAGTAGCCGATGAACAGCATGCGGATCTTGCAGCCCTGCAAGATCCCCATCGTAACAAAGCAGGGCATCAGGACGCGCGACGACGCCCCTGCACGATCTTGCGTCGAGGTAGCCGAATCGGGATGCAACGTGGCGCTTCCGCATGATCAGGGCGCGCCTGCTGCCAGGGAGAAACGTGTTGCCTGACGATACACAACAGCGATCAGCTCGCATCCAGACGCCGCTCTGGCGCCGCCTAGGCGAGCGCACCCGTACCATGCTCCAGCGGGTCAACGAGAGCATCCTCCTCCGCGAGGCCGACCTCATCGCGCTGGCCTGGCCCGAGGCGGTAAGTCGCCAGGCCCAGGAGGAGGCACTCACCCGCTGGCAGCAGCACCGCTACATCCAGCAACTGGTGGAGGGTGCAGAGCGCTGCTACCAGCTCGACATCGTCGGCGCGAAGGTGCTGCGCAACGCCGGCTTTGCCCAGATCGCACCAACCCGCCCGCTTATGCCACGGGCGCGGCCCGGCGTCCTGCTGGCCAACCGCCTCGGAACCAGCCTGACTATCGGCGCCCAGCACGACCCGCAGGTCACCGGCGTGGCCTGGCTCGCGCAGCCCTTCAGCGGGAACACCGCACGCCCCGACGGCGTCGCCGCCGTCCAGTACCGCATCGCAGTGCAGCCTGGCGCTCAAGGAGTCTGCGCACCCTGGCTGCCTGAGCTCGCCGCCGAGGGCTACACGCCGCCGTCTGGCGAGACGCTGCAGCGCCTGGTCATTGAGATCGACAGCGGCACTGAGAGCCAGCGCCAGCTCATCCAGCGCGCTAAAGCCTGGCGCGCCCGCTGGGAGGCGATGCCGCATCTGCCGGCGACCCATACCCTCATTCTCTGGCTGACCACCGGCACCATCGAGCGACTCAACACGATCTGGGAAGCCTGGATCGGCCACGCGTTCCTGCCCGCCTTCTTCGCCTCCCAGAGCGACCTGGACGCCGATGCCCCCCAATGGCGCCCGTGGGAGCCGCTGCGCTTCGCGCAGGGCCGGTACCATTGGCTCTGGCGCGACCTCTACGGCCGCCCGCGCTCGCTCAAGCCCTGGGAGATGAACGAGCCACTGTGGCGCAGCGAAGCACCCAACCACCGACCCTTCGACCGGCTCGGGGCAGGACACGCCGATCGACGCCGACCTGCAGGCCCTGGCCGATGAGATCGCCGCGACAACCGGCGTCTCGTCGGTGACGGCCATGCACCTCGCGCGACTTCAGCGCCCGTCGCTCCAGCAGTTCGCCCAGCAGTGGGACGCCGAGGCTGCCCGCACGCGTGGGCTTGCCCGCCGGCGCCGCCCCACCCTGCTGCCGCCGACTGATGAGTGATGCCCGAGCAATCGTGCGGGTATCGCCCAGTTGACATCGGCGCGCTATCCGCACCCGGAGCTTTCTACGATGACAACAGCTGATACGCCGGTCGTCGCCCGGTCGCAGCGTTGGGAGCGGCAGATCATCTGCTGGCTTGCCCGACTGCATGCTCGCGCCGATGGCCATACCCGACCAGGGCTTGAACACTATCGTCGCGCCCGCAGCACGCTACGGCACCAGGAACGCCTGAATGCCGAGACAGCGGCGGAGTGCAAACAGGAACAACAGGGAGACAACCATGATCGAAATGACGCTTCAGGAACGAGTCGCCGCTGAACGGGCGACCGGCCACGCTATTGCGATTGAGCCGCCACAGGAGTGTCGGATGCTCTGGCAGCGCGCCCGCGCCGCCGGCATTCCGCTCGGCCGGCTGGCCATCCTGCGTCGGCCGCTCACCGCTGCCCGCATCGGCGGCGCATGGAACCGCAGCACCGGCGATATCTGGGTTCTGCAGAGCGACGATCCCGCCGAGACACTGCGCCGCCTGCTGCACGAGCTGGCCCACGCTGAGCGGCAGTCGCCGCGCCCGGCCACGATCGACGAGGATTGGAACGAGGAGGCCGCCACCGAACACCGGGCGCGTGATCTGGCGCAGCGCTGGGATGTCGGCGCCATCTTCGACGGCCTGCCGCTGTCGCGGAGCCTGGCACAGATCGAAACCCTACGCGAGCGCCACCACCTGGCCGCCGATCTCGCGGCGACCCGCGAGCCCTTCCAGGCCCGCGCCGCCTACGACGCCATCTGCAACCTGGCGCACAGCCGCGGCTGGGGCGAGGCGACGCTAGAGGCCGCGCTTTACGATGCCGACGAAGACGACGTGGTGAATGCCGCGATCGTCGATTTCAGCCGGGCCGGCCTCCGCGCCAGCTGGCGGGTCGGTCACGGCATCGGCGGCAGCTTTGGCCCGCTGGCATGCCAGCAGGATACCCGCAGCGGCACTACCCTGCGCGCTGCGCTCCACCAGGCCGGTGCCCTCAACGTCGACTGGCTCAGCCGGCGGTTGGTCATCTCGACCGACGCGCCGCGCCGCCTGTCGCTGTTGCTGACCCTCAGCGAGGCTGCTGAGCTGCCTGCGGTGCTCAGCGCCGCCCAGGCGCTGCTGCTCGCGCACCCCGATCAGAGCCTGCTGGCGACCTGGCGCTGTTATGGCGAGGCCACCGAATCGGTGCACACCTACCAGCTGAGCATCAGTGTTGACCAGGAGACCACTCACCTGTGGGTGCTGCTGCGCCCACGCCGGCCACGGGATCGCATTGTCGAGGCTGCCCTGCAACGCTTCCTCCTGACCTGGGCGGAGGTGACGGCGATCCGCAACGAGTCCTTTGCCGAGGGGTTGCTCACCCTCTGGGCACAGCACGGCTAGATTCAGATCAGTATCCCACCAGTGCCGGGAAGCAATGGGAACCCAAACCGGAGGGCAACGGTTTGGGTTCTCTTTGTTTCCGCACCATCGGGCACGGCCAGGATTACCTGGCATGCCCAAGGAGGTATGCATCATGCGCGATCTCCCCCCGCCGCCGCTCCGCGAGCTGCCACACCATCCCGCGCTCGGCCCACCGCCGCTTGGCGAGCCGCCCAGCGTGATCATCGGCAGCAGTAGCGGCGGCAACGACAGTCACGCCGCAGTGCTCTGGGCACGCTGGCGCTGGCTCGATGTGCCGATCATCATCTGGCATGCCCTGCTCGATGAGATGGACTGGGAGCAGACGCCGGCGGCGCTCGACGCTCTGGCTGATTGCGTCGGTGGACAGCGGGTGACGGTGCAGGCCGTCTACCGGCACACCGGCAACCTGACTCCGACCGGGCAGCACGGTGTCACGCTCGCCGCCATCCACGACGTAGACGCTAACGGCCCGGCCACCGCCGCGCAGTACCCCGACGGCATCCGCACCCTGCTCGACTTCGCCATGGCGGCCCGAAACGGCCAGCCGCCAACCGCACGCATCCGCTGGTGTACCCATTATTTCAAGATCGCGCTCTTCGACGCCTGGGCGCGGCGGAATCGGAAGCAGCTCGGCGATCGGCCACTCCTGATCACCGGCGAGCGCTGGCGAGAATCACCCAGCCGCGAGCGCCGACTGACATCTTGGGAGTGGCGCGATGCGCTCACGCTCCAGCCGAGCCACGCCGAGCATCCCGCCGGCTGGCGGCTGCTCTGGCTGCGCCCGGTGATCGACTGGGCCTGGCACCAGGTCAACGCCTACATCCGTGACTGTGGCGTGCCCTTTCACCGCGGCTACGCCGCCCAAGGCGAGACACTGGAGGCGATGCTCGACCCGCACCGCGACGAGCGGCAGGGCCGGGCGCGGCTCTCGTGTCGCTGCTGCATCTTCACCCACCCGCGCCACCTGGCCGCGGCGCTCCAGAACGACCCGGCCGCGATGGCGCCGGTGATCGCACGGGTGCGCGCCTACGAGCAGGCCAGCGGCTTCAGCTGGCAGCAGCGCGGCCCGATCGACAAACTGCTGGCAGCCGAGCCTGCACCACGCTACCGGCAGCAGTTGTTGCTGACGACTGACTGATCACTCGCATACGAGGAGACGATATGCACGCTATCCCACCGCCAACTCCCGAAGAGATCCACGCCTGGGGCTGGGAGATGGGCGTCGAGGCCGGGCGGCGCCTGGCCGACGAAAGCGACGCCTTTATCGGCATCACCATCCCCGGCCTCGACGCGCCCGCCGCCCTGGAAATCTACGACCGCGCCTACCTGCGCGCGATCATCCAGGGCTATCGCACCACGCTGCGGCAACTCCTGCGCGACCGCGCAGACATTGCTGCCGACCAGCGCCGCCGTACCACGACCGCCACGCCGAAGCTCAATCAGAAAGGGGAAGACCGATGACCACGCCAACGACCATGTTTGACGGCCTGCTCGACGATGACACGCCCGTAACCCTGACCGCCCGCCAGCAGGCCGATGCTCAACTTGAGCCGGATGCTGATGCCGGAACGCCGGTCAGCGCCTCCAACCCGGACGACGAGGCGGAGCTGCGCACCGAGCCCGCTCCAGTAGCCGCAGACCTCGACCCGAACGAGAAGCTGGTGATCGTCGAAGGTCAGCGCTTCCTCGTGGCCGCCGGCATCGACAACGAGACGGTGCGTCAGCACCTGATCCGCCAGGGCTTCGCCAACCTGGTCGGCGCCGAGATTCGCACCGGCACGGCCCATCACGATGGCCGCACCCTCGCCACGGTTGACTTTATCAAGAAGGCCGGCACGAAGGGGTAGCGCCGGCATTGAACATTGCAGCATGGCCGGGATCGGGGTAGCTGTCCTGATCCCGGTCTTCATTCATTCGGAGGCGCACATGCATCCACCATCACGGAACGCTGCGCTCATCGCCCTGCTCGAGGCGATCCCGGCGCAGCCCATTGACACCGCCAATCCGCTCACGACACTCCAACCACTCATGAGCGGCACGCTGACCTTCGCGCAGGCGCTGGAGCCTGAGATCCAGGCCGCCCTTGACGCCTGCGCGGCCATCGCCTATCGCCAGAACCCACCTGGGAGAATCCTATGCGACCGACTATCCACCGTGCGTCCCATCCCCGCGCCGGCGTGCGTCGTCGGGTGGTAAGGTGCTCCGACACAGACGCGATCACGCGCCTGGTTGAGAGTGAACAGCTCGCCGCCATTCACTATGGCCGGCAGGCCGCAGCGCTGATCCGGCAGCGCTTCCCCGACTTCTACGCCGCCCATGTCGCCGACCTGCGCACCACCCCACCGCACCTGCTGGGCGTCGTCCAGGCCTTCTTCTCGCTGGCCCAGCAGGTGATCCAGCTTGATCACAGCTACGCGCTGACGATCGACCCGGCCAATCCCCTCCGCGTGCTCCGCCCGGCGCTGAGCGACGACGACGCGCTCAGCTATCTGGAGGAATTTCACGGCTGGGGGCTAGACGAGGTCTGCCAGGAGGTCTACGGCATCCCGACCGAGCAGGAAGAGCTGTTTGGCGAAGGCCGTAATCTGCTGGTCGCCGTGCTCTGGTCGATGGCCGACCGCACCGCATGGAGCGCGACGATGTTCGACATGGAGGAAGTCATCGACTACTGGGTCGACCAGGTGGCGATCAGCCCGGAGCAGGCCGCGCAGCTCGACCGCCTGCCACAGCTGGAGCGTACCACCGACATGGAGGCGCTCTGCACGGCGCTGAGCGCGCAGCCGTTCCATCTTCCCGATGGGAGGCCCATCGATCTCGGCCAGGTCGTGTGCTACGTCTTCGGCCGCACCGGCAACTGGTTCGCCGACCTGAGCTGCGACGAACTGGCCGAGATGAGCGGCAGCGGCATCGACTGGTGCAGCGACGATCTGATCGCCATCGCCGCCGATCAGACCGTAGCACGCGGCTGGTTCGAGCACTACCACGTGCTGAACGCGTTTGTCACCGCTGAGCCGGCCGTACTCAGTGCCGTGGTCGCTGCCGTGCAGCAGGCTGCCGCGCCACAGCTCACCGCCACCCCCGCAGGACCGCCGCTCGTCGTTGACGCATAGCGTCGGCGCGAAGCGCTATCTTGCAGGGCTGCAAGATCAACCCTGATGGACCGAAGCCCTTCCAACGCCATGAACACCGCCGGCGACACCTTGCATTATCGGTGCCGAATCGGGATGCCTCGTCGCACCTATGCAAGATCAGCCGGCCTATGTATCCACGAGGAGCCCACGATGTCACCTGACCCGACTATCCCTCCAGCACAGCGGGCGCGACCCTGGCAGCGCCATCGGCCACGCCCGCTGCGCCAGACCATGCTGATCGACCGCCTGCCAGCCGTCCAGATCGGCATCTTCGAGGACGCCATCTACCTGACCCGCCGCCAGGGTCGCGGCTGGAGCACCTACCCGATCAGCGCCGAGGATCTCGCTGCAGCACTGGGCAAGCTCCCGACCAGCACTGGCCTGCTTCCGCCGAATACTCTGGGCGCCGGCGCGGTGAACGGGCAGCGCTACTACGCACTCCTGGTTGCGCCACGCCCGGCCGCCCTGCGCATTGCTGGCCGCAAGCGGTCGCACACCATCCAGACGCCGCCGCTCGTCTGGGCCGGCTGCGGGCACGACTACCGCATCTTCGCCCTGGCGACACTCGACTGGCCGCAGCGGCAAACACCGCTCTACCACGCGCCGTTCCCCAACACCTACGAGCCCGGCTCGATCTGCTGGGGCAGCACCGATCCGCGTGGGGTCGCGGCGCCCGAGACCATGCTGAGCGCGCTTGATCTCTACCTTGAAGGCTCGTTCTTCAACAACCACATCGCCCAGCAGCGCAGCCGGAGCAAGCCGCGCAACGTGATGGCGCTCTACCGCACGCTCAGCGCCGAGACGCCCTACCCGCTCGACGACCTCGTCCCGGCCGGGCACGACCTCGACTGGCTGCTCTCCGGCCTGGCCTGGCGTGGGGCGGGATGCGATGAGAGGATGACCCGATGCAGACCCTGACCATTGACCATCCCATCCCCTACCTCGTGCCGCCCAACCAGCTGATCCAGATCGGCCTGGTTGGCTGTGGCGGCACAGGCTCACATATCGCCCAGAGCCTGGCGAGAATGGCAGCCCACCGACACGAGCGCGGCGGCCCGCCCCTGCGCCTCTTCTTCATCGACGGCGACCACGTCGAGGCGCACAACATCGGGCGACAGCTCTTCGCGCGGGCTGAGCTAGGCAACAACAAGGCCCAGACCCTGGCCGATCGCCTCAACGCCGCCCTCGGTCTAGATATCGTCGCCGTGCCAGAGATGGCGACAGCCACCCTGCTGGCTGAGATGGCGCCGCCCTACCAGACCATCGGTATTCTGGTCGGCGCCGTCGATACCGCCAGCGGCCGGCGCGCGATCCACGAGGCCCTGGCCCGATTAAGCTGGCGGCTCTGGCTCGACATCGGCAACGAACGCGACTGGGGCAAAGTGCTACTGGGCACCGCGACCGAGCAGCGTCAGCTGCGCGGCGCCTTGAGCCTGGGCGGCCTCTGCACCGCGCTGCCGGCGGCCAGCCTGCGCTACCCGCACCTGCTCGAAGAACCGGCTGACCAGCCGCAGGGCGATTGTGCGGCCGACATGCGCGACGGCCTGCAGAGCCTGATGATCAACCAGGCCATGGCCGCCATCGCTGCCCAGTACCTCCACCAGCTCATCAGCGTCCGGCGCATCACCAGCTTCGAGACCGCGCTCGACCTGGTCAACCTAACGATGACCTCGACCTCGATCACCGCAGCGGCCCTTGCCGAAGCCAGCGGGCTCACCGTCGCGGAGATCACCCTGACCGATGAACCCAACCATCAACGAACGAGAGGACACCCATGACCCAGACAGCACCACCGACCACCGATAACGCCCAGACCCAGCAGTTCATGCTGTTCGACCTGGGCGAGATCATCGCCCCGCCTGCGCCGGCAGAGCCACTACCGCAGCATGAGGCCACGCCGCCCGCCGCCGCTCGCAGCAACAAGCGCAGCCAACGCCCTGCGGCGAAGGCTGGCACCCAGCCGACGCCGGCAGCACCAGTGCGCCTGGAGATCACGCCAGTGCCGGCGCTGTCCGAGCTGCCACCGCTCCAGCTCGCAGCCGTGCACGCCGCGCTCTGCCAGTCCCTCGCCGAGCAGTCTCAGGCCGCCTACCAAGCGCTCCTGGCGGACCAGCTCGACGACCAGGCTCGGCCCAGCATCGACATACCTCCCGCCCGCATCGCGACCGCCGCGCGGTTGCTCAGCGAATCGCCGGCACTCAACGCAGCCGTGAGCCTGCTCGCGCTGGGGACGCCGGAGTAGGAACAACACCTGTTTCACCGCATGATATAGTGGACCCAGAAATCTGCACAACGAAACGACCAGGGTTCGGTAGAATGATGGCATGAAAAAAGCTTACACCGCCACGTTCAAAGCTCAGCTCGTACTGGAGCTGCTCAAGGAAACCAAAACGA
>WBZP01002951.1_pt1 | contig 19005 bp, 18 predicted proteins | sample 5204301 | NCBI WGS metagenome assembly WBZP01 (sample SAMN12412401, study PRJNA552823) | activated sludge metagenome | isolation source: activated sludge from nitrification reactor of wastewater treatment plant... | place: USA: Pennsylvania | collected 2017 | reverse complement strand
CGCCGGCTGGCCGTTGATGCCGCCGAACACCTCGACCATGCCGAGGCGCTCGGCGATCAGGTTGCCGGCGCGGTTGTGCCAGTCGTTGAAGTCACCGGCGATGATGAGCGGCGTGTTGCCGGGACTGACTTCTTCCATGCGCTCGGCGAGCGACAGCATCTGGCGCCGGCGCGCGGTGGCAGTGAGTCCCAGATGCACGCAGACGCAATGCAGCGGCGCCTTCCAGCCGGGCACGGCGATCTCGGTGTGCAGCATGCCGCGCCGCTCGAAGCGCAGCTCGGAGATGTCCTGGTTGTGCGAGGAGAGGATGGGAAAGCGCGAAAGGATGGCGTTGCCGTGGTGGCCGTGGTCGTAGATGGCGTTGCCGCCGTAGGCGGTGTCCGGCCAGACGCCCTCGGCGAGAAAATCGTGCTGACCCGCCTCCGGCCAGTTCTCGTGCCGTTCGGCATGGCGCTCGTGCAGTCCCTGCACTTCCTGCAGGAAGACGATGTCGGGGTCAAGCCCGTGCAGGCGCTTGCGCAGTTCGTGGATCATCATGTGCGCCTTGAACTGCGAAAAACCCTTGTGGATGTTGTAGGTGCACACGTGCAGCTTGCGCACGACTCCCTTCTGGCGCGGGGCGGCGGGCTTGCCCCTGCTGGTGACGGCGGGCTTGACCATGCTACGACGCTTCGAGCATGCGATTCAGGGCGATCTTTGCCGATGCCGCCTCATGCGACGGGACGGCGATGCGGTTGATGACATTGCCCTCGGCGAGGTTCTCCAGGCACCAGGCGAGGTGCTGCGGGTCGATGCGGCCCATGGTCGAGCACATGCAGACCATGGGCGCCATGAACTGCACGACCTTGCCTTCGGGCTTCACCTCCTCGGCGAGGCGGCTGACGAGGTTCAGCTCGGTGCCGACCAGCCAGTGCGTGCCCTCAGGCGCCGCCTTGATGGTCTTGATGATGAACTCCGTCGAGCCGACGTGATCCGACAGCCGGCAGACGTCGAAATTCGATTCCGGATGGGAGATGACGAGGCCGTCCGGATGCTCGTTCCTGAAGCGCAGGATGTGGCCGGCCTGGAACATCTGGTGCACCGAGCAGAAGCCCTTCCACAGCAGGATGCGCGCGCGGCGCACCTGATCCGCCGTGAGGCCGCCGTTCTCCAGGTCGGGGTCCCACACCGCCATCTCGTCGAGCGGAATGCCCATCTTGTGTCCGCTCCAGCGGCCGAGGTGCTGGTCGGGGAAGAACAGCACCTTTTCCCGCTGCGCGAACGACCATTCGAGAATCTTCGGCGCGTTGCTCGAGGTGCACACGATGCCGCCGTGCTCGCCGCAGAAGGCTTTCAGGTCGGCGGCGGAGTTGATGTAGGTGACGGGGGTGAAGAGGCCGTCCGGGTCGCCGACGAGCGCCTCCAGCTCGCGCCAGCAGCGCTCCACCTTGGCCAGGCTGGCCATGTCCGCCATGGAGCAGCCGGCGGCGAGGTCCGGCAGGATGGAGACCTGCTCCGGCTTGGAGAGAATGTCGGCCACTTCCGCCATGAAGTGCACGCCGCAGAAGACGATGAATTCGGCGTCGGACTGCGCCGCCAGGCGCGACAGCTTGAGCGAATCGCCGGTGAGATCGGCATGGCGGTAGACGTCGGCGCGCTGGTAGTGATGGCACAGCAGCACGGCGCGCTTGCCGAGCCGTGCCCGCGCGGCGAGGATGCGCTGCTGCGCCTCGTCGTCGGCGAGGGCGTTGAAGCGGTCGAACTGGATGGCGGCTTGCATGCGGTTTCCGGATGGGATACAACTTGCGTCTGATCGGTCGCAAATTCTAGCATTTGACGATCCGTACTGTTTCGGAGGAGCGCATGAAGAGAATCGCGTTCGTCACGGCCTTCCTGCTGGCGGCGTCGGCCCAGGCTGGGCCGCTGATAACGGAGAGCGAAGCCAGGCTGCCTGCCGCGGCGGCTGTCGTGACGCGCGGCATCACGCGCGGCCCCGCCATCAAGCTGGTCTCGCCCGATCCCGCCGCGGAAGGCGTCAAATCCCCCTTCAGCCTGAAGGTCGTGTTCGAGCCGCGCGGCGGCGCGAAGATCGATCCGGCCAGCGTCAAGCTCTCCTATCTGAAGTCGCCGGCGGTCGACCTGACCGAGCGCATCAGGCCCGGCCTGTCCGAGAAGGGCATTCAGATCGACGGCGCCGAGGCGCCGCCCGGCGAGCACCAGATCCGCCTCACCGTGCAGGATTCGGAAGGCCGGCAGGCCAGCACGGTCATCCTGCTCAAGGTCGTCCAGTAGCGTGAAGTGTCCCTATTGCACCTCGGAGATCAACAGCGGGGCGCTGGTCTGCCCGCATTGCGCACGCGACGTGCACCTGGTCAGGCAGCTGCAGGAAAAAGTGGCGACGCTGGAGGAGGAAGTGCGTGTCCTGAAGCAGGCGCAGGCACCCCTCGGCACCTGCCCCGCGCCGGCTTTGCCGGAACCCGCGCAGGCCCAGCCCCCGGCTGCGGCAGGGGTGCGCGAATGGATCCTCCTGTGCGGGGCGCCTCTCGTCCTCCTGCTGGTCGCGCACGCGCTGATCACCGTGGTCTACGACCTCAACAACCTGGTGCTGCGGCTGGTGTCCATGATCATCCCGCTGCCCTTCGGCTTCCTGCTCATGCTGCGCGGACGCCATACCTTTGGCCTTGCCCTCCTGGCGGCCTTCGGCATGGCGCTGCTGGCCGTGCTCGGCATGAGCGGCGTGACGGCCCTGGTCGATCGCGTGCCGGTGCTGCCGCAGAGCCTGCGCGAATGGCGCGAGTTCATCGAGTACACCGCCAGCATCGGCTTGAGCCACGTGACGGGCATGGTGCTGGGCCAAATGCTGCGCCACCACATCCAGGCCGAGCGGGAGCAGGCCGTGCGCGGCCTAGCAAAGAAAGTGGCGCAATTGCTCAACAGCGGCCAGCAGAACGTCGACAAGATCGAGTCGATGGCGAAGAAGCTCAACGACCTCGGCGGGTCGCTCACGGCTGCGGCGACGACGGCGGCGTCCGTCTACATGGGCCTTCAGGGCGTCATCAAGTAGCGCCTAGCTTTGTTGCCAGGGCAGGCCGGCGGAACGCCAGCCACCGAGCTTGCCGCGCTGCCCCTTCGCGTCCTTGTCGCCCTCGAAGCCTTCCAGCACGTTGTAGCAGTCGGGGAAGCCGGCTTCGGTGGCCGCCGCCGCCGCGCGGTGCGAACGGTGACCGCTGCGGCAGATGAACAGTACCAGCGCTTCGTGGTCGGCCTGCCGCTTGAGTTCGGCCATGAAATGGAGGTTGGGCGCATAGCCGGGGTAGAGTTGCCATTCGACCTCGATGGCACCGGGAATGCGCCCGACGAAATCCAGCTCGGCGCGCGTGCGCACATCCACCAGTTTCGCGCCTGGCGCCAGTTGCAGCACCTCGTAGGCCTCGGCGGGCGTGAGGGCGCCTTCGTAGGGCAGTCCGAACTCCCGGGCGCGCTTCTGGGCCAGGGCGAGGATGTCGCTGAGTTTTCCCATTGTCGATCGACGATTAGAATGACGACACAAGTATAAGCGAGCCACCATGTCCATCGAAGACGCCCTGCTGCGCGCCGAACCGGTCGATCCGCAGCGCTACCGCGAGGCCAGCCGCGCCACCTGGATTTCCGCCGCGCTCAACCTGGCGCTGACCGTCGCCCAGTTGATCGTCGGCTGGCTGGCGCACTCGCAGTCGCTGATCGCGCACGGCCTGCATTCCTTTTCCGACCTGCTGTCGGACTTTCTCGTGCTCTACGCCAACCGCAAGGGCAGCCATCCGGCGGATCGCGAGCATCCCTACGGCCATGCTCGCGTCGAGACGGCGGCTACGCTGATTCTCGGCGCTTCGCTGGCGGCGATCGGCTTCGGCATCCTGTGGGAGGCCACGCTGCGCCTGCAGGCGGTGGCCGAGCTGCCGCCGGTCGAGGCACTGGCGCTCTGGGTCGCCCTCTTCACCGCCGCGTCCAAGGAAGTGTTGTTCCGCTACCTGCTGCGCGTGGCCGAGCGGCTGCGCTCGCCCATGCTGGCGGCCAATGCCTGGCACACGCGGGCGGACGCCGCTTCGGCCCTGGTGGTGGTGGTCGGCATCGCCGGCGCGCTCATGGGCTGGGCCTTCCTCGACTTGCTGGCGGCGGCGATCATGGGCTTCATGATCCTGCGCATGGGCCTCAAACTCGCCTGGGAATCCCTGCAGGAACTGATCGACACCGGGCTCGACAAGGACAAGGTCGAAGCCATCCGGCGCACCCTGCGCGACACCCCGGGCGTGCTGGGCCTGCACGAGCTGCGCACGCGACGCATGGCGCACCAGGCCCTGGTCGATGCCCACGTGCTGGTGGACCCGCGCATCAGCGTGTCCGAGGGCCACCGGCTGGGCGAGCGGGCGCGCCAGCGCGTGCTCGACGCCCACCCCGAAGTGGCCGACGTGCTGGTGCATATCGACGCCGAGGAGGACCAGGCGCTGATGAGCAACAGCGCGGCCTTGCCCGACCGGGAGGTTCTGCTCGCACAGCTGGATACCCTCTTTGGCGAGGAAGCCGGCGCCATCGACCGGGCCGTCCTGCACTATCTGGGCAACCGGGTCGAGGCGGAGGTGTTCCTGGCCCAGAAAGCCTGCTTCGACGCTGCCCGCATGGCCAGGCTCGAGCAGCGCCTGGCCGAGACCCTGCCGGCAGATCCTTATTTCAGGGCCGTCTCGCTCAATTGCCGCATAGCACCAAAGTAGTGCATGGTTGTTGCGGTACGCACCATTCGGGTGCGCCCGCTTCGGCGATTCGAAGACTTCTCCCTTGTGGCACAATGGCGTTCCTTTCTGCCGCCATTGGCACAGTTTCTGCTAAAGCCGTCGGCACAGGTTGTATTCCCGAATTCGATCTAGACACTAGGAGAGTGTGATGTCGCCTCAAGACGTTCTGAAACTGGTCAAGGACAGGGAAGTCAAGTTCGTCGACTTCCGTTTCACCGATACGCGCGGCAAGGAGCAGCACGTTGGCGTGCCGGTCAAGCACTTCGGCGCCGACAAGTTCGAGTCCGGCCATGCCTTCGACGGCTCGTCGATCGCCGGCTGGAAGGGCATCCAGGCCTCCGACATGCTGCTCATGCCGGATCCCGCCACCGCCTATGTCGACCCCTTCATGGACGAGACCACCCTGGTCATCTCCTGCGACGTGGTCGAGCCGGCCGACGGCAAGGGCTATGACCGCGATCCGCGTTCCATCGCCAAGCGCGCCGAGGCCTATCTGAAGTCCACCGGCCTGGGCGACACCGCCTACTTCGGCCCCGAGCCCGAGTTCTTCATCTTCGACTCGGTCGAATGGAACGTGGACATGTCCGGTTCCTATTCGAAGGTCTTTTCCGAGGAAGCCGCCTGGGCCTCCGCCGAGAAGTTCGACGGCGGCAACACCGGCCACCGCCCCACCGTCAAGGGCGGCTATTTCCCGGTGCCGCCGGTCGACAGCCTGAACGACATCCGCGCCGCCATGTGCCTGGCGCTGGAGGCCTGCGGCGTCGAGGTGGAAGTGCATCACCACGAAGTGGCCACCGCCGGCCAGTGCGAAATCGGCACCCTGTTCAATACCCTGGTGCGCCGCGCCGACCAGACGCAGGTGCTGAAATACGTCGTGCACAACGTCGCCCACAGCTACGGCAAGACCGCCACCTTCATGCCCAAGCCCATCGTCGGCGACAACGGCTCCGGCATGCACGTGCACCAGTCGATCTGGAAGGGCGGCAAGAACCTGTTCGCCGGCAACGGCTACGCCGGCCTGTCGGAGTTCGCCCTGTACTACATCGGCGGCATCATCAAGCACGCCCGCGCGCTGAACGCCATCACCAACCCCGGCACCAACTCCTACAAGCGCCTGGTGCCCGGCTTCGAGGCCCCGGTCAAGCTCGCCTACTCGGCGCGCAACCGCTCCGCCTCGATCCGCATTCCCTACGTGCAGAGCGACAAGGCGCGCCGCATCGAGGTGCGCTTCCCGGACCCGACCGCCAACCCCTACCTGGCCTTCACCGCCCTGATGATGGCCGGCCTGGACGGTGTGCAGAACAAGATCCACCCGGGCGATCCGGCCGACAAGAACCTCTACGACCTGCCGCCGGAAGAGGATGCCAAGATCCCGACCGTCTGCTCGTCGCTCGACCAGGCGCTCGACTACCTCGACAAGGACCGCGAGTTCCTCACCCGCGGCGGCGTCTTCTCCAACGAGATGATCGATGCCTACATCGAGCTGAAGATGGAGGAGGTCACGCGCTTCCGCATGACCACCCACCCGGTCGAATACGACATGTACTACAGCCTGTAAGCGGAAACGCTCAGGAAAAGGGGCGGCTGCGGCCGCCCCTTTTTTGTCCACCTTCCGGACCTGAAAGCGTTTGTAAAGAGCCAGGTCTTCGCATACACTTGAAGCAGGTTCTCGTTTTACGGCGGAACATCATGAATATTTTGCGGAAAATCGCGATTACTGTGGGGTTGCTGGCGGCCGCACCGATGGCATGGGCGGATGTGTACAAGTGTCTGGACGACGAAGGACACGTGACCTACACCAACACCAAGCCCTCGCCCAAGGCCAAATGCACGGCGCTCAGCCGCGACCAGCGCGTATCCACCGTGCCCGGCCGCGCCGCCCCCGCGACGCCCTCCCCCGCCGGCTTTCCCAAGGTGGATGGCGACACGCAAAAGGCGCGCGACAACGACCGCCGCAAGATCCTGGAGCAGGAACTGGGGACCGAGCAGAAGAACCTCGACCAGGCCAGGAAGGAACTCGCCGAGCAGGAAACCGTGCGCACGGGCGACGAGCGCAACTATGAGCGCGTGATCGCGCGCCTGCAGCCTTACAAGGACCGCGTCGCCCTGCACGAGCGCAACATCGAGGCACTGAAGAAGGAAATCGGCAACCTCAAGTAGGCGCTGCCGTCCGGTGGTGCGGTTTTTGCTACCCTAGCAGCATGGCCGCGCCGGAAAAACTTCCCATTACCGCTTTCGCCGGGCTCGATCTGCTGTCCTCGGCGGTGATCCTGCTCGATTGCGAGCTGGCCATCCAGTACCTCAACCCGGCCGCCGAAAATCTCTTCGCCGCCAGCAACCGCCAGCTCCTGCAGCGCCCGCTGGCGCAATTGCTGGGCGAGCCGCCCGGCCTCGCCGCCGCGCTCGACAACACTCTCGCCAACAACTGGAGCTACACCGGACAGAACCTGACGGTGCACCGCCACGGCGGCGAGGCCCTGCACCTCGATTGCACGGTGACGCCGGTGGAGGCGGGCAGCATCCGCCTGCTGCTGGAGTTCCGTCCCATCGACACGCAACTGAAGACGGCGCGCGAGGAGCGCCTCGCCGAGCAGCAGCAGGCGAACCGCGAACTGGTGCGCAACCTCGCGCACGAGATCAAGAACCCGCTCGGCGGCATCCGCGGATCGGCGCAGCTGCTCGAGCGCGAGCTCGACAACCCCCAGTTGCGCGAATACACCCAGGTCATCATCAAGGAGGCGGACCGCCTGCAGGAGCTGATGAACCGCCTGCTCAGTTCGCATCGCCTGATGCAGCCGCAGCCGGTCGGCATGCACGAGATCCTCGAACGCGTGCGCGCGCTGATCCTGGCCGAGTTTCCCGACGTGAGCGTGAAGCGCGACTACGACACCAGCCTGCCCGATCTGACCGGGGACCGCGAGCAGCTCATCCAGGCCATCCTCAACATCGTGCGCAACGCCGCCCAGGCGCTGGAAGGGCGCGGTGAGATCGTGCTGCGCACGCGCGCGCGGCGTCAGGTCACGCTGGCCAAGCGCCGCCACCGTCTCGCCCTCGAGCTGCAGGTGATCGACAACGGTCCCGGCATTCCCGAGGCGATCCGCGAGCAGGTGTTCTTCCCGCTCGTTTCCGGTCGCGAGGGTGGCAGCGGCCTGGGCCTGACGCTGGCGCAGAACTTCATCCAGCAGCACCACGGCAGCATCGAAGTGGACAGCCGGGCCGGCCGCACCTGCTTCACCGTGCTGCTGCCATTGCATTCAAACCATCAGGAAAGACAATGAACCCCGTCTGGATCATCGACGACGATCGCTCCATCCGCTGGGTCTTCGAGAAGGCGCTCGGACGCGAAGGCATCGCTTTCAAGAGCTTCGGCTCGGCGGCCGAGGCCCTCGCCGCACTGGATGCCGGCGCCGCGCCTCCGCAGGTGATGGTGTCCGACATCCGCATGCCGGGCGAATCGGGCCTCTCGCTGTTTCAGCAGGTCAAGGCGCGCTTTCCCGCCCTGCCGGTGATCATCATGACGGCCTACTCCGACCTCGACAGCGCGGTATCCGCCTTCCAGGGTGGCGCCTTCGAGTACCTGCCCAAGCCCTTCGACATCGACCAGGCCATCGACCTCGTGCGCCGCGCCATCGACGAGTCGACGCGGCAGGAAGCGGCACCGGAATCCTCCGCCATGGCGCCGGAAATCCTCGGCAAGGCGGCCTCGATGCAGGAAGTGTTCCGTGCCATCGGCCGCCTGTCGCAATCCCACGCTACGGTGCTCATCAACGGCGAGTCGGGCACCGGCAAGGAACTCGTCGCCCGCGCCCTGCACCGGCACAGCCCGCGCGCTGGACTGCCCTTCGTCGCCATCAACACCGCGGCCATACCGCGCGACCTGCTCGAGTCGGAACTCTTCGGCCACGAGCGCGGCGCCTTCACCGGCGCCACCGCCATGCGCCGCGGCCGCTTCGAACAGGCCGAGGGCGGCACGCTGTTCCTCGACGAGATCGGCGACATGCCGGCCGAGTTGCAGACGCGCCTGCTGCGCGTGCTCTCGGACGGCAACTTCTACCGCGTCGGCGGGCACCAGCCGATCAAGGCCAACGTGCGCGTCATCGCCGCCACGCACCAGAATCTCGACGAGCGCGTGCGCCAGGGCCTGTTCCGCGAGGACCTGTTTCACCGGCTCAACGTCATCCGCCTGCGCCTTCCGCCGCTGCGCGAGCGGCGCGAGGACATTCCGCTGCTGGCCAAGCATTTCCTCGCCAAGAGCGCGCTGGACCTCGGCGTCGAACCGAAGCGGTTGACCGAAGCGGCACTGAAGTTCCTCTCGGCGCTGGTCTTTCCCGGCAACGTGCGCCAGCTGGAGAACCTCTGCCACTGGCTGACCGTCATGGCCCCGGGACAGGCGATCGAGATCGCCGACCTGCCGCCGGAACTGCGCGAACAGGCGCCGCGCGAGACCGAGGCGGACTGGAAGGTGGCGCTCGGCGCCGAAGCCGACCGTCTGCTGGCGGGGCGGCCTGGCGCGGTGTGGGAGGCGCTGGCGCGCGAATTCGAGCGCACGATGATCCGTCACGCCCTGCTGGCGTCAGCCGGACGGCGCGTCGAGGCGGCGCAGATGCTCGGCATCGGCCGCAACACCATCACGCGCAAGATCCAGGAACTGGGGATGGAAACCGACGAAGGTGGCGGGGAGTCCTAGAAAAGTCAGTCGCTGCGGGGCGGCGGCTTGGCTTTTTTGACGTTCTTGGCCTTGGTCTGCTTGCGCTGCGGCTTCTTGGCCTTTTTCGCGGCCGCCCTCTTCGGCGGCTCCTCCGCCTTGGCCTCCTCCAGCTTCTGTCCTTCTTCCTCCACCCTGGCCGGCTCGGCCGGACGATCGTCGTCCCGGGCCATGTCGCTCCGTGGCGCCGCCCCGGTTTCCAGAGGGGCGCTTGCCCTGGTTTCGGCTTCAGGCAAGGGCGTGTCGGCGGGATTGAGGTCTGGCGCCACCCAATCCGCAGGGGGTGCCGCGATGCGCCCCGGAGCGACTGCCGCGATCACGGGTTTGCGTTCCGGCGCGGCTTCGAGCTCGCCGTTCGCCGCGATCGCCGGCGTCTCGTTGGCAATGGACATTCTGGCGATGCGGGCGCGTGATTCGACGAAGCGCGGCAGCCAGCCAATCTTGATCGCGCCTTCCTCGAGCCCGGGATGGGGCCTGGCCAGATCGGCCAAGTCGTAACCCGCCGCCTGCATCAGCTTGCCGGCGAAATCGTCCGCCTCTTCCTGCTGCGACATTTCGACCAGTTGCTCCGCGCCCATCGAGCCGACGAGTGAGATGCCGAGCTTGAACAGGGCACCCATGGGAAACAGGATGTCGGCGAGGATCGATGTCGCCAGGTAGGCGCCGGCCAGCGGTGAGCCCGCGACGAGGGATACCGCCAGGCCGGCAGAGGTGCTTTCGCGATGGTGCGCCGCCGCCAGGCGGCCGAATTCGCGCGCCATGGCCAGCGCCAGGTCGGCATCGGGCAGGTCGAGTTGCGCCAGGGCGCTGCTCACGGCGATCTTGCCGCCGGCGCTGGAGGTCACCGAGGGGGAATCCTTGGCGACGACGAACACTTCCACCAGCGGCACGCGCCGCGCCAGTTCCGGGCTGAGCTCCACCGCCTTGTTGCCGAGCAGTTCGGCGATGGGCGCCAGGCGTTTCGACAGGCGCTCCGCCTGTTCCAGCGCCGGACAGGGCCCCTCCTCGTCGCGGCAATACTCCGCTTTCGAGGTGAGCAGGGTGTGCACTTCGAAGCGCAGGTCCGGGACCCTGGTTTCCAGGTGTTCGGGCAGGATGTTGAACTGCGTGCGGCCGGTCGTCGGCGACGTGGTGCACGCGGCGCCGAGAAAGGCGCAGGCGAGCAGGACAAGGGCGCGCACGCATCCGGCTGGTGCGGGAATCGACATCATTGCGGCGCAGTCTAGTGCATCCGGCACGCCAAGTCACCACGCTTCGCATCGAATTCCCGCATAATGCGGCGAAAAGCCAAGCGCCTTCCGCATGGACGCCATTTCCGCCGAACCGCTCGACCGCCGCCTCATCGACGACGCGCTGGGCAAGCTCGCGTCGCGCTTCGCGCTCGAGGTGCGCGAGACCTGCGCCTCGACCAGCGACATCGCGCATGCGCGCCTGCGCGACGGTGCGCCTTCGGGCTGCGTCGTCGTCTGCGAGACGCAGACGGCCGGCCGCGGCCGGCGCGGCCGCAGCTGGCTGTCGGCGCCGGGCGACAGCCTGACCTTTTCGCTTCTCTGGCGTTTTCCGGCCGGCGCGCAGCCGCCCGTCGGCCTCAGCCTCGCCGTGGGCGTGGCCGTGGCGCGCGCGCTGGAAGACCTGGGCGCGGCCGGCATCGGCTTGAAGTGGCCCAACGACATCCTGGCCGACGGCGCCAAGCTGGGCGGCATCCTGATCGAGACGGTGACGGAAGGCGGACGCCACGGCGCCGTCATCGGCATCGGCCTCAACGTGCGCCTGCCGCGCGAGATTGCCGCGGCCGTCGACGTGCGCGCCGGCGCGCTCGACGGGGTGATGCCCCGCGTGCCTTCGCGCAACCTGCTCCTGGCCGGCCTGCTCAAGTCGCTGGCGGACGTGCTGGACGAATACGAGCGCACGGGCTTCGCCGGTTTCGCCGGCGAATGGCAGGCGCGCCACGCCCACGCCGGCCGCCTGGTGCGCATTCTCGCCGAGGGCGCCGAGACGATCGAGGGGCGCGCCGTCGGCGTGGACGCCGACGGCGCCCTGCGGCTGGAGACGGCGGCAGGCATCAAGCGCATCGTCAGCGGCGACGTTTCGCTGAGAACGCCATGAACGGCGCGGAGCGGATTCTCGCCGTCGATTGCGGCAACACGCGGCTGAAGTGGGGCCTGCACGACGGCATGCGCTGGCTGGCGCAGGGCCTGGTCGATTATGCCGAGCTGGCCGGCCTGGCCGAACTGCTGCGCGCGCAGCCGCGCGCGGCGCGCGCCGTGGTGTGCAACGTCGCCGGCCCGCAAGTGGGTGACGCCGTCCTGGCCGGACTGGCATCTCTCGAACTGCCGGCGCTTCTGGCGAAAAGTCAGTCCCTGCAGCACGGCGTGCGCAACCTTTACGACAAGCCGGAGCAGCTCGGCGCCGACCGCTGGGCGGCGCTGGTCGGTGCGCGCGCCCTGCACGAGGGCGCCTGCCTGGTGGTGTGCGCCGGCACGGCGACCACGGTCGACGTGCTCGACGCGGAGGGCAATTTCCAGGGCGGCCTCATCCTCCCCGGCGTCGCCCTGATGTGCCAGGCGCTGGCGGCCAACACGGCGCGGCTGCCGCTGGCGGACGGGCGCTTCGCCGGCCTGCCGCGCAACACCATGGACGCCATCGTCAGCGGCTGCCTGCACGCCCAGGCCGGCGCCGTGGAGCGCATGTTCGAGCAGGTGGCGGCCCATCCCGGCGCGACTTGCCTGGTGAGCGGCGGCGCGGCGGAGCAGTTCTTCGGGTTGCTGCGCCTGCCCAAGCAGCGCGTCGACAACCTTGTGCTGGAGGGGTTGGTGCGCATGGGCTGACCCCGTTCCGGCATGCCATGCGTTAACGCGACTGTCACCACAACAGGAGTAGCCATGAACGCCCGCATGCCGCGCCGCGCCCTCGCGCTGGCCATCCTCGTCGCCTTTCCCCTGTCCGCAGTCTCCGCCGAGAAGGTCAGCCGCGCCGAGGACCGCGAGGAGGTCGCCGTCACCATCTACAACGACTCGCTGGCGCTGGTGAAGGAGGTGCGCCGCATCCCCTTCGAGCGCGGCGCCAACAGCATCGCCCTGCGCGACGTCAGCGCCAAGATGCGGCCGGAGACGGCCAGCCTGCGCACGCTGGGCGGCGGCAGCCTGCGCCTGATCGAGCAGAACTTCGACTTCGACCTGCTCACGCCGCAGAAGCTGCTGGAGAAGTACGTCGGCCGCAGCGTCATCGTGATCAAGACCAACCCGGCCACCGGCGCCGAAACGCGCGAGCCGGCCGAGGTGCTGGCGACGAACGGCGGCGTGGTGCTGAAGTACGCCGACCGCATCGAGAGCGGCGTGCCGGGCCGCATCGCCTACGGATCGATCCCGCCCAACCTGCGCGACCGGCCGACGCTGGTCGTGCAGCTGGAGAGCTCGGCGACGGGCCGCCAGGCGGCCGAGCTGTCCTACCTCACCGGCGGGCTGTCCTGGCGCGCCGACTATGTCGCCGAGCTCGCCGGCGACGAGTCGAAGCTCGATCTCGCCGGCTGGGTGACGCTGACCAACCAGAGCGGCGCGAGTTACGAGAACGCCAGGCTGCAGCTCGTCGCCGGCGACGTGAACCGCGTGCGCGACGAGGTGCGCACGCAGCAGTTCGCCGCCAAGGCCGTGGCGGCGGCGCCGGCCGCCGAGATGGCGCGCGAGCAGCTTTTCGAATACCACCTGTATACGCTCAATCGGCCGACGACGATGCTCGACAACCAGACCAAGCAGGTGGCGCTGCTCTCCGCCGCGGCCGTCCCGGTGCGCAAGGAGTACCGCCTCGCCGGCCAGGACTGGTACTACCGCGGCCAGCATTCCGACCTCGGCCGCCAGCACAAGGTGGCGGTTTTCGTCGAGGTCGACAACCGGGGCGGCGAGCTGGGCGTGCCGCTGCCGAAGGGCGTCGTGCGGGTCTACAAGAAGGACTCGCGCGGCAATGCGCTCTTCATCGGCGAGGACCGCATCGACCACACGGCGAAGAACGAGGTGGTGAGGCTGAAGCTGGGCGATGCCTTCGACGTCAAGGCGGCGCGCAAGCAGACCTCCTTCCGCAAGATCGCGGACCGGGTCTACGAGAGCGCCTACAGCATCGAATTGTCCAACGCCAAGGACGATGCCGTGACGGTGAAGGTGGTCGAGCCGGTGCCGGGCGACTGGGAGATGGTGGCGGAGAGCCAGAAGCATTCGAAGGGCGATGCCCATTCGGCGGTCTGGCAGGTGCGCGTGCCGCCACAGAGCAAGACCACGCTCGACTACACTGTCAGAATGCGCTGGTAGGCCGGCCCATAAGCTGAGGCACGGAGTGAAATTGATGGATGACGAGCCTTGTGTATGCAGTATACCCGGGCTATTATTTTTCCCGCACTTGGGCTAAGGTGATTCTGCAAGGCGGTATCGATCAGGCCGCGCGGGAGGGGAATGGCCTGGCATCTATCCACAAATAACGAGGAGGAGATACGAGATGTCTGACGTCAAGATTTTGCTCAACGAATCCGATATTCCGACCCACTGGTACAACGTGGTCGCCGACATGCCGAAACCGCCGCTGCCGCCGCTGGCGCCGGACGGCAACCCGGTCACGCCCGAGCAGATGCTCGCCATCTTCCCCGGCCCGCTGCTCGAGCAGGAAATGTCGGGCGAGCGCTGGATCCCGATCCCCGAACCGGTGCGCGAGATCTACCGCCAGTGGCGCCCGACGCCGATGTTCCGCGCGCGCCGCCTCGAGCAGCTGCTCGGCACGCCGGCGAAGATCTACTACAAGTACGAGGGCGTCAGCCCGGCCGGCTCGCACAAGGTGAACACCTCCGTGCCGCAGGCCTTCTTCAACAAGATGGTCGGCATCAACCGCCTGACCACCGAGACCGGCGCCGGCCAGTGGGGCTCGTCGATGGCCATGGCCGGACAGATGTTCGGCATCGAGGTGCGCGTCTACATGGTGAAGGTGAGCTACAACCAGAAGCCCTTCCGCCGCTCGATGATGCACACCTGGGGTGCGGAGGTCTTCGCCTCCCCCACCGACATGACCAACGCCGGCAAGACGGCGCTGGCGGCCGACCCGAACAATCCCGGCTCGCTCGGCCTGGCGATTTCCGAGGCGGTGGAAGAGGCGGCCTCGCGCAAGGACACCAACTACTGCCTCGGCTCGGTGCTCAACCACGTCTGCCTGCACCAGACGGTGATCGGCCTGGAAGCGAAGAAGCAGTTCGAGAAGGTGGGCGACTACCCGGACATGGTGTTCGCCTGCTGTGGCGGCGGCTCCAACTTCGCCGGCACCGCCTTCCCCTTCCTCGCCGACAAGGCGGCGGGCAAGAAGGTGCGCCTGGTGGCAGCCGAGCCGAGCTCCTGCCCGAGCCTCACCAAGGGCGTCTACGCCTACGACTTCGGCGACGTCTCCGGCTACACGCCGCTGATGAAGATGTACACCCTCGGCCACGACTTCATGCCGCCCTCGATCCATGCCGGCGGCCTGCGCTACCACGGCGACTCGCCGCTCGTTTGCCAGCTCTACAACGAGGGCCTGATCGAGGCGGTGGCCGTGCCGCAGATCGCCACCTTCGAGGCCGGCGTGCAGTTCGCCCGCGCCGAGGGCATCATCCCGGCGCCGGAGTCCTGCCATGCCATCCGCGCCTGCATCGACGAGGCGCTGCGCTGCAAGCAGAGCGGCGAGAAGAAGACGCTCTTCTTCAACCTGTCCGGGCACGGCCACTTCGACATGGCCTCCTACGACAAGTACTTCGCCGGCGAACTGGTCGACTACGACTACCCGGAGGAGGCGGTCAAGGAAGCCCTCAAGCGCCTGCCGAAGATCGCGGCCTGACGCGTACCGACGGACGGCATGCAGGTTCTGCGCACCGCGTTTTTCCTGCTGGTGCTCGGCAACCTGCTGCTGTTCGCCTGGGGCCAGGGCTATTTCGGATCGAAAGGGGGCGGCGAGGCCGAGCGACTCGCCGCCCAGATCGAGCCGGGCAAGTTGCGCATCGCCGGCGTCGGCGCGCCGCCCAAGGCGACCGAACCATCGCGCGAGGAATGCCGCGCCCTCTCGGGTGTCGAGCCCTCGGCCGCACTGACGCTGGTTGCCCTGCTCGGCGCGCGCGACGCCCAGCTGAAAATATCCCAGCATCCGCTCGAGGAGGCGCGCATCTGGTGGGTGCATATCCCGCCGCAGGTCAACAGCGCGCAGGCCGACAGGAAGGCGGCCGAACTGTCCAAGTTGCGCATCCGGGATTTCTACGTCGTGCGCGAGAGCGGGCCGAACCAGTACGCGCTCTCGCTCGGCCTGTTCAAGACCGAGGAAAGCGCGACAGAGTATCTCGACGTACTGCAGAAAAAGGGCGTCAAGTCGGCGCGCGTGCTGTTGCGGGAGTCGGCCGGCGACAAGATCGTCGTAGAGGTGCGCGGCATGCCCGACAGGCTGGCGAAGGTCCTCGCCGACTTGCCGGCGGAACTGCACGCGCCGCCGCCCTCGGCCTGTCCGAAGCCATGACCTTTCGCCTCGGGCTCACCGGCGGCATCGGCAGCGGCAAGAGCGCTGCCGCCGACCTGTTCGCTGAGCTGGGTGCGGCCGTGGTGGACACCGACGCCATCGCGCACGCGCTGACGGCGCCGGGCGGTGACGCCATCGCGCCGATCCGCGCCGCCTTCGGCGACGAGGTGATCGATGCACGCGGTGCGCTCGACCGCGCCGCCATGCGCCGTCGGGTATTCGCCGATTCGCAGGCGAAGACGCGCCTGGAAGCCATCCTCCATCCCATGATCCGCGACGAGGCGGACAGGCGCAGCGCCGCCGCGCGCGCGCCCTACGTCGTGCTGGTGGTGCCGCTGCTGGTGGAGTCTGGCGGCTACCGCAGCCGCGTGCAGCGCGTCGCCGTCGTCGACTGCCCTGAGGAAATCCAGGTGGCGCGCGTCATGGCGCGCAGCGGGCTTTCCGCGGAGGAGGCGCGCGCCATCATGGCCGCGCAGGTCGATCGCCGGACGCGGCTGGCGGCGGCCGACGACGTCATCGACAACGGCGGCGAACTGGCCGCGCTGCGCCCCCAGGTCGAGGCCCTGCACCGCCGCTATCTGGAAATGGCCGCAGTTTCATAGGTTTCCGGGGGGTTCTTGTTGTACTTTGTCGGGGAATAGGTCAGAATTGGCCGAATTTACCCACGGCACGGCGCGGCGTGATCACTTACGAATATCCTCTCAACGAGCGCATTCGCACTCTGCTGCGCCTGGAGGACCTGTTCGACAAGACCGGGCACTTCATCGGCTCGGAGGGCGCGCAGGAACATCACATCGCGCTGGTGACGCTGTTCGAGATCCTCGATGTCGCCAGCCGCGCCGATCTGAAGTTCGACCTCGTGCAGGAACTCGAGCGCCAGCGCCAGATCCTGCTCTCCTTCCGCAACAACCCCGACATTTCCGAGGCGGCGCTCTCCGGCGCGCTCTACGAGATCGAGCAGGCCAGCGCCGCGCTGCTCAACATGCAGGGCAAGATCGGCCACTATCTGCGCGAGAACGAGTGGCTGATGAGCATCAAGAGCCGCGCCTCGATTCCCGGCGGCGTGTGCGAGTTCGACCTGCCGTCCTACCACTACTGGCTGCACCGCGAGCCGCAGGCGCGCAGCCGCGACCTCGCCGGCTGGCTCAACCCGATGCTGCCGATCCGCGACGGCCTGTCCATCGTTCTGCGTCTGCTGCGCGCCTCCGGCCGCCAGGAGGCGCAGGTCGCCCAGCACGGCGCCTACCAGCTCATGCTCGGCGGCCGCACGGCGCAGATGGTGCGCCTGCGCGTGCAGCGCAGCGAGCCCTACGTGCCCGAGATCAGCGCCAACAAGTATGCCCTCAACATCCGCTTCATCACGCCCGGCAGCGACGGCCGGCCGCGCCAGGCGGAGGGCGATGTCGTCTTCGAGATGACATTCTGTAACCTGTAAACATATCCAACAGCGTCCAGGGCAATCCTGAATTAACATCATAAGCCAGCGTAAATGCTGGCTTTTTTGTCCTATAATGTCCAGAGAGGTAGCCAGAAATCCGGCTACTTATGGGTAGCTAGACGGGTAGCTAGGCGGGGAATGGGTAGCCAGGAAAGCTCTAGCTACCCATTCCAAGGGGATAGGGGGCGAACATGGGCAAGCTCAAGGACGTGCAGTTGCGGAACTGCGTCAAGGCCGGCGGGCCGCTGGCGATGACCGACGGCGACGGCCTGACCTTCACGCTTTCGGCCAGCGGCACGGCGGCATGGGTGCTGCGCTACTACGTCGCCGGCAAGCGCAAGGAAATGACCTTGGGCCGCTATCCCGACATTCCCTTGACCAAGGCGAGGGAGCGCGCCCTTGAGGCGAGGGCGAAGATTCAAGGCGGCGTCGATGTGGGGCGGGAAAAGCAGCGCGCCAAGCAAGCCGAGGCCCGCGCCTGGACGGTGCGCAAGCTGGTAGAGGACTACCTGACGCGGGCAGCGGAACGTTTGGCCGAGGGCACCATATCGCAGCGGCGCCAGCAGCTGAGCGCACACGTTCTACCGATCATTGGCCACTTGCCAGCGAAGGATGTGACCCCGGCGGATATCGTCGACATTACCGAGCGTGCGGCGGGTAAATCAAATAACGTCGCCCGACTGGTGCTGACTGCGGTGCGCGAAGTGTTCGCGCATGCGGTAGCCCGCCATGTTGTCGCAGCGAACCCCTGTGCCCACGTCAAGGCAAAGGCAGTCATCGGGCCGCGCCCGGTGAATCGCACCCGCATCATGCTGACCGAGCCGGAACTGCGCGCCATGCTGCCGGCGCTGCCGAAGATCGGGCGACAGAATGAACTCGCCATCAAGGTGCTGCTGGCGACCTGCACACGCATCGGCGAACTGACACGCGCCAAGTGGGCGCGTGTCGACTTCGAGCGCCGGGAATGGACGATTCCGCCAGAAGATTCGAAGAACGGAAAGCGATTCGTGATTCCCATGGCCGATGCGGTTGTCGGTTGGTTTGCCGAGCTGCATGACCTTGCCTACGAATCGCGCTACGTACTGCCGGTGCGCTCCCGCCGCGTCGAGGGCGATTACCCGATGGAGCCGACCACGTTGAACGCTGCAATCAACCGGTTATGCAAGAGCCTGAGAGAACAGTGTCGGCGCTTTACGCCGCACGATCTGCGAAGCACGGCGCGCAGCCATCTGGCCGCGATGGGCGTGGACATCATCGTCGCCGAGCGCTGCCTGAATCATTCCCTCGGCGGGCTGGTGGCCATCTATGACCAGCACGACTACTTGAAGGAACGGCGCAAGGCCCTCGATGAATGGGCGGCTTTCATCCTAGCGTGCGAGACGGGGCGAACCTGGAACGTGATCCCGCTCAGGCCAATCGCAGCTTGAACGAATTGAAGTAACCGCAGCCCGGCGGTTTCGGACAAGCGGGCCGGGAAGGCGGGTACAACGCCGACCTGATCTTCAGGTGTCAACGAAATCGGGGGAAGACTCCCCCGCTCTCTTCACTTGAGTGTGCGCAAGACATCAAGGCTGTTAGCCTCCGTCGCAATGATGTATGTCAGCAGCGGTCCC
>WBZP01002950.1_pt1 | contig 19012 bp, 14 predicted proteins | sample 5204301 | NCBI WGS metagenome assembly WBZP01 (sample SAMN12412401, study PRJNA552823) | activated sludge metagenome | isolation source: activated sludge from nitrification reactor of wastewater treatment plant... | place: USA: Pennsylvania | collected 2017 | reverse complement strand
AGATCGTGAGGCGCATATCACTGTAACCGACAACGGGCTTGGAATTCCCGAAACAGATCTTCCGCATGTCGTCAAGCGAGCCTATCGCGTCTGGAGAGGCCGTCCCTCTGCAGTCGGTGGAGCCGGACTTGGGCTGCCGATCGCCAAATGGATCGCGGAAGCACACCATGGAACGATCTCGATTGCCAGCATTCTTCACCGTGGAACCACGGTGACTGTTCGGTTTCCCCTTGATCGCCCCGTTACATCACAATCCGGCGACGAAGCTGATTGGGCTTCACGCACATCACAAAGGACATAACCTATGGCAGCGACACACATCCTCGTGATCGAGGACGACGAACGCATCTCGAGTTTCATCAAGCGCGGGTTGGAGGCGGAAGGGTATTTGGTAGATGTCGTCCAAAACGGCCACGAAGGCATCCAACGAGGCATGACCCCCTACGACCTTATCATCCTCGACCTTCTGCTGCCCGACAAAAGCGGGCACGAGGTCTGCCAGGATCTACGCCGCGAACAAATTCATACTCCCATTCTGATCCTGACGGCTAAAGATGCGCTGGAGGACAAACTGAGCGGCTTCGACCACGGAGCGGATGACTATCTCACCAAGCCCTTTGCCTTCGAAGAACTCATCGCCCGCATCAAAGCACTCCTCCGACGTCGTTCCTCCTACAGAGAGGAACCATCCCACTTATTGCAAGTAGCGGATCTCACGCTTGACCAACGCTCCCGCGAAGTGCGCCGAGGGGGCGACGTGATTGCCTTGACCAGGAAAGAATTCGATCTGCTCGTATTCCTGATGTCCAATCCCAACAAAGCACTTAATCGCACATCCATCCTGGAACAGGTCTGGGGCTATCACCATGACACTCTGACCAATACCGTCGATGTGTACATCGGGTACCTGCGAAAAAAACTCGACAGCGGCTCGCAGGCAAAACTGATTCAGACCGTGCGAGATTTCGGATACAAGATCTCGGACAATCAACCAGCTTGACCGACCCACTGAGATAATTCCAACTGGGCACGCATCTCAGTTCTTATCAATTTCTCATCTCGCTCTCAGTCGCCTCTCATCTCGTTCGCGTACAGTGGCCTCCTGACCATAGTGCATTTCACGGCACCCAGACAGAGGACAACTGTGCACATTCTAATAGTGGAAGATGATGAACGGATTGTGAGCTTCATGAAGCGCGGGCTTGAAGCTGAATCGTACGAAGTCGCCATCGCTTCAAGCAAAGCGCAAACCCTGGATCTCATCGAAGCCTGCACCTACGACGTCATCATCCTCGATATCTTTCTGGGGCCTGATGACGGACTCGACATCTGCCGGACCCTCAGACAGCGCGGGGTGGAATCTTCCATCCTCCTCATGACGGCCAAAGGGACGGCGGAAATGGAAAAAATGAGTAAGCAGGCCGGCGCGAATGCCTATCTCTCGAAACCGTTTTCATTCGATGAACTTCTCGAGACGCTCACACGCTTTGGTGCGTCCGGCGGCGATGATCGAGCAGAACACGTACCAAGTGCGTTTACCAAGCCCGATCAGTCTCGTCCAACAAACATGACTGTATCTGAGATGGACATGAGAGGCTGTTTCAGCACGAACACGGGCAGACGACGGCAGTGGTCATGAACCAACTGGGCATACCTGGGCGACAAGGAAGAATGAGGCTGAACCGATGTTGATCATGCTCTACTCACACGATAGCTACGGCCTCGGGCACATCCGCCGGAGCCTCGAAATTGCGCAGCATCTGTCTGACCGTATCCCGCATGCCTCCCTGATCATGCTGACCGGATCCATGCAGGCTCACGCCTATGCGCTACCCGAGCGTATGGAGTACATCAAGTTACCGGCGCTCACCAAGGACGCCGGTGGGCAATATTGCTCGCGGCTACTTCCACATACGATCGACATCACACTCAGACTTCGCCAACGCATCATCCTCGAGAGCGTCCGCAATTTGCGACCCGATATCCTCTTAGTCGACAAGGCCCCGGCCGGTATACGCGGGGAACTCTTGCCGGCCCTCCAATTCCTCAAGACTAAGTCGCCCTCAACCCGAATTATCTTGGGGATGCGCGATATCGAGGATCATCCCGACCATGTTCAGGCTGAATGGACGAAGTCCGGCATCGTGCCCTTGCTGAAGAATACGTATCACGCCATTTTCCTCTATGGTTCACGCACGATCTACGATCCAGTCAAAGAATATGGGCTTCCGCAGAGCATTGAGCAGAAGGTCGTCTCGTGCGGCTATGTGGGCAGAACACAGCCGGACGTGTCTCGAGAGGACACTCGCCGAGACTTAGCGCTACGGAGCGATCGCTTGGTTCTGGTCACCCCTGGTGGCGGGAATGATGGCTATCCCCTGCTGAAAGCATACGTCTCGATGCTCAAAAAACGATTTGCATCTCGACGTCCCAATTTTGACACCCTCATCGTTACCGGCCCGTTGATGAGCCCAGAGCAACACCGTCGCCTCCAGCAAGCAGCCTCTCCGGAGCTGGCATTAACCGTCCTAGATTTCACCCCACGACTGTACGAATATCTTACGGCAGCCGATCTCGTTGTTTCCATGGGAGGGTATAACACCGTCGTCGAGATTCTAACCGCCAATCAACGGGGGATCATCGTGCCGCGAGTCCATCCGCGACTTGAACAATACATCAGAGCAGAACGTCTTGCAGCTCACGGCCTCATCGACATGATGCACCCGGACCAATTGACCCCCACGAGCCTGTTCAAGGCCATCACGCAGTCGTTGCAGCAGCCTCGGCCCCCTCGCCCGGAGGATATCGGGATACCGCTGAACGGCGGCGCCAATGTCTCCAGAGCCGTGACACAGTTATTTATGGAAACGCAGCACATGAGGATAAGCACCACTCTTACCAACCACCCATCGGAAGTTCTCTCGCGGGAGACACTGAGGATGCACCACTCCACGATGTAGACCATGCCGACTGAATCCACAGTAAAAATCGGGTACCTCCTCAAGGTGTTTCCAAAGGTGTCGGAAACATTCATCCTTCAAGAGGTGTTGGACCTGGAAGCGCTGGGACTGGACTTGTCGGTCTTTGCCCTGGAATCGCCGACCGATCCCGTCACCCATGATTTGGTCGGCCAAGTTCGCGCATCAGTCACCTATCTGCCTCGTTCCTTCTATATCTTGGATCGAAACCCATTGTGGGCGCATCTGCGTCTACTCATCACGGCGCCCCGGCGGTATGTCTCAACCGTTCAATTCTGGCGTCGATCCACCGAACAGCCCTCGTGGCCAAAGTTTCTCCAGGCCGGTTCACTCGCTGTGGCGCTTCTCAACCAACGCATCGGTCACCTCCACGTCCACTTTGCGAATGCCCCCACGAGCGTCGCTGAACTGGCTCACCGGCTGACAGACATTCCGTACAGCATGACCTGCCACGCAAAGGATATCTTCCTCACGCCACCAGCCACACTACAAAGGAAAATGCACCAGGCGGAATTCGTCATCACCTGCACCGAGGATAATCGGCAGTACCTCCAACGTCTGTCGGACAACGGCACCCCGCTGCTTCGTCTCTACCACGGCCTGAATCTGGCCCGATTCGACCGACTACAGCACGATCATCATACTGTACCATCGGCGATCCCCACGATCGTAAGTGTCGCACGTTTTCGAGAAAAGAAAGGGCTACTCACGCTCATCCACGCCTGCCATTTGCTGAACGTCCGTGGCTACCGGTTTCACTGCTGCATCGTCGGATTCGGTCCCTTGCAATCCGCTATGGAAGCGCTGATTCAAGAGTTCCATCTCGAACATCTCGTCGTGTTGATGGGACAACAACCACTCGAAGAAGTCGTGGGGCTCTACCAGCGTGCCGACATCTTTGCCCTTCCCTGTCAGGTCGCTCAGGACGGCGATCGCGACGGGATTCCGAACGTCCTCATGGAAGCCATGGCATGCCGACTCCCCGTCGTCACGACTGGAGTTTCAGGTATACCGGAACTTGTCCGACACGATCACAACGGTCTTCTTGTTCCCCAGCGCGACCCTGAAGCGCTAGCGCTGGCCCTCGCCCATCTTCTGGATAATCCGGCAATCCGGCAACGCTTAGGACAAGCCGGGCGTGAGACCATTGAGCGGCAATTTACGTCCTGCCAGGCGAGCCATCAACTCAAGACGCTCTTTCTCACGGGAACGGCACCGATAGAAGCAGCACTATTGCAGACGGCAGACACCTTCCCCCATCCAGGCCGAAACAAGACAGAGACCCGCTCGTCCGACGGCAGCATCGGCTATATCATGAAGGGATTCCCTCGTCGATCGGAAGCCTTTATCACCAATGAAGTTATGCTCCTGGAGCAGATGGGGCTTCAGCTTCACATCTTCTCTGCGTTTCAAGGCGAAGCGAACTGTACCAGATCTCATGGAAATGCCCTCATTTCACCGCTCACCTATCTGCCCGAAGACAACGAGAAGACAGACAGCGGATTTCTGCCCTGGCTGATCGCAAACCTTCCCCGATATTATTCTAGTCATATTCGACTCATTCGCACCGTTCCGCGCCGATATCTGCATGCCGCATGGGAAGCCTGGACATTAAGCTTGAGCTGTCGGAGCAGCTTTTTCTCGTGGCCCAAGAAAGTGTTCTACAAAGATTTTCTTCGTGCCGGGGCGATCGCCGACTCCGTTCTCGAGTCAGGAAACATCCGTCACCTACACGCCCACTTTTGCCATGGCGCGACAACCATGGCCATGTTCGCAAGTATGCTGACCGGTTATCCCTTCAGCTTCACCGCTCACGCCAAGGACATTTACCTACCTAAGCTCAATCCCGGCGATCTTCTACCGATGAAGTTACGCCGAGCGAAGTTTGTCGTGACCTGCACAGGAGCCAACCATCATCACTTGCAGGACGTCTCTCCACAGAGTGCACCCATACACACCATCTATCATGGCGTCGATACGACGCGTTTCGCTCCGGCCATTGACCGAGAGACACCGGCAATCCCAACAGTCCTGTCAGTCGGACGCTTCGTCGAGAAGAAAGGGTTTCCCTTCTTGATCGAGGCCTGTCGGATCATTCATGAGCACGGGATCCCGTTTCGCTGCCGGATCGTCGGTGAACCGGATGAACAGACCGATGTAGTACGAGACCTGATTCACCGCTATGGGCTTGAGGAAGAAATTGCAATCGAACCGGGTGTGACACAAGACGCCCTCCGCATGATTTATCAAGAAGCGACGGTCTTCGTACTCCCCTGTCATATCGTGGACAACGGTGATCGAGACGGCATCCCGAACGTCCTCGCCGAAGCCATGTCCTCAGGCGTGCCAGTGATTTCCACATCAGTCTCCGGCATTCCGGAAATCATTGAAGATCGACGAAACGGCTTGTTGGTCGCACCGCGCGACCCAGTGGCACTCGCGAAAGCCATCGAAGAACTATTGGTCGATACCGACCTCCGCAACAATCTTGCTCATGCAGGGCGTGAGACGATGTGCCGACTCTTTGACTCGAATCAGACCACGAAACAGCTCTTTGACCTTTTTCGGATGGAAACTGTTGGGACCACCACCAACCACCAGGAAACCCATGCAGCTTGCCACTAGTCAGCACCCTTCGAATGAACAGATGGATTCCCGGCACCTCTTTACAGAACCCTTCCAAGACTTGACCGCTGATGCCTTGCTGGACCATTTCCAGACCAGGACAACGATCCACTATTTCCCGGTCCCGGATGCGGTTGAAACGGCACGCCCGAAGATTGATGCCATATTGATGAATGAATTTGAGTTCAACGGTGAACGTCACGCCTTTACCGCTTCCCCGCTCTGGCTCACGAACCTCAGCAGCGACCAGGAATGGTTGATCCTGCTGCATAAATTCTATTACGCCGTCGGGCTCGGTATGGCCTATCATGAAACAGATGATCGTCGATACGTCGAGAAATGGGTTGATCTCACGAGTTCTTGGATTCGAACGGTTCCGCTCGATTTCCTCCCCAGCGACATCGCGGGACGGCGGATCCAGAATTGGATCTTCGCGCACTACTATTTTGTGAACGCCACCCTACCGAGCTGCGTCACTCCAGGTTTCTATCGTTCTTTTCTGGAATCGCTACATCACCAGGTTTCGTACCTTCGAGACCATGTCACGCCGTCTCGGAACCACCGGACTTTGGAGCTTTGCGCGATCTTTTTGGCTGCAGTCGTGTTCCCCGAATTCGTTGAATCCCCCGAATGGCTCCGGTGGTCGCGAGACGAACTGGTCAAAAACATTCAATCTGATCTGCAACCCGATGGTGTCCATTCTGAGCAATCCACCGATTACCACCATTTGGTACTCAAGAACTATCTCTGGATCAATAAGCTGGCGCGCCTCAACCAGATCGAAATGCCGGAGAAGTTTGATCAGCTGATCAGGAAAGCTTTGGAGTTTTCGCTCTATTCCCATCGACCAGACGGCCTGATCCCCGCCCTCAGCGATGGCGATAGCCGCTGTTTCCTGGACCTCTTGCAGCAAGGCTATGACCTCTATGGAGGGGAAGATCTCTTGTACATCGCGTCGCGAGGAGAAAAAGGACACGCTCCGACTGTGCGCTCAAAAGGATTTCCCCATAGCGGCTATTATGTATTGCGAAGCGGCTGGGGTGACCAGGATGAACCCTATGAGGACGAACGCTATTTGATCTTTGATGGCGGACCTCTTGGCGCCGGCAATCATGGACATCTCGATCTATTCAGCTTCGAAGCCTATGCCTATGGCAAACCACTGATCGTAGACCCAGGTCGCTATACCTATGATGAATCAGGCCCCATCAACTGGCGCGTCATCTTTCGTGGCACCGCCTACCACAATACTGTGCTGGTCGATAGGCGAAATCAAACTCGGTATGAGTGGAAAAAGAATCGGTTCAAGATTTCAGGGCCGGACCCAGAACGAACGGTGGCCGCATTTGTCAGCAAGCCCGGACTCGACTATCTGCATGGTATAGCGCGTAGCTATGAGTATCCGGTGATTCATGAACGGAAGGTGCTGTTCATCAACGGAGAGTACTGGGTCATTTTTGACCTCCTGCGTGCAGACGAATCCCATCGGTATGACCTTCTTTTTCATCTCGCACCACCCGCGCAAGGAGAGGTTTCACTCTCGTTATCGCACGACACATTGTCAGTCTATTCGCCCAAGCTAATCCTTGCACAGCCGCTGGTGCCGACCGTACGCCCCTCCATCGAGGAGGGTTTTGTCTCCGCGTCGTACGGCAAGAAAGAACGGGCGCCGATCGTCCGGCTGACGCAAGATGCCTCGAGCACGTGCTTTCTGACCGCCGTGTACCCCTACAAGCACGAGACACCAAAGATTTCCGTCGCTGTTCAACAGATCCCTGACATCGTCGGGCCGGTGGGAGGAAAACATCGGGCAACTGTGTCTATCACCATCACTCACACGAATAGCCATCAGTATTGCGATGAACTGGTCTTTATCGAGCATCAAGTTCAAGACAATGACTCACTCGTGCCTTCCTGTACAGACCATGTGTGCGTCACGCGCACAGGCAGCGATGGTCGACCACTATTTCAACATTACGCCTAGCCATGATGAATGACGCCGTGATCCCGACAACAGAGACATCTCGGACTTCTCAGCGTAATGGACCTGACGACATTCCGAGGGATATCCAACTGCCACAACTTTCGATGATCTTAGACACAGAAGCCATGAGAAAGACGTTGTGGAATGGCATGTTCGAGTCAGCCAGTGCTCGAGACCGCTTCCTGATCCGGCAGTGCGACATTATCCAGGTCCGGTACAAGCCGGCATCGTCCTGTATGGTCAGCTATCGCCTGAACGTCGAGAACGTCGAAACGGGAGAGAGAGGGGAACAGATTCTCTGCGGCCGTGCGTTCCCAGACGGCCGCTCGCTGCCACAATGGGAAAAGGCCTCGACACGGGCCCTCGTGCAGCCGAGATTCGGGAAGCCACTGATCCATCTTCCCGAGGTCGAGATGGTTCTCTGGAGCTTTCCAAACGATCGCAAGATGCACACACTGCCGGCCTCCAGCCACGCAGCCTTCAGCACATCGAGCATTCCCCCCAGCTGGATCCTGGCGCATGTAGGCACAGGCTGGCAGGTGGCCGATACCAAATCCCGTGTGATGCACTATGTCGGGGAACACACCTGCACGGTGCAGACATCATTTGAACTGATTCGCTCATCCCAGGATACGAGGCAGACACTGACGATCTTCGGTAAGACCTATTACAACGAAGAAGGGGCTCAGACAGATCTGGTGATGCGGCAACTCTGGGACAGTGAGGCCCGACGCAGTGGACGGCTCGGACTCGCACGGCCGCTGTGGTATGACACGCGCCTCAAAACCCTCTGGCAAGAGGGTATTCAGGGCACCACGCTGGAGCACCACTCCATTGAAACCCCAGCCGGCATTACCCTTCTGAAGAAAGCGGCCCACACCGTCGCCACGTTCCACACAACCCCTTTGTCGAATATTCCGTCTACCCCAGTGTTGGAGCTACTCGACAAGCTCGAAGCCGTTGGATCCATCTTGATGCAGTGCCGACCATCTTGCCGCCCCACACTGGCTCCGCTGCGGGATCGATTAAGAGCACAGGCCAAAACCATTTCTCTTGGGCCGACCGCGACGCTTCACGGCGATCTCCATATGAAGAATCTGTTTTTGACACACGACAGCATCACCTTGATCGATCTTGACAACGTGTGTCAGGGACATCCTGGTCAGGATATCGGCAGTTTTATTGCCGGATTACTGACAACGGCATTGGCGAAGCAGATGCCATTGTCTCAGCTAGCAGGCCCACTGCAGGCATTTCTCCAGCACTACAATCAACAGACACCATGGAAGCTTGACCATCCAACGCTCGCCTGGTTTACCACCATGGCCTTGGTCACCGAGCGCTCATATCGTTGCGTGACCCGTCTCAAGGACGGTCGATTAGGGTTAATGGAACTCCTACTCAACCTCGCTGACGACATTTCCAAAGCCGGTTCATTACTGTTGCCGATTGACGAACTGACAACCACCTGTGAAAGGAACGGTGGACAGTGATTACCCAGACAACAGTCCGCCACACCACGGTCTACCTGGTTCGGCATGGGGAAAGTCTGTTGAACCGAGAAAAACGTGTGTCCGGCCAGCTCGACACCTCGCTCTCTTCAAATGGTATCCAGAAGGGCCAACTCCTTGCCGATCGGCTTCGACAGGTCGCGTTAACGGGAATCTACACGAGCGCCTTGACGCGAACAATCGAGACCGCTCGACCGACGGCAGAACACCATGGTCTACCGATTCAGCGCACACCCGAATTGAATGAAATGCATATGGGAGTCCTCGAAGGCCGCTTTCGAGATACCCGCGATCCCGAAGCCAGCGCAATTTGGCAGGAACATAAAAAAGATAAACGCCACTACCGCATTCCGGGAGGAGAATGTTTCCTCGACCTTGCGAAACGGGTCAAGGCCTCATTCGGTGACATTCTGGCCCGTGAAAACGGCGGCGTCATCCTGATCGTCGGACATCGCAACGTGAACAGAGCGTTATTCGGTTTACTTATGCACCTGCCTGAAATCGGGTAGCCGGATCTGGATCTCAAAAGTCGGTATGTGTACCAGATTATGACGGGAAAACAGCCACGAATGAATATGGTCCGTCTCCTGGCTCAAACAGAGGACGGTGCCAGGACACAGCCCATGGTGTAGGGACATGGCACGTACTCACGCCATCAGAACAGAAGCCGCTGATACGCTCATGGGCGACGTCGATTGGGGAACGATGTATCGAGCATTTCACCGGTTCACCAGTCCGGCGACCGCGTCCAAGATCCTTCTGTCTTGCCTGCCTGAGCTGTCGCAGCATTCTCATGAAACCAGCACCTGTACGATTCAGGATGCGCGACTAAAGACCTTCGTGAAGTCTTCGAGCAAGATCAAATCCACATTATCAGCTTGTTACCAACTCACCACAAGTGCCCCTTTAACGAATCAACGTTCTCAACGTTTCATTTATCTCAAAGCCTTTCTTGACGGACGGAGTGCTGAAACCTTTCATCGCCTCACTCACAGATCTGCCGATTCAGAATGTGCCCAAGCCGTGATCCATGTCCCAGAATACGATGCCATTATCTGGAGATTCCCCGATGACCCTGCCCTTCCTCACTTGCATCAACTCATCGATCTGACAGCAGTCAAACGGCACCTCCCAGCAGAAGGTCTGAGCCGGATCGGCATGAGTAGGACACCGCGGGTCTTAGAAAGCCATGTCGTCAACTATCGTCCAGAAATTCGGTGCACCAACCGGTATGAACTCCATGATCCGATTCAAAACCGTACCTACCAACTGTTCGGCAAAACTTTCCACAATGGGGACGGGCGCTCCCTCAATCAACGCTTGGACTACTTCTGGAACCGGTCTCTCACCAATCCAGATGCAATGGCTGTGGCGCGCCCTCTGGGATATTCAGAACAGACCCACACCGTCTGGCAACTTGGAGTCCTCGGTACACCGCTGCTTCAGATCCTCAACTCATCCAACTACGAGCAGTACAGCAGGGCGATCTCGAAAGGGTTAGCATCGTTGCACACAAGTGATGCCGCCGACTTACTGGCACACTCGCCAGCGGACCACATCGCAGAGATCCACAAGAAACTCGCGAAGCTCTCGGATGCCGTTCCTCTCCTCTCCAGAAGATTGCACGCCCTAGGTGCTGAACTTGAACGGATCGCACCGCAGCCCTCGGCGATCCCGTTTTGCCCCATCCACTGGGACTTTCATATTGAACAACTGCTCGCCAGTCAGGAGCAAGTCATCTTTTGCGATCTCGACGAGCTCATCATCGGAGACCCGGTACAAGATCTTGCCAATTTCATGGTCGACCTGCATTTCCGAAACATCGACAAGCAACTCATACGCCTGATCACTGCGGAACTCTATTACGCTTACCGACAACAGGTGACATGGAGTGTCCCGATCGACCGCTTGGCCTGGCATGCCCGTCTCCAGTTTATCAACAAGGCCTACCGACATTACCTGCGATTCGCGCCAGGCTTCGAGGACACAGTCGAACGGATACTTCAGTTGGCCGAGAGAGGATTCAGTCTATGAAAGACGAGCCCACGTACAAAACGGATGGCACGGAGAAACCACGCGTCCTCATCTATTGTCAACATGTCCTGGGAATGGGCCATCTCATCCGAAGCATGGCTATCGCACGAGCGCTGAAGCATTGCACCGTTGTGTTCGTCAACGGAGGGGAATCGCTTTCCGGCGTGGAGGTTCCACCGTGGGTCACTGTCGTCAACCTGCCACCGATCAGCTCTGACAGTGAATTCCAAGGGCTGAACATCCACAGCGACAACAGCACGCTTGAGCAGGTTCAACTCGCCAGAAAGAAAGTATTGTTTGGGCTCTTCGATCATTTTCATCCCGACGTCGTGGTCATCGAGCTGTTCCCATTTGGGAGAAAGCGGTTTGCGTTTGAACTCCTGCCATTGCTGGCCCATATCCGGCTTGCTGCTCCCTCAACGCAAGTCGTCTGTAGCCTGCGGGACATCCTGGTCACCAAGCCGGATCAGACTCGCCACGAGAATTGGGTGGTCAGCCTCATGAATCGATACTTCGACGTGCTGCTGATCCATTCGGATCCGACGTTCCAAACCTTGGACGAGACTTTTTCACGCTGCCAAGATCTCCACTGTGAGATTCAGTACACGGGTTTTGTGACCCAAGGCTCCGATGTAGTAACGAGTTGTCAGACCCCGGGAGGCGACTCAATTCCTCCTGGTGTGCCTCTGGTCCTCGCCAGCGTCGGTGGAGGACGCGTGGGCTACGAACTGCTCGACAGTAGCATTCGTGCCTCCGCGTTACTGATTCAGAAACTCACCCATCGGATGCTCGTGTTCACAGGTCCCTATATGCCCGAGCAGCAGTACGTGGAGCTCCATGATCTTGCAGCTCAGCACTCACATATCCACGTTTGTCGTTTCACCTCATCGTTTGAATTCCTCATGCGTCAGGCCGCCCTCTCCATCTCAATGGCCGGCTACAACACCTGCATGAATCTGTTGAATACCGGCACACGCGCACTAGTGTGGCCCTTCACTGGACACAAGAATGACGAGCAAACCATTCGAGCACAGAAGCTGGAACAACGTGGGCTCCTCACCCTGCTACGGCCCGCCGACCTCGCCCCTGAACATCTCGCAGAAAAGATCCTCGCCTCTCTGCGTGGTTCGCACGCTCGTACTCCACATTCCATCAATACTAACGGTGGACGAGAAACGGCTCTGTCGATTGAACGGCTCGCTCAACAGCCGGACAATCGGACCACTCGCTCAGCGTGGGGATCGGTCTCCATGCCTCAACCTGGGCAATGGCACACCGCACTGAGACGGTTTCTGGACGAAAAAGAGACCGAAGGTCGAGAGCTCCATCTCTTTCTTCGAGATGACGATGTCGATGAAGACGAGGAATCGCTGAAGCATCTGCTCGACCTCGCGCTGGCCAGAGACGTGCCGATGAATCTAGAAATCGTCCCCGGTCGGCTCACACCGGCCTGTACGGCCACTCTTAAGAATGTCCTTCGAGCCGACCGCGCGCTGTTAAGCCTGGACCAACATGGCTGGAAACATTCAAATCATGAAATGGAGGGGAGAAAATGTGAGTTCGGCCCTTCCCGTTCGTTTACGCAACAACTGAACGACATCGTGCAGGGGAAGGCGATTCTTGAATCCACGTTTGAGGAGTTGTTTTTCCCAGCCTTCACCCCCCCGTGGAATCGCTGTACCACAGACACCTATCAAGCCCTCGAGGAACTCGGCTTTCAGGTCTTGTCCAAAGATCGCGGGAAGGACGGCATCACTGGGTACCGGTTCTCCGAGATTTCCACAACGCTGGATCTCTACACCTGGAAACACGGGGCCCACATGAAGGCTCCGCATGAGATTGTCCAGGTCCTGATGTCGCAGATGGACATGCTGCCGATCGTGGGACTACTGCTCCACCACAAGGTGATGGAGCGCGAGGCCTTCCTCTTTCTCGACCAGCTCCTCGCTGAGCTTACGCGATCCGCAGCGGTGCGACTCCATACCTTTCGAACCTTGCTGCCGCTCACACGAGAGTCACAGATGGTGCCACAATGAAACAGACGGAGATCGCTCGTCGGGGCCATGCTCGCTTCCGATCTATCATCGTCTCGCACTTACGCTCCGCCAAACGCCATCTGGCTCTGGCCGCCGGCTGTCTACTGGGTGTCACCGTCATGCAGCTCGTGGCGCCCTGGCCGCTCAAACTCATTTTCGATTACATCCTCCTGCAAAAGCCCTTGCCGCCGTCATTGACCTTCCTCGATCCGCTCATACAGTCATGGCCATTGGCCGTGCTGAGCGGTCTAGCCGCATCGCTTGCCGTCATCGCCGCCCTGAACGGTGCCTTGTCGTATGCCCAATCATTTGTGACGAGCAAGATCGGCCATCGCTTGGTCTTTACGATCCGGCAACACCTCTTCGCTCACGTCCAAGGGCTTTCGTTGTCCTTCCACTCGCAGACCCGTTCTGGTGAACTCTTGACGAAGCTCGCGGGCGATACCCAGACGTTGAAGAACGCCTTCACGGATATTCCATTGGCCGTGTCCGGTCACACGCTCACGTTCATCGGCATGTTCGTGGTTATGTTCACCGTCAATTGGGAACTGAGCCTGATCATCCTGGCTACGATGCCGATCCTCGTCACGGCACTCTTCATCCTAAATCGAAAAATCCTTGCGACCACGCGTGATCAGCGGGAGCGGGACAGTCACATGACCTCCCGGCTGAACGAATGGCTGTCGTCCATCTCGGTCGTGCAGACCTTCGGACGAGAACGAGTGGAGCAAGACCGGTTCAACCAGGAAAGTACCAAACACCTTCACACCGGGCTTCGTACGGCCAGAACAACTGCCGCAGTGGCGCGGGTGGTATCGATCATTGGCGCAATCAGTACTGCCGTCACCATCTTTTTGGGGGCCGGGCAAGTGCTGAAGGCACGCATGACTCCGGGCGACCTGTTGGTCTTCGTCAGCTACATGAAGAATATTTACGGTCCGATCAAGGACATGTCCAAGCTCTCATCCCAATTTTCCCAGGCGATGGTCAGCGCCCAACGCATCGCTGATTTGCTCGGCAACGAACCGGACATTCAAGACCGCCCGGATGCCGTCAAAGCCGATCGGCTACAGGGAGCTATTCGTTTAGAGCACGTCTCATTCAGTTACCTTGAAGGGTGCCCGGTGTTGCATGACCTCTCCCTCCAGATTGCGCCTGGCGAGCGTATCGCGTTGGTCGGTCCGTCTGGAGCCGGCAAGTCGACCGTACTCAGCCTGCTGCTCCGCCTCTATCAGCCATCTCAGGGGACGATCTTCCTCGACGGCAGGAGTCTTGCCGACTATGAGCGCGAGTCACTCCGCCATTCGATCGGCATGGTGCCGCAAGAGACACTTCTGTTCCGAGCCAGTATCGCAGACAACATCGCCTACGGCATCGAACAGGCAACTCAGGAGCAGCTTATCGAGGCAGCCCGGGAGGCGAATGCCCATGAGTTCATCATGGACCTCCCCGATGGGTACGAGACAGTCATTGGGGAACGGGGAAGCACCTTGTCAGGTGGACAACGGCAACGAATTTGCCTCGCACGCGCACTCGTCAAGCAGCCGTCTATTCTCATGCTGGACGAGCCGACCGCGTCACTAGATCATCGATCGGCCACCTATGTTCGTGACGCCATCGCACGGATCCAAGCTGATCGGACTACGATCGTCATTACCCATCACTTGGTTGGGATGGACCTGTTCGATCGCATCTTTGTTTTAGAGCAAAGCCGCCTCGTCGAACAAGGGACACACCTGGAGTTGCTAAACCGCCAAGGGCTCTATGCAAACCTCTACGCGCAACAGTCGAATGATCTGGTCCGTCCTCCATCCCACAATCTGATCTAGCCCAACATATTTCTCTTTGATGGATACGAACAAGGTCACGCCGACTCGTGCATTGCGTCCAACAGACATGGATCATATCTCTGTAGCTCGACTCACTCTACTGGCGGCAGCGTTGACCCTCGGGTTCACCAACATCGCGCATGCCGAAACGAAACTCACCGAAGAACCGACAAATCCATCAACTGTGCCATCGAACCAGCCTCCCGCAACGAATGGTCCGATCCTCCCAACCTACAGCGCCACGAACGGTCAAGCGACCGGTTCAACGATCGAGCCGTTTGACCCGAACGCCCCACCACGAGCCACGATCCCCATCGGTCCCAATTTGTTCGTCGGCGGCTATACCTCGCTCGAAGGAGAGACCAATCGTCACTATGACCTCTCGTCGACCTTGGGCAAAGCCGATACCACCTTGACGCCGATCTTCGCTCCCGCGTTCGCATATGAGCCCAATCAATATCTGCAGCTCTACGTGAATCCAGTGCTCGAAATACCGATTGCCGTCGAGGAGATCGAGGAGAAGTCACAGACCACCGAGTTGAACATGAATCTTGCCTTTCTCACCGTGAAAAACGTGGTCCCTGGCGCACGACTCCAAGTCGGACGACAACGCTTCATCGACTCCCGGCGTTGGCTGTTCAATGAAAACATGGACGCGATCAGGCTGGGCTACCAGTATGAACAATTTTCGGTAGAGCTCTCAGTCAGCCAATTGAACCTCGTTCAGCGGAATCTCCTGAGGCGGGAGGCGGAAGAGGACGAGGAAGGGTTCATCAATTATTACGCGTATGCCGACTATAAGTTCGGCAAAAAAAACCATATCGGACTCTTTGCCCTCTATCAGGATCAGCAACGGCTCGGTACGGCCCAACCGATCACGTTCGGTCTCCAATCGGGTGGGCGGCTTTTCGACAACCTAAAATACTGGCTGCAAACTGCCGCGGTCCGTGGCTCAGATGGAGGCCAGCGCATTCGAGGTGAGGCGATCGACGTCGGACTCATCCAGGTATTCGAGAGGGCCTGGGAGCCGTCCATCACCATCGGATACGCCTATGGGACAGGAGACAGCAATCCCAACGACCACGTCGATTCGCGGTTTCGACAGTCTGGGTTTCAAGGCAACTCTGACAAACTCAACGGCGTTGCACGCTTTAAATACTATGGCGAGGTCTTGGATCCCAGACTGACCAACCTCATGGTCTTTACTGGTGGCCTGGGAATCAAACCATTCTCCAAGACCTCCTTCGACCTGGTCTATCACTATTACCTACAAGATCATGCCTCGAAGCGCATTGGTGGATCCGACCTTGACTCGGACCCGACGGGACTCAGCAAGCATATCGGCAGCGAAGTGGACCTTGTGGTGGGCTATCAGGGCATACCGCATCTGCAGACCAAGTTCGTCCTGGGGTACTTCTTCCCCGGGAAGGCCTTTAGCGAAACGTGGCATGATGGGGCACTCCTTGCCAGCTTCCTACTACGATATAATTTTTACTAGCTCAGATGGGTGAAATGTGAATGGCAAAAAGTAAACTGGATACTCTTCATTCAGTCATCAGTTAGGAGTAGGGAAATGAGACGGTCCTCCGTCCAGGCTCCTCAACGCCTCACTCAAAATCCAACGCTGAATCCGCCACCTCCACCAAGGCCGACTCCTGTCCCGCCCCCAAGCCCAATTGAGAATCTGGGTCGTGGTTGAGTATTTGCATACGACGGAGCCAGCCAGGGATGGAGGTGTTTTATGATCACAACCGGGTACCGATATTCCACGTCATCGAGATAGTCGGTCTTGGCCCCGGACACTTCTCCGACAATGGTCATGGCCGTTCCCTCAACAATCGTGGCAGGATCGAGAAATTCCTGTTGAATCGCCAAAAATCGCCCCTGTGATTGTTGGCGGTCAAGAATAGGTCTTTCGCCTGTATCGAGGGGCAACTGCAGCAGCTCGATCTGCGTCCCCGCCTTCAGACGCTTTGCCTTGAGGGCCACCCCACCGAGAACCACAACCTTTCCCTGGTACGATTCTGGAGTACTCAGGAGTTCATGAAAGCTGACAGTTCGGTCGACGAGAGGCTCGAGCGACTCCGGAACCACCCGTTGCGAAGAGCACGCTGTAACAAGAATAAACGCCGCCACCCACAAAGACTTGAAAGAGGCAAGACGCATAGGCACACTATAGCGCGAAGATGATGCCGTTTCCACGTACCAGCTTTCGTGAGAGCGGCAACTTAGGGGTTTTCTCGCCATACATCTTCAGTTATGATGCAGTGTCGAGCCGCCACCCAGCATGCAGGCTCGCTTGTTGACGCCATCCCAATGGAGAGAGGTGAAGATGTTCAGATTCCTCCTGGCCGCCATATTATCACTACTACCATTGAGTCTCGCCTCCTGCGATAAGGCCTATATGGCCACGATGGAGAAGATGGGCTATGCCAAGCGCGATATCCTAAGCACCCGCGTCAAGTCAGCGCGAGACGCACAAGAAGATGCCAAGCAAGAAATACAAACTACGCTCGAACAATTCGGCAAAGTCGTCGCCTACGAAGGCGGCGACCTGGAAGCCACCTATAAGAAGCTGAACGGCGAGCTCGAGAACAGCGAGGACAGTGCCGAAGCGGTCCGGAAGAAAATCTCCGACGTCGAGAGCGTGGCCGATGCGCTCTTTTCCGAATGGGAAACAGAACTCGGGCAATACTCCAGCGCCGACCTCCGCCGGAAGAGTCAGGCTAAACTCACCCAGACCAAGGGCCGCTACCGAGAGATGCTGGGCGCCATGAAGCGGGCAGAGCAGCGAATTGAACCGGTCCTCAAACCGCTGCGCGACCAGGTCCTGTATCTGAAACACAATCTGAATGCGCGGGCACTCTCCGCCATCAAGGGCGAACTCGTGAAAGTGGACGCGCAGGTTGATCAGCTGGTGAAGGATATGAACCGTTCCATTGCCGAGGCCGACAAGTTCATTCAAACGATGGAGAAGGAATCGGACTGATCGTGCGAGGCACGAGGGAATTGTTATGCGGATCGACGACCAACGCGAAAGCGACAATATTGAAGATCGCCGTGGAATGGGCCCGGCCCGGATCGGAGGTAGAGGCGGCTTTGGTATCGGGACTATTGTGCTGGCCTTGGCGGTCAGCTATTTTACCGGCGTCAATCCACTGACTGTTCTGAACCTCCTCACGGGTGTGCAAAGCGTGACCGAAACAATCGCGCCCTCAGCCCCATCTGAATCAGGAGCGGTCGGGGCTCCCAAAGATGAACTGGGGCGTTTTGCGTCCGTCGTCCTCGCTGACACGGAAACGACCTGGCGGGAGCTCCTTGGTTCACGATATCAAGATCCTCGCATGGTGCTGTTTACCGGAGCGGTGCAATCAGCCTGCGGGACCACGTCATCGGCAGTTGGACCGTTCTACTGTCCCAATGACCGACGGGTTTATCTCGACCTATCGTTCTTCAATCAGATGGCACAGCAATTGGGCGCCACGGGTGACTTCGCCCAGGCCTATGTGATCGCGCACGAAGTCGGCCACCATGTGCAAAATGTCCTGGGCGTCGCCGAAAAAGTACACCGCCTCCAGCAACGGGCTTCTGAAGTGGAAGGCAATGCCTTGTCGGTTCGCATGGAACTGCAGGCCGATTGCTATGCCGGTGTATGGGGCTATCATGCCAAACGTAACCGGAACTTAATCGAGCCTGGAGATTTCGAGGAGGGCCTCCGCGCAGCCGCAGCCATCGGCGACGACCGCCTGCAAAAGAAGTCGCGTGGGCACGTTCAACCGGAAAGCTGGACCCACGGTTCGTCCGAACAGCGGATGACCTGGCTCAAGCGCGGGCTGGAATCCGGCGACCCAGCGGTCTGCAATACGTTTGAGAATAGTCGGCTATGAGTAATCCAGCTCCTGGGGCAAAAAGCAGCCTTCTTGCGAAAACACTAGGGCCCTTGCTGTCCGACCCGCCATGGGCCGCGAAGCCGTTCCTTGCCGCCAGCGCCACAACCGTGGCGGGGCTCGGAGCG
>WBZP01002949.1_pt1 | contig 19013 bp, 13 predicted proteins | sample 5204301 | NCBI WGS metagenome assembly WBZP01 (sample SAMN12412401, study PRJNA552823) | activated sludge metagenome | isolation source: activated sludge from nitrification reactor of wastewater treatment plant... | place: USA: Pennsylvania | collected 2017 | reverse complement strand
TCCACGGCCTGGGCATGACCGCGCTGGTCGAGGTCCACGACGCGGAGGAGGCCCGCCGCGCCCTGGATGCCGGGGCCCGCGTCGTCGGGGTCAACACCCGAAACCTCAAGACCCTCGACGTCGACCGCTCGACCTTCGCCCGGGTCCGCCCGGTTCTCGGCGACGAGGTCGTCGCGGTCGCCGAGTCCGGGGTCCGCGATGTCGCCGACGTGCGCGCCTATGTTGAGGCCGGTGCCCGCGCCGTGTTGGTCGGGGAGGCCCTGGTCACCGACGGGGACCCCCGCGGGGCCGTCGCCCGGTTCGTCGCCGCGGCGGTGACGGTATGACGGCCGGCCGGTTCGGTACCTTCGGCGGACGGTTCGTCCCCGAGGCCTTGATCCCCGCCCTGGAGCAGCTCGACGAGGCTCGTCGCAAGGCCGCGGTCGACCCCGAGTTCGTCGGCGAGATCGAGCGGCTGCACCGCACCTACACGGGTCGCCCGTCGATCATCACCGAGGTGCCGCGGTTCGCCGCCCACTGCGGTGGGGCCCGGGTCATCCTCAAGCGCGAGGACCTCAACCACACCGGCTCGCACAAGATCAACAACGTCCTCGGCCAGGCGCTCCTCACCAAACGGATGGGCAAGACCCGGGTCATCGCCGAGACCGGTGCCGGTCAGCATGGTGTGGCGACGGCGACCGCGGCGGCGCTGCTCGGCCTGGACTGCGTGGTCTACATGGGCAAGAAGGACACCGAGCGGCAGGCCCTCAATGTCGCCCGGATGAGGCTGCTCGGCGCCGAGGTCATCCCGGTGACGCACGGCAGCCAGACGCTCAAGGACGCCGTCAACGAGGCGCTGCGCGACTGGGTGACCAATGTCGACTCGACGCACTACGTCCTCGGCACGGTCACCGGCCCGCACCCCTTCCCCGAGATGGTCCGCGACTTCCACCGGATCATCGGCATCGAGGCCCGGGCTCAGGTCCTCGACCTCGTCGGCCGGCTGCCCGACGCCGTGATCGCCTGCGTCGGCGGTGGCTCGAACGCCATGGGGATCTTCCACCGGTTCCTCGACGACCGTGGGGTCCGGCTGGTCGGCTGCGAGGCCGGCGGGCTCGGGGTCGCCAGCGGTCACCACGCCGCCCGGTTCAGCGCGGGGGCGCCCGGGGTTCTCCACGGCGCGTTCACCTATGTCATGCAGGACGACGACGGGCAGACCGTCGAGTCGCACTCGGTGTCGGCCGGCCTGGACTACCCCAGCGTCGGGCCCGAGCACGCGTACCTGCTCGAGACCGGCCGCGCCGAGTACCGTCCCGTCGACGACGATGCGGCGATGGAGGCCTTCTCGCTGCTGTGCCGCACCGAGGGGATCATCCCCGCGCTCGAGTCGGCGCACGCCTTGGCCGGCGCGATGACGGTCGGCCGCGAGCTGGGCCCGGATGCGGTGATCCTCGTCAGCCTCTCCGGGCGCGGCGACAAGGACGTCCACACCGCCGCCGCGTGGTTCGGCCTGCTCCCCGAGGGGACCCGGTCGTGACCGCCGTCGCGCAGACCCTCGCGGCGTGCCGGGCCCAGGGCCGTGCGGCTCTCATCGGCTATCTCCCGGTCGGCTACCCCGACCTCGCCGGCTCGGTCGACGCGATGCGGGCCATGGTCGAGGCCGGGGTCGACATCGTCGAGGTCGGCGTCCCCTACTCGGACCCGCTCATGGACGGCCCGGTGATCCAGCACGCCGCGGAGGTGGCGCTGGCCGGGGGGACGAAGGTGACCGACGCCTTCACCGCGACCGCGGCCTTGGCCGAGGTCGGTGCGCCATCGGTCGTCATGACCTACTGGAACCTCGTGCTGCGCCGCGGCGTCGAGCGCTTCGCCGCAGATCTCGCCGCGGTCGGCGGCTCGGGCCTGATCACCCCCGACCTCATCCCCGACGAGGCAGGGGAGTGGCTGGCCGCCTCGGACCGGCACGGGCTCGACCGGGTCTTCCTCGTCGCGCCCAGCTCGACCACCGAGCGCCTCGCCTCGGTTACCGCCGCGTGCCGGGGCTTCGTCTACGCGGCGTCGACCATGGGGGTCACCGGAGCCCGCACCAGCGTGGGCCAGGCCGCCGAGGGCCTGGTCCGGCATACCCGTGAAGTCACCGACCTACCGGTGTGCGTCGGGCTGGGAGTCTCCACCGGCGCCCAGGCACGGCAGGTCGGGGAGTATGCCGATGGCGTCATCGTCGGGTCGGCGCTGGTGCGATGCCTGGTCGATGCCGTGGACCGGGCCGAAGGACTGGACAGGATCCGCGTGCTCGTCAGCGAGCTCGCCGAGGGTGTGAGGAGCTCCCGATGACCGAATCCCCGCAGCGCAAGAGCCCGATGCCACTCGTCCTTGGCCTCGCCGTTGCCCTGGTGTGCGCCCTGGGCGCGGTCTGGGTCTCGGCCCGCCCGTCCGACAATGGCGGCGGGGCCGGCGCGAAGCCGTCGACGACGGTCTCGGCACCGGATGCCGGCACGTCGACCCCGACCGTGGCCGGCACCACCGGGCCTGCCGGGCAAGGACCCACACCCAAGGGGGCCACCTCGCTCGGCAGCGCCGTCCTCGTCCACGACGCGCCCGCCCGCGCCGCGGCGGTCACCCTCTTCGTCGACCCGCAGTGCCCGATCTGCGCGAAGTTCGAGTCGATCTTCGGCAAGGAGATCAGCGATCTGGCCGCCAAGGGGACCATCTCGGTGTCGTACCACGTGATGTCCTTCCTCGACCGCAACCTCAAGAACGACTCCTCGGCCCGTGGCGCGAACGCAATGTTCTGCGCGGCCGACGCGGGGAAGATGGGCGAGTACGTCCAGGCCCTCATGGCCGGACAGCCGGCACAGGAGGGCGACGGCTTCACCGACGCCGCACTGACCCAGTTCGCGACCACCGCGGGCATCAGCGGGGACGCCCTGGCCACCTTCTCGTCCTGTCTGACCGGCCGCACGTATGCCGCCCAGGTCGCCGCGTCCGAGGCGTCGGCCGAGGCTGCGGGGGTTCGGGGCACGCCAACGGTCATGGTCGACGGAAAGGTGATGGACCTGGGGAGCCTCACGGCGGACAACCTCGCAGAGCTCATCGCGGCGGCGCACAAGTGACGGCCGGCTGGGCGACGGCGCTGGCGCCTGTGCCGGGGCTGCCATTCCTCCCCGCCGAGATCCCGTCCCCGACCGTGGGGGTGTGGAACCTCGGGCCGATCCCGATCCGGGCCTACGCGATGTGCATCCTCGCCGGGATCGTCGTGGCGGTCTGGGTGGCGGGGCGTCGGCTGGCCGACCGTGGCGTCTCCTCCTCGCTCGCGCTGGACATCTCCGGCTGGGCCGTCCCGTTCGGCATCGTCGGTGGGCGGCTCTACCACGTCATCACCTCGCCCCAGCTGTACTTCGGGCCGGGCGGCAACCCCATGGGCGCCTTCGCGATCTGGGAGGGTGGCCTAGGCATCTGGGGGGCGATCGCCTTGGGGTCGGTCGGTGCCCTCATCGGCTGTCGGCGCCACGGGGTCCCGTTCACGGCCTTCCTCGATGCCGCGGCGCCGGGTGTTCTCATCGCCCAGGCCATGGGCCGCTGGGGGAACTACTTCAACAACGAGATCCATGGCGATGTCACCGACCTGCCCTGGGGCCTGAAGGTCTACCAGTGGGACCAAGGCGCCGGCCACGCGGTGCTCGACGCCTCGGGCAACCCGCACGTCCTCGGGGTCTTCCACCCCACCTTCCTCTACGAGTCGCTGTGGTGCCTGCTCCTGGCGCTGGCCCTGGTGCTCCTGGACCGGCGGACCCGGCTGGCGCCGGGCCAGGTCTTCGCCCTCTACGTCATGGGCTACCCGCTGGGTCGCGGAGTCATCGAGCTCATGCGCACCGACGACGCAAACCACATCCTCGGCCTGCGGGTCAATGTGTGGACCTCGATCCTGGTCTTCCTGCTCGGGGCGTGGCTCTTCCTTCGGGCCCGCCGCACGCCGTCCCAAGAGCCGGACAAGGAGTCTCAAAATACGGAATAGCGGGATGGCGGCAGACCGGCCCCTGCATGCTCGGATATCCTGCGAGTGCCGCTGGCCGCCGTCGCCCAGCTCTCGCTGCAGCCCAGAGAAGACGACCAGAGGACGGTGATCGCACATGGCCTCGAGCCCGCTTCCGCTGTTCTCGACACGCCCGGCCGATATCGGCCTCTACCGTGCCGAGAACGAGCGTGACGCCTGCGGAGTCGCGATGGTCGCCACCTTGCGCGGCACTCCCGGCCACGACATCGTCGCCCAGGGCCTCACCGCACTGCGCAACCTCGACCACCGAGGTGCCACGGGCGCGGATCCCACCGTCGGTGACGGTGCCGGCATCCTCACCCAGGTCCCCGACGACTTCTTCCGCTCCGTCTTCACCGGGGTCCGCCTCCCGGTCGCCGGTGCCTACGCCGTCGGTATGGCGTTCCTGCCCATCGACCCGGACGAGCGCGCCGAGGCCGTGGCCGCCATTGAGCGGATCGCCGCCGAGGAGTCGCTCACGGTCTGTGGCTGGCGGGATGTCCCGGTCGCCGCCGACCTCGTCGGCGAGGTGGCCCGGTCGTGCATGCCGCACTTCGCCCAGCTGGCCGTCCGTTCGGCGATCGGTCGGCAGGTCGGCGCCGGCCTGGACCGGCTCGCCTTCCGGCTGCGCAAGCGCGCCGAGCACGAGACCGGCGTCTATTTCGCCTCGTTGTCCTGTCGCACCGTCGTCTACAAGGGGATGCTGACGACCGCCCAGCTCGAGCCCTTCTTCCCGGACCTGTCCGACCCGCGCTTCGTCAGTGAGCTCGCCCTGGTTCACTCGCGGTTCTCGACCAACACCTTCCCGTCCTGGCCGCTGGCCCACCCGTACCGCCTCATCGCCCACAACGGCGAGATCAACACGGTCAAGGGCAACCGCAACTGGATGCGCGCCCGCGAGTCGATGCTCACCAGTGACGTCATCCCCGGCTCACTCGACAAGATCTTCCCGATCTGTGCCCCCGGCGGTTCCGACTCCGCCTCCTTCGACGAGGTGCTCGAGCTGCTCCACCTCGGCGGGCGTTCGCTCCCGCACGCCGTGCTGATGATGATCCCCGAGGCGTGGGAGAACAACCCGACGATGGACCCGGCGCGCCGGGCCTTCTACGAGTTCCACTCCACCTTCATGGAGCCCTGGGACGGTCCGGCCTGCGTGACCTTCACCGACGGCACCCTCATCGGTGCGGTCCTGGACCGTAACGGTCTGCGCCCGGGCCGTTGGTGGGTCATCGAGGACGACCTCGTCGTCCTGGCGTCCGAGGCCGGGGTCCTCGAGGTCGACCCCTCCCGGGTCACCCGCAAGGGCCGGCTCCAGCCCGGCAAGATGTTTCTCGTCGACACCGGCAACGGCCGGCTCATCAGCGACGAGGAGATCAAGGCCCAGCTCGCCGGCGCCCACCCCTACGCCGACTGGCTCGCCGCGGGGATGACCCGCCTGGAGGACCTGCCCGACCGGGAGCACATCGTCCACACCCCGGCCTCCGTGGCGCGGCGGCAGCAGACCTTCGGCTACACCGAGGAAGAGCTGCGGATCGTCCTGGCGCCGATGGCGAGGAATGGCGCCGAGGCGCTCGGCTCGATGGGCACCGACACCCCGCTCGCCGTCCTCTCCAGCCGCCCGCGGCAGCTCTTCGACTACTTCACCCAGCTCTTCGCCCAGGTGACCAACCCGCCGCTGGACGCCATCCGCGAGGAGCTGGTCACCTCGGTGGGGACGAGCATCGGGCCCGAGGGCAATGCCCTGTCGGCCTCCCCGGCGCACGCCCGCCAGATCGTCCTGCCCTTCCCGATCCTCGACAACGACGAGCTCGCCAAGATCGCCCGGATCAACGCCGATGGCGATCTGCCTGGCTACGCGACCACCGTCATCCGCGGTCTGTACAAGGTCAACAAGGGCCACTGGGCGCTGGCGGAGCGGATCGAGGAGATCTTCACCGAGGTCGACGCGGCCATCGCCAATGGCACGCGGTTCGTCATCCTCTCCGACCGCGACTCCACCCGTGACCTCGCCCCGATCCCGTCACTGCTGCTCACCGCGGCGGTCCACCACCACCTCATCGCCCAGAAGACCCGCACCCAGGTCGGGCTGATCGTCGAGGCCGGTGACGTCCGCGAGGTGCACCATGCGGCACTGCTCATCGGGTATGGCGCCGCAGCGATCAACCCCTATCTGGCCATGGAGTCCGTCGAGGACATGGTGCGCTCGGGCGCGATCACCGGCGTGACCTCGGAGAAGGCGGTCAAGAACCTCATCAAGGCGCTCGGCAAGGGCGTCCTCAAGGTGATGTCGAAGATGGGCATCTCCACCGTGGCCTCGTACCGCGGCGCCCAGGTCTTCGAGGCCATCGGCCTGTCCCAGGACCTCGTCGACACCTACTTCTGCGGCACTGTCTCCCAGCTCGGCGGGATCGGGCTCGATGTCATCGCGGCGGAGGTCGCCGCCAGACACGCTGTGGCCTACCCGCTCGACGGAGGGAGCCCACGGTTCCGACGGCTCTGGGTGGGCGGGGAGTACCAGTGGCGCCGTGACGGCGAGCCGCATCTGTTCGACCCGGACACCGTCTTCCGGCTCCAGCATGCGACGCGCGAGCGCCGGTACGACATCTTCAAGCAGTACACCGCCCGGATCGACGACCAGTCCGAGCGGCTCATGACTTTGCGCGGCCTTTTCCGGTTCGCCAGCCCGGAAGTGCTCGGGCGGGCGCCGGTGCCCATCGACGAGGTCGAGCCGGTCAGCGAGATCGTCAAGCGGTTCAACACCGGCGCGATGAGCTATGGCTCGATCTCCCAGGAGGCCCACGAGACCCTCGCCATCGCCATGAACCGGCTCGGCGGTCGGTCCAACACGGGCGAGGGCGGCGAGGACGAGGAGCGCCTACTCGACCCCGCTCGGCGCTCCGCGGTCAAGCAGGTCGCCTCGGGCCGGTTCGGTGTGACCAGCCTCTACCTCACCCACGCCGACGACATCCAGATCAAGATGGCGCAGGGCGCCAAGCCCGGTGAGGGTGGTCAGCTGCCCGGCCAGAAGGTCTACCCCTGGGTGGCCCGGACCCGGCATTCGACCCCTGGCGTCGGCCTGATCAGCCCGCCCCCGCACCACGACATCTACTCGATCGAGGACCTGGCCCAGCTCATCCACGACCTCAAGAACGCCAACCCGAGCGCGCGGATCCACGTCAAGCTCGTCGCCGAGGTTGGCGTGGGCACGGTGGCCGCGGGAGTCTCCAAGGCACATGCGGATGTCGTCCTCATCTCGGGCCACGACGGCGGCACCGGGGCCTCCCCGTTGACCAGCCTCAAGCACGCCGGAGCGCCCTGGGAGCTCGGGCTCGCCGAGACCCAGCAGACCCTGGTCCTCAACGGCCTGCGGGACCGGATCGTCGTCCAGGTCGACGGCCAGATCAAGACCGGTCGCGATGTCGTCATCGCCGCCCTGCTCGGTGCCGAGGAGTTCGGCTTCGCCACCGCCCCGCTGGTCGTCTCCGGCTGCATCCTCATGCGGGTCTGCCATCTCGACACCTGCCCGGTCGGCATCGCCACCCAGAACCCGGAGCTGCGCGGGCGGTTCACCGGCAAGCCCGAGTTCGTCGAGACCTTCTTCCAGTACATCGCCGAGGAGGTTCGCGAGCATCTCGCCGCCCTGGGCTTCCGTTCGGTCGCCGAGGCGGTCGGGCAGGTCAACACCTTGGATGTCGACCTCGCGGTGACGCACTGGAAGGCCTCGGGAATGGACCTTCGGCCGCTGCTGACCGAGGTGCCCAACCCGACCGGCGGCACGCTCTACCAGTCGACCGGGCAGGACCACGGTCTGGAGAAGGCACTGGACCACCAGCTCATCGCCCTCGCCGAGCCCGCGCTCTCGCACGGCGAGCAGGTCCGAGCCAGCCTGCCGGTGCGCAATGTCAACCGGACCGTCGGGACGATGCTCGGCCACGAGATCACCCAGCGCTACCCGCACGGCCTGCCCGACGGGACGATCGAGCTGACGCTCACCGGGTCCGGTGGTCAGTCCTTCGGCGCCTTCCTTCCCGCCGGGGTCACCCTGCGGCTGGTCGGGGACGCCAACGACTATGTCGGCAAGGGCCTGTCCGGCGGCCGGGTCGTCGTCCACCCGGCGGCGACCGCCTCCCTGGTGCCCGAGGAGAATGTCATCGCCGGCAATGTCATCGGGTATGGCGCCACCTCCGGCGAGCTCTACCTCCGCGGCCAGGCCGGGGAACGCTTCTGCGTGCGCAACTCCGGTGCGACCGCCGTCGTGGAGGGGGTGGGTGACCACGGCTGCGAGTACATGACCGGTGGTGTGGCACTCATCCTCGGCCCGACCGGACGCAATGTCGCGGCCGGGATGTCCGGCGGGGTCGCCGTCGTCCTCGACCTGCGTCCCGAGCTGGTCAACACCGAGATGGTCGACCTCATGCCGCTGCGGCCCGCGGACGAGGAGCTCGTGCACGACCTGCTCGAGCGGCACGTCGAGTGGACCGGGTCCGATGTTGCCCGCCGCCTGCTCGAGGAGTGGCCGGCCAGCGCGGCGAGGTTCACCCTGATCCTGCCGCGCGACTACCAGCGGGTCCTCGACATCCGGGCCGCGGCACAGCAGGACGGCCTGGACCTTGAGGGTCCCGAGGTCTGGGAGCGGATCGTGGAGGCATCCCGTGGCTGACCCGCAGGGCTTTCTCACCCACCGGCACCGTGAGCTGCCGACCCGCCGCCCGGTCCCGGTCCGGCTCATGGACTGGTCCGAGGTCTATGACGTCCAGCCCGTCGACCAGCTCCAACGCCAGGCGAGCCGGTGCATGGACTGCGGTATCCCGTTCTGCCACAACGGCTGTCCCCTCGGCAACCTCATCCCGGAGTGGAACGACCTGTCCTGGAAGGGCCGCTGGGACGAGGCGATCGAGCGCCTCCACGCGACGAACAACTTCCCCGAGTTCACCGGGCGGCTCTGCCCTGCGCCGTGCGAGACCTCGTGCGTCCTCGGCATCAACCAGGAGCCGGTGACCATCAAGCAGGTCGAGGTCACCATCGTCGAGCGGGCCTTCGAGGCCAGGCAGATCCAGCCCCGTCCACCGGAACGGCTCTCCGGCAAGACCGTTGCCGTCGTCGGCTCCGGCCCGGCCGGCCTCGCCGCCGCCCAGCAGCTGACCCGGGCCGGGCATACCGTTGCGGTCTTCGAGCGGGCCGACCGGCCCGGCGGGCTGCTGCGCTATGGCATCCCCGAGTTCAAGATGGAGAAGTCCGTCCTCGACCGCCGGATCGCCCAGATGGAGGCCGAAGGCACCCGCTTCCGGTGCGGAGTGGACGTCGGCTCCGCGCTCACCGGCGACCAGCTCCGTCAGCGGTATGACGCCGTGGTCCTCGCGATCGGGGCGACCGTCCCTCGCGACCTGAGCGTGCCGGGGCGCGAGCTCGCCGGGATCCACCAGGCGATGGACTACCTGCCGCAGGGCAACCGGGTCGCCCTCGGCGAGAGCGTCGAGGGGCAGATCCACGCCGGCGGGAAGGATGTCATCGTCATCGGCGGTGGCGACACCGGTGCGGACTGCATCGGGACCGCCCACCGGCAGGGGGCCCGGTCGGTCACCTCGTTGGAGATCATGCCCCGGCCCGGCGACACCAGGCCCGCCGGGCAGCCCTGGCCGACATACCCGATGCTCTACCGCGTGGCGAGCGCGCACGAGGAGGGCGGGGAGCGGGTCTACTCGGTCTCCACCAAGGCCGCCCTCGGCGACAACTCCGGCGCGGTGCGTGCGCTGCAGGTCTGTGAGGTCGAGCTCGTCGGTGGCCGGTTCCAGGAGGTCCCGGGCAGCGAGCGGGAGCTGCCTGCGCAGCTCGTGCTCCTCGCGATGGGCTTCCTCGGCCCCCAGGGCAGCGGTCTGGTCGAGCAGCTCGGTGTCGAGCTCGACGAGCGGAGCAATGTCCGGCGCGACAGGGCCTATATGTCCTCCGTTCCTGGAGTCTTCGTCGCGGGGGACGCGGGGCGGGGTCAGTCGCTCATCGTCTGGGCCATCGCCGAGGGTCGTGCGGCCGCGCAGGGCGTGGACGCGTGGCTGATGGGGTCCTCGAGCCTGCCCCGCCCGATCGGCCCCACCGACCGGCCACTCGCCGTTTGACCGGTCTGCCCGCTGACCGTCACGTCCCCCTCCTAGAGTTGAGCCATGCGCCGCGCGAAGATCGTCTGCACCCTCGGGCCGGTGACGGCGTCGAAGGACCAGATCCGGGCCCTCGTCGAGGCGGGCATGGACGTCGCACGGCTCAACCTCTCGCATGGTGACTACGCAGCGCACGAGCAGGTCTATCGGTATGTGCGCGAGGCCAGCGACGAGCTCGGCCGGGCCGTCGGCATCCTCGTCGACCTGCAAGGCCCGAAGATCCGCACGGGGCGCTTCGCCCAGGGCCCGGTCGTGCTCCACGTCGGGGACGAGTTCACCATCACCACCGACGACATCCTCGGGGACCAGGAGCGGGTCTCGACGACCTTCACGGGGCTCCCCGGCGACGTCTCGCCCGGCGACCTCATCCTCATCGACGACGGCAAGGTGACCCTGCGGGCGACCTCGGTGTCGCAGACCGATGTCGTCACCGAGGTGGTCGAGGGTGGCTTCATCTCGAACAACAAGGGGATCAACCTGCCCGGGGTCGCCGTCAGCGTCCCCGCCCTGTCCGAGAAGGACCGCGAGGACCTGCGCTGGGCACTGCGGCTACGCGCCGACGTCGTCGCCTTGTCCTTCGTCCGTTCGGCCGCCGATATCGCCGACGTCCACGCGATCATGGACGAGGTGGGGCTCGGCCGGCTTCCGGTCGTGGCCAAGATCGAGAAGCCCCAGGCGGTCGACAACCTCGAGGACATCGTCGTCGCCTTCGACGGCATCATGGTTGCTCGCGGCGACCTCGGGGTGGAGCTGCCGCTCGAGCAGGTCCCGCTCGTCCAGAAGGTCGCCGTCGAGATCGCCCGGCGCAACGCCAAGCCGGTCATCGTCGCCACCCAGGTGCTCGACTCGATGATCGAAGCGTCCCGGCCGACCCGGGCAGAGACCTCGGACTGTGCCAACGCCGTGCTCGACGGTGCCGACGCGATCATGCTCTCCGGCGAGACCTCGATGGGGAAGTGGCCGATCGAGTCGGTGCGGACGATGGCCCGGATCATCGAGAACACCGAGGACCACGGGCTGTCTCGCATCGCGTCGATCGGGACGGCGGTGCGCACCATCGGCGGAGCGGTGACGGTCGCGGCCGCGGAGATCGCCGAGCTCGTCGGCGCGAAGTTCATGGTGACCTTCACCCAGACAGGTGACTCGGCCCGGCGGCTCTCTCGGCTGCGCTCCAGCATCCCGATGCTCGCGTTCACGCCCGAGCCCGCGACGCGGTCCCAGCTGGCGCTGTCCTGGGGGATCGAGACCTTCATCGTTCCGCCGGTGTCGCACACCGACGAGATGGTCCGGCAGGTCGAGGAGGCCATGCTGAGCCAGCGCCGGTGCGTCGACGGTGACCTTGTGGTCATTGCTGCCGGCTCACCGCCTGGCACTCCGGGAACGACGAACGCGCTGCGCGTCCACCGGATCGGGGCGATCCTCCACCCGGAGCAGGTGGCGTCATACCTTCCTGGAACGGTCGGCCAGAGCGTCCCCGCGCCCTCCGCTGCTGGTGGCGGCGCGCGCGGCTGACTCGGCCGGCCCGAGTATGCTGGCAGGCGCATCCTCGGCCGGGGTGGTGGAATGGCAGACACGGGGCACTCAAAATGCTCTGCTCGAAAGGGCGTGCGGGTTCAAGTCCCGCTCCCGGCACGTCGACCCCGTCGGGTCGTCCACCTCAGTCAGCAACGATAAGGGTGTGACGTTTAACCCGGTAGGGTGTGGGCTATGACCGAGTCGGAGCTCGACAAGACGACCGACACCGAGCTGGCCGAGCAGGACGAGCCGGGTCAGCCGGCACCGGTCCGTGTGCTCGTCGCCGAGGACGAGGCCCTGATCCGTCTGGACCTGACCGAGATGCTCCGCGAGACCGGGCACGACGTCATCGGCGAAGCGAGCAATGGCCAGGAGGCGATCGACCTCGCCCGCGAGCTGGGTCCGGACATCATCATCCTCGACGTGAAGATGCCCGTCCTCGACGGACTGAGCGCCGCCGAGGTCATCGGCCGGGAGAGTATCGCCCCGGTCGTCATGCTCACCGCCTTCAGCCAGCGCGAGCTCGTCGAGCGGGCCCGGGACGCCGGCGTCATGGCGTATGTCGTCAAGCCGTTCACCATCGCCGACCTCACCCCGGCGATCGAGATCGCCCGCTCGCGCTGGGCCCAGACCAAGGCGCTGGAGCTGGAGATCGCCGACCTGGAGGAGCGGCTGGAAACCCGCAAGTCGGTCGACCGCGCCAAGGGCATCCTCATGGGCAAGCTGCGGCTGAGCGAGTCGGACGCCTTCCGGTGGATCCAGAAGACCGCGATGGACCGGCGGATGGGGATGCGCGAGGTCGCGGACGCCGTCATCAAGAGCATGGGCTGACCGGCCGTAACGGAAACGAGACGGTAACGACCGTTCGCATTTGGCGGTCCGCTGTTCCGCCGACGGAAGGTTTCGTCGTAAGGTGCGAGGCGCCCGCGCCATACGCGTGGCCCGAGTCTGACTCGGTCGATGATCAACAGGAGGAACTGTGCCTCAGCGTTCCCTGATCCGCGCGGGGGGTGTCCTGCTGGCCGCTTCTCTCGCCCTGACTGCATGCGGTTCGCGCGACTCCGGCGGCGGTAACAACAACGGTGGGACCACCACCAAGACGGCCAAGATCGGCGTCATCGCCCCGTTGAGCGGCGACCTCTCCGCACTCGGCAAGGGCATCCAGCACTCCGTCGAGCTCGCGGTCAAGCAGGCCAACGACAGCAACGCGATCCCGGGCTGGAAGCTCGAGGTCTACGCGGTCGACGACGAGGCCAAGGCCGACGTGGGTAAGAACGCCGCGACCAAGCTCGCCGCTGACGACGCCGTCGTCGGGGTGGTCGGTGACCTCAACTCGAGCGTCTCGCAGCAGACCCAGCCGATCTTCGCCACCGCCAAGATCACCCAGATCTCGCCGGCCAACACCAACCCCACGCTGACCAAGGGTGCGGACGCGGCGAACCCGAAGCGGACCTACGCGACCTACTTCCGGACCTGCACGACCGACGCGATCCAGGGTCCCTTCGCGGCCCAGTACCTCCTGGCCAATGGCATGACCAAGGTCGCGACGATCCACGACAAGAAGGCCTACGGCCAGGGTCTGGTCGACGCCTTCACGGCCGAGTTCAAGAAGGGCGGCGGCACTATCACGTCCGCTCAGACGATCAACCCGGACGAGTCGAACTACCAGGCGGTCGTCTCGGCCATCTCCCCAACCGGACCGCAGGCGGTCTACTACGGCGGTGAGTACCCGCAGGCGGGTCCGCTCAGCCAGCAGATGAAGGCCGCCGGCCTGAACGTCCCGCTCATGGGTGGCGACGGCATCTACGACCCCAAGTACGTCGACCTCGCGGGGAAGACCTCCGAGGGTGACCTTTCGACCTCCGTTGGCGCGCCGACCGACAGCACCGACGCCGGCAAGAAGTTCCTCGCCGACTACGACGCGGCGAAGTATGCCGAGCCGGCCGCGGCCTACGGTGGCTACTCGTACGACGCCGCCAACGCGATCATCAACGCGCTCAAGGTCTCCCTCAAGGACGCCGCGAACGCCAAGGCCGCTCGCGACGCGACGATCACCGAGGTCGGCAAGGTCTCCTTCGACGGTGTGACCGGCAAGGTGTCCTTCGACGAGTTCGGCGACGCGACCTCCAAGGTCCTCACGGTGTACAAGGTCACTGGTGGCAAGTGGGTCGCCGCCAAGACCGACACCTTCAAGTGACCTGACGATCGACCTCTGCCTGACGTGGCGTCAGGCAGAAAATTGACAACACTCAGGGGCGGGCCTCGCGCCCGCCCCTGAGTGCTGTCAGACTTCACCCCTAGTCGGGGCAGTTAGTCGGGCAGTATCCACCACTACAGACCGGGAGGTGCCGATGGACCTGTTCATGCAGCAGCTGGTCAACGGCGTCACGCTGGGCTCGCTGTACGCCCTCATCGCCGTGGGCTACACCGTCGTCTACGGGATCGTCCAGCTGATCAACTTCGCCCACGGCGAGGTCTTCATGATCGGAGCGTTCGGAGCGCTCGCCACCTGGTCCTACCTCCTGGGGGAAAGCACCTCCTTCTGGGTGCTGCCGATCATGATCATCGGGGCGGTGGCAGCCTCCACCGGTACCGCGGTCATCATGGAGCGTTTCGCCTACCGACCGCTGCGACACGCGCCCCGGCTCGCGCCGCTGATCACCGCCATCGGTGTCTCGGTCTTCCTCCAAGAAGCCGTCCGTCTCTTCTACCCCGGGGCCAAGTCGAAGTTGCCCTTCCCACAGATCGACGTGGTCACCGGTCCGGCATTCAAGCTCGGTGGTGTCGTCATCCAGCGCGCCGCCCTCTTCACAGTCATCGCGCTGGTCATCTGCTCGGTCTTGCTGTGGCTCTTCGTCAACCGCACCAAGCTCGGCCGGGGCATGCTCGCGGTCTCGCAGGACCCTGACACCGCACGCCTCATGGGCATCAATGTCGACCGGATCATCGTCGTCGCCTTCGCCCTAGGTGCCATCCTCGCCGGGGTGGCCGGGGTTGCGCAGGGCCTGCAGAACAGCAATATCGACTTCCGGATCGGCTTCCTCGCCGGTCTCAAGGCGTTCACCGCCGCGGTCCTGGGTGGCATTGGCAATATCGAGGGGGCGGTGGTCGGCGGCCTCGTGCTGGGCGTCGTCGAAGCTCTGGTGACCCAGTACACCCAGTACCTACCCTTCGGGCTGAGCGCCTTCGGCGGCAGCTCGTGGAAGGATGTCTGGACCTTCGCGCTGCTCATCCTCGTCCTCGTCTTCCGGCCGCAGGGCCTCATGGGCGCACGAGTGGTGGACCGCGCATGAACACCGCGACGCTCCCGAACGGCGCCCCGGCCACAAGCTCGGTGACCGTCTCGCGACCCAGCATGCAGTGGTACCTCACCCTGGGCGGCGTTGTCCTGCTCATCGTCGGCAGCCTGCTCTCGTGGTGCTACGACGAGGGTGTCCTGGGCAATGTCAGCCTCAACGTCAACCCCGGACCGATCCAGATCTTCATGATCGTCGTCGCCGTCCTGGCCCTGTTCTTCTTGCTGCTGCGTGGCGGGCTCTTCCCCGTCCTCGACCGGCTGCTCGACAGCGCCCGTGCCCTGCGCGCTCTTGGAGGAACCGCCACCGCGTTCATGGTTGCGGTCGTGATCGTCATCGCGCTGCAGACCTCCGGCCTGGCCAATGCCGACCCGGGCGTCTTCGTTGCCCTTGTCGGTGCGGCCCTGATCACCTGGGGATCCTGGGGGCTGGCCTCCGACCCGACCGTCGACCCAGTGAGCGTCCACATGCGCGGGTGGGTCGACATCCTCGTCATCGTCGCGCTCCTGGCCATCGTGCTCTTCGGCGCGGCCTACGCCCTCGGCCAGGAGGACGGGACGGTCTTCGTCCTCTTCCTCAGCGTCCTCGGCGGGGTGTCCTTGGCGCTGGCGCGTTCCGGGCTTTTCTCGTGGATCCGGGTCATCGCCCAGCGGCACCGTCAGGTGCTCATGCTCGGGGCCTTCGCCGTGGCCTTCCTCTTCCCGTTCACCCAGAACGGGTCGGACGCGAACATGTCGATCGCGACCCAGGTCATCATCTTCGCGACGACGGCGCTGGGCCTGAATATCGTCGTCGGACTGGCCGGCCTGCTCGACCTCGGCTATATCGCCTTCCTCGGGGCCGGCGCCTACGTGGGCGCGACCCTCTCCTACTCGGCGTTCGCGACGATCCACTGGAAGCCGCCGTTCATCGTGGTGATGATCATCGGTGCCTGCGTGTCCGCCACACTCGGCCTGATCATCGGCACACCGACGTTGCGCGTGTCCGGCGACTACCTCGCCATCGTCACCCTCGCCTTCGGAGAGATCTTCCGCCTGGCGATGTTCAACCTCGACGGCAACAACGGGCCGAACCTCACCCGGGGTCCGAACGGCATCCCGGCGATCCCGGACCTCGAGTTCTTCGGGTTTAACTTCGGGGATACCCATGACATCTTCGGCATACCGATCAACCGGTTCGGGAACTACTACTTCTTCCTGCTCGTCGTCGCGGCGATCATCATCCTCGTCTTCACCCGGCTCAACAACAGCCGGATCGGGCGCGGCTGGGTGGCGATCCGTGAGGACGAGAAGGCCGCCGAGGCCATGGGGGTCAACACCTTCGGGCTGAAGCTCTTCGCCTTCGCCGGTGGCGCCTTCCTGGCTGGCCTCGCCGGGACGGTCAAGGCGCACCAGGACGTCTCGGTCACCCCGGACCAGTACGTCTTCCTCGAGTCGGCCTTCCTCCTCGCGGCCATCGTCCTCGGTGGCATGGGGACGGTCGCGGGCGTCCTCATCGGTGCGACGATCCTCAAGCTGCTCCCCGAGAAGCTCCGCTTCGTCTCGGACTACCGGCTGCTCATCTTCGGCCTGCTCCTCGTCCTCATCATGCGCTTCCGCCCCGAGGGTCTGGTGGCGAGCCATCGACGGCAGCTGGAGTTCCACGAGGAGGACACCGAGCTTGCTGAACACGTCGAGCATGCCCATCTCGAAGCCACCGCAGGATCGGAGGGAACAGCATGACCGCCACGGCGCACGCCGCTAGCGCGCCGGCTCGGACCGACCCGAAGGTCGTCCTCGAGGCCAAGGGCGTCATCATGCGCTTCGGCGGTCTCGTCGCCGTCGACGATGTCGACATGGTGGTCCGGGAGGGCGAGATCGTCGGACTCATCGGCCCTAACGGAGCCGGCAAGACGACCTTCTTCAACTGCCTCACCGGGATGTACAAGCCGACCGAGGGCACGGTGACCTTCGAGGGCTCGGTGCTGCCACCGAAGCCGCGGGCCGTGGTCAAGGCGGGGATGGCCCGGACCTTCCAGAACATCCGCCTCTTCGGCAATATGACGGCGCTGGAGAACGTCATGGTGGGCCGCTACTGCCGGACCTCCGCCATGGCGCTGACCTCGATCGTCCGCGGGCCGAAGTTCCGGCACGAGGAGGCCGCGACCCGCCAACGGGCCCAGGAGCTGCTCGACTTCGTCGGTCTCGGCCGCACGACCGAGCACCTCGCGCGCAACCTCCCGTATGGCGACCAGCGCCGGCTGGAGATCGCCCGGGCCCTGGCCACCGACCCGAAGCTGCTGCTCCTGGACGAGCCGACGGCGGGCATGAACCCCAAGGAGACCCAGGAGACGATGGACCTGATCTTCAAGATCAGGGACTCGGGCCTGGCCGTCGTCGTCATCGAGCACGACATGCGGTTCATCTTCACCCTCTGCGACCGGGTGCTCTGCCTCGTCCGCGGCGCCCTCCTCGTCGAGGGCTCGCCGGCCACGGTGCAGTCCGACCCGCGGGTCATCGAGGCGTATATCGGCACCGGACCGGACGCCCCCGCGCCCACCCCGACGGCCGAGCGCCCCGCGGTGAGCCTGTCGAAGGAGGAGCAGGCGTGAGCGCGCTGCTGGAGATCAAGGACCTCGAGGTCGCCTACGGGAAGATCCTCGCGGTCAAGGGGATCAGCTTCACCGTCGGCGAGGGCGAGGTCGTCTGCCTCATCGGCACCAACGGTGCGGGCAAGACCACGACACTGCGGACCATCTCGGGCCTGCTCCGGCCCAAGAGCGGCGAGATCTGGTTCCAGGGAACCCGCATCGACAAGGTGCCGGCGCACGAGATCGTCTCGCTCGGGGTGGCCCACTCGCCGGAGGGGCGGCGGATCTTCCCGCGGCTGACGGTCGAGGAGAACCTCCTGCTCGGGGCCTTCTCCCGCAACGACGGCGGGATCAAGAACGACCTCGAGGCGGCATACGACCTCTTTCCGATCCTGCGCGAGCGCGCCAAGCAGCCGGCGGGCACCTTCTCCGGAGGCGAGCAGCAGATGCTCGCCATGGGCCGGGCGATGATGAGCCGGCCCAAGCTGCTCATGCTCGACGAGCCGTCGATGGGGCTGTCGCCGCTGATGATGCAGCGGATCATGACGACGGTGACGACCCTGCAGCAGCAGGGCACGACGATCCTGCTCGTCGAGCAGAACGCTCAGGCGGCACTGGGCCGGTCGAACAAGGGCTATGTCCTCGAGGTCGGCAAGGTCGTGCTGTCCGGGTCGGGCCAGGAGCTGCTCCACGACGACAAGGTCCGCAAGGCCTACCTCGGCGAGGACTGAGCCCTCCAGCAGTCGCTCATGGACTTCGGTGGACGCTGATGGCATCGTGCTCGATGCCAAGAGCACCCATTGAGTCCATGAGCACGTCCTGGGAGGGACGCGGAGGGGGCCGATACGGCCGGGGCCGCAGGTCAGCGGAAGGCGACGATCACCTGGGTGAGGATCGGCGCCACGACGAGCGCGGGGAGCAGGTCGCCCACCGGGACCTCGCGAACACGCAGCAGCCGGAAGCCGATGCCGACCAGGAGCAGCCCACCGGTCGCCGTGAGCGCGCTGATATGCGCAGCCGGCAGCAGCGACCCCAGCGCCATACCGGCGACGGTGAGGCCGCCTTGGACCACGGCGACCGACGCCGCGGACATGAGCACGCCGACCCCGAAGGTCGACGCGAAGGCGAGGGCCGCGAACAGGTCGAGGGTTGACTTCAGGGCGAGCTGCTCGATGCCGTGGCCGAGTCCGTCCGAGAGGGACCCGAGGATGGTCAGCGGCCCGACGCAGAAGAGCAGGGACGCGGTGAGCCAACCCTCGATGAACCGCTCTCGGGCCTGACCGCCCTCACCGGACGCCGGGAAGCGTCGCGCGACCCAGGACTGCACGACACTGGCGAGACCCTCGAGACGGGCCTCGATGCGCAGGAGCGACCCGGTGATCCCGCCGATGAGCAGCGACCCGAGCACGACGAGGACGGGAACTCCGGTTCCCACCGCCGCGCTGAGAGCGGGATCGGTCACCGAGGCGGCC
>WBZP01002947.1_pt1 | contig 19019 bp, 17 predicted proteins | sample 5204301 | NCBI WGS metagenome assembly WBZP01 (sample SAMN12412401, study PRJNA552823) | activated sludge metagenome | isolation source: activated sludge from nitrification reactor of wastewater treatment plant... | place: USA: Pennsylvania | collected 2017 | reverse complement strand
CCGGTATTCAGAAAGCCAGTAAAGTCCGATCTTCATCCGGCCTACTGGTGCATGTCTTTGGTCGATTAGCTGCTGCGATGTTTGTCCTTGTTTTCCCTGAAATTTTTTGTAGCGCTTAATTCGCATTGAAGAACTCCGGCAGCTTGCCGAAGAGCGCCTCCATAAACTGCCGCGCCGACATCGGGGTGCCATCGGGATGCCAGAAACTGGTCATCATCATGTGCTGAACGGTCCGCGCCTTGCCATCCGCCAGTTTCACCTGGATCTTTTGGGGCTTGTCGTACTCCGCCGCCGTCTCGCGGGCTGCACGCTCTTCGCTAGGCTCGGGGTGGACGGAACGAACCACTGACTCTGGTTCAAGCGGCTCGCCATCCCACTCCGGGTCGCTGAAGTGATGGTGCGCTCCCACAAAGTCGTAGATCGTGAAGTAGTCCTTGCCGTCGTAGAGTCGCGTGCCGCGCCCGATGATCTGCTTGAACTCGATCATCGAATTATCGAATCGTTGCTTCCATCGAACATCTTCAGTCATGGGCGGCTCCAGAGAGCAGTTTTTGGATATTTCCCAGCACCTCCGCGCTTTCGGCATCCAGCGCCGCAATCTCGTCCATGATGTCCTCCGGGCTACGGTGAGTGACCGTCTCGCCGCCGCTCGGGTTCTTCACCGAGAGATCGAAAGTCGCCGGATCAATGCTCTTGGCGTCCACACTCCAGCTTTTCGGCGAGTCGGCAAAAGTCGGTTGCAGCTCGACGAACTCGGCGAGATCGGCATCGTTAAGCGGGTTGGTCTTGCCGAGATTGCGGCCGGGATCAAGCTGATAAAACCACACCTTGCGGGTCGGCGCACCCTTCTCGAAGAACAGCACCACGGTTTTCACGCCCGCGCCCTGAAACGTGCCGCCGGGGCAATCGAGCACCGTGTGCAGGTTGCAACTCTCCAACAGCAGCTTGCGCAGGCTCACCGAAGCGTTGTCGGTATTGGAGAGAAAAGTATTTTTGATGACCACGCCGGCCCGGCCACCGGCCTTGAGCCTTTTGATGAAGTGCTGGAGGAACAGAAAGGCCGTTTCGCCGGTGCGAATGGGAAAGTTCTGCTGAACTTCCTTGCGCTCCTTGCCGCCGAAAGGGGGATTCGCCAGCACCACGTCGAAACGGTCTTTCTCCTGAATATCGGCGAGGTTTTCGGCGAGCGTGTTGGTATGGATGATGTTCGGCGCCTCGATGCCATGCAGGATCATGTTCATGATCGCGATGACATAGGCCAGCGACTTCTTCTCCTTGCCGTAAAAGGTGCGCTCTTGCAGCGTCTTGAGGTCGGCGGTGGTCAGATTCGGCTGGGCTTTGAGGTAGTCGAAGGCTTCGCACAAGAAGCCCGCCGAGCCGACCGCGCCGTCGTAAATGCGCTCGCCGATTTTGGGCTTGACCACCCGCACGATGGCGCGGATGAGCGGGCGTGGGGTGTAATACTCGCCGCCGTTGCGCCCGGCGTTGCCCATATTCCTGATCTTGGCTTCGTAGAGGTGCGACAGCTCGTGCTTCTCGGTCTGCGAGCGAAAGCGCAGTTCGTCGATGTGGTCGATGATCTCGCGCAGGTTGTAGCCGCTGTGAATCTTGTTTTTGATCTCCCCGAAAATCTCACCGATCTTGTATTCGAGGGTGTTCGGCCCGCTGGCCTTCTGCTTGAAGCCGTGCAGGTAGGGAAACAGCCGGCGATCCACGAAGTCGCGCAAGTCGTCGCCGGTCAGCGCCCGATTGTGGTCGAGCTGGCCGCACAAGTCCTTGGGCGCGGCCCAACTTTCCCAGCGGTAGGGCGCATCCAGAATGAAGGCGTACTTCCGCCCCTCCAACTCAGCTTCCATTGCCTTGTCCTGCTCCAGGCCGTCCAGGTATTTCAGGAACAGTAACCAGGAGGTCTGCTCGGTGTAGTCGAGTTCCGTGGTGCAGCCCGCCTCTTTCCAGAGGACGTCGTCGATGTTTTTGAAGGCTTGTTCGAACATGAGAGGGCAATCGCTTTAGGCGGGCTTGAGGGGGATTTACCGAAGGCTTCGGACCATGCCGGAAGTCTCGCTATCAATACAGAATCTAGCGAATCGGCGATAAGCCGCTTATTTACTGGACTTAAGAAATATAAGACCCGATTTTGGGAACAAATACGGGAACAAATTTCGTAGTTGTCCCCCCGATGATGCCAGCCACCCCTATTTTTGCGAAACGGATTCACCACTCCGGCCCGACGCCAAACCGCCGCATCATCGCGGCCAGCGATACCTCGGTCCATTCCTCGGCTTCGGCGACAAGCCGCTCGTAGGTGCGCTGGTGCATCCCCTTGGGCTTGCGCCAGCCAGGGTCATCGAGATTGTCCGGCTTCCAGCCCAGCCGCGCCCAGATTTTGTCAGCCCGTCGCGTCGCTCGCTCATGGGATGCTTCCCGCTGGCTGGGATAGGCCAACCGGTGGCAGTGCCGACAGGCGAAGATCGCGCCGCCGTACAGGATCGCCACCCGTCGCCCGCATCCTCTGGCCGGGCAGCGGAACCAGGCCCGCGTGCCGCCGTAGGTGCAGGGCGTTCGGTCGAGATAGACCGGATAGTCCTCGCTCTTCCACTCCCCGCCGCCGCTCCGGTGCCGGTAGCTGAGGATCACGCGGTCTGACTCGGCCCGGACCTGGATGGATGCCAGCGTTTCCCCATCGCGCGTCCACTGCCAGCCGAACCGGCAGCCCGGCTCCAGGTATCCCTCCCGTTGCCAGCGCCGCACGTCCAGCACCCGGTAATCGCCGGTCGTGTCCTTGGCGCCGAAATGCCAGTGTCGCCCGCTGCCGCTGCCGCCCATGCTTACCTCAGAATTTTGCCGAAATCATTAGCGAATTTTCCTTTTCGACAGCGTTTCAATCAGATTATTTTCTAATAAATTCATTTGGTAATCTCATTTTCCAATCCTGCATTAAAACGAGGTCGCATTGCACCGTGGTTCCGTCGGAGACGACCAGCTCCAGCCCGCCGACATGCGGCGCGTGTTCGATGGCGTAGTGGTCGGACATGAGCCGCAACACGGCGCGCTTGTACTCGGTATCCAGGTTGCCGGCCAACTGCGGGCCTTTCATTTCCAGCACCACCAGCCGTTCCATGCCCGCGCCGCGTTGCAGGGCGAAGATGAAATCAGGATAAATTCTTCCGCGTCGCCAACCTTGGATAGCGTATTGCTGGCGGGCGACGTTGCGATGCCACCAGGTTAACGCGGCTTCGCCGTCGAGATAGACCGCGATGTTGCGCTCGTCCTGACTGGAAAAGTCGCCTTTGTAGATCGGGGCGAACAGGCTTTTTTCGAGCGGTCCGCCGGTCTTGCCGACCAGTTGTTCGGCGCCTTCCGGCTCGTGGGTCTCGGCCTCGAACGGCATCCGCCAATTTTGCCCGTCCGTTCGTAGTCGGAACTGAATACGGCCGGCGGTCACCGCCGCCCGGAACACCGCCTCGGCCATGCGGTCGCGTTCGCCGTCCAGCCATTGGCGGAGCTGCTCGACGATCAATCCGGCCAAGGCGCCCAGCTTGTCGGCATCGAAACCGCGCGCCGTCAAGCCCGACAGCACGCGGCCGACGATCTCGCGGGCGATCCAGGGATTCGGCACGAGGTCGGACACCATCCGCACCGCGTAGGCGGGATCGAACCGTAGGGCTTCCTCGCTACGGCCGGCGACTTCGGCCACGATGCGCTCCTGGCTCGAATCGGTCAGCCGGATGCGGCGCAGTTGCCGTTCGGCGGTCTGGGCGTTGTCGGGGATCATCGCTGCCAGCGGCGCGGGATCGACCGCCGACCAGTCCAGATCGAACAGGATGTCTTGCTCGTAGTCGAGGGGCCGGATCGCGCCGCCTTCCACGCGGAGCACTTGCGGCAGGTAGATTTCCGTCTTGGCGAACCGGTCGCGCCGGGGAACCTTGCGGATGCCGGGCACGCAGTCGCCGACATCGTCGCCGATCTTGATTTCCTTGACCAAGTCGCCCAGCCCGTCTTCTTCCAATCCTTGTTTGATCGCGGCCACCACTTCCGCCGTTTGCGTGTGATGGGTGATGACGTAGCACTCGTCGAGTAGAGGAATGCCGGTCTTCTCGGCGTGCGGCTGGCGCAAAACGCGACCTACCAACTGAGTGAGTGCCTTGAGGTTCCTGCTGGCGGCCAGGGCGCAGAGCACGTAGGCGAATGGACAGTCCCAACCCTCTTGGAGCGCCTGCTTGGTGATGATGACCCGCACCCGGTTGGTTGGCGAAAGCAAGTCCTGATTTTCGGGGGTGGCCAGCTCGTTGGTGTCGGCGGTCTTGATGGCGATTTCGGCCTCGTCCAGCCCGGCGGTGAGCAGCCAGTCCTTGGCGTCAAGGGCGTGAATGTGGCCGCTGTCGCGCTGTTCCTTGCCGGTGCGTTCCACCTGCACCAGCAGGATCGGGCGGATGTAGCGCCCCCGTTCGCCGTGCAGGCGCCGCGCTGCGGCATCCAGCACGTTCAAACGGTCGAGCGCGGCGCGCAGGGTGTTGCGCCAGTCGGTGCCCTGGCGGGAATCGAGGTTCAGGGGCATCTTGATCATGCCCTCGCGGTCCAGTTCGCTCCCCAGCACTTCGACCAGGATGTTGGCGTGGCGGGCCGGCTTCGGATTCGCTCCGCCCCTGGCCGCTACGTCTTTCGGTGTGGCGGTGAGTTCCAGCACGAAACAGGGGTTGAAGCCGTAGAGCGTGGCGAAGGCCAGTTCCGGAACCGCGTGCTGCCCTTCGTCGAACACCATCACCGGGCGGATCAGCCGCAGGGCGTTGCCCAGCGAGTCCTTGACCAGCGGCCAGAACGCGCCGGCTTCCCCCGATTGGCTGTAGGCGTCGAGATTCGGCGTCTGTTCCAGCGTCCGCCGGTGCGCTTCCAGTTCACCTTCGGGTGGAAAAAAACCGTGTACGTCGCCGCGATCCCGGAACAGGCGAAGTTGAGATTTTTCGTTGCGTCTGGCGGAGGCCAGCATCAGCAACATGACGCAGAGATGAGATTCAACATCGCGGGCATCCAGCCGGTCGTTCTTTTCCAGCAGCTTGACCCGGCCGGCGGCGGCGCGGTCGAGCATCTGCCGGTAGGGATGCTGGCGGTCGTTCAGTTGCCGCCGGGTCTGGCTGTAGATGGCTTCGTTGGGCACAATCCACAGCACGAAGCCGGTATTTTTGCCCAGATAGCGCCCGAAGAGGCGGGACAGCGCCGAGACCGCCAGATAAGTTTTCCCGCCGCCGGTGGGGACTTTGAACACGGCGTTGGGCACGGCCCGGTTGATGCCGTCCCGGCGCGGCGAATGGGGAATGCTGCACCGTGAGGGCGGGAGCTGGCCCGCATGGTGGAGCGTTTCCCAGGTCTTGGCGGGGAAATCGGGGATTTCGAGCCCAAGGTCCGGCTGTTGCCGCGCCAGCACCGCGATGCCGTCCGCCCGTTTCTTCTGGGCCGAAAGTTCGGTCAGATAGCCGTCGAACGCGGTCAACACCCGCGCCTGATAGTCCAGATCGCGCAAGCTCATGGCAACAGCCTCACCCGAGTTCGATGCGGTACAGGGCGAACGGCAGCGGCGCGAATTCGACCGGCAAGCCGGAAGCGTTCAGCAATTTTTGTGAGACAAACTTGGCCGGCGCAAAGACCAGATGGCGCTTGCCGGGCTTCGCCTTCACGATCGCTTCGGCGCGGGGCAAGGTCAGCGCGGCCTCGCGGGATTTGAGGAATTCCAGGTTGGGCCGGTAGATCAGCCAGACGTGATAGTGGATGGATTCGCCGAGATAGCCACAGCCCTCGACGCATCTTCCTTCGCCTGCCGCGAGAGTGGCCGGGGTTGAGGGCAAAACCTCGCTGGTGGCGGTGTGGAACAGCAGCGCGCCCAACTGCTCGAAGGCCGGCAACGATTCGCCGGTGAGCAGCTTGTCCATTTCGATGGCGTTGCCCAGGGTGCAGAAGGTGAAGTCGCCGCCCAGTCCCGCGACGCGCTCGGTGATGGCTTTTTCGCCGGTGACGATCAATTCGCCGTCCTTGACTTCTGACTTGATGTTGTCGAAGCGATGGCCGTCCAGGTTCTTGATGGATGCGATGTGATCCAGCAGCTTGTCGGCTTTTTTCAGGCTGGTGAAGGTGAGCTTTTCGCGGTGCAGTTCTACCCGTTGGGTGCCGGAAAAGGCGTAGCCGTTGATGACACGGCGCACGCGCTCGGCGGTCAGGCGGTCAGCGTAGTCTTCGCACTCGACAAGGATAAATTTGCGGTCGCCGCTGTCTTTGGCGTTGGCAGCCAAAACGGCGTGGGCGGTGGTGCCGGAACCGGCGAAGGAGTCAAGAACCAATGCGTTATCCAAAGTTGCCTGTTCAAGCAGAAAATGCACGAATTCAGAGGGCTTGGGAAAATCAAACACCCGCTCGTCAAAAATTTCCTCGATCTCCCTTGAGCCATCGCCAGTACTTGTAAAGCTCAAAACTGACGAAACATTTTTCGTTGTTCGTTTCAGCTCCAGAAGAAACAGCTTTTGACGCGGTCGACCCTGTGCTTCCAAAGGCCACAAGACCCGTTTGTCAGTAATTCGTCGGAGCATCTCCGCTTTCTCGAACCGCCATCCTCGGTCCGGCGCTGGATAGGTAATCCCTGTTTCAGGGTTCGTAATGTCGTAGTGCAGATTGATTCGCTGTTCCCTGGTCGCCAACCCTGTCATATCGGCGCTACGCCACGGACCCCGTTGATCGTCATCGGGATTGGAAAATTTCGATTCATCAATACGGATGCCGGCCAAGCGGAAGGCGCTGGATTTTGAGTAACACAAAAGGTATTCATGGTCCGTGCTGATTCCCGTAAGAGCGCGGGTGTCTTCACTTTTTCTGGATTTCCAGATGATCTGCGCAATGAAATTCCGCTCCCCAAAAATCTCATCCATCATCATCCTTGCTCGATGAATTTCGTTATCGTCGAGCGTCATCCACAAACTACCCGTTTCTGATAGCAATTCATGCAGTAGCCGCAAACGCGGCCACATCATGCATAACCATTTATCGTGGCGCAGCCCATCCTCGATGCCGACCGGATTGCTGTTCAGCCAATCCCGCAGCATCGGACTGTTCACGTTGTCGTTGTAGCACCAGCCCTCGTTGCCGGTGTTGTATGGCGGATCGATGAAAATGCAGTCCACTTTGCTGGCGTACATCGGCAACAGCGACTTCAAGGCGTGCAGGTTGTCGCCATGAATGATCAAGTTGCCGTCGGGTCTCGGTTCGCCGATGGATTTATCCGGGTGGGGAATCAACGGGCGATGCGGAACGGCAAGATGATGGTTGTAAACGAATTCCTTACCCTTGAAATCAAGCTCCGGCATGGTAGGGTCCTTGGTTACAAGCGACGTAACGCGGCGCGTTGATCGCGGATCAGGCGTTCCTGTTGCTTAGAGGTGTCATCGGCGTTGGCCGCACAGTCGAGCGCTTGGCAAAGAATCTCTTTAGAAAGAGTGGCAACGCACGGCAAATATTTTTTGCAAAATTGAATGCCGTCATAGTCAGCCTGCCGGCGTAAGTCAAGCCAGCTCTTCGCGGTCAATTCGCCACCCAAATAGCCCAGATAGAAACTTGGATAGGGGTAGCCGTGATAACAGGGTGGAGATTCGGGGCGACTGTGCGCCTTGCTGGTCAGTAAGCGAAAAACGACGTCACCATCTAGCGTTCCTGCCAGGACAAGGAGGTATTTTGTTTGCCACTGACGAGAAACGTCACGATAAAAATGGTCATCGCGATAGATTTGTCCGGGAATCACGCCCACAGGCAACCTGCCCGCCATATCAACACCGCGCCGAATTTACGATGGCTTGGTATTCCTTGGCCGCTTCCAGGATGACGTCTCGGTAAGGCTCATCATCCGCAATGGCGAGGTCATAGGCAATGAGATGGTTGGAACCTTTCCCGTCGTTCCAGACTTTGGCCCAAGCGCCGTTCTCGGCGTGCGTGACATCGATCAACTTGTGCGAATACACATCCCGGTATTTTTCGGCCAGTTCGCTCATGATGCGCAATTCGCGTTTGGAGAAGTGGCTGTCGTCGAATTCAGCACGCGGCACAACGCTTTCCCGAACATAGTGAATGATTTGTTCTGGCTGAATCGAAATGGCATCCGCCATGTCCTGCTCCGGTTCATCCCACTCTTGGTAAAGATCAATCGGCACGGGGCCAAACTTCCAAGCGCGATAATCCAACCCCGTCACGTTCTGCCCGGTCTGGCGGAAGTGCTCGAAGTCGAGTAGATAAAGCAACTTGAACAGCTTGATCTTACCCAAGTATTGAGTGTGTCTAGCAAAATAGATGATCGCGTTGATCAATTTTTCGCGTTCATGGGTGATGAGCATATTGTTCTCGTCACTGAATACCTGGATACAAAATGCCGATATAAAGTATCTCTAAATTAAAGCATCCCGGCTTGTCTCAAGAGGTTCTCGTAATCCTCCCGGCTCAACGGGCATTCAATCAGCTTGAGAAATTGCGCGCGGGTGAGGGCACATTGCCGGGCCATCATTCCCAGCAGGGAATCGCCAATATCGAAACCACGCCCGTGACTGGTCTTGGTCTTGGCTAATGCCTTTTTGCCATCCAGCGCCACGTAAACGAAGTAGTTATGGTCGCCTCCCGGCTGTTGCTGGAAACCCTTGTTGAGCAATCCGGCCTCGACATCCCGCTTGTCTTTAGGCATTCGCTACCCCCTCCCAGTCGGCCAGCAGTTGCCGCTTAACCTGTTTTGCGGGTTCGGAAAGCGCATCGTCTTGTTCGCGAGCATATTCCCCCCACAACATGAGCATCTGCTCCTTCAATTCCGCGAACAGTTCGGCGCGGGTCGGGGCGAACACATCGAGGCTCCATGGCGCATGTTCCAAGCAAAGGAACTGCTCGTCATCCGTCAAAGCCGGCAAGAAGCTGAACGTACTGCGGGGCCGCAAGCGAACATCGTGGCCTTCGATCTCCCCCAGCACGAAAGGCGACAGGTCAAGGTCTCGAATCTGCTCGACTTCATCAATCCGCTTGGGATGACCGTCATCATCCATCAGTACGCGGCCGGTAACCTGGATCAAGTCCCGCCGGTTTTCCAACAGCATGAGTTCGATATCCTCGTCGTAAAAACACTCCAACGGGCGGGACTTGGGTTGGTAGATGATCGTCAGCTTGTGTTCGCCGAAAGAAATGGCTTCCATCCGGCCGGTGACGGTTCGCACTTCGGCGCGCTCCTCCGGCGTCGTTAGCCATGTTTCGATGCGCGCGGGCAAGGTTTCATCCAGAGATATTCCCGGTCCCGCGCCGGGGGCCATTTCATAGCGATAACCGCTACCTGGCGGAGGGCTAAGCGTGGATAGGCAGGACAGCACCCGATGGCGGAGGCGGCCATCCGGCATCAATTCAAGAATCTGATCCTCATCGCCCGACACTACGGCATGGCTGAAACGGTGCATCTGTCCCACGACCCGCCGAGCCTGTTCCGGCTCGAACAAATCTGTTCCCCGACCTGCTACCCGCCCCGTTACCGCGAAGCACCCGGTCTCGGGTGGGCGCAGGTGGAGCACATACTTGCGCTTGAGTTCGTCGGACAGTCGCAGGCGTTGCCGCATGGTGCGCCCTTCTTCTTGCAAAGCAAACAGATGCACCAGTTCTTGCAGCTTGCTGAAGATTTGCAGCAATAGCGATACCGGGACTTCCGATCCACCCCCCGCCGGATGAACCTTGATGGTGATCTGGTCTAAGTCGGGCGCGTTTGGCATGGGAAGTCCACTTTTACCCGCTTGATGAGTGACTTATGGATGGTTTGACATTCCCTTTGACCGCATCCAGAGCTTGTTATCGGCAGGAATCATCATCCGTAACAGCTAAATGATAGCTTTTTTGCCCCCTTGTCTGCCGATTATTATGGCGGTGTTGGCAACCCCTAATCGTTACCGCGTAGTTCCTTCAGCTTCACCAGCATCGCCAAGGTGCGCTCGAACTTCCGGTCCAAGTGCGTTTCGTAGCGGTTCAGCTTTTCCAGTCGATGCACCGGTAAACCCTCGCCTAGCGTTTGCGCCCGGATGGCCGGCTGGTGCCGGGCTTGGCTTTCTGCGTTGCGGAAATACGGCAACAACTGGTTGCGGATGAAATCGGCCAGTTCGTAGGCGTTCGCCTTGTCCGCTTCGTCCTCGATCCATTCCCGCCACCAGTCGCCACCATCGCCCGGCAGCGCCTTGAGCGCCTTGTCGTAGGCGTTCGCGCCTCCCTTGTCCAGGATCGCCGCCGCTCGCTTGATGGCTTGCCGGCCCAGCGCCACTTGCCGTTGCCGTTCGGCGATTTCATCGGGTGTCGCGGTAACCAAATCCCGCACATCGACACCCTTGCCCGACAGCCCCCGCTCGAAGGGCACCGCCGATTCAATCGGGCTATCGAAAGAGCGTTTGGTCACCGCCAGCAGCCCGGCGTTGATCGCCGCCCCTTCGGCCAACAACACCCGCCGCTGGCGCCACATGATCGCGGCCAGTTCCGCCACCAAATGCGCTTCGGTGGGGCCAGTCGGTCGATGCTCCTCGACCAGCGCCGCCAGTAGGTCGGCGAACTCGCCCGCGTCCTCGTGGGGCAACACCACACGCCGCGCCAAAATCCCGTGCTTCAGGGCGTTGAAGCGGGTGATCTGGTAGCTGGCCTTTGGCGGCTCCTCGGTTTCGGTTGCCGGGAAGGGAATCACAGCGGAAGGGTTCTCAAGCGTTTGCGTGGTCATGCTCGCATCCTCCACTGTTCACAGTGCCGCTTAACCGATGGATATTTCAACGGTCCCGTCATCACGCCAGCCGCGCAACCGCCGATACCCGTTCCGTCGCCGATGGTGTCCGATTGGAAATGCTGGCAGTCGCCACACGTCACCTGATCATCGCCCGGACGGGCCGCGAGGATTTCCGCCAGCGCCCAGCGTTCCGCGTCATCGCTGTCTGGTCCAGTCTTACATTCCAGCCTTGCCAACCGCTCCTTGTAGCACCTCAACTCCGCGCCCGTAACCGCCCAGCCCCGGATGTAGCTAATGGATACCCACGAGGGTTCGATTACCGGTCTTGTAGCGCTTGCGACTGCGACGGTTGCGACTCTTGCGACAGTTCGCCGTTCGGCTTCCGGGTTTGGGGAATTTGCTACTGCTACAGTTGCTATTTTTGCTACTGTTCCCGCTGGTTGAGGTTCCTCTTGTGCAGGCTTTGCTACTGCTACAGTTGCTATTTTTGCTACTGTTCCCGCTGATGGTGTTTGTTGAGTAGCAGGAATAGCAGGAATAGCAGTAGCAAAGTCTCTATCAGCCCGCTTGCGGATCAGTCTGGAAAGGGTCGTCATGGCGTCACCAGCGCCGGGTTAATTTGGAGGGTTCGCCGCTTTCCATCAGCCCCAAGCCGCAGACGGTCAAGGTTGGCAAGCTCGCGGATCGCGGCATCCAATGCAGCGCCATCCCGTAGCGGCCCAAATTGACGAACGTGATTCTTGCCAACGATAAGAGCCTTCTCCCGCTGGCAATACTCGATCAGCCAACTATCTAGCCGCGCTGCATCCGCCAGTTCCGCCGGTAGCGCCAGTTCGCCGAAGAACCGCCGCGCCTCGCTCAGGTGCCACGCCGCTATCCGGCTGGCGCTCTCGAAGGCGTCCAGCCCCACCGCGCCGCCCATGCCCTGTTCGAAAATCTGGAACAGCGCCGCCAGCCGCGCCGCATTGTCGGCGCTCTTGCTCGCCACGTCCCGCACGTCGTACAGCTCGCCGCCGCTGCGTAGCTCGTTTTCAATCGCATCGTGGTATTCAATCCATGCTGCTTTCGCCTCCGCTGTCAGGGGCAACAGGAGCGGGGTCAGTGCGCCGTTTTCATCAATGGGAACCGGCTGATTCAGGATTTCGGTAATCCGCTGATGGAACGCGGCCAGGTGCGGCCAGTTCGGTGGCGCTTCGGTGAAGGGGCGATAGCCTTGAGTGGATTGCGGCCACGCCACAAGAAAGCGGGCCAGAAACCCCGTGCCCCGTGCCAGCGTGCCGGATCGGGTGAAGAATTCCCGCAAGGTCGGTTCCTGCACCTGCAAGGCCACGGTCAACCGCGCCCCGCGCACGGTGAAGGATTCCGTTGTGCGCCGGTCAATGGTCAGGCTGTTGCCGTCCCACAGTTGATTAAGCAAGCCCAGATTCCGCATGACGGAATCCTTGCCCATGCCATGCGAACCAAACACAATCCCGGCCTCGGCAGAGACCACGCCGCCTGACGGCCATTGCCTCGCTAGTCCATAGGCCAAGGCTTCAGGAGTCGCATCGGCATACAACAGGCGGGGGATTCTTGGCGGTTCCGGCTTGGTGTGTTCCAGATCGCGCAAGGCCAATTCCATGCCCGCCGTCGGCTTTTGCTCTTTCGCCAGTTGGCGAATTTTCTCCTTGATGCCGTTGCGCTTGGCGTCCCATGCCTCGCTGTCCGCTTTGTAGTCTTTCAGCGCAGGCTTCGCCGCTTCCGCTTGCGCTTCTTCATAGTCGCGGATCGCCTTGGTAAAGAAGCCGTCACAGGTGGATTTTCGCTCGCCCGAATCGGCGATGGTCAGCAAGAACAGCCCGACTGGCCCATGCAGTTTTTCCGCCCGCTTGGCGTCCGCATGGGCTTGAATGGCCAGCGACAGCGCCGCCAGCACCGACGATGCCACCATCGGGATAGGAGCCTTGACGAAGCCCGTCACTTCTTCCACCACCGCCCGGATTGAATCCGGTAGCGCATCCAGGGGATAGGGTTCCGACTCGATCTTGGCGGTCAGTGGTTGCGGATGCCGCCAAGGAATCTCGCCCTTCCAGCCATGCTGTTTCGCCAGGTCGAATATGCTGGCGCTTGTCACCGGCTTGGTCGCTGAATAATTCGGATCACTTCCGCGAAACACACCCGCCGCCGTGTTGTAACCGGGATTTATCCGGTCCCATTCCACAGCCAGCGCCAGCCCGACCGATTCTTTAATGTCGCTGTCGTTATGCCGCAGGCCCCAGCCGATTACGTCCTCTGCCGGATGCTTTCCTGAACAAGCGCCCTTTGGAATCGCCCGCAATGCGCCCAGTAGGCGCAATTCATCGTCCGTTAGGGTTGATTCGTCGAGGGGTTGGGGTTGTTCCCTCCGGTTATCCGTAGCAAAAATAGCAACTGTAGCAGTAGCAACCGCCGTCTTGACCGCCTCCATCCCGCGCAGCGCCGCCAAGTCGTTGAAGTCGGTTGCGCCGTCCGGTCGCTCGCCGCCGAAATCAGGGATTGCCAGTTGACCGCTGATGGCCCGCGCCGCCTCGCTGGCATGGAAATCGGGTTGGCCGGTCGCCTTCACCAGATCAGCGAGAATCACGAGCGCCGCAGCCGGGTAGCGTTCGCGCATGGCCTTCGCCACCGCTGGCAGGTTGCCCGACGATAGCGCCGCAAGGGCAGGGTGTCCGGTCGCCGCCGACGCAGAGAGCACGGTCGCCACGCCTTCGCCTATCAGCAGAGTAAGGCCGCTGCCGTCGCCATCGGGCAGGCGTTCGGTTGCCCAATACCCGCCCGCCTTGCTACCCCGCCCGGCCAGCGCCGCCTTGCGCTTGTCGCCGTCAATCAGTTCCAGCGTGGATAGGCCATCGCCTTGTTTGACGGGAACCACCAGCAAGCGCCCGGTCAGTAGTTCGCCGCCCGACTTCGGCGCATAGCCCAAAATCGCCGCCGCCGCGCCCGCGTCAATCTCTCGCAGGGTTGCCACGGGCGAAACCCGCTTGCGTTCCAAATAGGGATGGTCGGCTTTCGCTTCCGTCGCCGCTTGCAGGATCGCCGCCGCCTTCGAAGCCGTAGCGGCGCGTTCGCGGGCTATCTCGGTTTCCTCCCCCAAGGCCCGTTCCGCTGCCATGCGCCGCCGCTCGGCAAGCTCTTCATGGGTCGGCATTTGATGCCCGCCATCATCGCGCCAGCCGTTCGCCCTGGCTTCATAGAACAGCGTCCCGATGGTCACCTTGCCACCGGCCCGGATGCTCTTCCACACGTCCCGCGCATCCTTGTCGTTGAAGGAATCGGCTTGCAGGCTCCATGCTTCCCACATGTCAAAGCCAGCATCGCCAAGCTCGGACTTGATCGCCATGCCCATGCTCACCCACCTGTCGCGGCCGCTGGCGTCAATGAATTGCAAGGCTTCGCGGATGCGTTCCATATCGCCGCTCATTTCCGTGCCCCTCTCTGCCATCCGCGCTTTTGCTGGCGGTTGCGTGAAGGCTTGGCCATGAACGGATCGGTTCCGGTATAATTTCGGCTATCGGTAGTCTTTGGGGTCGCACCGCGCCAGCGGTCGCGGCCCTTGTTGTTTTTGCTCATGGCTCGCCCCCTTCAAGCCTTGCGACTTTTCTGGATTTGGGCGGCAATCCATGCCTCTATCTCGGCCTCAATCCAGCCGACAGCCTTTGCGCCGACAGAGACCGGCTTAGGAAAGGTCGGGTCATAGTCGACCGGCCTCTTGGGGTTATGCCGCAATCGGGCATAGATGCTGGAACGGGAAAGCCCGGTGCGGGATTCAACTTGCTTGCGCCGTAGGATGGTTAGCGCGGTTTGGATTTGTGCGGCCATGCTCGTTACTCCGTAGCATTCGCCGGAATATACCGGCATGGTTTCGCACAATATGCAGCAGGGTTTCCGCAGTCACCGCAGTTGCGGATGCCGCCGCCGCAGTTGCGGTAATGAATCAGGTTACGGACAGGCTTCGCTTTGCCGCTGCAAACTTATCTTCCAAGGTTCGCGCCGATATACCCGGCTTGCCCTCATAGTGGCCAAGTAGCGCGGCAATAATTGCGGCCTGGTTGTCAAAAACAGATTGCGGCTTGCCCGCTGGCGATTTGCCTAACATCAGCGCCAGCATTGCGCCAATGATGTTCAGGTAGGTTGTCTCGGCTCGCTCGCCGGGCGTATTCATCTTGTCCACTATCGCCCGCAATGAATCGCGCTCACCAAGCAAAGCATTTTTCTCAGCAATGATCTCCTTCGCCCATTCCTCGGCTTTTTTAATGCGGGCCTTCAGAGCATCCCGTTCAGCCTGCAATGCCCTGAAAGCGTCAGCGTCGATGGCTGGATGGGTCTTGCGCTCGATTTCATCAAACAGGAATTCCGGCTTATCCGACGGGAATTCTCTGGCTATCCACTCTTTCAGGTCTTGCCGGGTTACATGCCGCCGCTCGGGTGCAACATATGCTTGTGATCCATCCATGGATTTGCCGGTTTCACGGCTTACCGGCAATGCGCCTTTTTCAATAGCTTCGTGCATCGCCCGGCATCGCGGCTCAAGGCATTTGATATATGGATGCCGATAGATGGCGCGATGCACTTGGGTTGATGCGTCCAAGTACTCCTGAATCTCGTTGGGCGGAATGCCACACCAAAGCGCCGCCGCTACTGGCACTGGGTAGAGGGTGTAGTAAGACTGGACATGCTCGCAACTGTCATTTTCCCAAGACTTTTTCATAGCGCCCCTTTCACGCTTTGCCCCTGAATCAGAAGCCGCGCCAGCCGGGCAAGGGTTCCCGGTTTTCGCCCTTGGGGATCAGCCTCGGGCTAGGCGCGGCAAACCATTATGCCGCCGACTGGTAAGCCTTCCCGAAAGGCCCGATGATGACCTTGCCGCGCCCGTCCTGAATCTGGCTATCCACGAAGTCAGCCCACCATTGCAGCATTTCCCGCCGTTGGTCGGCGTACTGGGCCCGGTTGTAGACGCCCCGGATGCCTTTGGTTTCGTGGGCTAGGCATTTCTCGATCCAGTCTGAATTGAATCCAGCCTCGTGCAGGTGCGTCGATGCCGTTCGCCGAAAGTCGTGAATCACGAAATCGCGCACATCGAATTCCAGCGCCCGCACGGCGACATTCAAGGTGCTATGGGCTATGGGTTTATTCAAACTCCCTCGACTGGGAAACACCCATTCGGAACTGCTCGCCAATCCCCTCAATTCCTCGAACATCGCCACGGCTTGCCGAGACAATGGAACCAGATGCGGCTTGTCTTTCTTCATGCGTTCGCCGGGGATCGCCCATTCCGCCTTGTCGAAGTCGATTTCTTCCCATCGGGCTTCGATCAGTTCCGATTTCCGCACCATGCACAGAATCAGCAGGTGCAGCGCCAGCTTGTGCGCCCGCTTCATGCTGGATTGGTAGATCGCCCGCAACAACCGCCCGATTTCGTCCGGGGTCAGCGCCACGTCACGGCTTCTGGCGGTCGCAATGAACTTCGCTTCCACTGCCGCCGCCGGGTTGAAAATCGCCTTCTCCCGCGCAATCGCATAGGCGAACAGCCGTTTCATGACATTGCGGGTTTGGAGGGCCATTTGATCGGCCCCCCGCGCCTTGATGCGGTCGGTAATCGCCAGCACGTCGGTAACGGTCACCTCGGCAAGCTGCTTTGCACCAATCGCTGGAATCACGTCCCTTTCCAGTACGCGCTTGATGTTGCGGGGGTTGCTATTACCCGGCTCGGCGACTTCGGCATACCAGCGCCACGCGAACGCTTCCACGGTATCGGCGGCCTTGGCTTCGGCTTCCTTGGCCTTCACCTTCTCCACCGCTTGCCAGCACCAGTTTCTCAGGAAGGTCTGCGCCATCTCCCTGGCCTCGGGTTTCGCATCGTTTGGGATCGGATCGCCGCGCTTCAAGGCCATCGGTGAAAGGCCGCGCTTCACCAGCGCCGCGCAGTCCTCGCGCCATGCGCGGGCTTCGGCCAGCGAGTACGCCGGGTATTCGCCCAGCCTTGCCTTTTCCTGCTTACCGGCCAGCCGGTAGCGTAGCCCCCAGCCTTTCTTGCCGCTGGATGTGACTTCGATGAACAGCCCACCACCGTCCGACTCGGAGAAGGTTTGCTCCCTCGGCTTGAGCTTCCGCAGCTTGGTATCCGTCAGCGCCATGATTCACCTCCCGCGTTGTTCCCTCAATTGCCAGAAGATCAGGAAACAGTCACCCGCCTTGGGAACAATCGCTGAAGCGCTTTGCCTTGATTGGCTTTTTGCAGGATCGCGCCCGTCATTTGTTCCCTTGAAAGCTTAATTTCCCTGCCTGTCTTCACAGGCGTCGGGAACACATCTTGTTCCCCATCGAAAGCCGCTCTCTGGAAAGGGAACGAATTAGGGAACAATTTTAGGCGGATTCAGGCGGAATATGCAAGCCGATACCGGAATAAAAAACCCGCTTTTACGCGGGATTGTAAGTGGTTATCGGAGTGCTTCGGATGATGCCGGAAGTCTCGCTATTTTCCAATACAAAAACTTGAGAAAATCCGGGATAGTAAATCCTCGCTGGTGAATTCACCGGTAATCTCCGCCAGCGCATTCTGCGCCTCGCGCAGTTCCTCGGCGACCAGCTCGCCGGCACGGATCACTTCCAGTTGATACGCCGCCTGTTCCAATGCCGTCGTCGCCCGCTCCAACGCCTCCAGATGCCGGCGGCGGGCCATGAAGATTCCCTCTTCACCGCTGTGATAACCCATACAGGTCTTGAGATGCTCGCACAGCAGATCCAGCCCCGCCTCGGTCTTGGCCGACAGCAAAATTTCCATTCCCCACTCGCCATTCCGAGCCATCGGCAACCGGCCGCTTAAATCGATCTTGTTGTAGAGCACCGTTACCGCCGTGCCCGCCGGCAACCGCTCCCGCAGCGCCCTCTCCTCGGGGGTCAGGCCCAATCGATCATCCACCACCAGCAGAATCCGGTCGGCGGTTGCAATCTCGGCCCAGGCGCGGCGGATGCCCTCCCGTTCCACCGGGTCATCGCTGTCGCGCAGGCCCGCCGTGTCGATGACGTGCAGCGGCATCCCGTCGATGCTAATGTGCTCGCGCAGCACGTCGCGGGTGGTGCCGGGAATGGCGGTGACGATGGCCGCCTCACGCCCGGCCAGATGATTGAGCAGGCTGGATTTGCCGGCGTTCGGCCGGCCGGCGATCACTACCGTCATGCCGTCGCGCAACAGCCGTCCCTGGCCAGCGGTGGCTTGCAGGGCGCCTAACAGCTCCCGCAGATCCCGCAACCGCCCGGCAATGATGCCGTCGGCCAGAAAGTCGATTTCCTCTTCGGGAAAGTCAATCGCCGCCTCAACATACAGCCGCAATTCGATCAGCGCCTCGACCAGGGCGTGAATCCGGCGCGAAAACTCGCCTTGCAGCGAGCGCAGCGCGGCGCGGGCGGCGGCGGCGGTGTCGCTGGCGATCAGATCGGCAATCGCCTCGGCTTGGGCCAGATCGAGCTTGTCGTTGAGGAAGGCGCGCTCGGAAAATTCGCCGGGCCGGGCCGACCGCGCTCCGAGTTCGAGCACTCGCGCCAGCAGCAGATCCATGACCACCGGCCCGCCGTGGCCTTGCAGTTCCAGCACGTCCTCGCCGGTGAAGGAATGGGGAGCGGGGAAATAGAGGGCGATGCCTTCGTCGATGACCTCGCCATCGCCCGAACGGAAGCGGCGCAAGATCGCTTGGCGCGGCGCGGGCAATCCGCCGAGCAGCGCCGCAGCGATGGCGGGAACCGCCGGCCCGGACGCCCGAATCACGCCGATGCCGCCCCTTCCGGGCGGCGTGGCGACGGCGGCGATGGTGTCCATCGCCCGGCGCTAACGGGCTGGCGCTGCCGCCGTGCGGCGGCAGCGCCAATCCTGGTCGAGCGCGACAGCGTCCTCACACGGCCATCGCATAAACACCCGCATTCCGATCCGGGTAGCTCTCGTACACATGCTCGAACACCGCCAAGCATTTCTGGTTGTAGATCTCGGGGGTATAGGCGCGCGGCAGGCCGGCGTCGAGGGTGTCTTCAATGGCGAGCTTCATCTTTGAGCGCGCCGCCGTGTTTTTTCGCCAGTTGATAATGAGCAGCGTCTTGAGCCGCGCCAGCAGCTCGCGGGCAGCTTTCTTCACCTCGGCGCGTTCCTCGGTCGAAAGTTCCGGCGCCGGCCGCGTCAGGATGTCGAAGATGACCAGTTCTTCCTCGCTCATGTTCTCGCGCACATGACGTTCCTGCTCGTCGTTGAGGCTGTTGGAGAGTTTCA
>WBZP01002944.1_pt1 | contig 19045 bp, 9 predicted proteins | sample 5204301 | NCBI WGS metagenome assembly WBZP01 (sample SAMN12412401, study PRJNA552823) | activated sludge metagenome | isolation source: activated sludge from nitrification reactor of wastewater treatment plant... | place: USA: Pennsylvania | collected 2017 | reverse complement strand
TCCACGTCAGACGCTATCAACCCGAGAGCCTGGTCGAGTGCCTGCGCGGCTTTGGCTGGAAGAAGGTCGGACTGCTGCCCTACCGTGGCTCAGCGAGCCGTCCACGCGGTGTGTTGCTGTTCGAGAAGCAGCTGCCGGTGTGATGCCCGAGAGACACGAATCGGAAAGAATCCAAGAGGTCAGGATGCTACCGTGAGTAGGAGATAACTTGAATTGGTGCGGAGCTACTATCGGGTAAGCAACCTTTACCCTGGTCCCAGAACGAAACAGGATACTCGTCCATGAGGTCGACGGCTTCACCGCGCCACCGTTGACCCTTTACTGGAACGCCAGTTGCAAGGTACGAAGCGCTGAGTATGTCGGCACGGCAGCGCAACCTGACACAGACCCGATCGCGAGTCCTGGGGCTCCTGTTGCTGCTGGTCGGCTGTCTGCGTTCTGCTCAACCGGTGGTGCCGCCTCCGCCGATGGGTAGACCGACGGACTCGGCTCAGTCGAGTCTGCTGCATGCCGATGCGGTGAAGCGGGCGCTGGTTCATGTCGAGGCGCGCTGTACTCACGATCGGGTGTCGGGGACGGGATTCATCGTCGATGTGTCGAAGTACGGACTGACCCGCGACGCACTGGTGATGACGGCTTGGCATGTCGTTCAGCCGCCGGGGTGTTCGGGTCAGAAGGTCGATCTGACGCTGTCGGGGCCGGGCGTGGGGGAGCTGATGCTCTCGGATGTGCTCGGCAGTCACTTGGTGTTCCCAAAGGAAGACCAGCGCAAGCTCGCGCTGGATGTCGCGCTCCTCCAGGTGAATGCGAAGGAAGGGGCGACGGCCCTACCTCTCGATGAGCTGCCCCTGACGGCGGGACGTGACTTGGTGACAATTTGGGGGTATCCGGCAAGTCATGGGCAGGCCCATGGGTCCGACGCAGAAGTGACGTATCGCAAGGGGCCGGTGGTGCCGGGGCCGACACAGGATGGACATGCGACGCTGACGACGGATGCGCTGTTGCGGACTGACCAGGGCCTGAGCGGCGGGCCGGCAGTGCTGCAAGGACATGGCTCGGTGGTGGCGCTGGTGAGTAGTCGAGACTTGCTTCCGAGCGGAACCGCGGAGCTGCCGTATGTGCTAACGCCGATGTCGGTGGTGCGGGACCTGCTGCCCGCTCATCTCCGTCAGCGACTGCACCTTCTGCCCCGTCAAGCCGAGGACTTTGCGCTGCCGGCCCTCCCAACAGCCTACCTTCATCGACCGGACCAAGAGGCCGCGGTGAAGCAGGCTCTGACGACTTGTGCGCCTGGCCCAGGTGTCCAGAAGGCCCCCTTCGTCGTGGTTCACGGGATGCCCGGCGTCGGAAAGTCCACGCTAGCGAAAGCCGTCGCGCAGCAGCTTGCCGTCGACTTGCGCTGGCAGGTTCTGTATCGCGATGTCGCGCAGAAGACTCCCGATGGCGTGTTGGCTGAACTGCTTGTCGCTTTGACGGGTGAGCGTCCCCGCGTCTCGGCCCAGCCTTCCATGAGCGTTGCTCTGGCAGGAGCACCCGAGCGCGGGATTACGATGGAAGACCTGGCCACGCAGCTTCACGCCGAGCTACGAACTAGGCCGCGCCTGATGCTCTTTCTCGATGATGTGACCTGGACACAGCTTCCGGCATGGCTGCTCCGCGCCCTGGAGGACACACCCGTCCTTCTGACCTCGCGGCAGGTGTTTCCTGAAGGCACCGCCATTTCCCTGGATGTCTTGACCGACGTCCAGTGCCAAGAGCTGTATCGACGCCTGCGTGGTGAGTCTCAAGCATCTGGCCCGCTGAAAGTCACCGTCAGCGTCTGCACCCAGCTTGGCCGGCATCCAACGGCGCTGACGCTGGCTGCCGGAGTGCTCAAGCGCAAGCGAGGTACTTGGACCGACGAAGATCTGCTGACGCACCTGGCACAGAAGCGACTCGATGTACTCACTCAAGGCACCTCCGATCCAACGCGAACCATCCCTGCTCTCTGCGAGGAATCCCTGCGAACCCTGCCCGATTCCCAGCGAACGGCAGCGACGCTAGCAGTGGTCGTGCTCGGTCAGCTCGCAGATGCGGCGGTGCCGCGCGAACTGCTGAAGGCGATACTGTCCCGGCCCGGCTTGCTGGGTGGTCAAACGGATTCTGCGGACGCAGCGGAGTCTGCCATCGATCAACTCGTGGAAGCCGGTCTGCTGTCTCCCGATGGCCCCTCTGACCAAAAACTCCTGCGCATGCACACCCTCGTCTGGGAATGGGCAGGCAAGCTTCCCCAGAAGGCAGAGCACAAAGAAATTCCCCAAAAAGTGCGCGACGAGCTGCTTGCAGTCCTCAAGAACAGGCAGGGTAGTCAGGTCTTGAGTGAAGCGCTGCTGGCTCACCTGCTCAAGGCTCAAGAGGAAGCAACCAAGTCTCGGCAGTGGCCGAGGGTGATCGAGTACGGGACAATGTTTCAGAAAGAACTGCTCCTCTACGGTCACTGGGGCTACCTAAAGCAACTCCTTCAAAACAGCCTGTCTGCTGCAGAGTCCAATCACGATCTCGCCATCCAAGGAAAGATCAAGAAGGTGCTGGGCTTGATTGCTGAGTCGCAAGGAGACTACGAAGCGGCGCGCAAGCTATACCAAGACTCCCTAGACCTAGCCCAAAGCCTGGGTGACCACCAACTCATCGCCAGCAACCTGGGCAACCTGGGCAACGTGGCTCGTTTGCAAGGAGACTACGACACGGCGCGCAAGTACTCCCAGCAGTCGCTGGACCTGGCCCAAGCCCTGGGCGACCGCCAAGTCATCGCCAGCATCCTGGCCAACCTGGGCAACGTGGCTCAGTTGCAAGGAGACTACGAGTCGGCGCGCAAGTACTACCAGCAGTCGCTGGACCTGGCCCAAGCCCTGGGCGACCGCCAAGTCATCGCCAGAGTCCTGCTCAACCTGGGCAACGTGGCTCAGTCGCAAGGAGACTACGAGTCGGCGCGCAAGTACGCCCAGCAGTCGCTGGATCTGGCACAAGCCCTGGGCGACCGCAAAGTCATCGCCAGAGTCCTGTGGGGACAGGCCCGTGTGGCAGCCAAGACAGGCCGAAAGGCGGAGGCGCGGAAGCTGCTGGACCAGGCGGTTCAGATCTTTGCGATGCTGGGTGATCCGGCGCTGGCTGATGCACAGAAGCTGCGAGATGCCCTCGGTGCCCCACCTGACCCGGCGCATTGCCGGAAGACCTGCCAAGACCTATCTGCCAAAGGTGAACTCCAAGTCTCCATCGACGAGTGCGTGAAAGTCCTATGCGCCGACTAACGCGCCTCGCCTCGCTCGCTTGTCTGCTCCCGCTCCCCGGCTGCCTGGCCGGGCTGTCGGTTCGGACACCTCCCGTCCCGCATGTGGTGGTGCATGAGGGGCGGTATTTTGTGACGGGGTTGGGAGTCCGGCATGGGCTGCGGCAGGGGGACTCTCTCTGGATTCACGGGGAGCGGCGCCTGCCGGGAACTGCGCTGCGGGGGAAGGTGGCGCTGGGCGTGGCGGTGGTGGCGGACGCGGTGGGGACCGATGACGAGACTGGGAGGCAGGCGCTGCCGCTGTGGGTGCTTTGTGAGGAGCCGGGCGCTTCGCTGCGCGGTGGGTTGGCACACAAGCCGACGGATGTAGAGTTACCGGCAAGTGGACGGTGTCTTGTGCCGGTGCTCTCAGTCGATGCGGGGAAGGTGCGGCTGGGTCGAGGGGCAATCGCTCGGGTGCAGGTCGGCGACCGCTACTCAGTGCGGACGGGAGGACGGCTGCTGGAGGGGGAGTCGCTCGGGACGCTGCGGGTGGTCGAGGTGGCGGCGCAGACCGCGCTGGCAGAGCGGCTGGATGGATCGGTGGCGGCGGGACAGGTGGCGCTGCTGACGCCGGGTGGACCGGCGGGGACGACGAAACCGAAGCTGCGGGTGGCGGTGGCTCGCTTCGATGCGCTGGCGGGGGATGAGCCGGCGGCGCGCCAAGCCTCGCGGCAGTGGGCCAGCGCGCTTTCGGAAGCGGCTTGGCCTGGGGTCGAGGTCTCGGCGGTGACGGAGGCAACGGTGTCTCGTCATGCTGGACAGCAGGCCGCCGAAGCCCAGGCGCGGGCGCTGGGGCGAAGGCAGCATGCCGACTTGGTGCTGTGGGGCGAGCTATTGTCGGCCCCGCCCCCGGCGATGGTGCGCACCTGGCTGACGGTGGTCGAGCCGCAGCGGCTTTCACCGCCCCAAGGGTCGCGTCTGCCCGTGCAGCGGCTATCGGAAGACCTAGATACGGAGGCTCCGTGGCAGAGTGAGGCCGTTCGGCTGCCTCTTGGGGTGGCTGCTGCGCTGCTCGGTCAGGCGAGTGCGGCGCAGCAGCGCTACGGCGAAGCGGCCTGGGCGCTCGGTCGGGCGGTGACGCTCCCCGAGCTGCCGATTCCCGAGCGGCTGCGCTGCCGACTGGTGCTGGCCGAGTCGCTGCGGGTCATTGGACAGCGGGCGCAGGCGCGGCAGCAAGCGCGGCTGGCCCAGGACTTGGCCCAGACTGCCCGCCTTCCTTTGTGGAACTTGCGCGCACGGGCAGAGCTTCTGCGGCTCGACCTCCTCGAGGGGCTGCAGGTGGACTCCGAGCTGGCCAAGCTACGCAGTGACGCGGCGGCGCTTGGGCTGTGGCCGGTCGAGCTGTTGGCCCGCTATGAACAAGCCCGACAGGCTGGGCGAGGGCATCCTGCGACGGCCCGAGCGCTGCTGCTCGACCTGCTGACGGTGCTTGGGCAGCGTGGCGACCGCTCAGGACAGGCGGCGGTGCAGCATGAACTGGGACAGCTCGCCCTCGGGGCACAGCAGCTCGCGGACGCCCGGCTGCACCTCACCGAGAGCTTGCGGCTGTCGGAATCGGCGCTCGATGGACCGGGGGAAGCAGCGGCGCGGCTGGCACTGGCCCAGCTGGAGGCCCGACAAGGGAACCTGGGGCTTTCACAAGTACACCTAACCCGGACGGAAGTGCTGGCGAAGCAGTCCGGGGACGTGGCCGGTCAAGCGATGGCGGTGCTGCAAGTGGCGGGGCTGGCGGCGCAGCATGGCGACCTTCCGCTGGCACGACGACTGCTCGAACCCCTGCTGGCGGACGACGCGCGGCGACTGCACGGGGAACCGGCCCTGCACGCAGCGGTGCTGCACGAGCTGGGACATACGGCCTGGCACCTCGGCGACCCGACGCAGAGCCGCAGCGCCTACACAGACTCGCTGCGGCTGTCGCAAGCCCAGCAGGACGAGGCCGGGATGGCAGCGGCCTGGCTGGCGCTGGGTCGACTGGCGCGGATGCAAGGGAGGCTCGATGAAGCGACGCAGGCTCTCCAACTTGCTGAGCAGCGGGCCGTGGTGCTGCGGGATGACTCGATCCTGGCGGCAGTGCTGCACCACCAAGGCCGACTGCGGCTTGCACAGGGGTCGGCGCAGGATGGGCGGCGCTTGCTGCTGCGCTCGCTCACGCTGGCCGGGCAGGTGCAGGATCTGCGGACCCAAGCGGCCAGCCTGGTCCAGCTTGGCATCCTGGCGCGGCGGGCTGGCGATATGGTCGAGGCCGAGTCACTCCTCACCAAGGCCGCAGCCCTGGCCCTGAGCGCAGGCGACTTTGCCACCCGACTGGAGGCGCGGCGCGAGCTGTTGCGGCTGGCGGCCCAGCGTGGTGCCGTCACGGAAGCGCTCGCCGGGCTGCGCAGTGGTCTCGGCGACGCAAAGCGGTCGGTCTATCAGCATGCGCTGTGGCTACACACCCTGGCCGAGGTGACGGCCACATCGGGGGCACAGACGGCGGCGCAGCCTCTCTTTTCCGAAGCGCGGGCGCTCTATGCCCAGCTCGGCATGCCCGAGGCCGATGAGCTTGCGCGCAGGCTCCCGCTTCTCGACGTCGCCAAGGCAAGGTAAGACTGCACCATGGCGACCCCCCAGCCCATCCCCATCAGACTCAGCGCGTATCAAGTGCGGCGGCTCATCGACGACCTGCTGCGCACCGATGGCGACATGCAGGCGTTCCTGGTCGATGAGTTTCGCGACGTGCAGCGCCGGCTCTCTGCCGAGATGACCCGCGAGCGCCGGGTGTCGCTGCTGTTCGAGGCGGTGGGCGAGCAGGCCGTGGCCGACGCTCTGGCGGCGCGTGACCGGGTGGCGTTTGACAAGGCCCTGGCACGACTGCCGCAGCACGTCCCGCCGAGTCCAGCGCCGCTTCCCAAGCGACGTGGAGGGTGGCTGGCGCTCGGGCTGCTTGGGGCGCTGTCGGTGGCCGGAGTGACCTATCGGCTGGTCCGCCCTCCGACCCAGCCAGAGCCGAAGATCACCCCCACGGGAGGGGATCATGGACTGCCGCCAGCGACCCTCGCGCCTGCGACCAAGCCCATGGAGGCCCCGGATCTGGCGGTCATTCCATCGGCGCAAGGGGCGTCGCCAAAGCCAGTGCCCGGTCAGCGGCCCGCGAGCAAGGCCGTGGCAGCTCGTCCTCCCACAGTCGAAGCGCGGCGCGAGGGAACGGCCACTTGCCACGCCACGCGCTGCGAGCTATCCGGCGTCACCCGTACCGAGCTGGGGGATTCCCTGATCTGCCTGGACCCGCAGAGCCCCGACGACCCGAGCCGCGCCGACGGCATCCAGCCGACCTGCACCCTCACGGCAGGCAGCGGTCCCCCGGTCTGCTTCCGCAGTGACGATCAGGCCCACAGACCGCTCGCTGGCGCCATTCGCTGGAGGACTCCCTGCCCATGACTGAAAAGGCCTTGCGTGCGTCCGTGTTGCTGCTGTTGCTTGGTGTGGTGCCCGGCTGTCCGCATCCGGTACAGACCGCGACTGCCCCGTGTCCGAGTCCGCCCCCCGTGCGACTTATCGAGCAGGACGGCAGCCTGTTTCTGACCTCTGTGCCCGAGGGCTATCGGCCCGGCTCGCTGTTCTATGTGCTGGACCGCGCGCCGCTACCCGGAAGCTGTCAGCCGCAGCGCCTCGCCATCGCCGAGTCGGTCGAGTCCCAGGCCCCCGGCGTCCATCGCGCCACCCTCGCGTGTCCGCTGCCGCCCGGCAAGAGCCTCCCCGCAGGCGGTCTGCCGGTCGAGGGCGTCGGCGCCAACACCGAGGCGCGACTCGGGCGCTGCTTCGGTCGCTACCTCGGTGGTGAGGCCAGCGTCTGCGGCGCCGCCAGCGTCCTCGACCTGCCGATCGAGCTAGGCCAGGCCCACGGAGTCCAGCCCGGCGAGGTCTACGAAGTCCTCGGCACCGCCCACACCGACCCCATCAACCGCACCGTCCTCGACTTCGAGCGCCTCGGCATCTGCACCATCCAGCCGAGCGGCCTGTCCCCCTTCCGCGCCACCTGCCGCCTCGACCGCCGAGCCCCCGGCAGCCAGCGCTTCGACCCCTCCCACTGCCTCCACGGCGGCTTCGTCCATCGGCGCGACCCAGGCCGATGATCGGCCTAGGTGAGGTCGATCATCGGCCTACATGAGGTCGATCATCGGCCTAGGTCAGGCCGATCATCGGCCTACATGAGGTCGATCATTGGCCTAGGTCAGGTCGATCATCGGCCTGCATGAGGTCGATCATCGGCCTGCATGAGGTCGATCATCGGCCTAGGTCAGGCCGATCATACCCCTCGGGCAGGCCGATCACTGGGGTCGGGCTGGTCGTCAATCCGTACACAGCTGCTTCACGCACTCCGCCACCGGCACCGCCAGCTCACCTTTCGTCTGCAGCTCATCACAGGTCTTGCGACACTGAAGCGGGTCTGGCGCGTCCCTCAGGGCAGCACGGTCCTTCTTTGCATCAGCCAGCGCCGGATCGCCCAGCGCCGCAAAGATCTGAATCGCTTGGTCCAGCAGCTGCCGAGCTTCGACCTTCCGGCCTGTCTTGGCTGCCACACCGGCCTGTCCCCACAGCGCCTTTCCCAGAATCCAATTGCTCGCGCTCAGCGAAGCCGCTTGCTGCCTCGCCTGCTGAAAGTACTTCTCCGCTGCTTCCAGGTCTCCGGGACCTTCGCGCTCAGCCACGTTGCCCAGGTTGAGCAGGATGGTGGCGATGACTTGGCGGTCGCCCAGGGTTTGTGCCAGGTCCAGCGTCTGCTGGTAGTACTTGCGTGCCGAATCGTAGTCTCCTTGCGACTTAGCTACGATGCCCAGGTTGCCCAGGATCTTGGCGATGACTTGGCGGTCGCCCAGGGCTTGAGCCAGGTCCAGCGACTGCTGGTAGTACTTGCGCGCCGCATCGTAGTCTCCTTGCGACCCAGCCACGTTGCCCAGGTTGAGCAGGATGGTGGCGATGACTTGGCGGTCGCCCAGGGCTTGTGCCAGTTCCAGAGAGTCTTGGAAGAACTGGCGCGCTGCCGCGTAGTCTCCTTGCGACCGAGCCGCGATGCCCAGGTTGCCCAGGATGCTGGCGATGACTTGGCGGTCGCCCAGGGCTTGTGCCAGGTCCAGCGACTGCTGGTAGTACTTGCGCGCCGTATCGTTGTCGCCTTGCGCCTGGCTCACGAGGCCGAGCCGGTTCAAGACCTCACAGAGGGTCCTGCTATCCGTGCCATTCTTGGCCGCTTTCAGTGCGCGATCGAGCAGTTCCTTGCGTGCCCCCCAATAGCCGAAGATGTCTAGCGCATCTTCCGTGTCCCACATCAAGCCCAGCACCCGGTCCCACTGCTGGCGTTCTTCTGCCAGGCGCTGGGCGGTCAGGATGTGCGTAATCAGCAGCGGCGCCACTTGTTCGTCGTGGGTCTTGAGGCTCTCGGTCATGCGCTGCTGGAGGGTGGCGACCTCGGCTTGGTGGCGTTCCTTGCCGAGCCGGGTGGCCCACTCCCACAGGAGGGTGTGCTGATGGTACGTGGTCGCGCCGGGGCTGGTGCGATCGATGAGGCCGCTGCGGAGCAGGCGCTGGAGGCCTTGGGCGCGGTGGGTCTGGGGCAGCAGTCCGGCGAGCAGGACCTCGGGTACCGGCGCTTCGGCGAGCTGACCCAGCGCGACCAGCACCGCCTTGGCGTCGGCATCCAGGGCGTCGTACGACCAGTCGAGCAGCTTGGCCAGTCGGCCCTCGGGATCTCGGCCCTCGACTTGCAGCTTGGCGAGCAGGGACTGGGCGCTGTGGTTGTCGCTGTGCATCAGCTCGTCCGCGCGCTCGATGGCAAACGGCAGTCCACCGAGCAGTCGCCCCAGCAGGGCCGCTTGCTCTTTCGCAAGAGCCACCCCCTTCTGCTTCGCCAGCTTGTCGGCCAGCTCGGTCGCTTCTTTGTCGGGCAGGCTTTCGAGCAGGATCGGCGCAAACCCCGGCGGCGCTTGCCGACTGCGACTGGTCATCACCAGCGTCGCGGGCGTGAGCGCTTGCAGCAGGGACTCCATCCCCTCGGGCTGGTTCCACGGCGCTTCATCGAGCCGCACATTGTCGAGGATCACCAGCATCGGCGACCGACTCGCCAGCAGTGCCCGCACCAGCTTGAACCAGTCGCCCGGCTGCGGACGTCGTCCGGTCAGCGCCTCGATCAGGTCGCTCAGCACAAGGTCGATGGTGCGGTTGTTCAGCTCAACTTTGACCGTTCCGCCAGGGAACCGACCCTGCCGCAGCGCCGCCACTTGATAGGCCAGCGTCGTCTTGCCGACCCCACCGATGCCGTGTAGCAGCACTTTGGCTGGTTCCATTCCCGGCTTCGCCGCATCAAGGACGGCGAGCACCTTGGCTTGCTCGGGCCGCTCGACCCACGTCGGCTGCTGCTGCGGTGGCTGATACGCCGCGCTCACCGAGTAGTGCAGCACAATCCCAAGCTGCTGCCGCAGCGCCTCGGGAAGCAGGTCGATCAGCGGAGCCAGAGAAGCAATCCGCCCCTCGCGACTCGCCCCCTTCTGCGCTTCATATTCCCCAAGCACCACACCGAACACCAAGCCCGAGCTACGCAGAGCCACCGGTCCACCGCTCATGCTCGGCAGCAGCTTGGCACTGGTGGTCAGCATTTCCTGGTAGGTGTCGTTGCGGAGGCCCTTCGATACGGAACCCCGCCGGTTCTCGTGCAGCGGCAGCGCTCCGTTTCCCTGGAGCATCGAGAACCCGAGCGCCTCGATTGGGTCTGCATCGTTGCCGAGCATGTCGGTGTTGAGGACTCCCAGCTCGACCGCCGGGGTCCGCTTGTCGCCCCGTGCTCGCAGCAGAATCAGGTCGTCTTCGGGCCGGGTCTGAAGCTGAATCAGCGGCTGTGCATCGCCATCGAAGTCGCGGACTCCTTCACCACGAAGCTGCACGCGCGCCGCGAGCTGCCTGCCACAGACATCGGGAAACAGCACATGACGAGCAGATACGAGGTAGGCCCAGCCGTCAGCGTGACCGATCACAAAGGCGGAGCCGGGGGCATCTGGACCGGAGTCCGAGCGCTTACAAAACGACCGGACGTGGACCAGAGAAGAAGGAAGCGCGGCCAGCTTGGTAGACGGCTCGCTCGCTGGCATGACGTGGACGAGCGGAGAAGACGACAACTGCGATGGCAATGGACGAGGACAGCCCAGCAGGCACAGTCCGGTGGCAAGCAGAAGGAGTCGCAGCGCGCTCATGGAGGGGGTCATACCGCAGGCAGGCCTACTTGAACCAGTCTGCCAAAGCCGCAGCGTCTGCTTCGCTGGATAGGAGGACAGCGGCCAGGCCGTCTACGGTGGGGGCGACAGCGCCCGCGCAGGACAGGGGGAAGCGCGGCTTGTTCACTTGTTCGGCTGGGACTCCCCACGCGAGGATGACGCCCGCCGGATGAGCGAACGCAGAGCTTGCCAGGGCGGCGCAGACCTCGCGCACGGTCAGCTCTAGGACTTGGGTGTGGCGAGCGGAATCGTGAGGAATGATGACCACCGCCGCTTGGGAGCGCTGCCGACTTTGCTCACACAGCGCGTGCGCCAGCGTCAGCCAATACTGTGCCCAGACGGGAATCAGATCCCCGTCGTCGAGAAGGTTCCGCTCCGCCGCGCTCAGGCGACTTATATCCAGCATCTTGCCATGCACTCCTACTCCGCTTGGGAGTGTGATCTGACGGAGTGCCAGCGTACGTGCCTGCTCTGCTGGTTCGGAAAGGAGAGTGGTCAGCAGACGCTGCCAAGAACGGTTGCTCAATGTCATTCGGAACTCCTACCACAACTTTTTTCCAAGCCACTTGCCGAGCTTGGAGCCGCCCACATATCCGCCGATTCCTCCGGCCAGCCCGCCGAGGGCACCACCAATGGCCGTACCGATGCCGGGACAGATGAAGCTGCCGATGGTCGCTCCCAGTGCGCCGCCGCCTTTGGCTCCGAGCCATGCGCCACCCCAGCCGCCTGCGATCCGCGAGCCTTCCTCTACCGTGTTGCCCCAGTTTCCGGTCTTGCGGCTCTCGTTTATGTTTTGGCCGAGTGACCAGCCGTCCATCGCGATGCCAAGGCCCATGCCGACCCGACCGAGCGGCTTGGCATACTTCATCACCTGACCGAAGCCTCTGGCGACTGGCGAGGCGAGCGCATGGTCTGCGATGCCAAAGGCGTTCTTCGCGCCGCTCTGGTTCCAGTGCCAGTTGGTGGAACCGCCGGTGGTGACATTGGGACCATGATCCAGTCGCAGCCCCTTCCATCCACTGGCCTGCGGAGTGAGCCGGTTCAGATACGCATGACTGGTCGGATTGGGGTGCCCAGAGAAGTCTCGAAAGCTGAGATCGAAACGAGAGTTTGTCCCCGGTGTCGGACCGGGAAAGTTCTTGGCAATCGGATAGCGCAGCTCTTGAAACAGTCCACCAGCCAGTGGTGCGTTGGCGTGGCCAAGTCCGTGGGTCTGCTCGCCATGCTCCGGCGCTCCGTGCGCGTCGTGGGATGGCGGACCATCGTACATTCCACAGAATGGAGCCCCCGTATCCACAGACTGATGCCCACTCCCCAGCGTTCCGCCCAGCGAGGAGTCCCCGATTCCCGTTGCTGCAGGATCATGCCCAGCATGCGCCCAACCCTGAGACTGCATCGCCGTCGGGTCGGACTGACCGTGATACTGCGCAGCACTCCCCTGTGGTGCCTGACACATCAGCTCTTCTTCCATCGAACTCCCCCCATCAGAAATACGCTCTGCTCAGGAATAAGAAGCACGAAGCGTGCCCAGCACAGCGCCAAGTGTTGCTGAGTCCGTTCCGACGAAGAATCACTCCCTACCAGGGAAAAACAGCAATGTGCGCAGGGTGGGCACCAGTGGGCAGACAAACCGGAACAGTCGATTTTCAGTCCGCACACAGCTTCTGCACGCACTCCGCAATCGGCACCGCCAGATCCCCTTTCGCCTGCAGTTCGTCACAGGTCTTGCGGCACTCCACCGGGTCAGGCGCATCCCCAAGGGCAGCACGGTCCTTCTGAACATAGTCCAGGTGCGGATCGCCAAGCGCAGCAAAGAGCCGAATCGCATGGTCCAGCATCTGCCGCGCCTCAGCCTTCAGTCCTGTCTTCGCCGCCACCCGGGCCCGTCCCCACAGGGCTCTGCCGATGGCGGAGCGTAGGCCCAGGGCTTGGGCTAGGTCCAGGGACTGTTGGTGGAACTTGCGCGCCGCCTCGTATTCTCCTTGCGAATATGCCCAGATGCCAAAATTGTTCAGAATACCGGCGATGAGTTGGTGGTCGCCCAGGGCCTCGGCTAGGTTCAGGCACTGTTGGTAGAACTTGCGCGCCGCCTCGTATTCTGCTTGCGAGGTCGCTACCCCGCCCAAGTGGAACAGGTTCTTGGCAGTAAGGCGGCGGTCGCCTAGGGCTTGGGCTAGGTCCAACGACTGCTGGGAGAGTTTGCGCGCGGCCTCGTCGTCTCCTTGCTGACGAGCCATCTCACTCAGGGCAAGCAGGCTTTCGGAGAACAGTTGGCGGTCGCCCACGGTTTGGGCTAGGTCCATCGACTGCTTATAGTACGTGTGGGCGGACGCGTCGCCTCCTTGCTGCGCAGCTAGGTTGCCCATGCTCAGCAGGACGGTGGCGATACCTTTGCGGTCGCTCTGCGCTTGGGCCAGGTCGAGCGACTGTTGAAAGAATCTGTGCGCTGACTCGTGGTCTCCTTGTGCCTGGGCCATGATGCCCAGGTTGCATAGGATGGCGGCGATGAGTTTCCGGTTGCCCAGCGCGTGGGCTACGTCTAGCGAGGGCTCGTAGAAGTTGCGCGCCGCCTCGTAGTCTCCCTGCTGAGCAGCGACGGAACCTAGGTTGAGCTGGATGTAGGCGATGAGTTGACGGTCCATGCCTCGCTGGGCCGCTTTCAGCGAGCGCTGCAGCAGTTCCTTCTCTGCTCCCCGATAGCCGAAGACGGACAGCACCTCTTGTGTGCCCCACCATAAGCCTAGCACTCTATCCCACTGCTTCTGTTCTTCGGCCAAGCGCTGGGCGGTCAGGAGGTGGGTGATAAGCAGCGGGGCCACTTGTTCATCGTGGGTCTTGAGGCTGTCGGTGATTCGCTGCTGAATCGCCGCGATCTCGGCCTGGTGCCGCTCGGTTCCGAGCTGGCGTGCCCACTCCCGTAACAAGGAGTGTTGGTGGTAGATGAACACGCCCGGTCGCTCCTCGCTGCGCTCCAGCAGACCGCTACGGATCAGGCGCTTGATGCCTTGTGCTCGATTGTTCTGCGGCAGCAGGCCGGCAAGTAGCACCTCGGGCACCGGTGCTTCGGCGAGCTGACCCATGGCCACGAGAACCGCTTTGGCATCGTCATCGAGCGGCTCATACGACCAGTCGAGTAGCTTGGCCAACCGCCCATCAGGGTCCCGGCCTTCGTGCCGTAGCTTGAGGAGCAGCGACTGGGCGCTGTAGTGCTCGCTCTGCATCAGCTCAATGGCCCGCTTGAGCGCAAACGGCAGTCCGCCTAGCAACCGCGCTAGCTCTGCGGCCTCGGACTCCCCCATCGCCAGACTCTGGTATCGGGACAGCTTGAGCACCAGCTCCGTGGCTGGTCGCTCTGGCAGGCTTGCCACGGGCACCGCCACAAAGTTCTCCGGCGCCTTGGGACTGCGACTGGTCATCACCAGAGTCGCCGGGGACACAGCCTGGAGCAGTGCGTCCATCGTCGCGGGATCGCTCCAGGGACCGCTGTCCAGCCGGACGTTATCAAGGATCACCAGCGTCGGTGGTCGATTCGCCAGCAGCGCTCGCAGCAGTTTGAACCGGTCACCAGACGGCACCTTGTGCCCGGTCATCGCTTCGAGCAGTTCATCAAGCACAACGTCGGATGGACGGTCTGTCAGCTCGATCTTGACCATTCCGCCGGGAAACCTTGCCTGACGCTGTGCCGCCACTTGATACGCCAGCGTTGTTTTGCCGACCCCACCGATGCCATGGAGAAGCACTCTGGCTGGTTCCATTCCCGGCTTTGCGGCATCGAGAACGGCGAGCACATTGGCTTGCTCGGGCCTCTCTACCCAAGTGGACTTGGGTTTGTCCGGCTGACGGGCCGCGCTTACCGGAAAGTGGAGCACAATCCCAAGCTGCTGCCGCAGCGCCTCGGGAAGCAGGTCAATCAACGGAGTCAAAGACGCAATCCGCCCCTCGCGACTCGCCCCCTTCTGTGCTTCATATTCCCCAAGCACCACACCGAACACCAGACCCGAGCTACGCAGCGCCACCGGTCCACCACTCATGCTCGGCAGCAGCTTGGCACTCGTCGTCAGCACTTCCTGGTACGTGTCGCCGCGCAGGCTCTTTGACACGGAACCCCGCCGATTCTCGTGCAGCGGCAGCGAGCCGCTTCCCTGAAGCATCGAAAACCCGAACGCCTCCATGGGGTCTGCTTCGTTACCGAGCATGTCAGTGTTGAGGACCCCCAACTCGACCGCCGGAGTCCGCTTGTCTCCTCGTGCTCGCAGCAGAATCAGGTCGTCTTCGGGCCGGGTCTGAAGCTGGATCAAGGGCTGTGCCTCGCCATCAAAGTCGCGGACTCCTTCCCCACGAAGCTCAACCCGCTGCGCCATTGATGGCTTACCACTCAGGGGATCCAGGCCACATTCCCTGGGAAACAGGACATGCCGCGCCGAGACCAAGTACGACCATCCATCGGAGTGGCCCACGACAAACGCTGTTCCCGTCACATCTGGCTTGGATTCCGAGCGCCGACAGAACACACGAACATAGACCAGCGAATCCGGCAGCTTCGCCAGGTTGGCGGATGGATCGTTTGTTGGTGAGACGTTGACAAGCGCTGAAGTCGGCGCTCGCAGCTGGTGCAGGCAGCCCAGCATGGCCAAGACGCACAGTGCCAGCGCAAACCGATAACCCCCCATGGAATCGATCATACTCCTGGCACATTCTTGCAGGGAATATGCCTGTCGATGATCGTGGCCACAGCCATGCTTCAGACTGGGCAGGTCGAGACATCCCGGTGGGCGCCCATGGGCAGCAGGCGCAGCACCAACTGGCATCGGCACATCTTTTGGTCATTTCTCCGATGGATCGATTCTTGATAGGATTCTGCTCCATGACTCGTACGTCCACTGTGACCCTAGTGCTGGCGCTACACCTTCTCTCCTGCAAACCCACCGAGGATGGGTTTGACCCGAGTGCGCCGACCGCGCTTTCCCCGGATGAGCCGTCAAGCTGCAAGGAGGCGATGCAGGAGGGTGGTGTGCAGCGGCTCGATCGCTGGGTGCTTTCGGAGTCCTGTAAGAAGGCCGACTTCGATGCAGATGCAGCGCTGGCCAAGCTGCGCGAAGAAGGGGCGGCAGCGGTCGGTGATCCACAGGCCGAGGTGGTCTATCGACTCGACGGGGAGCAGGCCAAGGAACTGGGGGCTCCCTCGCCGCGAGGGAATCTTGCGGTGGACGTGTATGTCACCGCCCCGATGTCTCTGTCGCGGACGCGGGTGGTGGTGAAGCGGCATGACTATGCGGGGGCAGGAATCCAGCTTGCGATTGGGCCCTATCGGATTGGACAGAAGAACGGACATCCGCAGATCACCCGCGCTGCGCTGCGTCGGCTGGCGCTGGAACAGATTCCGGGTTTTGCCGAGCTTTCCCCTTCGGCGATAGACCTTCTGGCGGACGCCTCCCAAGACCCGGACTTCTATGAATGGGAACACCCCGAAGCGCATGCGCAGACTGGGAATGCTCCCGATGCGAGTCCAACCTCGTTCGACTGGCAGGAACGCTGGCAGAAGTGGATGCAGGCCCAGCTTGCACGCTCCCGTCATGCTGCGGACAGCGGCGATGCCAAGCAGGCGCTGTATTTCCTGGGCTATGCGCTGCACGGAGTCGAAGATCTCGCAACCCATCAGGGTCGCACCAATGCCGAGCACTCCTATCAAGCCTTCCTGCTCCGCAAAGATCCCGACGAAGACGATGCGGCGATTGAGCGAGCCGTGGACTACGCCGCGCGATTCCTACGCCTGATTCCCAGCAAGTATGGGAGTGCCTGGAAGGAGCTTCCCAAGTACATCGGACCCTCGAAGATGGACAAGGAGGAAAAGCAAGCGATCCTTGGACACGGCTGGGACTTTGGTGCCGATGCGCTCCTTCGGTACCGCAGTCTCGCCGAGCCCTTCGCGCGCGCCGCCCGTTCGCCCCGCGTCATCGTTCGCTTCTGCAACGTCACAGACAAACCCGGAAAGCTCCCAACATGTGAGTCTCTGGTGGATGCGGTTGGGAAAATGTAGGGTTTCGGGGTAACCCAATAGCAGATGGCGGCAGCAGGCAGACAGCGACTGATACGGTTCGGGTGGACGTGCGCGCTCGTAGCGAGTGTGAGCTGTGTCCATCCGACGCAACCAGTTACGCCGCTGCCGGGCTCCTTTCCGAGGGACCACCACCGCGCCGAGCTGCTATCTGCGGACACGGTACGTCAGGCACTCGTTCGCATCGTCGCCCATTGCGGAGGCCAAAAGCAGGTGGGCACCGGGTATGTCGTTGCCGAGGATCGGTTTGGGCTGAGCCGCGAAGCCTTCGTGATGACCGCCTGGCACGTCGTCATGCCCAAGCTCTGCGAGGGCAAGAAGAAACGGGTCGAGCTGTCCGGGCCCAGCATCGTGACGCAGACACTCGACGATGAGCTGGGCAAGCATCTTGTGTTTCCCGCGCTCGGTTCGACGCCGACAGTAGCGCCGGATGTCGCGGTGCTCACGGTCGTGGCGCGCGAGACGGTCACGAAGCTCCCCCTGGATGTGGTGCCGCCATCAAGCGGGGGCGGACTGGCCCGCATCTGGGGCTTTCCCGAACGCAGCGGCAGCAGCGAAGCCGAGTACCGTGAGAGCCGGATTTCCGTCGGCACTCGCCAAGCCGGGGAAACGCGCTATGAAACCGATGCGCTGCGACATTCCGACCAAGGGATGAGCGGCGGGCCAGTCTTGTGGCAGCAGCATGGTCTGGTCGCTGCCCTGGTCAGTGGCCGTGAGGATCTGGCCTCGGGTGTGTCGGACCGGCCCTATGTCCTTCTGCCGATGTCAACCGTGCTTGACCACCTGCCCGAGTCCTTGCGACGACGACTCGGTGTCTTGCCGAGACTTTCGCAGTCCTTCCTGGAACCGACGCTGCCGCAGACGTATGTGGCACGGCCTGAAAAGGAAGAAGCCGTGCTCGACAGGATGCTCGCGCACAGAAACGGTCAGCGTGCGCCCCTTTTGGTGCTGCATGGCGGGCCGGGCGTCGGCAAGACCACGCTGGCGAAGCGGGTGTCGCAGCGGCTGCGAATCGAGCATCGGCGACAGGTGCTCTGGCTCGAAGCCAGCAAAAAAGACCCAAGCGACGTGCTGCTCGAGCTGCTGACCATTCTGACCGGGGAACGACCGCAGTTTCCGACTGAGCCCACCGCACCATCTGGGGACAGAAGGCCGCAGCTGCCGATTGAGGAGCGACTGGCCCCTGAACTGCGCGCCGCGCTGGCTGATGCGCCGCAGCTCATCGTGGCGCTCAATGATGCAAACTGGCCTCAGCTGCCCAAGTGGCTGTTCGACGCACTGGAGCGCACCCCAACGCTTTTGACCGCCTGGCGTGCCCTGCCCGAAGCGGACAGTGTGGAACTGGGAGTGCTGCTCCCTACCGAGTGTCACGCGCTGTTTCTGGCACACCGCAAGAAAAAGCACGCAGCAGCCACAGCGGACGATGCCAGCAAGGTCTGCGTAGCACTCGGAAATCATCCGCTGGCGGTAGAGCTGGCCGCCAACGTGCTGGGCGCAAAGCGCCAGACCTGGTCGGAGAGTGATCTGTTCAGCGCGCTCAAGCGGGCGCGGCTGCCGGTTCTATCCGGTGGCACCAGCGATCCCAGCCGCACGATTCCAGTGATCGCCGAAGCGCTGCTCGCGACGATTCCCGAAGCCCAACGCAGAGATGCCCGCCTGGCCACCGTCGCCCTGGGACAGCTTGGGGATGCGCCGGTACCGAGGAGTCTGCTCGTCCGTGTGCTTGGGGGTCCAGCGATTCTTGGCGAGCGCGCGGACAGCGCCATCGAGCAGCTGACCGATGCGGGCCTGCTTGACCCCGACGGTCCCCCGAATGCCAAACGGCTGCGCCTGCACACCCTGCTGTGGGAGTGGGCCAAGACGCTGGGCGAAGCACGCGAGCAGGAGATGTATGTCAGCAAAGTCCGGGACCGCTTGCTCGAGGTCTTGCGACAGCACGACACCAAGTTCACCGACGCGTTCTTGGCGCACCTTGTGCAAGCCCAAGAGAACGCAGAAAAAGCCGAGCGCTGGCCCCAGGTGATCGAATACGCAAGATCTCTCGCGGAGGAACTCCATCGGTTGGGGCACTTGAAGACTCTGCGTACACTGCTGTCCCGAGCAGGCGCAGCGGCAGAATCATCAGGTAGGCGTGATGAGCGAGCTTGGGTACTCAACGGCATTGGCAGCGTGGCATTATCGCAAGGGGACTACGCCGCCGCGCGCACGTACTTCCAAGACAGCCTCGCGATCAAAAAGGGGCTAGGCGACCGCTTGGGCAGCGCGACCACCCTGATGAACCTGGGCAACGTGGCCGCACCGCAAGGGGACTACGCCGCAGCGCGCACGTACTTCCAAGACAGCCTCGCGATCAGCAAGGAGCTAGGCTACCGCGCGGGCATCGCGTCCACCCTGAATAACTTGGGAGGGATAGCCCAACTTCAAGGGGACTACGCTGCTGCG
>WBZP01002943.1_pt1 | contig 19049 bp, 19 predicted proteins | sample 5204301 | NCBI WGS metagenome assembly WBZP01 (sample SAMN12412401, study PRJNA552823) | activated sludge metagenome | isolation source: activated sludge from nitrification reactor of wastewater treatment plant... | place: USA: Pennsylvania | collected 2017 | reverse complement strand
TGACGACCACGCCACCGGTGGAGGGCAGCTGGGCGTGGCTGCCGGACGAGGCGGAGGGATCCCGGGTGCACTGGCGCACCCGGGAGTACTACCCGGCCGGCACGACGGTGCACGTCGAGGCCAAGCTCTACGGCGTCAACTTCGGCGACGACAACTACGGCGCCGGGGATTCGACCCTGGACTTCGACATCGGCCGCCGCCAGCTGGTGAAGGCCGACGCCGGCAGCCACCGCATCCAGGTGATCACCGACGGCGGCGTGCTGTTCGACTTCCCCTGCAGTTACGGCGAGGGCGACCTGCCGCGCAACGTCACGCGCAGCGGCACCCACGTGGTGACCGAGAAGTACTCCGACTTCTACATGTCCAACCCGGCGGCCGGCTATAGCAACATCCACGAGCGCTGGGCGGTGCGGATCTCCAACAACGGCGAGTTCATCCACGCCAACCCGGCCAGTTCCGGGGCGCAGGGCAACGCCAATGTGACAAACGGGTGTATCAACCTGTCCACCGACGATGCCGAACAGTATTACTACACAGCGATTTACGGCGATCCGGTCGAGGTGACGGGCACCTCCATCGACCTGTCCTACTCCGACGGCGACATCTGGGACTGGGCGGTCGACTGGGACACCTGGCAGTCGATGTCGGCGCTGCCCCCGGAGGCCGCTCCGGTCGCCAAGACATCCATTCCGAGGACGGCCCCCGCTACGCCGTCGGACGCCCCGACGCTGTCGGGCACGCCGACCACCACCACGACCACGCCGACGACGACCTCGCCGGGCGCCCCCGGTGCGACGGCGACTACATCCACTTCTCCCGCGGAGTCCGGCGGCTGAACCGGCCCCACGGCGCCTGATCCCGCGGGCGGATGACGATCTGGTCCAGGTCGACGTGCGGCGGGCGCGACGCGACGAACCCGATCACCTCGGCGACGTCGGCGGCCACCAGTGGGGTGATTCCCGCATAGACCGAATCGGCCCGTTGTTCGTCGCCGCCGAACCGCACCAGGGAGAACTCCGTCTCCACCGCGCCGGGCGCGATCTCGGTGAGCCGCACCGGTTTTCCGAGCAGCTCGCCGCGCAGAGTGCGGTGCAGCGCGCCCTGGGCGTGCTTGGCCGCGGTGTAGCCCGAACCGCCGTCGTAGGTTTCGAACGCCGCGATCGAGGTCACCGTCACGATCAGACCGTCGCCCGAGTCGATCAGCTTGGGCAGCAACGCGCGGGTCACCCGCAGCGTGCCCAGCACGTTGGTCTCCCACATCCAGCGCCAGTGCTCGAGGTCGGCGTCGGCGACCGGTTCGAGACCCTTGGCGCCGCCGGCGTTGTTGACAAGCACATCCACCCGGCCCAGGCCGGCCGCCAGCGCTGCCACCGCGGCGTCATCTGTGACGTCGGCCACAACGGCGGTTCCGTCGATCTCGGCGGCCAGCGCATTGATCCGATCGGCCCGGCGTGCCACGACGACGACGTGAAACCCTTGGGCGGCAAGAACTTTCGCGGTCGCCTCGCCGATACCCGAACTGGCGCCGGTCACGACCGCGACGCGACCGTGTGCATCTGGGTTGGTCATGGCCCAACTGTAGCCAGCCTGCTAACTTCTCCACCCCATGACGGGCACCACCCCGGGTATCCAGGCCGCCACCCGCTGTCCGGCCGCGCGTGCAGGAGGCCGGCGCCGGGGTGGTGTCGCTGGGTGGCCTGTACGCCGATCCGCTGGGTGCACTGCGCAAGGCCCAACGGTCGCTCGCGGTCTCCTGACCGCAGGTGCGTGCAAGTATGGACGTGTGCGTGTCGCCGTCCTGTCGGTCCATACCTCGCCGCTGGCCCAGCCCGGCACCGGCGACGCCGGCGGGATGAACGTCTACGTCCTGCAGAGCGCTCTGCACATGGCCCGCCGCGGCGTCGAGGTGGAGATCTTCACCCGCGCCACCTCATCGGCCGACCCCCCGCTGGTCCGGGTCGCCCCCGGTGTGCTGGTGCGCAACATCGTCGCCGGGCCCTTCGAAGGGCTCCACAAGTACGACCTGCCGACACAGTTGTGCGCTTTCACTGCCGGGGTGCTGCGCGCGGAGGCCAACCACGAGCCCGGCTACTACGACATCGTGCATTCGCACTACTGGCTGTCCGGTCAGGTCGGCTGGCTGGCGCGGGACCGTTGGGCGGTGCCGCTGGTGCACACCGCGCACACGCTGGCCGCGGTGAAGAACGCCTCGCTGGCCGACGGCGACGCACCAGAGCCGCCGCTGCGCGCGGTCGGTGAACAACAGGTCGTCGACGAGGCTGATCGCCTCATCGTCAACACCGAAGACGAAGCACACCAACTGGTTTCGCTGCACCGCGCCGATCCCTCCCGCATCGACGTGGTGCACCCCGGCGTCGATCTGGAGATTTTCACCCCCGGTGATCGGCAGGCCGCGCGGCTGGCGCTCGGCCTGCCCGACGACGAGCCGATCGTGGCCTTCGTCGGCCGCATCCAGCCGTTGAAGGCCCCCGACGTGCTGCTGCGGGCGGCCGCGCGGGTCGCAGGCATTCGGGTGGTGATCGCCGGCGGACCGTCCGGCAGCGGCCTGGCCGCACCCGACGGGCTGATCCGACTGGCCGATGAACTCGGCATGACCGACCGGGTGGCCTTCCTGCCGCCGCAGACCCGCGAGCAACTGGCCAACCTCTACCGGGCCGCCGATCTGGTCGCGGTGCCCAGCTACTCCGAATCGTTCGGACTGGTCGCCATCGAGGCACAGGCTTGCGGTACGCCTGTGGTGGCCGCCGCCGTGGGCGGGCTGCCGACCGCTGTGCGTGACGAAGTGAGCGGAGTGCTGGTGCACAGCCACGACGCGGCCGACTGGGCGGCGGCAATTGCCGGCCTGCTGGCCCGTGACCCCGCCGAGCTGGCGGCTATGAGTACCGCGGCGGTGGCGCACGCTGAGACGTTCTCCTGGGAGCACACCGTCGACGCGCTGTTGGCGGCCTACGGCCGGGCCATCGCCGACTATGCCCGCGCGCATCCTCGCCCGGCCGCCGCCACCGCGTCGACGGTGCTGCGGGGGTCCCGCCGGTGGACGAGGCGCCGCGGGGTGCGGGCGTGAGCGGAGTCGACGATGCCGCCGGCGCAGACGGTGGAGGAGGAGCGAGGCGGTCCGATTCGAGCGGAGTCGACGATGCCGCCGGCGCAGACGGAGCGAGACGGTCGGTCCAGCAGGTGATCGAGGCCGTACTCGACGAACACGGTCTCGAACACTCCCGGCACGAAGCGGTCCGCGGCGGGTTGCCGGGTCTCGTCGTCGTGCTGCCGGGGGAGCGGCGGCTCAAGACCAACACGCTGTTGTCCATCGGCGAGCATTCGGTTCGCGTCGAGGCGTTCGTGTGCCGTAAGCCCGACGAGAACCACCTGGATGTCTACAAGTTCCTGCTGAAGCGCAACCGCCGGCTCTACGGCGTGGCCTACACCCTCGACAACGTCGGCGACATCTATCTGGTGGGCCGCATGGCACTGGAATCGGTGACGGGCGACGAGATCGACCGGGTGCTGGGGCAGGTGCTCGAAGCGGTCGACAACGACTTCAACACCTTGCTGGAGTTGGGTTTTCGTTCGTCCATTCAGAAGGAATGGGCCTGGCGCGTCGAGCGTGGCGAGTCGTTGAAGAACCTCGAGGCGTTCGCCCACCTGATCGAGGACGAGAACTGAGCTCTGTGCTCCGCGCCGATTTCTGCACAGGGATCGGCGGGGCTTGCGAATCCGACCTCGGCATACCCCGACAGTCAGACGCTTGGAACGGCCCGTGAGAAGATCTCAGTCATGGCTGACTCCACCCTGGTCCTGCTCCGCCACGGCGAGAGCGAATGGAACGCGCTGAACCTGTTCACTGGATGGGTCGACGTCGATCTGACCGAGAAGGGCCGGGCCGAAGCGGTGCGGGGCGGTGTGCTGATGGCTGAACAGGGTCTGCTGCCCGACGTGCTGTACACCTCGCTGCTGCGCCGCGCGATCACCACCGCGAACCTGGCACTGGATGCCTGCGACCGGCACTGGATTCCGGTGACCCGCAACTGGCGTCTCAACGAGCGGCACTACGGCGCGCTGCAGGGCCTGGACAAGGCCGAGACGAAAGCCAAGTACGGCGAGGAGCAGTTCATGGCGTGGCGACGCAGCTATGACACGCCGCCGCCGCCGATCGAGAGGGGCAGCGAGTTCAGCCAGGACGCCGATCCCCGCTACGCCGATATCGGCGGGGGCCCGCTGACCGAGTGTCTCGCCGACGTCGTTGCGCGGTTCGTGCCCTACTTCGAGGGCACCATCGTGCCCGACCTGCAGGCCGGCAAGACGGTGCTGATCGCCGCGCACGGTAACTCGCTGCGGGCCTTGGTCAAGTACCTCGACGGGATGAGCGACGCCGATGTCGTCGGCCTCAACATCCCGACCGGCATCCCGCTGCGCTACGACCTCGACGGGAACCTTCGGCCGAAGATCCCCGGCGGTGCCTACCTGGATCCGGAGGCCGCGGCCGCGGGCGCCGCGGCAGTGGCGAGTCAGGGCGCCAAGTAGCGGGGCGACTACGGCGTGCTCGCGGGCGCCGACCGCTCGTAGCCACGCCCGAATCACCTGATATTTCGGCGAACATCCGGTAAACACGGGTTAACCGCAGTCAAATATCTGCGTTTCCGTGTGTGACATGTCCCGAGTTGGCCGCACGCTGCTGGGGTGACGTTCATCGTGTGCGTACGATTTTTCATGTGAGTGTGGTGTCGGCGCTGATCGTCGCCGGGATCTTCCTCGTCGCGGGGATTGCGATCGGAGCCGTCATGGCACCCCGCTGGATTGAGCGTCGCCAGCGCATAGTCTCCGAGCAGTCCGGCATCACGGTCTCGCAGATGCTGCAGCACATCGTCGCCGGCGCCCCGATCGGTGTGGCCGTCGTCGACACCCATCGCGACGTCGTCTTCATGAACGCGCGCGCCGGGGAACTCGGTCTGGTGGCCGAACGCCGCCTCGACGAGCGGGCGTGGATCGCGGCGCAGCGCACCCTGATGACGGGCGAGAGCCGCGACGTCGACCTGTCGCGGCGCCAAACCGGCACCCCTGGACGCGCCACGTTGTCGGTGCGCGGGCACGTGCGCCTGTTGACCCGCCAAGACCGCCGGTTTGCGGTGCTCTACGCCGACGATCAGTCCGAGTACGCCCGGATGGAGGCCACCCGGCGTGATTTCGTCGCCAATGTCAGCCACGAGCTCAAGACACCGGTCGGTGCGATGGGGGTGCTCGCGGAGGCGCTGCTGGAATCGGCCGACGATCCCGACACCGTCCGGCGGTTCGGCGCCAAGGTGCTCGCCGAGTCCAACCGGTTGGCCAACATGGTCGGCGAACTGATCGAGTTGTCGCGGCTGCAGGGTGCCGAGCCGTTGCCCGATCTCGAGGCTGTTCCCATCGATATCGTTGTGGCCGAAGCGATTTCGCGCAACAGGGTGGCCGCCGACAACGCCGACATCAAGATAGCGACCGACGCGCCGAGCGGGTTTCGCGTGCTGGGGGATCAAACGCTGTTGGTGACCGCGCTGGCCAACCTGATCTCCAACGGTATCGCCTATTCGCCGCATGGTTCGACGGTGTCGGTCAGCCGTCGGCGCTGTGGCGACAACATCGAGATCGCGGTCACCGACCGCGGGATCGGTATCGCCCGCGGCGACCAGGAGCGTGTGTTCGAGCGGTTCTTCCGCGTCGACCAGGCGCGCTCGCGCCAGACCGGCGGCACCGGTCTGGGGCTGGCGATCGTCAAGCACGTCGCGGCCAACCACAACGGTTCGATCCGGCTGTGGAGCAAGGTGGGCACCGGTTCGACCTTCACCTTGTCCATCCCGTCGTATCCCATCGCCGACACCAGTGACCAATCCGCTTACGACCCGGGCTTCGATGCGGAAGCCGGTGACCCTGTCATCCCTCAAGGAGAGGAACAACACATCCGATGACCCGCGCTGACGACGATGCAGAGCGAAGCGATGAGGAGGAGTGGCGCAGATGACCCGCGCTGACGACGATGCAGAGCGAAGCGATGAGGAGGAGTGGCGCAGATGATCAACGTGCTGATCGTTGAGGACGAGGAGTCGCTGGCCGATCCGCTGGCCTTTCTGCTGCGCAAGGAGGGTTTCGAGGCCACCGTGGTGGCGGACGGCCCAAGCGCGCTGGCCGAGTTCGACCGGGCGGGGGCCGACATCGTGCTGCTCGACCTGATGCTGCCGGGGATGCCGGGCACCGATGTCTGCAAACAGTTGCGGGCACGTTCCAGCGTGCCGGTCATCATGGTGACCGCTCGGGACAGCGAGATCGACAAAGTGGTCGGCTTGGAGCTGGGGGCCGACGACTACGTCACCAAGCCCTACTCGGCCCGCGAGCTGATCGCCCGGATCCGGGCCGTATTGCGCCGCGGCGGCGACACCGACGACGCCGGTCTGTACGACGGTGTGCTGGAGGCCGGCCCAGTGCGGATGGACGTCGAACGTCACGTTGTCAGTGTCAACGGTGAGTCGATCACGTTGCCGCTCAAGGAGTTCGACCTGCTGGAATATCTGATGCGGAACAGCGGCCGGGTGCTCACCCGCGGTCAGCTCATCGACCGGGTGTGGGGTGCCGACTACGTCGGGGACACCAAGACCCTCGACGTCCACGTCAAGAGATTGCGCTCCAAGATCGAGGCCGACCCGGCCAACCCGGTGCGCCTGGTCACGGTCCGCGGCCTGGGCTACAAGCTGGAGGGGTAGCCCGGCCGGGGATCAGTCCGCCGCGCGGGTCGCCGGGTGCACCGCGATGAGTCCTAATCCGCTGCGGCGCTTGCACATCGCGGCCAGTTCGGCATAGGCCTTCTCGCCGAGCAGCTCGGTCAGCTCGGGGGCGTAGGACTCGTAGACCGGCCTGGTGCCGACGTGCGCGGCCGGATCGCCGGTGCAGTACCAGTGCAGGTCGAGTCCGCCCTCGCCCCAGCCGCGGCGGTCGTACTCGGTGATGGTGGTTTTGAGGACCTGCGACCCGTCGGGCCGGGTGACCCAGTCCTGGGTTCGGCGTACCGGAAGCTGCCAGCACACTTCGGGTTTCATCGTCATCGGTTCGACGCCGAGTTTCAGCGCCTTGCTGTGCAATGCACACCCGATGCCGCCGGCGAAACCGGGTCGGTTCAGGAAGATGCAGGCGCCCTTGTGCTTTCGGGTCCGCAGGTTGGGCTTGTCGTCGTACTCGTCCATCTCCAGATAGCCCTTGCGACCGAGTCCTTTTTCGCGGAACTGCCAGTCGGCCGCGGTCAGCTGCTTGACGGCGTCGTCCAGGTGGGCGCGGTCGTCGGCGTCGGACAGGAACGCACCATGGCTGCAGCAGCCGTCGTCGGGGCGGTCCTCGACGGTCCCCTTGCACGCGGGGGTGCCGTACACGCACGTCCAGCGCGACAGCAGCCAGGTGAGGTCCGCGGCGATCAGGTGTTCGGGATTGTCGGGGTCGTAGAACTCCACCCATTCGCGGGGAAAATCGAGTTCGACCTCGCCGGGGTGGACGCTCACCCGCCCAACGGTAGACCAGATCGGACAGATCGGTGGTTGCCTCCTGTCAGGAGTCGCGGCCACGCCGACGGCGGCCAGCCGTTAGGTTGTATTCGTGCGACTGGGTGTGCTCGACGTGGGCAGCAACACCGTTCATCTGCTGGTGGTGGACGCCCGCCGGGGTGGGCATCCCACACCGATGAGTTCGACGAAGGCCGCGTTGCGCCTGGCCGAGTCGATCGACGATTCGGGCAAGCTCACCCGCCGCGGCTCCGACAGGCTGATCGCGACCATCGACGAGTTCGCCAAGATCGCGGCCAGTTCCGGTTGCGCGGAGTTGATGGCCTTCGCGACCTCAGCGGTCCGCGACGCCAGGAACTCCGACGAGGTGCTCGCGCGGGTCCGATCGGAGACCGGGGTGGAGCTGCAGGTTCTCTCCGGGGTCGACGAGTCCCGGCTCACCTTCCTGGCGGTGCGCCGCTGGTACGGCTGGAGCGCGGGCCGCATCATCAACATCGACATCGGCGGGGGTTCGCTCGAGCTGTCCAGCGGCGTGGACGAGGAGCCGGACGTGGCGCTGTCGCTGCCGCTGGGCGCCGGTCGGCTGACCCGTGAGTGGTTGCCCGACGATCCGCCCGGCCGCCGCCGGGTCGCGATGCTGCGCGACTGGCTGGACACCGAGCTGGCCGAGTCGGCCACCGCCGTGCTCAAGGCCGGCAATCCCGACCTCGCCGTCGCCACGTCGAAAACGTTCCGATCGCTGGCCCGGCTCACCGGCGCGGCACCGTCGGGCGCCGGCCCCCGGGTGAAGCGCACGCTCACCGGCAACGGCCTCAGACAACTCATATCTTTCATATCTAGGATGACGGCGGCCGACAGGGCCGAGCTGGAAGGAGTGAGCGCCGAGCGTGCCCCGCAGATCGTCGCGGGCGCTCTGGTGGCGGAGGCGAGCATGCGTGCACTGGGCATCGACACCGTGGACATCTGTCCGTGGGCCCTGCGCGAAGGGCTGATCCTGCGCAAACTTGACAGCGAGGCCGACGGAACCGCATTGGTGGAAACGCCGGTCGGGGATGCTGGAGGCCGAGCAGACCAGCACGGAACAGAGCGGGTCGGCAAGGTGAGTGACCGCTCGAGAGGCAACAGGCGATGACAGAACCAGACGACGGCCAGGCGGCCACCCGACCGATCTCGGTCGCCGAACTGCTCGCCAAGAACGGCACCATCGGTTCGCCGCCGGTGAGTGGCCGCCGCCGCCGCCGGCGCCGCGGCAACAGCGACGCCGTCACGGTCGCCGAACTCACCGGCGAGCTCCCCATCGTGCGGCTCGACGAGAACGGGGAGCTGCTCGGCGACACCGAGGCCGATGACCTCCTCGGCATCGACGACCTGGCTGACGGGTCTGCCGACACGCATGAAGCACACGACTACGTGCCGAGCCGGCTGGAGCCCGCGCCGGACCCGATGCCGCGCCGCGGGCCGGACACCGCACCGGAGCTCAGCCATTACCCGCGCCCGCGGCCTGCAGCTGCCGGCACGACAGCCGACGGGTCAGGAGTCGAGACGGTGAACCCCGACGAAATGACTCCGGACCCGGCGGACGACGCAGCCGTGGTGGTCTACACCTCCGGCGGTGACGAACTGGGCATCGGGGTTCCCGCCGACGATGACGCCGTGGTCACCGAAGAGCCGGGCTTGTTCATCGGTGACATGGTCGATGACCTCGGCGCGGCCGATGCCGTCGAGCCCATCGCGGGCGACCTGTCCGACACCCTGGTCGGCGACGTCGACGAGGACCTCGGTGACGACGAGTACGGCGCGAGCGACGAGGACGGCTACGAGGCCATCTACGACTATTACGACGAACCGACGCGCGGCCAGTCGATCCTGCGCGGCGTGGGCATCGCCCTGCAGTCGGTGCTGGCGGTCGCGCTCGGCGCGGGACTGTTCCTGGCGTTCGCGCAGCTCTGGCAGTGGAACAGCCCGATCGCCATGGTGCTGTCGATCCTGGCGACTCTCGGCCTGGTCGCCGGAGTGTGGGTGGTCCGCCGGACCGAGGACATCGCGAGCACCTTGATTGCCGTCGGGGTGGGTCTGCTGGTCACCTTCGGTCCGTTGGCCCTTATGCACGCGACCAACTGACCCGCACCCGTGCGTCCCGCGATCAAGGTAGGCCTGTCGACGGCCTCGGTGTACCCGCTACGGACCGAGGCCGCCTTCGAATACGCCGCCCGGCTGGGTTACGACGGCGTCGAGTTGATGGTGTGGGCCGAAACCGCCAGCCAGGATATCGATGCAATGCGGATCCTCTCGGAGCGCTACGAGGTGCCGGTGCTGTCGGTCCACGCCCCGTGCCTGCTGATCAGCCAGCGGGTGTGGGGCTCCAACCCGATCCTCAAGCTCGAACGCAGTGTGCGCGCCGCCGAACAGCTCGGCGCCCAGACGGTGGTCGTCCACCCGCCCTTCCGGTGGCAGCGCCGCTACGCGGAAGGATTCACCGCGCAGGTCGCCCAGCTGGAGGCTGCCAGCGACGTCATGGTCGCGGTGGAGAACATGTTCCCGTTCCGGGCCGACCGCTTCTTCGGCACCGGCCAGACGTCGATCGACCGCATGCGCAAGCGCGGCGGCACACCGGGTGTTGGCATCTCGGCGTTCGCACCGTCCTACGACCCCTTGGACGGCAACCACGCCCATTACACGCTGGATCTGTCGCACACCGCGACGGCGGGCACCGACGCCGTCGACATGGCCAACCGGATGGGTTCTGGCCTGGTGCATCTGCACCTGTGCGACGGCAACGGCGCATCCGCCGACGAGCACCTGGTGCCCGGCCGGGGCACCCAGCCCACCGCGGAGGTCTGCCAGATGCTGGCCAATGGCGATTTCGCCGGCCACGTCGTGCTCGAGGTCACCACGTCGGGGGCCCGATCCGAAGCCGAGCGGGAAGAGCTGCTCCTCGAGTCCCTCGAATTCGCCCGCACCCACCTGATGCGCTGACATGACGCTGACGTCCTTCGCGCACGCCATGACGCTGCGCCCGCTCACCGATGTCCCCGACGGGCCGGCGTTCGCGGCAGACCTCAACCCGCACTGGACAATCGGGGCGAAGATCCACGGCGGCGTCATGGTCGCGTTGTGCGCCAGGGCGGCCACCGCGGCCATCGGCGACACCGCCCCCGGCGTACAGCCACTGGTGGTCTCCGCCGACTTCCTGGGCGCACCCGACCCCGGCGAGGTCCAGCTGGTGACCGCCGTTCGCAAACGCGGCCGGCGGATCAGCGTCGTCGACGTCGAATTGAACCAGTCCGGTCGCAACGCGGTGCGCGCCTCGGTCACCCTCGGCGCGGCCGAGTCGCGGGCCGAGCCGCTGCTGGTGGCCAATCCCGTCGTCGCCGTGATGCCCGCGGAGCCACCGGGCGATCTCGAGGCGATCGGTCCCGGCCACCCCATGGCCGAGATCAACCACCTGGCCGCCGGCTGCGACATCCGGCCGGACCTGGCCAGCGTGTGGACGCACGAGCCGGGCCGCTCACCCGTCACGCGGGTCTGGGTGCGGCCCCGCGCCGAGCCGACCGACCCGCTGTTCGCGTTGCTGGCCGGTGACATCTCGATGCCGGTGACGTTCGCCGTCGGGCGCACCGGCTGGGCGCCGACGGTGCAGATGACGGCCTATTTGCGCGGGCTGCCTGCCGACGGGTGGTTGCGGGTCGTCTGCACCACCACCCAGATCGGGCAGACGTGGTTCGACGCCGATCACACCGTCGTGGACAGCGCGGGCGCCGTCGTCGTACAGACGCGCCAGCTCGCGATGGTGCCGACACCCTAGATCGCACAGGTCCCGGCTGGCCGTGGCCGGCCGCATCCTCGACCGGCGCGATAAGTGGTGCACCTCAACCACTAGGGTTTCCCGACATGGCCAGAATCGCGATCATCGGCGGCGGAAGCATGGGCGAGGCCCTCCTGGCGGGATTGCTGCGGGCGGGCCGCCAGGTCAAAGACCTGGTGGTGGCCGAGAAGCAGCCCGAGCGCGGCAAGTACCTCGCGGAGACGTACTCGGTGCTGGTCACCTCGGTACTCGACGCGGTCGAACACGCGACGTACGTGATCGTGGCGGTCAAGCCGACCGAGGTCGACACCGTGATCGGGGACATCGCCGAGGCCGCCGCCAAGGCCGAGGCGGACAGCACCGAGCAGGTGTTCGTGACGATCGCGGCCGGGGTCACCACGGGCTTTTACGAGCACAAGCTGCCCGCGGGCGCCCCTGTGGTCCGGGTCATGCCCAACGCGCCGGCGCTGGTGGGTGCCGGGGTCAGTGCCCTGGCGCCGGGACGTTTCGCCACTTCCGAGCAACTGGCGGCGGTGTCGGCGCTGTTCGACGCCGTCGGAGGTGTTCTGACGGTCACCGAGGCCCAGATGGACACGGTGACAGCCCTGTCGGGATCCGGGCCGGCCTACTTCTTCCTGATGGTCGAGGCGCTCGTCGACGCGGGCGTGGCGGCGGGTCTGACGCGCACCGTGGCCACCGAACTGGTCGCCCAGACGATGGCGGGGTCGGCCGCGATGTTGCTGGAGCGGATGCAGGAGACACGCAAGCGGGCCGCCGACGCGGCCACCGGGGTGGGCGTGGACACTTCACCCGCCCAGCTCCGGGCGACCGTGACGTCACCCGGCGGCACCACCGCCGCGGGCCTGCGCGAACTCGAGCGCGGAGGTTTGCGGGCGGCTGCCGCGGCCGCCGTCGAAGCCGCAAAAACCCGCTCTGAGCAGCTCGGAATCACACCGGAGTAATTCAGGAAGTTTCAACGGATTACCCAACACCCGTCGCATTAACCCCACCCGCACCGCTATTCTCCTGGTGTAAGCACGCGTTCGTGCCAGCGGAGGGGAAGCCGCTGGAACTGGCCGTGCCCGATTGATTGGGTTGCGATGACGTCTATGAACGGGCCATCGGCGCGAGATTCGGCCGGCGCAAAGCGAGACAGTGGTGCCTCCGGAGGCTCGGATCAGCCGGTCGCGAAGGCTCAATTTCTCACCGTCGCCGAGGTCGCGGCGCTCATGCGGGTCAGCAAGATGACCGTTTACCGGCTTGTCCACAATGGTGAACTGCCCGCGGTGCGGGTGGGACGGTCCTTCCGGGTGCACGCAAAGGCGGTTCACGACCTGCTGGAGTCCTCGTACTTCGACGCCGGGTGACCTTTGGTCGATGACGCCGGGTGACCTTTGGTCGATGACGCTGGGCGATGCTCACCCTGCCCGTTTAGGGTTGGGCCTGCCCCTTCGGTAAGGTAGCCGGGTCAAGTCGTGTTCGTCGACGTTCCGGACGTGCATTGTCATCCCACCGCGCGCGGACGTCACAGTGCTAGGTAGGCAACGAGTTCATGGGTTCAGTCATCAAGAAGCGGCGCAAGCGCATGTCGAAGAAGAAGCATCGCAAGCTGCTTCGCCGCACTCGGGTGCAACGCAGAAAACTCGGTAAGTAGCGCACGGATTCGTCGGCCCGGCGCGGTTTCACCCGTGGATCCGCACCGGCGGCCCGGAAACCTGAGCGTTTCCTTTCGGTTCCGTGCCTGAACCGCGCTCGGACGTTTCGGCCGGTAGCCTGTCGGGATGGACCTCGGCCGCGACGAAACCCGGCCGCCGAAAGTTGTTCTGGTCACCGGCGCCTGCCGGTTCCTCGGCGGGTACCTGACCGCGCGCCTGGCCCAGAGCACTTCGATCGACCGGGTGATCGCCGTCGACGCGGTCACTCCGACCAAGGACCTCAAGCGCCGAATGGGCCGGGCGGACTTCGTCCGTGCGGACATCCGAAACCCCTTCATAGCCAAGGTTATTCGCAACAACGACGTCGACACCGTGGTGCATGCCGCAGCCGCCTCCTACGCTCCGCGGTCCGGCGGCAGGGCGACACTCAAGGAACTCAACGTGATGGGTGCGATGCAGCTTTTCGCGGCGTGCCAGAACGCTCCGACGGTGCGCCGGGTCGTGCTGAAGTCCACCTCCGAGGTCTACGGCTCCAGCCGGCTCGACCCGGTGATGTTCACTGAGGCCCGCGGTCCGCGGCGGCCGCACGGGGACGGGTTCGGCCGCGACAGCGTCGACATCGAGGGCTACGCGCGCGGACTGGGCCGGCGCCGGCACGACATCGCGGTCACGATCCTGCGGCTGGCCAACCTGATCGGGCCCGCGATGGACACCGCGTTGTCGCGCTACCTGGCGGGTCCGGTGGTGCCCACGGTGTTCGGCCGGGACGCTCGTCTGCAACTGCTGCACGAGCAGGACGCCCTCGGTGCCCTGGAGCGTGCGACGTTCGCCGCCAAACCCGGCACCTTCAACGTCGGCGCCAGCGGCATCATCATGATGTCGCAGGCGATCCGGCGCTCGGGCCGGGTCAGCCTGCCGATGCCGCGGGCCGGCGTGCACGCGCTGGACTACCTGCTCGGCGGTCGCGGCCGGGACTCCAGCCGCGACAGCCTGGACTACATGAGTTACGGCCGCGTCATGGACACCACCCGGATGCGCACCGAGTTGGGGTTCGAACCGAAGTGGACGACGGTGGAGGCCTTCGACGACTACGTGCGTGGCCGTGGGTTGACGCCGATCATCGACCCGCGGTGGGTACGCTCTGTGGAAGGCCGCGCGACGGCGATGGCACAGCAATGGGGATAGCAATCACATTCCGATCCTGCGCGGATTCGGGACAGGGGGAGATTACTCGTGGCGGGTGAGTCCAAGGCGAAAGTCATTCCGCTGCACGGGAGTTCGTCGGCAGCAGCTCGCCGTGCCGGGGAGCGCGCCGCTGCGGCCCGTCGGCATCCGTCGTTGTTCTCCGACGCCGACGTTGCGCTCACCGACGAACAGGTCTCCGCCGTCGTCCACGAGATCGACCAGCATCGCGCCGGCGCGCCGGCATCGGAGAACGAGGGGCCCAACGAGCTCGCGCAACGTATCGGCGCGGTTTCGGAGTTCCTGCGCAAGCGCCTCACCGGCGACTACGTCGTCGACGAGTTCGGGTTCGACCCCGACCTCAACAACGCGGTGTTCCTGCCGATCCTGCGGGTGCTGTTCCGCAACTGGTTCCGGGTCGAGGTCAGCGGGATCGAGAACCTGCCCGTCGACGGGGCCGCGCTGATCGTGGCCAACCACGCCGGCGTGCTGCCCTTCGACGGTCTGATGGCGTCGGTGGCCGTTCACGACCACCATCCGACCAATCGGGACCTGCGGCTGCTGGCGGCCGATCTGGTGTTCGACATGCCCGTGATGGGTCAGGCGGCCCGCAAGGCGGGCCACACCATGGCCTGCGTCGAGGATGCACACCGGTTGCTGGCCGGCGGTGAACTGACCGCCGTCTTCCCCGAGGGCTACAAGGGCCTGGGCAAGCACTTCCGGGACCGCTACAAGCTGCAGCGGTTCGGGCGCGGCGGCTTCGTCTCGGCGGCCCTGCGCACGCGGGCGCCCATCGTGCCCTGCTCGATTGTCGGCTCCGAGGAGATCTACCCGATGATCGCCGACGTGAAGCTGCTGGCCAGACTGCTGGGTCTGCCGTATTTCCCGGTCACCCCGCTGTTCCCGCTGGCGGGTCCGCTCGGCATGGTGCCGTTGCCGTCGAAATGGCATATCGAGTTCGGGAAGCCCATCGAGACCACCGACTACGATCCCGCCGCGGCCGACGACCCGATGATCACCTTCGAGTTGACCGACCAGGTGCGCGAAACGATTCAGCAGACGCTGTACCGGCTGTTGGCCGGCCGACGAAACATGTTCTTCGACTAGCCCGGCCCTAGCCCGCTGAATTCAGCGCTGTCTGCGGGGTCTACCCGCACATCGTGTCGGTGAGTGCTGAAAGTGGCACGGCGCTGCCTTGGAGCTAATTGCCCATCGCGCGGGCCGCGATGGCCGCGATCTGCTCGTTGGTCTCGGCGTCGCTGGCGGCTTCGCCGAACATCGTGACGACACTGGTGATGAGGGGTTCGCCGTTCGCGTCGGTGATCTCGGCGCGCAACTCGGCGATGACCGCGCCGTGCGACTCGATGACACCATCCAGGTAGGAGTCGAAGTACAGCTCGTCGCCGGCCACCAGCGGCCGGTGAAAGGTGAACTTCTGGTCGCGGTGGATGACCCGGGCGATGTTGATGCCCACATCGAAGCGTTTGAACATCTCCAGCTGGACGCGCCGGCCCGCGACAGCGGCGAAGGTCAGGGGCGCCAACAGGCTGTCATAACCGAGCTCGGCGGCGGCGGCCTCGCTATGGTGGGCCGGGTGGTCGTCCTTGACGGCGTCGGCGAACTCCCGGATCTTCTCCCGGCCGACCACGAAGCGGTCGTGGTAGCGGTAGTGCGTCCCGATGATCTCTTCAGCGATTGCCATAACGGCTGCCAGCCTAGCCGACGCGCGACCCGGACTACTTTCGTCGGGACGCGACGGCGGCCAGCGCCCCGCCGGCGGCGCCCAGGGCCAGCGCGGACGGCACGCCGATCCGCGCCGCCTTGCGCACCGTGCGGAAATCACGGACCTCCCAACCGCGCTCGCGCGCGACGTCCCGCAGATCGGCGTCGGGGTTGATCGCCACCGCGGTGCCGACCAGCGTCAGCATCGGAAGGTCGTTGTAGGAGTCGGAATAGGCCGTGCAGCGGCGCAGGTTCAACCCTTCGCGGATGGCCAGCGCCCGGACGGCATGGGCCTTACCCGCGCCGTGCAGGATCTCGCCGACGAGCCGCCCCGTGAACACCCCGTCGACCGATTCGGCGACGGTGCCCAGCGCCCCGGTCAGTCCCAGCCTGCGCGCGATGGTGGCTGCCAGTTCGTAGGGCGTGGCCGTCACGAGCCAGACCTGCTGGCCGGCGTCCAGATGCATCTGGGCCAGGTCGCGGGTGCCGGGCCAGATCTTGTCCGCGATGTACTCGTCGTAGATCTCTTCGCCGAGGGCCTCCAGTTCCGCGGTCGAGCGGCCCTCGATGAACGCCAGCGCCTTCTGCTTGCCCTCAGCGACGTCGTCGCTGTTCTCCTTGCCGGTCAGCTGGAACTTGGCCTGCGCGTAGACGAACCCCATCACGTCGCGGTAGGTGAAGTACTTGCGGGCCGCCAGGCCACGGGCAAAATGCACCAGAGACGATCCGTGCACCATCGTGTTGTCGACGTCGAAGAACGCCGCGGCGGTCAGATCGGCCGGCGGCGCGATGGGTTCTACCTGCTCCTGCTGGTGGTCCACCAGATCCGCAACGGCGCGTTCGGCGCTGGCCTCCCCGGCCGCCGGTTCGGGCTCGCCACCGGTCATCGCAGAACCCACCCCTTTCGCATGCGGTGTTCCCGAGACAACCCTACTGAGTGCACACTGAAAACCGTGTCCCGACCGACCGTCACCCTGCTGACCCGTGCGGGGTGCAGCATCTGCGAAAGCATGCACACCCGACTGGTGGAGCTGTCCGGCGAGCTCGGGTTCATGCTCAGCACCACCGATGTGGACGCCGAGGCCGGCGCCGGCCGGCCGGCGCTGCGCGCCGAGTACGGGGACCGGTTACCGGTGGTCCTCCTCGACGACGTCGAGCACAGCTACTGGGAGATCGACGAGCCGCGACTGCGCCGCGATCTGGCCGCCCGGGCCACCCGCTGAACCTGCCACAAAATTTGGAGACCACCTAGGTAAACGACTACCTTTGTAGTCAGTTTTCGCGGCGGCAAGGGAGCGGCTCGGTGATAGCGCTGTGAGTGTCCTGCTTTTCGGGGTGTCGCACCGCAGCGCGCCGGTATCCGTGCTCGAGCAACTCTCCACCGACGAGGCCGACCAGGCCAAGATCGTCGACAAGGTGCTGCAGTCCCCGCTGGTCACCGAGGCCATGGTGTTGTCCACCTGCAATCGCGTCGAGGTCTACGCCGTCGTCGACGCCTTCCACGGCGGCTTATCGGCGATCGGGCAGGTGCTGTCCGAACACTCCGGCATGTCGATGGGTGATCTCACCAAGTACGCCTATGTGCGGTATGCCGAGGCCGCCGTCGAGCACCTGTTCGCCGTCGCATCGGGCCTGGATTCCGCGGTCGTGGGCGAGCAGCAGGTCCTCGGGCAGGTCCGGCGCGCCTACTCGTCGGCCGAGGCCAACCACACCGTCGGGCGCACGCTGCACGAGCTGGCACAACGCGCGCTGTCGGTGGGCAAGCGCGTGCACACGGAAACGGGCATCGACGCGGCCGGCGCGTCGGTGGTCTCCGTCGCGCTGGACATGGCCCACAAGCGGCTGTCAGGTCTGATCGGCCGCACGGCCGCAGTCATCGGCGCCGGATCGATGGGCGCCCTGACCGGTGCGCACCTGGTCCGGGCCGGAGTCAGCCACGTGAATGTGGTCAACCGGTCGCTTCCGCGTGCCGAACGGCTGGCCGCAAACCTGCGTGAGCAGGGCATCACGGCGACGGCACTGGGCCTGGAGGATCTGGCGACGGCCCTGCTCGACGCCGACATCGTGGTGAGCAGCACCGGAGCGGTGCGGCCGGTGGTTTCACTGGCCGACGTACACCATGCGCTGACGCGGCGGGACGAACGCCGGGGCCTGGTGGTGTGCGATCTCGGCATGCCCCGCGACGTCGACCCCGCGGTCGCCGGTCTGCCCGGGGTGGACGTCGTCGACATGGACCGCATCCAGCGGGAGCCGTCGGCCCGGGCGGCCTCGGCCGATGCCGATGCGGCGCGCAAGATCGTGGCGGCCGAGGTGGCCACCTATCTGGCCGGCCAGCGGATGGCGGAGGTCACCCCGACGGTCACCGCGCTGCGCCAGCGGGCCGCCGACGTGGTCGAGGCGGAGTTGCTGCGCCTGGACAACCGGCTGCCCGGCCTGGACGTGGCCCATCGCGACGAGGTGGCACGCACCGTGCGCCGTGTGGTCGACAAGCTGCTGCACGCGCCGACGGTGCGGGTGAAGCAACTGGCCAGCGCACCCGGCGGCGACAGCTACGCTGAGGCGCTGCGCGAGCTCTTCGAACTCGACCCGACCGCCGTCGACGCCGTCGCGGCCGGTGAATTGCCCTTGGTGGCAACGGAATTCGACGAGCCGTACGAGTAGGGCAGACGGACGAACGTGATTCGGATCGGCACCCGTGGCAGCCTGCTGGCAACCACCCAGGCCGGCACCGTGCGGGACGCGCTTCAAGCGCTGGGCCACGACGCGGAGCTGGTGATCATCTCCACCGAAGGCGATCGGTCGTCGGCGCCGATCGCCGAGATCGGGGTGGGCGTGTTCACCACTGCCCTGCGTGACGCCATCGCCGACGAACGCGTGGATGTCGCGGTGCACTCCTACAAAGACCTGCCGACCGCCGAGGACCCGCGGTTCGTCATCGCCGCCGTCCCGCCCCGCGCCGACCCACGCGACGCACTGGTGGCCCGCGACGGGCTGGTCCTCGGGGAACTGCCGGCCGGCTCGTTGGTCGGAACGTCGTCCGTGCGGCGGGCGGCGCAGCTTAGAGCACTGGGTCTCGGTTTGGAAATCCGCCCCCTAAGAGGCAACCTAGACACCAGGTTGAACAGGGTAAGCAGCGGTGATCTCGATGCC
>WBZP01002941.1_pt1 | contig 19068 bp, 14 predicted proteins | sample 5204301 | NCBI WGS metagenome assembly WBZP01 (sample SAMN12412401, study PRJNA552823) | activated sludge metagenome | isolation source: activated sludge from nitrification reactor of wastewater treatment plant... | place: USA: Pennsylvania | collected 2017 | reverse complement strand
TGATTTGGAAAAAGTAAGCAAGCTTTTACGGTAGAGAGATACGGATATGTTTAAGTTGCAGCTCGATCGACCCTCACAGACTGCGTGCAAGATATTATGTCTGGGGGCGCATTCTGACGATATTGAAATTGGTTGCGGTGGAACCCTTTTGCGTCTTCTGGCCATGTATCCGAATGCGGAGGTCTGGTGGGTGGTGCTTAGCGCGGTGGGCGTGCGTCGACGCGAGGCTCGTAAGAGCGCACAGGCGTTTCTCAGGATGGCGTCCAAGAGTCAGATCATATTGAAAAGTTTTCGCGAAAGTTTTTTGCCGTTTCGAGGGGAAGAAATCAAAGACTTCTTTGAAGAGATCAAGCAGAGAGTGGCTCCCGACGTCGTATTTACCCATTATCGGCATGACTTACATCAAGACCATCGAGTGGTGTCGGAATTCACCTGGAATACCTTTCGGAATCATCTGATCCTGGAATACGAAATTCCAAAATACGATGGTGACTTAGGTGTGCCTAATATGTTTGTTTCCTTGAGTCAGGACATTTGTCAGGATAAGGTGAAGAATCTGATGCGGAGCTTTGCAAGCCAGCGTGGTAAGCAGTGGTTTACTGAGGATCTCTTTTTTGCGCTGCTTCGTCTCCGAGGCGTGGAGTCGAATTCTCCTGCCAAGTTTGCAGAGGCATTCTATGCCCGCAAGCTTGTCCTGTAGCATGCGACCTCAAGGAGCAAGGATGTGAGGGGAGATGTGTCGAAGCCCAGAGTCACAGTCGGAATCCCTGTTTATAACGGAGAAAAGTTTTTAGGAAAGACTATTGAGTCGGTATTGACGCAGACCTTCTCCGATCTCGAGCTGATCATTTCAGACAATGGCTCAACTGATCGAACCAAGGAGATTGCTCAATCCTATGCGGCGCGTGACCCGAGAGTCCGATATGTCCGGAGTGAGGCTAACAGAGGGGCGGCTTGGAACTATCGGCACCTCTTTGAGCTGTCACAAGGGGAATATTTTAGGTGGGCGCCTTCGGATGATCTATTCGCTTCCGATTCTGTAGCGGAATGTGTGGCGGCTCTTGACGCGAATCCTGATGCGGTCTTGTGCTACCCGAAAACCGACCTGATTGATAGTACGGGCCAGGTCATTCGACCGTATGAGGACAATCTTGATCTGCGGTCTCCTGATCCTGTCGAACGATTTCGGCAAGGGCTTGGTCAGATTGGCCTTGTCAACGTCATCTATGGGCTCATGCGATCAAGCTTACTGAGGCAGACCAGGTTGATGAGGAATTTCGTGGGGGCAGACGAAGTGCTCGTTCTTGAGCTTGCGCTTTTGGGTCGCTTTCTCAAGCTCGAGAAGTCACGATTTTACAGACGTATCCATGAGAAGGCTTTTAGCCAGATGAAAACATCCCAGGCGAAGCAGGAATTTTTCGACCCTGCAACACGAGGCAAGTTCTTCCTCTATTTATGGCAGCACTACTTGGAATATGCATTGGGAATTCTTCACTCTCCTCTCTCGCTCGGAAAGAAAGCGCACCTCCTAGTTGTATTGCTCCGATCTGCGGTGGGTATGCGCCAGCATTTGTTGAAGGAAGTCCTTGCTGGAGGGAGAAATCTGTTGCGCCAAGGCCCACTTGCCAAGCTCTAAGTATCACGGCGCAGTCGCACGTCCATCATTTCCAAACCGTTTCTCCTCACAGCAATTGCTATGACCATAGAGTCACATAGCCCGACCTCTGCGATCGATGAAGCGGCTTCGGCCTCCTCGATAACTGCCAAACAGTCGCTGGATCGCTCCCTAGTCAGGAGTATTGCTTGGACTGGAGTTGTAAAATGGACTACCCAAATTCTCACATGGGTTTCTACAGTTATTGTGGCTCGAGTTCTCACGCCGGCAGATTATGGTCTGGTAGCCATTGCCTCTACCATTATAAATTTTATCACCATGATCAACGAGTTTGGGCTGGGAACCGCTGTCGTCACAAACCGGATGCTGACTGCGCGACAAGTGGGTGAATTGAATTGCCTGGCCGTGCTGCTCGGAATCGGTGGTTTTGTCGTCTCTAGTCTAATGGCATTTCCATTGAGTCAATTCTTTGGAGCCCCTGAATTGGCGTGGGTGCTTATCGCTATGGGCGCAAGTTTTCTGATCGCAGCGATTCGGACTGTACCCACGGCCCTGCTTGAGAAAGACCTTCAATTCAAATCGTTAGCATTGGTGGAGGGGGGGCAGGCCATACTTGGATCTGTTGTTGTGATGGCCATGGCCTTGCTCGGCTGGGGGTACTGGGCGCTTGTCATAGGTCTAATAGTGGGTACCTGCGCATGGACGCTGTTCACACTACTGTATCGGTCACACCCCTTCCACTGGCCGGTGTTTCGATCGCTTTCAGATACAATCGCGTTCAGTTGGCATCTTGTTGCGATGCGTGTCGCCTGGTACATCGCGAGCAATGCCGATCGTCTAATCGCAGGAAAGATCCTCGGCCAAGCAGCGGTCGGTTCTTATACCTTTGCCTCGACCTTGGCGAGTACGCCCATCGAAAAAGTGACTGGACTTGTGAACCGAGTTACTCCGGCATTTTTCTCGACGATGCAGACGGACTATGTAGCGCTTCGGCGGTATATTGTGAATTTGACGGAAGGGCTAGCTATGGTCACGTTTCCTGCCGCAACGGGGCTAGCTCTTGTCGCGAACGACTGTGTGTTGCTTCTTCTGGGCGAGCAGTGGAGCGACGTCGTCGTGCCGCTCCAGCTCTTAGCTGCCTATGGGGCTTTTCGGGCAATTATGACTTTGTTATCGCCCACTCTCTTGGTGACAGGGTTGTCTCGTTTGGGAATGCTCAATAGCTTTTGGTCATTGTTCGTCCTGATTCCGGCGTTTTATGTGGGCAGTTGGTGGGGGATCAACGGGGTTGCTGCCGCCTGGATCTTTGGCCATCCCCTAGTGACGATTCCGCTGTATTCACAGGTGTTCAGGAAAATCGAACTTCCCATTAGACCTTATCTCAGAGCTCTGTGGCCTGCGACAAGTGGGTGCGGAGTGATGGTGGCGGTCGTTCTTGGTATACAGACGGTCTTGCCGCCTGCTTTGCCTTTAGTGATTCATTTGATCGTTCTCTCCACTCTGGGTGCAGCGACGTATGCGCTTACAGCATGGGTATTTCATCGTGCGCGCGTAATGGCGTTTGTGGAGCTGGCTCGGAAATTACAGAGTTAAGGTTTTCAAGAATGAACACTCACAGTCTTACAGTCGTGTCGTGTCAAGGGGATCAGCGCGCACGGTGGGATGCGTATGTTCAAGCATGTCCGTCGTCGACGATGTGCCATCAGTTTGCTTGGAAGGAAATCATTGAGCGAGCCTATGGCCACAGCACCTACTATCTACTGGCCAACCGGGCAGACACGGTGGTTGGAATCCTTCCGCTAGTCCTTGTGCAACGTCCCTTACTGGGAGCTTCGTTGACCTCAATGCCTTTCATGGACTACGGGGGAGTATGTGCGGATGATGCAGATACAGCGCACTTCCTCGTAGAGCAAGCCCGTATCTTGATGCGCGATCGGAAGAGCCGATCATTGGAGCTGCGGCAGTGCGACTCGCCGCTTCGCCTTGGGACGAGCCGTGAGGATAAGGTCAGTATGATTCTAGATTTGTCTCCGGGGTCCGAGTCAATCTGGAAAGCGCTGCCGGCAAAAGTCCGCAATCAGGTTCGAAAAGCGGAAAAGAGTGGATTGACGGTGTGTGTGGGAGGTGTGGAATTACTCGATGACTTTTATGACATTTTTGTCGTCAACATGCGCGACTTAGGCTCACCGGTCCATGGCAAGACTTTCTTTTTGGAGATGTGTTGGGCGCTGGGGGATTCAGTCCGGGTAACGCTTGTCCGTGATGGTCAGCGGACCGTCGGTGGGTTAATCGCGCTCTTCTTCAAGGACACGATGCTTGTACCATGGGCGTCCTCGCTCCGAGAGTATTTCTCTAAGTGTCCCAATAATCTTCTTTATTGGGACGCCATTCAGGACGGGTGTAAACGGGGATATGCGAAGTTCGATTTTGGGCGGTCCTCGATTAATTCTGGCACGTATGATTTCAAAAAGCAATGGGGCGCCCAGCCGAAACAATTGTATTGGGAAGTGCTGAGCATGGATGGAGCCCTAGGTTCAACTGTTTCGGCGGGAGATTCGAAATACCGTCTCGTATTGGAGGTCTGGCGGCGGCTTCCTATTTCGATGACCCGAATCATAGGGCCCAGAATTCGGAAGTACCTTACCAACTAAGATGAGGCACCCCTTGTATCCTCGCATGAGTCCTTGTTCCGATCTCATGGAGTGTGAAATATGTGCGGCATAGTCGGTCTGTACAATCGACCCGAAAGCGGAGAAGACCTCACGGGGCATCTTCGCAAGATGTGCGCGGCCATTATCCATCGAGGTCCCGATGATGAAGGCTCGTTTGTCGACCGACAGATGGGGCTGGCCATGCGGAGGTTGAGTATTATCGATGTCGAGGGCGGACATCAGCCGATCTCGAATGAAGACGGGTCTATTACCGTCGTGTTCAATGGGGAGATCTATAACTATCACGCCTTGCGCGACGAACTTGTGGCTCGCGGTCATCAGTTTAAGACTCGCACCGACACCGAAGTGATCGTTCATGCGTATGAACAGCATGGGCTGGATTGCGTCAAGCTGTTTAACGGGATTTTTGCCTTCGCATTGTGGGATGCGAAGGCTCAGCGGCTCTTTGTTGCTCGCGACCGCATGGGTACAAAGCCCCTGTATTACTTTAGTTCGCGACATGGTCTCGCTTTTGCGTCGGAAATCAAAGCCCTCCTGGCCCTGCCGGAGGTGCCTCGGATTCTGAATTTGGACGCTGCCGCGCAGTTTTTCCGCGTCGGTTTTGCACCTGCCCCGCACACATTATTCCAAGGAATCGACAAGCTCCAGGCTGGGTGGCGCTTGGTGGCTGAACGGGGAGAAGTTCGAACTGAGCCGTATTGGGATTTCGAGTTTTCGGCCGATCCGTCCCCTTTCAGTTTCGAGGAAAGCTGTGTTCAGTTGCGTGACATACTGCGAGAGTCAGTAGTCAATCAAATGGTAAGCGATGTGCCGCTAGGCGCGTTTTTAAGCGGTGGAGTTGATTCAACGGCTATCGTCGCATTTATGCAGCAAGCGTCTATCCAGCAGATACGGACCTACAGTATTGGGTTCGAATCAGAGCATAGTTATCACAATGAAGCTCCGTTTGCCGAAGCGGCTGCGCATGCATTGGGTACCAAGCATCAAACGCTAATTGTTCGTCCTCAGGTTACGAATCTCATGCCCTGGCTGGTTGAGAAGTTAGATGAACCACTGACCGACACGTCTTTCATTCTCACCTATCTTGTTTCCGAATTAGCTCGTCGTGAGGTGAAGGTGGCGTTGTCAGGGGTGGGAGGGGACGAGTTGTTTGGAGGATACCGGCGGTATTTTGCGCCACTCATGAATAGCTCCGTAGCATGGATTCCCTCTGCCTGGCGTCGTGTGGCAGGGAACTCTATTGAAGGGTTGCTTCGCGCCGACCGAGGCAGTGTGCGCGGTAATCTGGCTCGCTATGCAAAGGCATGGACTCGCACCTTGCATCTTCCCTTGGGGGAGCAGTATTTGGGACTCCTATCTGTTCTATCTGCGGAATCTGTGAGCAATCTCTTGAAACCATACCGGTCGAGCGGGGATCCCGGACAGGAACTTGTGCGGTACTTTAATCAAGCGCCTGCCCGGTCTCCGCTCGATCGGCTCGCGTATGTTGATGCCAAAGGACCTTTGCCGGAGAGTCTCTTACTCTTTACCGATAAAATGGGTATGGCCACTTCGTTGGAAGTGCGGGTGCCTTTCTTGGACAACCGGGTGGTGGATTTTGTTCAGCGCTGTCCAAGCCAGTATCGAATGCGAGGGTTTGCCCTGAAACGGTTGCTAAAAGCATCGATGAAAGGGGTGGTGCCAGACTTTGTATTGAATCGGTCCAAGCGCGGCTTTGGCGGTCCGATGGGCGCCTGGCTTAAGAAGGATTTGCGTCCCCTCGTCAGTCAACTGTTGGACCCTGGCCGGCTACGTCAGAGCGGGCTGCTTAATCCCGACAGCGTCAAACACATTCTATCTGCACATGATGCCGGACAGGAGGACTTCACAGAGGCCATCATGGCGCTGTTGGTCTTTGAGATCTGGCGCGAACAATTCAAGGTGGTGGTCGCGTGAGCGTGAGTATGATCGGCGCAATAACCGCATGGGTGGCTTTCGGACTGGTCTTCTATGTGTATGTCGGATATCCGGTTCTGCTCTGGATTCTGTCACGCGTGTATCATCGAAATGTTGATCATGCCATGATTACTCCATCCGTTACCTTGCTTATTTCGGCCTTTAACGAGGCCGATGTGCTTAAAGGGAAGCTTGAGAATTCTTTGGCTCTCGATTATCCACGCGAGCGACTGGACGTATTAGTCATTTCTGATGCGTCCACGGATGACACTGATCGCATTGTTCGATCGTTTGAAGGGCAGGGCGTGCATTTGCTCAGAATGCCCGATCGCGGAGGGAAGACGGTGGGTCTCAATGCCGCGTTGAAAGTTGCTACCGGCGATATTGTGGTATTCAGCGATGCCAACATTCTCTACAAGCGCGATACGATTCAGCGTTTGGTCAGCAACTTTGCCGATCAGGCCGTGGGGTGTGTGACCGGGGATTCCCGTTATATGGAGGAGATGGATTCGGCAGCGCATGTGCAGGAAAACGCGTACTGGGGCTATGAGCGCCTGATCCGCACAATGGAGAGCAAGATTGGAAGTACGGTAGGAGGAGACGGGGCCATCTTTGCAATCCGCCGACATTTGTTTAAGCCACTTGCACCCGAAGCCATTAATGACTTGGTCATTCCGCTTCAAATCGTGGGGGCCGGATATCGGGCGATCTTTGAGCCGTCTGCGATCGGATTTGAGCCTTCCGCCGGCGATTTTCGCAAAGAGTTTCGTCGGAAGCGTCGCATTGTGAATCGCAGCTGGCGGGGAGTTATGAGCGTGGCGTCGGTGCTGAATCCATTCCATGCAGGTATGTTTGCTTGGCAGGTCTGGTCCCATAAAGTATTGCGATGGCTTGTGTTGCCGTTGGTTATTCTTTCAGGGGCGGGCTGCTTCCTAGCTCTTGGCAGAGGATGGATGTATCAGGTTGGGGCATGCGGATTTCTCGCTAGTTTGTTGATTGCTGCGGTGGGAGCCTGGTTGCCTGAGCGAGGCGGGATACTCGTCCGGTTGGCGCACGGGATGTTCTATTTCTATTTGGTCAATCTTGCGGCGATTCTTGGAGTATTCAAGGCTCTGACGGGGCAGGTTGAAATGATATGGGCGCCCGAACGGAATTCTTGAATATTCCTGCTAGACTTATCAGATGAGCGGGGGAGAAATGCAGACGGGATACACCGAGGGACAGGCTAGCCAATCTCGTGGGTTAAGGCAGATGGTTAAGGGCGCGCTACCACCGTCCGTTCTGACAACCTTTCATGCGCTCCAAACCAGCATAGTCCAACGTTTGTATCGTCCAAGCCAGCTGTCGGTCTGGCTTCGTGACTCGCGGAATCAGCCGGCAGGTGTGTGCGAGCCGGGAGGTACACGAGACCGGTATGTTCTTGCTTTATTGCATTGGTTAGCTCGCGCACAGGATGCAGTGCCGGGAGGAGGCGTATCAGGGTATTACACGTTTTCCTCCGGTTGGAGTGCGGCATATCCAGAGACAACGGGCTACGTGATCACGACTTTTCTTGATGCATCACGTCGGTTAAACGTTGAAGAGTGGGCGGACAGAGCTAGGCGGATGATTGAGTGGGAGATCGCCGTTCAACTTCCCGATGGATCCTGGCAGTCAGGTTTTGTTGATCAATCACCAGTTCCAGCCGTGTTTAACACAGGCCAGGTTATTGATGGATTAATGGCGGGGTACGCATATTTTAAAGAGCCCCGCTATCTTGATGCAGCGATCAAGGGGGGGCGGTGGTTGGTGTCTCATCAGGATGCTGATGGCGCCTGGCGGCGACACGTCTATCAGAACAATCCCAACTGCTATTCCACGCGAGTTGCTTGGCCCATGTTGCTACTGGCGCAAGTCACAGGTGATTCCAGCATACAAGAATCAGCTCTTCGATACCTTGAGTGGGCCAGTACCTGTCAGGACGATACCTCTTGGTTTGCCAATTGTTCGCTTGAGCCCGGTGATCCGGCTCTCACCCATACGCTTGGGTACACCATGGAAGGCTTTCTTGAGGCCGGTATTCTTCTCAAAGATAACCGCTGGATCGTAGTTGCTCAACGAGCCGCGGATGTCTTGCTCCACAAGTTCGAGATCAAGAAGCACTTGGCCGGCACCTATGGCAAGGGATGGAAGCCCGATCATACGTTTGCCTGTCTGACGGGCTGCGCGCAAGTGAGCAGAGTCTGGGGAAGGTTGTATGAATTGACGCACGATCTTCGCTATCTGAATGCCATGTTAAAGCTGAACGATTATGTCGTGAGTCAGATCGACATGACTTCACGATGTCCAGGTATTCGCGGAGGCGTGGCGGGGTCCAAGCCAATTTGGGGCGCCTATATGACGTATCGACTGCCCAACTGGGCCGCCAAGTTTACCGTGGATGCGCTGTTTGAAGAGTCGGATGCCATGGCGATATTCCGAAGGAAAGGCCAATGATTGTCGTAATTCTTTGTGGATCATCCCATAGCACCTATGCTCGCGATATCCTAAGGGACTTGAATGCCTGCGGGGTTCGCAACGTGCATGTAGTGGCGGCCACTTCTGCGAGTGGCCCTCGTACGCTGGGATCTTTACTGATGACCCACGGCTGGTCTCTGCCGCTCGTCGTTCTTCGTTCCATCGGTGAGCGATGCAGCAATCTCTTCGCGTCGCCGTTCCGTCAGGCAGGGACGGGAGGTTCTCTAGAATCGGATGTCCCAGCACAGGGAGGGCGACTCTTTACGATGCCCGATATCAACGGAGAACAGTGCCAAAAAGTCTTGGCTGAGTTAGGAGTGGATCTAATGGTCCTGGGCGGCGCCCCCATCATGAAAGCGCCTGTGTTAAGGATGCCCAAGATTGGGACGTTGAACGCGCATCAAGGGGCGCTGCCTCGGTATCGAGGGATGAATGTGATTGAATGGGCTCTTTTGGAGCGTCGTCCCCCAACCATTACCGTTCACTTTGTCGATCCGGGTGTGGATACAGGCGACATTATCAGGATGGAGCGGATACCGGTAAAGATCGGGGACACCCTCAAAGCGGTCCGTGAACGATCCAGTGGAATGCAGAGTCGGCTCTTGGCCGAAACTGTGGCGGCTGCCTACAAAGGTCCACTCCCAAGACAATCCCAAGCGAAAGCAGACGGGGTGCAATTTTACGCGATGCACCCCTCTCTGAAGGCCATAGCCGAAATACATCTGCAAGATTGCGCTCATGGGACGTTCTAACCGCAGACGACGCTCGTGAATTCTGATGAGAAAGCCCCTTTGTGGGCATGCGTCAAGGCCGACCTATTACGGTTCACGGAGCAGGAGGCTGGACCTCGTGGGGTGGTGCGGGGGCTGCTTTCTCAGGGATTTCACGCAATTTTTGTCTATCGAGTGTTTCGCTGGTGTTATGAACGAGGGATTCCAACCCAACCAATTCGGTTCATGTGTGAACGGCTTATTGAGATGGCCACAGGGATTTCGATTCCAGTTCAAGCTCGAGTGGGAAAAGGGCTCCGTATTCATCATTTTGGCGGGATCATGGTTCACCCGGAGGCCATACTTGGAGAAAGATGCACGCTCTATCACGATGTCACGTTGGGTGACCGCGGAGGATGGGGAGGGGCTCCTTGTTTGGGCAACGAGGTGATGATTGGAGCCGGGGCCAAGGTGTTGGGAGCGATCGAGGTCGGTGATCGAAGCATCATAGGGGCCAATGCCGTGGTAGTCACATCCGTTCCATGTGACAGTCTGGCCGTCGGTATTCCCGCAGCCATAACGCCAAGAGTAGCTCGTCAGCAGGACTGATAGTATATGCAGGATTGCCATCACGTTCAGACCGGGAAGGAGTCGATATGTCTAAGGCCAATCTAAGTCCGGAACCTGAGTCGCTTGAATCTCGTCATGAAATCGAGCGGCAGTTTCATGATAATAAAGCGCATCATCATCACCATCACCACCAGGACTCTGAAGAAAGTAATTTCTATGCTAAAGGCGGCATGGATGCCATTTGGGATGCCTATCTGGCATCGATTGGTGGGTTGAATAATCAAACCATTCTTGATTTTGGCTGTGGGGAAGGGTGGAGCACCATTGAGTATGGCAAACGGGGTGCTGAAGTATACTGCTTCGATATCTCTCCTGGCAGTCTCCACAATCTATTGCACGAAGCCGAGGAAGAGGGCGTGGAGAAGAAGATTCGTCCCGCTGTCATGGCTGCAGAGTATCTCGGTTATCCCAGCAAGACATTCGATCTCGTCTTAGGGGTGTCAATCCTCCATCACACGGATGTCGGTCTTGTCGGACAAGAAGTTGCGCGTGTGCTGAAGCCGGGAGGGCGGGCTCTATTCATCGAACCGCTCGCCCACAACGTCTTTCTTCGTCTCTTTCGCTGGTTGACCCCCAATAGGCGAACTCCAACTGAGCAACCCATGACCGTAGCGCAAATCCGTGACTTTTCTCGCGCATTCAAGCAAGGGGATTATCGCGGGTACCATCTCTTCTCAATCTTCCCGCAGGGAATTTTATGGCTGACTCGCAGCCAAGGGCTATTTCGGTTTTCCTTGCGTGTGACAGAAGCACTCGATCGCATATTGCTTACGATGTTTCCTTTCTTGCAGCGATACTGCTGGGCTGCCATTATCGAGGTTAAAAACTAACGTGTTTTGATTGATCATGAACGGCAATCACGTTGCGGTCTCCATCATTATTCCCGCTAGGAATGAATCTGCGCACCTCCCAGCGTTGCTGGCGTCGCTCGCACAGCTTGACTATTCCAGGGACAAGCTTGAAATCATCTTGGTGGATCATGCGTCTACCGATGCGACTCCCCGCATTGCGCGAGACGCAGGGGCGAGGGTGATTGTGCATCATGGAGGCACGATATCCAGTGTGCGCAATCATGGAGCGCAAGTCGCGGCAGGCGACGTGCTCGCGTTTCTTGACGCCGATTGCACAGTTGATAGTGCTTGGTTGGCAAATGCGTTGTGCCATTTCGAGGACCCTCATGTCGGCGCAGTAGGAAGTTATCATGTTGTGCCATTGGATCCTCCAACCTGGGTCAGAAAAGTCCTCCAGAAGCAGATAGAGGCACGGCCGCAACTGACGGAGCCGAACTGGTTGCCGTCGGGAAATATGTTCGTTCGGCGCGACGCGTTTATGAAGTGCGGAGGATTTGATGAGTCGATGGCAACATGTGAGGACGTCGATCTGTCCTACCGATTGGCTAAACATTCACGATTAGTCGCAGACGCTCGTATTCGATGCTGGCATCATGGTGAGCCTCGGACGTTATGGGAAGTCTTTCGTAAGGAACTCTGGCGCGGCAGAGATAATCTGATGGGAGCCTTTCGTCATGGTGTGAAGCTCTCTGAAATACCCAGCCTTATTCTCCCGATCTATTTTACGATTGCGTTACTCTGTCTGCTCGCAACTCCGATAGTATGGGTAGCGTATACCTCGTGGACGATATGGTGGATGATCGGATTTGGCCTCGCGCTGTTCGGGCCCATCTTCCTCTTGTCCGGTTTCATGAGCGTGAGGTCAGGAACTGTCCGATATTTTTTCGCATTTGTCGCCTATTTCTTGGCCTATTTCTTGGCGCGTGGGTTTGGTCCAGTTTACGCGTGGCGCAACATCTGATCTGAGGTAGTCCGTGAAACGAGTCTTAATGATTGCCTATCTATTCCCTCCTGTCGGGGGAATTGGTGTGGCTGGTTCGCAACGTGTTCTCAAATTCGCAAGATATCTTCCGGAAAACGGATGGCAGCCGGCGGTGCTTTCTGTGACAGAGGGAAGCTATGAGGCTTATTTCTCGACGGATCCCTCCCTGCTCAAGAAGATACCCGCCGATACGCTCATTGTTCGGACGTCGGTGATTCGATGGCTGACCTGGTTGCTTGAACTACAAGGGCGATTGAAAAAGTCCAGTGCGGCAGCCGCTGCTCCTGCCCTGCCCGCGTCGGAGTCAAGCCAACAGACCTCTCTTGCAACCATTGTTCAAACCGAGAAGGGCTTCTATCAGCGGGTGAAGGACGGAATCACTGATTTGTTTGAAATTCCCGATGAAGAAATGGGTTGGATTCTGCCCGGCACCATCGGTGGCCTGTCAGCCTTTCGGCAGTATCGGTATGATGCTATTTTTGCAACCGGGCGACCGTGGAGTGCGTTGCTGATCGGTGTGTTGCTTAAGCGATTGACCGGTAAGCCTCTGGTTGTGGATTTCCGCGATCCTTGGATGACAAATCCGTTCCGCCTTCAGTATTCACCCATGCGGAATCGCCTTGAGTCTTGGCTGGAGCGTCAGGTGATACAGCAGTCGAATATCGTGATTGCCAACACCAACGAGTTGCAGGAGGAATTTGTTAAGCGGTTTCCTCTGCAGCCTCCAGAAAAATTTATGACCTTACTGAACGGATTTGACTCCGAGGACTTTGGAGGTATTTCCGAGTCTTCAACTGGTGCTCGCAACCCAGTGTTTACCGTCACCCATACGGGTTTTCTTTATGGCAAGCGGGATCCCATGAACTTTCTCGAAGCGATGCGACTGTGTTTGGAGCAAGGACGAATTGTGCGTGACAAAGTCAAAGTCCTTCTGATCGGATCGGCAGAGCTGCCTTATAGCCTCACTGACTATCTGCTTAAGGCTGGCCTGTCAGACGTGGTTCGATTGCAGGCGCACGTTCCCTATCGAAAGAGTCTTGACTATTTGTGCCAGTCTGACGCGCTCTTGCTGCTTCAGCCTGGTACGAAGACGCAAGTTCCCTCAAAACTGTTTGACTACATTGGTGTGGGTAAACCGATTCTCGGAATTTCACCGCTGGACGGCGCGACGAGCAATCTCATGGTCAAACATCGCCTGGGAGTAGTCGCAGATCCGGACAACATTCAAGGCATCGCCCAGGCTCTAACCAAACTTTATGAAGGTTGGTGCTCCCAAACACTTGAATCCATAGTCGACCGCAAAGAGTTTCAGCGGTTCGATGTCCGTAACGTGACTGGAACTCTTGCCGCAAAGCTCTCTGCGATCACTACAGGGAAAGTATTGTGACCGATCTCGCTCTCGATCGAAATGATCTATCTGCCGGCCTCAATCCGAATCCGACTCGGATTAAAGAGCCCTGGTCAGTTCCGATTCGAGTCACGGAGCGTTCCGGTCTTGCGCGGGTGCAAGAACCTGTCACTGTAGGTGTTCCGATTCAGAAAGGTTCGTGCTTCGAGGTTAAATCCCTTGCGCTATTCGACCAGCATTCTCGTGCACAACAACTTCAAGCGGAGGTGCTGGCTCGATGGAGCGATGGAAGCGCTAAATGGGTCCTGCTTGATTTTCAGGTCAGCATGGAAGCGAATGAAGCCGTTCTATGGTCTCTCGTTGGGGGCGGGGCTCTTGCAGAGAAAGGGGAGCCGGCCAGTATCTCGGTAGACCGGCTTGGCGAGCTGCTCGTCGTCAACACTGGGGTGGCGCAGTTCGCGCTATCGCCCACGATATTTAGGCCGTTTGAGCGCGTGACTCTTCATGGAGTCGAGTTTGCTGGGGGAATGGACCATGCTGTGACCTTAACCGATGCGGAGGGGAAAGCGTATCTTCCCTTTATTGACCGTATGGAAGTAGAAACGGCTGGTGAGATTCGGACGACGGTGCGAGCACAGGGAAAATTGCGTTCGACCGATGGGGTGGCATTAGCCGCCTTTATAGCCCGCTTGACGTTTTACGGACAGCGCAGCGATGTGCGATTAGAATGGACCATTCGCAACGAGCGGGAGGCTCTTCACCCGCGAGGACTATGGGACCTTGGCGATCCCCATTCAATTTATTTTCGCGACTGTTCTATTCGCTTTGCCTCGCCTCCCGGGTCGATCGATGAGATCGAATGGAGCCTCGCGTTGTGCGGACCGATACAGCAGCAGTGCGGTGGGTCATTTGAGCTCTATCAAGACTCAAGTGGTGGCGAGAACTGGCAGAGTCCCAACCATGTGAACCGGTTTGGCACGGTGACAACGAGTTTCCCTGGGTATCGTGTGACAGTCGATGGAATTCGCATGGACGAGGGGAAGCGGGCTACTCCCACTATTCGTGTCAGGTCGGGGCCGCACCGTCTGTCTGTTGCTGTGCCGCAATTTTGGGAGAACTTCCCGAAAGCGCTTGAGGTAAGGGATGACGGACTGAATATCCGGCTTTTCCCTGGTCAATACAGTGATATTTTCGAGCTACAGCCTGGGGAACAGAAGACTCATACTGTTTTTGTGAATTGGGAATTAGGCGATACGCTATCGTCCATTCAGTGGACCCACGACCGCCTTGTAGCCACTGTCCCGCCTGATTGGTATGAGGCCAGCGGTGCGTTGCCTCATTTGTCGGCTGCGCAGGATGACCACTCGATCACAGCGTCTGAAAAGGCGGCGGAGCGTTTGGTCGAAATGGCGGTCAAGGGTGACAACACCTTCTTCGATCGTCGAGAGCGCATTGATGAGTATGGGTGGAGGAATTTTGGGGACCTCTATGCCGATCACGAGGCGGTAAATTGGAAGGGCGAAAAGCCGCTCGTGGCCCACTACAATAATCAATATGATGTAATTTATGGGAGTATCGTGCAGTTTGCGCGGTCAGGGAACATCCGGTGGTATGACTTGGTGAGAGACCTCGCGAGACATGTCGTTGACATTGATTTGTACCATACGCAGAGCGACCGACCGGCACTCAACGGAGGCCTCTTCTGGCATACCGATCATTACACCGATGCGGGAACGGCCACGCATCGGTCCTTTTCGATAACGAGTCCACAAGCGAAGGAGTTGCCTGCATATGGCGGAGGCCCTGCCTGCGAGCATAACTATGCATCAGGTCTTCTTCATTACTACTATCTTACGGGGGATCTCACGGCGAAAGAGGCAGTGATTTCCCTTTCTGACTGGGTCGTCAATATGGATGATGGCTCGACGCGATCATTGGGTTGGCTGGATCGGCGTCCAACGGGGTACTGCAGTGTCACGGCCACCCAGGGGTTTCACGGACCAGGTCGAGGGAGTGGGAACTCCATCAGTGTCCTCTTGGACGCGTGGCTGCTGACTGGCAACAAGCCGTATCTGTCAAAGGCCGAGGAGCTTATCCGGCGCTGCATTCATCCACATGATGACATCGGACGTCGCAACTTCGACGACATTGAATATCGCTGGTCATACACGGTGTTCCTGCAAGTACTGGGGAAGTATCTCGATCTGAAAATCGAGCGTGGTGAGTTGGATGGCATGTACGCTTATGCCAAAGCGAGTCTTTTGCATTATGCGTCCTGGATGGCACGGCATGAAGTGCCCTACAAACAGGTTCTGGATAGAGTTCTGATTCCAACCGAGACTTGGCCCGCTCAAGATATTCGAAAATCCAACGCGTTCTGCCTGGCTGCGAAGCATGCAGGAGCGGATCAGAGGGCGTTATTCCAGCAAAAGGCAGAGCTTTTCTTCACCGCCTGCATAACGGATTTGCAATCCTTCGTGACGCATACATTGACAAGGCCGCTCGTTCTACTCATGACGAATGCGTACATATATAGCTATTACCGTCAGCATCCCGACCAGATCGCACCGGAACCGGCTCAACGCCATGAGTTTGGCCGCCCCGAATCATTCAAGACCCAATTTCACGAGCTCTATCTCCTGCGAGACCTGATGCAGAAGGTGGTGCGAGGGCTTCAAGCAATGAGAGTAAGGCTCTCCGGTCCTTCGAACGTGACTAAGCCTGATGTCGGGGGGGGACATGCCTGATATACGACTGCTGGAAGTTCGCAATACCTACAAGTGGGGCGGCGGCCCGGATAAGACGATTCTGCTTTCGGCTGAACAGCACGACAAAAGTCGGGTCACTGTCATCGTGGCATATATCCGAGATGTACGAGATCAAGAGTTTCAAATCACCGAGAAGGCCCGGGCAAAAGGATTGAACTTTTATGAAATCGAAGAGCGTGGCAAGTTCGATCCCCGTGTCCTTCGCGCGCTCCGCGATATTGTGGTGAAGCACAATATTAATTTGATTCATTCTCACGACTACAAGAGTGATCTTTTTGCATACATCGTCGGGCGATGGATGTGCCCGCATCCAGTTCGGCTTCTTTCAACGGCTCACGCTTGGGTGTTGCTTGGCTTGAAAGGAGAGCTTTATCGCCGCATCGACTTGAATATCATGCGAAGGCTGGATCATCTCATTGCCGTGTCGCATGCGACAAAGGCTGAGATGGTCTCCGGGGGGGTGCCGGCCGAACGGATCACTGTCATCCACAATGCGATCGATACGGATGCGTGGGCGCCGAAGCAAGGGACGGATAGCTTCCGTGCCGAGCTCCAGCTCAATGGCGCCTTTCCCGTCATCGGATATGTCGGTCGTATTAATCAGGAAAAAGATCTCGATACCTGGCTGCGTGCAGCGGCAATGGTGGCGAAGAGGTATCCTGCCGCCAAGTTTGTCCTCGTCGGCGATGGGCGAGGGGACGATACTCAATCGAGGCTGGAGCAACTGGCAAAGACTTTGGGAATCGAGCAAAACTTGATTTTCCCAGGCTATCGGTCAAACTTACAGTCCGTGTATGCCGCCTTCGATATCTTCATGTTGAGTTCACGTCGTGAAGGATTGCCGAATTGTATTCTTGAGGCGATGGCGATGGGGCTTCCAGTTGTGACGACCGATGTCGCAGGAGCGAAAGAGCTCGTGAAAGATCAGGAGACAGGGTATGTTCTATCCCAGGGCGATGTGCAGGGTCTAGGGGAAGCTCTGCTGAAACTGGTCGATGATTCTTCGTTGCGCGGCCGTCTCCGACAGGCCGGTCGAGACAGAATCGAGAAAGAATTCTCATTCGCCAGCCGGCTCCGGCGTATTGAAGATCTGTATGACAGCCTGCTTACGGGAACATTGAATCCTACGGTACGGCCATTCCAGATGAATGAGCCCGTGTAATTGTTCCATCAAGAGTCGCAAAGCATGTACTTGAGAAAAAGAGGCTAAATACATCATGTGCGGCATTGCAGGCAAACTGTATTGTGATTCCAATCGTGCGGTGACGCGCGACGAAATGGCAGCCATGGTGGGGACCCTTGCCCATCGAGGGCCGGACGGCGAGGGGATTTGGGTGGACCGCCAAGTTGGTCTGGCCCATCGGCGACTATCAATTATCGATCTTCGTACTGTGGCGGCTCAGCCAATGAGCAACGAGGACGGTACAATCTGGGTCACCTTCAATGGAGAAATTTACAACTTTCATGAATTGCGAAAAGAGCTTGAGTCGCGGGGGCATATCTTTCGAACGAACAGTGATACGGAAGTTATCGTCCATTCGTACGAAGAATATGGGCGTGATTGCGTGCAACATTTCCGCGGCATGTTTGCGTTTGCGATCTGGAATACGCGCACGCGTACCCTCTTCATTGCGAGAGATCGGGTCGGAAAGAAGCCGCTGTTTTATTATGCCGACAAAGACCGCGTGCTGTTCGGTTCGGAGATTAAAGCCTTGCTGGCAGATTCGGCCATTCAGACGAAAGTAGATCCGCTGGCCCTCGATCAGTTTCTTGCGTTCGGTTACATTCCGGCTCCATTAACCTCCTTTACAGGCATCAAAAAGCTTCCGGCAGCGCACTGGCTCGAAGTGCGGGAGGGGAAGATTGAAATCGGCCGCTATTGGAAGTTGCGCTATACGCCGAAACGAAAACTCTCGATGCAGGATGCGATTGCCGAGTTGCACTGGAGACTGGCCGAGGCGGTTCGGTTGCGTCTCGTCAGCGATGTGCCATTGGGAGCATTCTTAAGCGGAGGCATCGATTCGAGCGCCGTGGTGGCGTATATGGCTCAAGCGATGAATCGCCCAGTGCGAACGTTTTGTGTTGGATTCGACGATGCGAAATTTGATGAGCGGCCGTTTGCCCGCATGGTGGCGGAAAAGTTTGGCACGGAGCATACGGAACTGGTGGTGAAAGCCCCAGTTGTAGATATCCTCCCTCAACTGATTTGGCATTACGATGAGCCGTTCGGAGACTCCTCCGCTGTCCCCAGCTATGCCATCGCGCAATTGACTAGAAAGCATGTCACCGTTGTGCTCAATGGAGATGGAGGGGACGAAAGCTTCGCAGGGTACGATCGCTATGTTGTAAATCGACGCGCGAGAATCGGCGATGCCGTCCCAAGATGGATTTGGGGGTCAATTGCAGCCTGTACGAGTGCGCTGCCCAAAGGCATGCGAAGCTTCCATCCGGTTGCAAAAGTCAATCGTGTTGCTTCTGCCCTGGCCCAAACTCCACAGAGGCGATATGCCAAATGGGTGGGCCATTTCTCACCAGAGCAACGATGTGAGCTGTATGCTGATGGGTTTCACCGCAATCTCATCCAGAGCGACCCTGAGGCCCTCTTCGATCAGGTATTTGCGGACAGCGATGCTGATGATTGGACTGATGCCACGCTTGATGCAGATGTGAATCTTTATCTGATCGACGATCTCTTGGTAAAGATGGATCGGGCAACGATGGCGCATTCGTTGGAGGCGCGCTCTCCGCTACTGGATCATCTCTTTATGGAATTCGTCGCATGCTTGCCGGCAGAGATGAAGCTCCAGGGAACCGAAAAAAAGAGGCTTCTGAAAGCCGCCCTTCGAGGCATCCTTCCGGACACGATTTTGGACCGGCCAAAAATGGGATTTGGCGCCCCTCTCCCGAACTGGTTTCGAACGGATCTTCGGGAAATGGCCTATGACGTCTTGCTTTCGCCGACTGCTGCCCAGCGAGGATATTTTGAACCAAAGGTCGTGGCAGGCCTTCTGAGCGATCACTGCTCAGGTAAAGAGGATCAATCCACTTATCTGTGGGATTT
>WBZP01002939.1_pt1 | contig 19072 bp, 24 predicted proteins | sample 5204301 | NCBI WGS metagenome assembly WBZP01 (sample SAMN12412401, study PRJNA552823) | activated sludge metagenome | isolation source: activated sludge from nitrification reactor of wastewater treatment plant... | place: USA: Pennsylvania | collected 2017 | reverse complement strand
TAAATGTCGTACCAATAGTGACCTTCTCTATGGTAAGGTATCATTCGGTCAGGGGGAAACCGATACAAGTTCGTACCTGAGTTTCCCGGAGGAAATCGAGTTTATTGGATTTAAGGATGAGGAACTGCCGGTTGTGGGTGAATCCAATGTAGCGGACAATACCCTTGACCTTAAGACCACATGGATAAGCAGTAGCAACGTCATCGAGGCACTACTAATAAACGGCCTTGAGGTTGACCGGGATTTCGATAGCAAGAAGTTCATCATTCAATGTGAGGATGATGCAGGGGCGTTAAAGGCGGTGGCTACTAATAACCTTGACGGGTCGAGCGTTCGGTTTTACAATCAGTCATTAACAAACGCTGAGATTTCCACGCGCTTCATCGAAGCTGTTCCTAACTCCCTTGCCGTATATCTTGGAACTGAGACCGGGTACTTTGTGGCAAGGGGCAGCGCAAACGAGGCGCAAAGCGCATTAATTGGTTTTAGTGACATCAACTCAATAGTTGGAGGAAACTTACAGTTTGACAATGATTATGATGCGGTAAGCTATTCGGAACCTGAACTTACATTAGGTGTTCTTACAAGTGCCACATCAGACCCGGACACAGTATACGGAGGGGCAACTGTTCAAGGAAACCCGGTATCGTTAGCTAATAGTTACTTTGAATGCCCTGCGTCAGGACGCTATGCTTTCTCATCGGGCTGTCAGTTCCTTTGGAATCCCGCAAACAACGTGATTTCATTCAATCTAAAACTGGTGGCGTGGGTTACCGATAACTTAGGAGTATTTCAGTATTATGTAGATATGGCATCCGTGCTTGCATCGCCCGGAATTAACAGCATGGCCGGTGCGGCTTACCTTAACCTTAGCAGCGGTCAAAGGGTATACGTTTACAGGCACTATAATTTGCAGAGAAACGCACCATCGCAGACAAGTTATATCCAATTTCTTTCAGGTCGCTTCTTTGCTTGTACGTCCGTTGGAACAGGTGGCGGTGTGTATCAAACCTACGACCCTACGGCTATTCCGATTTATAATTACGAGTTCGATTATCCGGTAGTTGAGGATGATTTCAACTCAATTCGTTCGGCTGTTGCCGGAAAGATTACGTTTAAAAGAGATGAAGGCAGGCAGCGTTCGGGATGGATTGATTCCATGAAGTACAACCACCTGACCAATCAGGCTAAATTCATCATAGCAAGCAAGGACAGATAATGGCAATAGTACCGATTCCTAACCAGCCCATTAACTTACAGCCGCCTACGGTTGACCCGTGCAACATCGGCGATAATAAGGAGTATTGTACGTTATATCAGACGGACGGTGTTGGTTACGTCCAGTTCCGGCAAACACCTTGTGATGGTAATATCATTAGTGAGGGCAACTTTGCAACAGTTGACGATTGGACGGCTGACGCTGGATGGGTTCACGTTCCTAACTCGATGGGCGCAAGTCTTGCGGACGGAAGCTACCGACATACTCCGGGAACGTCTGATGATTTGGAGCAAACCATAACGGCTATTAACGGAAAGTATTGCAGCGTTCGGTTTACTATTAGTGGGAGGACGGCAGGGCAGGTTTCTGTGAGCATAGGAGGCACAAATTTAGGTGCTATTGATAGTAACGGTACTTTTACATTATACGATGTTGCTGGTGTTACGGGCGTTTTAAGGTTTCGGGCAAATAGCGACTTTGACGGAACGTTATCTTACGTTTCGGCATACTTGCTTGTCAACACATTTATCGCCACTTTGATAGACATTGAAACCGGTTTGGCGGCGTCATCACAACCGACTTTTACCTTTAACTACAACAAAGACTTCGTTTCCGCTCAATGGTCATGGCAGGACGTACCGGAAGGATGCTATAAGGTTTCCATTGGTGACCCGTGCGATCCGGGTACTTCTACCGAAATACTGCTTAATCCGTCATTTACGTCTTTAAGTAATTGGACGATAGTGGATAATAATATAGGAAGTACACAATGCCTTTCTATTTCAGGAGGCAATTTGAATGTTACGAAGGTTTTTACAGGTGGAGCTATTGAAAACATAAGTGAATACGCATACCAGCCGATTGCATTTACAACAGGTAATTGTTATTACCGGTTTTCAATTACATTCGGAGCAGTTGACGATGCGTTTATTACAGCATCCGATACAATTATAGCCATTCTACTCACTGACGGTTCGGCGTATCCATTCACAGATATTACTTTTTCTCAATTTGTGCCTCAAGCAAACACAACTGTTTACTTTGACTGGTACGGCAACCTGACAAATTACGATGACCCTACATTCGTAATCATTGTAGAAAGCAATGGAACAGGTGGCGGAACTGGCGGCGAATACATGGAAATATCATCCGCCAGCCTTCAAAGTATTTACGATTGCGCCGATAGTAGTGAAACGCTTGTGAGCAACTGCCTTGCCATATCAACGGAACACGATTGCGCAAAGCGGATTATCGGCGATTGTTACTCAGGTAGTGACGTCGTTAAATACGGGTTCATGTTTGACGGCTCGTTCCGGCTCGACCAAATGGCAAGGTTCCTAAAATTCAACCCGTCATACCCGGTTAACTCAGATGACTACAAGTTCAGTAGCGGCACGCAAAGCCTGACCTACGCAAGCCGTGAGAAGTTCTACGATGGGCTGTTGGACTACGCTGACGAAACATTCCATGACAGCTTTTCAACGCAGATACTTTGCGATTCATTCACTATTGATACGGTAGCGTATTTCGTTAAGCCGGACGATTACAAACCTGAATGGGACAAAGACGGACGACAACGACTGGCGCAGGCACGGATTCAGCTTTCTAAGAAAACAAGTATAATAAGTTCAAACTAAACACACGCAAATGGAAAAGAAAAAACGAGGCCGACCGCCTAAGAACAAAGTAGCTGAAAGTCATCCGATTGACGTAGCAAATGACCCTGCCCAAAACCATGCGGAGGTATTGCAGGCTTTAATTGACGAGGCTAAAGCATATGATAAGAAAGAATGCGGCGTATTGCTGCTGGCTACCGGACACCCGTACTATACACACTTAGCGGCCAACCTTGCCAATTCAATCAAGTATCAGAATCCACAGACGCATATTACGCTTCTGCACGATATGGCCGGTGTTAATCAGCTACCGGATGAGCGCAAGGCTGCTTTTGATACTATCAGTCCTATTCCACAAGAGTTCTACAACGGTGACCCGTATTATGTAAAGTTGTGCCTTGACCTTCTTACACCTTATAAGCGGACGTTGTACCTTGACGTGGACATGATATGTACTTCCGCAAACAAAACGGTTGAAAGCCTTCTGGATGAGTTGAATGGAGTTGAATTTACCATAGCTAACCGTGGACGAATTGCCAATACCGAGATGTTCAGCCAATGGGCTAAGCTGGAAGATATGAAGGTGGCTTATGACATTGAGGGTATCTATGACGTATCATCCGAAGTCGTTTACTTTGAAGGCCAACCGGAAGTATTCAAGATTGCCCGCCGTGTCTATGAGGAGAGGGTACTGTATGTTGAAAAGTTCGGAGCGGGTTACCCGGACGAGTTTTTTACCTCAATCGCTATGGAAAAGGCGATGGTTCGCCCGCATGAATCGCCGTGGCTTCCGTCCTACTGGATGAATCATTATTTTATGAAGCCTAAGCCGTTCAATATCGTTCAGGACAACTTCTACTTTTACTCAATAGGTGGAAGCCGTCAGAACGACCAGCAGCGCAAGCAATACAATCTGTTAAATGAACATTTCCATTATCGTATGGGGGGCAAGCCTAACACCCTCTATAAAATTAACTTTGACAAAAGGAAAGTGAATAAAGAACGCCACAGCAAATAATGGCAACGGTAAACATTAAAGAGTATCACAATAAGGGTACTCAAAGTAAGATAGTCCAGAAAGCGCAAAAGCTGGAACAGGATATACGAGTACACCTTGACGGGTTAGTACCTAAAGAACTTGTTTCCAAGCGGAGGCCAAACGAGAGTAAGGACGCTCAAAAGTACCGGGAGGAAATTTGGCAAGCGGTTACTAAGCAATTCTTTTCAGGGGTAATCATGTCCCTGCAAAAGATTCGCAAGTCAGATGACTACGTTTACCGTTGGAACGAAAACGCACGACCCGTTAACGTAGCGTCCGATGAGTTGCTGCGTACTTACATCGAGCAGAAGTTCCCGCTCTTTACATCGCTGGATAACTGGTACTGGGCCGTTTGCTTCCGTAACGCTATGGCAGACGGTAACGCCGTTTCTATTGTATGGCCGGAAAACATTGAAAAGCAGGATAACGAGTATTTCCGTCCGGTTCCGCACATCTTCTCATCGAGCCAAATACGTGAACACAGGCCTGGTGAACTGATTGTGGTTAAGTCAGATGAGGAAGCCTACTACGTTAGCGGAAACCGCCAGTACGATGCGGCGGTGTACTATTCAGCCGATAAGGAAAGCATTGTCCGCTATGTTCAATCGGACGCTAAGGGAAATTTCCAAGCCTTTGAGTTCTTTCATAACTTAGGTTACTTACCTGTTGTTTCACTTCGTGGTGAGGTTACGGACGTAAATGCTTCCGGCGTATTGGCTGTTTCACGGCTGCATGGCATGGTTCCTTATCTGAACGAGGCGGCCCGTGAGTATAGCGATATGCAGCTTGAGGTAGTCCAGCACATCCATTCAACGCTCTGGACGGTTCAGGCGGCTGAGTGTAAAGAGTGCAAAGGAGTTGGTAGTGTTCCATCACAGGAAGGCCCTGTTAAGTGTCCATCATGCAAAGGCAAAGGACACTACCCGATGAATCCAGGTGAAATCTTTGTCCTGCGTACTCCCGGCCCAGGTGAATCGCAAGTACCTACACCACCGGCCGGATTCATACAGAAGGATATTGAGATTGCTAAGCTGCAAAACGAGCGTATTATTTCCCACTTCTATAACGCATATTCGGCAATTAACTTCGAGTGGAAGATGAATGTTCCGCTATCTCAGAGCGGTATTGCTAAGCAGTTCGACCGGGCTGAGTTCACTAACTTCGTTTACACGGTTGCGGAGGACGCTGTTCGTCACATTGATGAACACATTCGAATCATTTGCGACTACCGTTATGCCGGGGTAATTACTGACCCGGTTCGCCGTAAGGAAATACTTCCCGTGCTTTCGGTTCCGGTTAAATACGACATTCTCCCGGAAGGCTACCTGACCGATGAGATTAAGAAGCTACGGGATGCAAAGGTCAGCCCGGTAATCATTAACGCCGCTGAGATTGAGTACGCCAATAAGAAGTTCAACGCCGATCCGTCAGTACGTGACCGGGTAAAAGCCACTTACGAAATTGACCCGTTCGCCGGTGTATTGGAGGATGAGTTATTAGTTCGCTTGCAGAATGGAGTAATCAGCAAGGAGGCGTACTACCTTCATGCCAACATCCTTTACTTAATTGACGAGGCAATAGCGGCAGATACTAACTTCCTTAGTTATCCGGTAACGCAAAAGCGGGAGATCCTGTTAGACATGGCACGGCAGGAGCTTACTCAGATGCTCCCAAGTAGTCAGGTGTTAAATGCTTTAAACGGTTTATACGGTGGCGCAGCAGGCAACGATACGGCAACTGCTTAACCTACTGGATGGAAGCGTAAACAGCTTCGTTGATGGACTACCCGAAATACAACGGGCGACCTTTGACAGGCTGCTAACACTACTTAAAGAGGTAGATGTAAAGGATGGAACTATACAAAATTCCGTCCGTAACATTCGCCTATTGGGTTCCATTAAAAAGGAACTCGATGACCTTGTACTGTCTAACAAATACCTGAACTCAGTTAAGGAATTTGTGACGGCATACGGCACGGTAGCACGGTTAAATGACCGCTATTTTTCAGAGGTTGCAGACCGATATAAGCCACCGGCGATGTTATCCGAAGTCAGGAAACAGGCGGTCAACGATGCCGTTTCATATCTAACGGAAAGCGGCATAGGGGCCAATTATACGGACAAGTTGCGGGACATGATTAAGACCGCTATAACAAGCGGTGGAAGTTATGCAACGCTAACGGAAAGTCTTAGGAAAACGATCTTAGGAGGTCCACAGGAGGACGGCGCGCTGGTTAAGTACGCCCGTCAGATAGCTACGGACGGAATCAATCAATTTAACCGTACTTACATGAAAGCGGTTACGGATGATTTAGGGTTCAAGTGGTTCAGGTACACAGGTAGCAATCTACGCACTTCACGGCCTTTCTGCCTTGCAATGACACAGCCTGAAAATGAGTATTTCCACATTTCACAGGTCAGCAATATCATTAAAGGCTACCTTAACACAGGAAAGGTTTCAACGCAAGGGTTAAACAAAGAAACCAATACCACCAACTTCTTTATTTATGCTGGAGGATACAACTGCGGTCACTCTATTATCCCCGTACCGGATGCGCTGGTGCCGGAAAAGTTTAAGGCGGCTATTATATAATTGCTTTTAATTACCTGTAATAAACGACCAATTTATCCTCGTCACTTTCTTCCTCGTCAATGTAAAACTTTCCGGTAATCAAAAGTTCACTGACTACTGTAAAATGCCGCCATCTATCATCGTTAAAATGAATGTTACTTTTTAGCATTTTACCATTGTAATCTATCGTTGGTATAGTGAAAATTAAACGTTCATATTCAACCTTAACAATTACATATTCTGCTTTAAAAAAATCGTGATTACTACTTATAAAGAAGTGATTTATTTTACTACCATTATTTATTCTTATACTTCCATGAACTTGAATAGAATCGCTACTTTTCATTTGCTACGGATTATTTTAAACTCTTTCCATTTTGGAAATAGTTGTCAATACGAGATTAGAAACTGAGATATTAGCTTAGTAAACGGCTTAACATTTAGAACCTTGCTATGTGCAGGTATGTTGGAAACGATGAAAATACCGTCCTTAGTTTTAACCTCTTTTTTGTCAAACAAGGCGGCCTCGAAATTATCATCACTTACCCACATTGCAAACGAATCGTAAGAAACCATTCCGGTACCCCAATGTGTAGGTGTCTTTGCGGCCACACGCCAAATAGTCCTACTACCTAACTCGATTTCATCAACAAACCTACCGGGATGAGATTCAGGGGTGTAATGAAATTTTGTTAGTGCAAATGCAGTACCTAAATCGTCCTTCAAAATATCGTATTGCTCAATCGGTTTCCAAGTTGCTTTCATGACCCCAATAGTAGTTTAGTCTTATTTTTTCTAAAGAATATAATTACATCTTGCCCATATCCTTCAAATCATCTATAATGCTTTGTGGTATTTCCTTTTTAACACCAACAAACTCAACTTTATCATATTCGGATTTATCAAAAATCTTAAATGGCTTTTCGTAATCGTTTTTACCATGCGAACTATCTGAGCATAATTGATAATAAAGGCCATCATCTTTTAATATGATCCGCCTTCTTTCATTTGAAAGCCTTCCGCAATAAAATTGTGCATATTTCGGCAATTCAGATAATGGTATTTTATCTAAATCAAATTCATTTCCGTTCAACTCAATTTTGTATTCATCGGCGTTCCAATATGGATGACCATCTGGATAATGCAATTTCAATACACGTTCCATGATTTGAATGTTTTATTAACTACCCAATAGCAACTTAGTCTTATTCTTTTCTGCCCATTCCGCTAAAATGTAATTGATAGCGTGCGACTGATTGGCTTGCCGGTTGCTACTCAGTTTGGCCTTAACCAAATTCACTACCTGTAAATTTTCATCACACAGTCGAACCCTGACCGTGCTGCATTCGGGGTCTTTTCTTGCTCGTGCCATTGTGTTTAGTGTGCTTTTATATGCCTTAAAAATAGCAAGTTATCCGATACCGTAGCACCCGCCCGGTACTTTTGTTTTAAACAATTACGGGCCTATGCCAACCATCGGAGATTTCATCAACACCCTTGCAATTCAGGCCGGGATTCCGGCTGATAACGAAGACCTTAAAAACGTGCTGTCCGCTATCGGCGGTAGCACCGTCACCGTACCCGACACGCTGACAAAAGAGATTAACCGGGGACTTTTAACCCTCGATGCCGCCCGGAACAATGATACCCTGAAAGACCACTTCTACGCCCTTTTCGCTAACGGCGGGGAAGCGCATTTGAAGCGGGTGGCCGAGGAACTCGGATGGGACGCTCAGACCACCGAACAGGTCATGGCCGAAAAGACGCTCATGGCTAAGTACTCCAAACTGGTCGAGAAAGTCCGGGCTGCTCACGATGCCGGTAAGAAACCGGCCAAAGAGGTTGAGGAACAAATCGCCAAACTGAACGCTGACCTATTGGCCGCCCGTGAAGCTGCTAAGACCGCCGTTGAACAGGAGCGTACCGCATGGGTGTCACGCCTTCAAAATCAAGCTATTGAAGGTACGCTGGCCTCATTTGAGTACGGTATCGACCTCCCTAAAGAAATCGCTATTGAAACTGCCAAAGCACTTGTTAACCGCAAACTGGCTGAGGCAAAATATAAGGTTGGGTACGATCCCGACAACAATGCTATCTCGCTGCAAACGGAGGCCGGGCTTGCCGCCTATGAAAACAATGCTCCCGTTGTTTTCAAGGACTTCGCATCCCGCATCCTCGCAGATAACAAACTTTTGAAAGTGGCCGCACCGGCTCCCCCGGCTACCGGCAATCAACCTAAACCCGCAAACGGCTGGAACCAAGTACAAGTACCCGTTCCGGCTAACGGCGGTAAGCCTGCCCCTGCTGGCCTTGACGCCCTTATGGCTGCTCAGGCTGAAGCTGCTCAGGCTTTTAATCACTAATCAAACTGACAACTAACAAATGGCTAATGGTGTTGCCAAACCGCTACTCGATGACCTTATGGTCGTTGCTGGTGGCGCATATCCGGGCGTAAAAGTTGACGCTCACGGATTCCTCGGAATGGTCATCTCTAATACCGCCCCCGGCGATATTAAGGTAAACTCCGCTCCGGGTCACAAACAACAAGTTGATATCAAGTACAAACAGCGTTACACGAAAGCCCAAACCGATACCTCGCTTTCCTGTGACAACGTGCTGACCCCTTCATGGAGTGAAGCTACGGTTGCCGTTAACAACGTTCGTCAAATCGCTATCCATTGGGATGACGAAACGATTGCAACGTACATGGCTGACGCTTCCGCTCGTGCTGCTGTTCCGGGTTCCTCCCCTTCGGCTTCCGTTATCTCGGAAATCCTGACCGACATTAAGCACGCCGCTAACGCAATAATGGACAGCGTAAATGATGACCTGCTCGGTTTGCTGACTTGGGGTAAGAACCGGGTTACCGGCCTTTCTACCGCGACCTCAATTAACTTCTCCTCGGATACTTCCGTTCAGAAGTTTACCGAAGGCTTCCCCCGCCTTTTGGGCGACTACCGTAAGAACAACCTGACGGGTCGCCCTCAGATTGTAGGTGCTGGAAACTTCGCTAACGTGGCACTCGCTCAGGCTATGAAAATCGGTGCTGACCAGTTCGGCTACGACTACCGCCTTGCGCTGGCTGGATTCGACTTCTGGATGGATCAGGACTTCGATGACGTTGTAGGTAGCAACGTAATTGGCGTATTTGAGCCGGGTGCTGTGAAAATGGTTGAGTACAACCGTTACACCGGATTCAAGGCTGGAAACAAAGGCGTATCTGAGTTCTTCCAAGTCGTACTCCCTTACGTTGACCCGGTTTCTAACATCGTGGTTCCGGTTCGCCTTGACGCTCAGTTGAAGTATGCCGATTGCGCTGAAAGCTATACGGACGCTTATAGCGGTCAGTCTGTTAGCCTTGAAAAAGGTTACAACCTGATCCTGTCTAAGACGTTCGGGCTGTTCCAAATACCGTCTGACGCTTACCGCCATGAGGACGCTCAGCGTTCCGTTAACGGCGCACTGCGTTACTCGGTAACCACCAACTGCGATACCTGCGCTTAATGGAGTGCTTGCGTAATCGCATCGGATTGGAAGGGTGTGGGGCCACAAGCCCCGCATCCTCCCTTTTCGTTAACTCCCTTCCGGGTATCTCGGTTAAAAGCATTGCCGCCATGTCAACCGATGAGGCGGCTACATATTTGGACGTATGGGACAAGATTCAGACCCGTACCATTTACCGTTTTGCTACTGAACTTCGTTCCGCTCTTGCATCGAAGTATAAACTTGCGTCCGCTTTAAAATCATTCGACCTCGGACAAGTAATTGATGCTACTGACACAATCGCCGGTGTGGCTAACGAATACCGTGGTGTTACTTTTGACCTTGCTAATGGCATTGAAAACGACCGTAAACGCAGCAACTTTGCAGCGCATTACGTCAAAGAGATTAAATTCTATTCCACAGGTGTAGTAAACGGGGCCACATTCAAAGTATATGATTGCCTGTCAGGTGCGACCCTGTGGAGCAAAACCCAAGACCTTGCAATCGGTTGGAACACCGTTAACGTAGGTCAGACATTCACCGTGAATAAGGTTTGGGTTTGTGTTCTTGCAACATCCATCACTACCGTAGAACTTAACATCGAGGAAGTATCAGGCTGCTCGGATTGCGGTGTAACTGTTTACGGAGCAAAGGGGACGACAGCTACGGCATTAACTGAAGGTGACAACGCTTTCGGGCTGTCTGTGGTTTACTCGGTTGTGTGTAAGCTGGATGCGTTGGCCTGTTCGCTATCAGAAACCTTCGACCTGCCGCTATGGTATCTGCATGGTTCGGAACTTATGCTTGAACGACTGACCAGCGACCGGATTAACAAATGGACGGTTAACCGGGAACAGGCAAAAGAACTGAAAGACCATTATGACGCTGAGTTCGAGCGGACGATGAAGCTGACTATTGACGGGCTGACGCTCGATGCTTCAGACATTTGCCTTGAATGTTCGCCACTTGTTTCCATTAAACAAAGCCCACTTTTCGGATGCTGACCTACGAAAGCAATATAGGCGAAGTATCGGCACGGCTTTCATCCGAACTGAAATCCTTTGAGGCGGGTGGCGCAAATTCCGACATCCTGTTACGGGCGGTCGCTGTGTCGGCTCTTTCTGAGATAAAAGTCAGGGTGCATAGGGACGGAACTAACAGCAAAGGAACGCCAATCGGAACCTACTCAAATTCATATTTAGCACGTAGGCAGAAAGCACCTTATAACCGAACTGGCGACAGCAAGGTAATCTTTAGCCTTACCCGGAACATGGAAAATGACCTGACGGTAACTGCCGGTGATAACGGTTCTTACGATATTGGTTTTAATAACCCGGATAACGCAAAGAAAGCCGACTGGCTGCAAAACGGAACTAAGACCACTACGGTAAAGGCTCACCGCCGTGACATCTCCAAACGGACGAAAAAGGGTACTATCCGTAAGGGTGAATCTGAGCGCATCGTAAATGTTAAATCACACAGCCGCAAAGGTTTTAAGGGCTTCGGAAAGGTTTACAATCTGACTGAACAGGAGCGAACCTTGCTGCTTACTAAGGCAAACGAAATCATCAACCAGCTTTTCAATAAATGAAACTCATTAAGCCGATAGTTGACTACATCAACAGCACCCTGCAAACGGGTAAGCTTAATGGCTACCATTGGCAGTCCGCTAAGTGGTTTGGCGTGTGTAGCGTATCGGCTGGCGTTGATGAGGACGGAAAGGTTGAATACTTCGTTCACTACAACGGACAGGATGTAACGCCTGATGACACCTATCCGGCAACCGTTTACCATCGCTGCTTAGGTGTTCAGTTCCCTGCCGCTGGTGGTTACTTTGGTGACGGAAATCAGACCGTGCGTGTACGCTATAATATGCGTTCGGTAGTATTCGCCGATCCTGAAAAGATTAAAATGGAACCCTGTGACCTTGCATTCCTGTTTTGCGCCGGGTTTCCATCTGAGGTTAAACGTACCGTTCTAAATCTGAACGGTGTATATAAATGCACCATCACGGCCACCGGGGCTGAAGTGGAAACAGAAAAAGTATTTAAGGGAGAATTTGGGGTCGCTTACACGGCCAATCTTAGCCAGTCGATACTGATTGCGGTTAACTACGGTATCGAAATTGAAGCCGACAGGACTTGTCTTTCCTGTCAAGATTGTAACTAAAAGAAAGGACTAACAATGTCATACTACTTTCCTACGTCCAACTGTGGCGGTGACGCAATTCCGGACTACACATGTAATCCGTGCGTAACCCCTGAGTTTGGCCGTGTGCGAAGTGTGGCGCTGGTTCATTCCTCATACGTTGCTACGCTGCAAGCTAACCCGACCAACGAAACGCTGTGGACTACCGGCGTTGATACTGGCGTGGTTTACGCTGTCTATAAAACCCAAGGAAGCTATGACGGTGGAACCACCTCTGAACTTCCGGGCTTTGGCGATAACGCTACCAGCAACGGGAACACCACCCACATCCTTACCTATCGTGACCCGAACTACGGCGATAACTGCGACTTCTACAACGCTATTCGTCAATCATCGGAATATCATCTTGTTTACAGGACGGAGAATTACATCCACTTCACGGGCGCACCTGTGACGCTGGCTCCTAAGAACCCGGTTCAGGATGACGTTAATAGCTATGTAGTATGGGAAGTTCAGTGCAAGTGGACCAGCGGCGACAGCCCCTGCCCGGTTGCCGGACCTGCTAACTTCTTCGATAGCTGCGTGGTTAACGGTTAATTACCAAATAACAGCCCCGTAAGGCTGTTACTTTAAACTAAACAGAAAAAATGCACAATCACATATTCCGAAAAATTGACGCCGCAAGGCTTTGTGAGCAGAAGTTAGGACTGGCCGCCGGTACGATCGTATCCGTTGACGCTGATAATGATGGCATGGTTGACGGCGAACTCGTTATACTTCACTCGGACGACATTGCTACGCTAAAGGACGACGGAGTGCCTGCCGATACTGTGTACTTCGGTGACTTGATTATTGAGGGTTATGATGCTTCGGCGGTTGTTATTCAAACGGAGATTGGCGGGGCAAGGTCATGTGACATCAATGCCAACTCATCAAAGCTACCCGTCGGCAATCAAATCAACTGCCTGATGTTCGATAATGTAGTCGGATACGAAGACGCCTCCGCTCGCTTCATTGGTTGGAAATTCTCTTACGGATCGTGAGAAACTACCTATTCGGCGGTGACGTAACCGGGGCTATTGAAAACGTGGCATCCACCAACAACGACTTCGGGCTTACCACCGCTCAACTGCTGCTCGTTATCGCTGACATTCTTTCTGAGTAAGTTATGACCAGTAGCAATACAAGGATATTAGCCGCTTCCGTTGCTACGCTTGCCGTGGTGGCTACGCTATTCATTCGGTTTGGTGTTAGCTCTAATGTTCGTGGCTTTTACATTAACGAGTATTCGACCATTACCGCCTCATCAACAGCACGTCAGACGGCTGCGTCGTGGCTTTCCAGTCAGGGTGCTAACCTTGCCGCTATTTACGGGGCTACATCGGACATGACTTCAACGAGTGGACGGGCTAAGGTTTCAGACCTTGTACTCCGTTACCGCCGCTCTGGTGTTCGTTCCATCGGATACCCTTATGGGTCAAGTTCCGGGGTGCTATCGAACCTTAACACATATAACCGGAGCGTTACAGACAGCGCAAAGTTTGACTTTGTAGTTAGTGAGATAGAACCTTACAATACAGGGGATTACGCTGGTTTCTATAAATCGCTACGTGAGGTATCAAATTGGACTAAGGCCAACGGGCTGCAATCGGCTGTTTACATGGGCTGGCCTTCAGAAGCGGCATGGGATAGTATCGCCCGTAATGCTTCACGGGTTTATCTGCATTGCTACCGGCCTTCCGCTTCCATGTCAGGCTCCTCACAATTTGGATACTGCCGTACAAGATTAGTAACGCTTGCGGCCAAGGCTAAGGCTGTAAAAAAGCGTGTAAGCGTTGTGATAATCTACTCCTGCGAACCTGATTTCAGCTATACATACTTTCAGGGTAACTCGTGGTGGAAGCCTATCGAAGATTTCAAGGCCGCTTGGAACACATCGGCAACAAGTGACATGAAACAATGGTTAAGCGTTGATGGGACGATGATATTCGTATCCCGTTATGGCAAAGAGATTAAGCCGTGAGTATGACGGACATAAAGGCATTATTATTTGATTGGGGCGTACCTATCCTCATCGGACTTGTGGCCTACTTTTTAAGACAAATGGCTCAGGACTTACGAAGCGTATCCCATGACATTACCGAAATCAAGGAAACCGTAATCAAGCACGGCGTTACGATGGAAGCACTTGAACGCCGTGTTGACAAGATAGAATCTAAACTGGACAACTAATAACCCTTAAACAAACACTAAACAATGCAAAAAAAGTCAACATTCTTTAACATCGCTACGCTCATCGTGTTGGCGATTGGTGCTTACGGTGGCCTGTTCTATGCTACCGCCGCCGCATGGCTTGGAATCGTTTCTATGGCCTTGACGCTCGTTCTTTCTACGTGGTTCCCGTCCGGTGCGTTCATCGGCTTTGGAAACTCGGCTACGTGGGTAGTTAACGGTGCTGGTATCCTTATCCAGCTTTTGAACGCCACATCCGAACAGGCACTTATCCCGGCTGACATCGTATCCTACATCGTCATCGGTATTAACCTGATTCTGCAAGTTTACTTTAAGGACTACACCAAGTAAAAAACACCCATTCGTGTGTGTTTAGTAAGGGGGTCAGGCGGTAATGCCGCCCCCTTTTTTACTTCAATACTCAGAAAATGAAAGCCAAATTATTCAGAGGTAATGACCGGAAATGGTACTTCCGGTTCGTAGCCCGTAACAATCGAACCGTGGCGCAATCGGAAGGATACGCACGTAGGGTGGACTGCCTGAAAACAGTACTGCTAATTGCAAAAATGAAACTTGAAGTAATCGAGGAAGATGCTGATTGATTCGCTACTGTCAATCGGGACTAAGATTATTGACCGGGTAATACCGGATAAGACTGCCGCCGCTCAGGCTCAGGCCGAACTTGTCAAGATGCAGGTGAGCGGTGAGTTAGAGCAGCTTGCCGGTCAGCTTGAGGTGAATAAGGTCGAGGCGGCTCACTCATCGCTCTTTGTGGCCGGTTGGCGTCCGTTTATCGGGTGGGTGTGCGGTGCGGCACTGGCCTACCAGTTTGTCATTCGCCCGATCGTAACGTGGGCGGTTCCGTCAATGGGATACACCATCGCCGAAATGCCGGGGCTGGATGACAACCTGTGGGAACTGCTAACCGGTATGCTTGGACTTGGGGGACTTCGCACTTACGAAAAGGTTAAACTATCTAAGTAATGGCAAGCAGAAGTTTAGATGACTTACACCCAACGCTCAGGCTTGCGTGGGAATCTTCCGTCAATGAGTGGTTAAAGACGTATCCGGATGACCCAGTACCGTTTCCTACTTGCACATACAGGGACAACGAAGAACAGGAAATCCTTTACATGATGTCCCGTAACGGAAAAGACGATGACGGTGACGGTAAGATTGATGAAGCCGATGAATGGCGGAGCAATGCACGGCCCGGTGAATCTAAACACAACCTGTATCCATCTGAGGCTTTGGATGTGGCATTTAGGAAAAAAGACGGAAAACTGGACTGGTCGGAATCTCTATTTGCAAAGTTTGCGGTCATAATGAAACGTCACGGCATGAAATGGGGTGGCGACTGGAAAAGAAAGGACACACCACACTTTGAGTTATGATTATTACCTGCGACCGCATCCTCGTTCCCGACTTTGAAGACGAAACGCTGAACGCCGTAGCTGAACAAAGGGCAAAACGTGTTAAGTGTGTATTCGATATGGGCGATGTTGCTATGTTCAACGAGTACCGTCATAGCGGTCGTAAGCTGTTGCAGGTGTTCTTTTACTATCAAGACCCGATTATAATAGACTATTCATTCGATGAGTTTGAAAAAAAGTACAACGAAGAACGGGAAGAGGAAGAAAACAAAGGCTTCCAATACTGGATTCCGGCAAACTGACCTGAACAAGCAGCAAACAGAAAAGCTGATTGACGACCTGTTACAATTAGACAGGTTGCCAAATGGTAAAGTATTGTCGGTAAGGAATATAACTGATTATGTCCTGTCGCTTCCTAATCGGTATTTTTATAATATACACGGCACAACTCAGCTAAAGGAATACGGGAGGGCTGGTATTCATAACACGGTCAGCCGGGTAATGCAACGTGGCAGATACGTTGCTGACAAAGGTATTGACCTATCCGTAGCTGCAATTAAGATAAGTGATGATTTCGAGTTTGAGGATGGGGAAGATGAGGGCGTGGCTCCGTATGAGATTCCTGGCGGTAACTACCGGATGGGAATTATAAACGATATTCACATACCATACCACGACTTAGATGCGTTGAAGATAGCTATCCACCATCTTCGTGACGCTCAGGTAAACAAGATTCTGATTAACGGTGACCTTTTCGACTTTCACGGACTTTCCCGTTTTCAAAAGAACCCGACTAAGATTTTCATTCAAAAGGAAATTGAACAAGGCCGGTCGTTCTTTCAGCAACTCCGTAAGCTGTTTCCATCTGAGCAGATTATTTACAAGTACGGAAACCACGACAGCCGCCTGTCCCAGTACATCTACGAAAAAGCCCCGGCACTCTATGGGCTGGATGCTCTGAACCTATCAGAACTGCTAAACCTTCGTGATCTGAACGTGCAAACGGTAATGCCTGAGCAGATAATTCAGGCCGGTAAGCTGAACATCATTCACGGTCACGAGTTCCCCGCCGGGGCTGGTGTTGTCAATGTAGCCCGTACCATTCGCCTGCGGGCTGGCGATAACATAGCTATGGGACACTTTCACCGGACGCAAAGTGACGTGGCTACTACCATTTCAGACCGTGTGCATGGCTCCTATTCAATAGGTTGCCTGTGTAATTTGCGCCCTAAATGGTATCCAATGGCTTACACCGTCTGGAACCACGGATTTGCTGTTGTGGACATCTTAGCTGACGGGGCGTACCAGTTCAGCAATTATAAGATCGTGGGTGGTAGGGTGGTTTAAAGAAACCAACGTCACCACTTGCGTAGCTGGCCGTGTCACAGCTCTTTGGACGCGCAATTAGTTGCCCGCGAATGTTTATCAGCCCCTTCGACATGGTTAGCCTCCGGTAATGTTTTGGAAGGCTGTTCATGGTGCAAAATTGTAGCCCGTTGGTAGTGTAAATATAGTCAATTAGTTCGTATCTTCGTATACATTTTTTGCCCTATAACACAGAAGCCGATCGCCGCCAGAGGTCGGCTTTTGTTTTTGTCGTATCTTCGTACCGCATCGTCTTGTTTACCATCAGCAGCCGTTCACCTCATGGTGGCGGCTGTTGTTTTTATAGTACGCAAGGCGGCGCATACCTACTGGCCGACACTCACACCCTCGGACGCTCATTGTGGCGTGGCCGTGTACGCCTCGACCGCCCTGCGTATCACATCTGATGTATAAGTGCCATCCAGTTCTGCCCGGTTACGAGCGCGGAGGTAAAGGCTGTAAGGCATCCGAACACTCAACACCTCCATGCGCTCATCTCGTTCATCGGTAACCACTCGGAAGCAGTCAATCACTCCGTGTCCTTGTACCTTCAATTTGTAATCTTCAACCTTGCCCTTGCAAGTGGACGCGAACTGCTCAGCCAGTTCGCGGGTGAGGAAGCCGGTGTATTCCATTTCTATTATCGGTTAGAATTGTTAACGATACGAGCAAGGCGAGCCAGCGGAGCGAGTGCGTTGATGACGCGCTGACTTTCGTTCATCGCCCACTTGGCAGACTGGCCGTTGCTCTCGGTGTAGCACTTAACTTCAAAGGTGTCGAGGTCGATGTACACCTTTTGGTTACGGTTCACGCGAACGATCGGAGCGGCATCATTGATGTAGTAGCGGTTACCGACTTTCGTCCATACACTACCTTTTGCAACTTTGGCGTTGATGAGTTCTACTGCGTTCATGGCGTTGGGTTGTTTGAATTTGATAGGTCAAAAGTAATACGCCGTAATACGTTCCGCAACTATTTTAACACTTTTAACATTTGAGGCCGGAAATCTGTTAAATTTTAAAGTATGCTATCTAATGGTATCCCCAACGCCGTACACCTCATTGAACCAATCCGGTACTTCGTACTGGATAAGCCTGTTTCCTGCCCTTAGAAGCACCGATTTAGCCCCTAACTGCTGCTGAACGACCATTCCGTTAATCTCACCGAGATAGACAGCAGAAGTGGCCTTTAAATCGCTGTGGCGGCGTATGCGGTTGGAGGAACAGGAGTAAATGAGAATGGCTAAAACGAGCAAGTATTTCATTGTCAGCGTATTGTCTTGGTTAGCATTACCCCCCACCCCTTCCCGGCATCAGCGCCCATCGCGTACCGGAAGAGATACGACCGCTCACCGTCACGGCGTTCACCTACGGGGGTCTGCGTGGATACGCCCGTGCCTACAGGTGAGGTCTTCAGTGTCCAGTTCACCTTTCCTTCGAAGCTGTCGTGGAGCAGCACACCGGACGGTGACACCACACTAACGGCGTCCCACCAACAGAAGAGTTCGGCGATCTCGGACTGCTTGCATCCGGATGGTGAACGCAGTTCAATGGATAGGGTCTTCACCGTGTCGCACCGGAAGCTGATGCGCTGCCAGCCTTCGTAACCGGCTACATCATCCGACCACATAGCACGTCCGTTGACGTATAGGGTCTTGGTGAACCGCCCCGTTAGCGATCCTATGTAACTATCCTTCACCCATGCCGAGATCCATACGCCGCTATCGGGTAGCACGGTGACCGGGTAGTAAGTGATGGAAGGTTCCAGTCCACGCCAGCCGATGCAGGTCACAACGTACACGCCCGGTGAGCGGTAGGTATAGGTGACTGACTTTCCGGTTCGCTGGCCTTGGTCGATCAGCCCGTCCCCGAACCGCCACCAGTAGGTATCGGCTCCGGTAGCTGATAGGGTTATCGGTGTTCCGACCTTGACGGATTGGGCGGTTGTTAGGATGGGGAGGAGGAGAAGGGGGAAGAGTTTCATAGGGTTTGGCGTTGCGGAAAGATTGATGTTATAGGCAAGCGGG
>WBZP01001255.1_pt2 | contig 19074 bp, 18 predicted proteins | sample 5204301 | NCBI WGS metagenome assembly WBZP01 (sample SAMN12412401, study PRJNA552823) | activated sludge metagenome | isolation source: activated sludge from nitrification reactor of wastewater treatment plant... | place: USA: Pennsylvania | collected 2017 | reverse complement strand
CTTTAATTCGAACTCGATTTCTTGAATAAATGAGAATATTTTAAGAGATATGTTATGTTATTCTAATTAAAAGAGATACAGTTGATAGGACCATTAAATTTGGCATTTTCTTTTATTACAATGAAAACAAGCCCGAAAGCAAGAGATTGGCTGAAGGTATGTATGAAACTATTAAGACTAAATACGATGCTAAGCAGAAAGGCCGTGGCTATAATGGTGAAGTGAAACCAAGAGCACTTTGGACTATCACAGCCTCTAAGCCTCCTGTAGTATTTATTGAGCTCGGGAATATCACGAATGAGTACGACCGCAAGAGGTTGCTCATCCCCGATAACAGACAAGCGATAGCCAATTGGTTTCTCGCGGGATTACTTGACAACTAGGATTATTACTTCACATACAATTTTAAGATACCGGAGGCTTGTTGCTTTCGGTATTTTTGTTTTTTCACGGTTTAACAATTTCTTCATATTCAGCTAATATCTTTCATTTCTCTTAAAAATGTATTTAATTCACATTTTTAAACATATTAATGGGAAGATTTACAGGGATTTTGGGCATTGTAGCCTTATTGGGAATTGCATATTTGCTGTCAAGTAACCGCAAAGCCATCAATTTTAAAGTTGTTGGCATAGGGCTTTTGGCTCAATTAATACTTGCGTTTGGGGTGTTGAAAGTGCCGGTGGTTGAAAAAGCTTTCAACTTTGTGGGTAGCATTTTTGTTCAGGTACTTAACTTTACACGTGCCGGAAGCGAGTTTTTACTTGGAAACATGATGAATGTAAAAAGTTTTGGCTATGTATTTCTTTTTCAGGTGATACCGACTATTATTTTCTTTTCAGCACTTACTTCTCTGTTGTTTTATTTGGGTGTAATTCAGGTGGTCGTAAAAGGCTTTGCAAAAGTATTGACCAAGCTATTGGCAGTTTCAGGAGCCGAAGGGCTTTGTGTGGCAGGAAATATTTTTCTGGGTCAAACAGAAGCTCCACTAATGGTTAAGGCCTATCTTGAAAAAATGAACCGCTCCGAAATACTCCTCGTGATGATAGCCGGAATGGCAACCCTGGCAGGTGGAGTATTGGCTGCCTATATAGGTTTTCTGGGCAATGGTGATCCTGTAGCAGAGGCTGAATATGCCCGTCATTTGTTAGCAGCTTCAGTTATGGCGGCTCCCGGTGCCATAGTGGTATCAAAAATTTTATATCCCCAGACCGAAATCATTGATTCTTCTGTGGAAGTCACAAAAGATAAAATCGGATCAAATGTTCTGGATGCAATTGCTACTGGTACCACTGAAGGGCTTAAGCTGGCTGCCAATGTAGCGGCAATGTTATTGGTATTTATTGCATTTATTGCTATGATAAATTATATTATGGGAGATGTAATAGGTTCATTTACAGGACTAAATGATATTATTGCTGCTCACACACCTTACAAGAAATTCTCCCTGGAGTTTGTATTAGGTACCGTATTTTCTCCTCTTATGTGGTTGATTGGTGTTGCCAAAGAGGATATGATGTTGATGGGGCAATTGCTGGGTATTAAGCTTGCAGCTTCAGAGTTTGTGGGATATGTGCAGCTGGCCGAGTTAAAAAATGCGGCTAATGCTATTCATTTTACAGAGAAAAAATCAATTGTAATGGCCACCTATATGCTTTGTGGGTTTGCCAATTTTGCATCAATTGGAATTCAGATTGGGGGAATTGGTTCACTAGCTCCCGGCCAGAGAAAAACGCTTTCAGAATTTGGGCTCAAGGCTGTAATAGGTGGAAGTATGGCTTCTTTACTTTCTGCGACTTTTGCGGGTCTTTTGTATTAAATTTTGAAATTCTTTTAAAAAAAAGAAGAGGTTACCTTTTGGGCAACCTCTTCTTTTCTCTACTCCTCCCAAGCCCAGTCAATCCGGTGTTTCAGGTCTTTTATTACCATATTATTGGCTTTGAAATAATTTCTAATCTGGTCTATTTTGTCGTATTGCTGATTGAGTTTGTATTCGCGGTAAAGTTCCAGCATACCCATTAATACCATTTCGTCATTTTGGCCTTTTTCTTCCTTTAAGCCAAGAATATTCTCAAAGAAAATACCAAATTTAGAAATCAGATTGTCAAAGGTTTCCTGGCCTAAGGCAGCAGGTTGTAGCTGGTTCATATACAGCATATTTACATATTTTAGCAATGTAAACATCTGAGCCAAACCTACTGCTGTATTCAGGTCATCGTTTAGTGCCTCATAAAATCCCTCAATGGCTTTTTCAATTTCAGCTTTCTTTTTCTCATCAATCGCAACTTCAGGGTTTTCAGAATAAACCAAAGTTTTTGAAACCCTAAAGCCATTTAAAAGTCTTCGGAAGGCTTTCTGTGCGGCTTTCAATGCGTCATTTGAAAAATCAAGCGTACTTCGGTATTGTGATTGCAACATAAAAAACCGTACCGTCATAGGGCTATAGGCCTGATCCAATAGCGGATGGTTTCCGGCAAATAATTCAGCAGGTAAAAAGCTGTTGCCCAATGATTTCGACATCTTCTGTCCATTGACGGTCAACATGTTGGAGTGCATCCAGTATTTAACCGGATCCACACCGGTTAGTCCCACTCCCTGAGCAATTTCACATTCATGATGTGGGAATTTTAGATCCATTCCACCTCCGTGAATATCAAATTGTTTTCCTAAGTACTTGGTGCTCATGCAGGTACATTCCAAGTGCCAGCCAGGGAATCCCATGCCCCAGGGGCTCGGCCATTGCATGATATGCTCCGGAGCTGCTTTTTTCCAGATTGCAAAGTCTAACGGATTACGTTTTTCGGCCTGGCCGTCAAGCTCACGGGTCTCATTGAGGAGGTCTTCTAGTATTCTGCCGGAAAGTTTACCATAGTTATTACCCTCTCCGTTGTATTTGTTGATATCAAAATATACAGACCCATTCGATTCATACGCCAATCCTTTGTCTATCAGCTCTTTTACGGCTTCAATCTGCTCCACCATGTGGCCTGTAGCTGATGGTTCTATATTGGGTGGGAGGAAATTGAACTGTTCCAACACCCAATGGAAATCATTGGTGTATCGTTGAACTATCTCCATTGGCTCAAGTTTTTCCAACTTCGCCATTTTGCCTATTTTATCTTCGCCTTCATCACCATCACCTACCAGATGTCCTACGTCTGTTATGTTTCTTACATATCTTACTTTGTAGCCGATATTTGTCAGATAACGATAAAGTACATCAAAAGTGAGGAAAGTACGCACATTGCCCAGATGCACATTGTTGTACACGGTAGGTCCGCACACATACATGCCCACGTATCCGGGCGTGATAGGTTCAAATTCTTCTTTTTGTCTGGAAAGTGTATTGTAAATCTTGAGTTTTTGCATTGAGAAAATTGAAAAATGAATACAAAAATAGTTGATATAGTTTAATTGGTGACAAACTTGGCCTCAACTATAATTATTAAAATAGAAAACAGATCGGTAATATTTCTTCAAAAATTCTACCAATCCAAATCATTAACAATTTTTTAATAAAAAGTATTCATTCCTTCATCACATAACCCATCCCGATTTGGGTATGAAGTAGCTTCTTTTCGAAGTCTTTATCGATTTTTTTTCTGAGAAAATTTACAAAAACTTCAATCACGTTGGTACCTGTATCAAAAGTAATATCCCAGATTTTTTCAGCCAGTTCCACTTTGCTGATCACTCGTCCCGGGTTTCGGAGAAAATACTCCAGGAGGTTAAATTCTTTAGCGGTAAGGAGAATTTCTTTACCTCCCCTTTTAACCAATTTAGAATCAAGATTGAGTTCCAGGTCGGCCATTCTGAGAATGTTTGCGGTAGAAGCAGAATTAGAACTCCGGCGGGTCAATGCCCTGACTCTGGCCATTAATACTGCAAATTCGAAAGGCTTGGGCAAGTAATCGTCGGCACCGGCATCAAGACCAGTCACAATGTCTTCGGGTGTGCTCATGGCTGTGAGCAACAATATAGGCGTGGCAATATTTTGTTCTCTGATTTTTTTGCAAAGCTGCAAACCGTTGAGCTCTGGCAGAATAATATCTGAAATAATGAGGTCATAATAATTTCTTTGGGCCAAAGTCAAACCCAAAAGGCCGTCATAAGCTATATCAACTTCCAATTGGTGTTGTTCCAAACCTTCCTTTATGAGTTGCAAAGTTTTGGGCTCGTCCTCTACCAGTAATATTTTCATAATTTTCCTGAATTAATAAGCATTTGAATGTGAATATATCATTTTTTTGCGAGATTGAGTTTTTGCAGCAGCGTAAATCTGATAATATTTCTTTGAAAATAGGTGTCAATTGTCTGTCTTTGCTGATACCATCGCAAATACCCAACTTCAAGGGATGTATTTTTTAATAAAAATTTTTCAAAGCCAAAATAAACTCTGTTCTGATCAAAAAAATTAACATTTTTTCCTGAATTCAACATTAATTCATCTATTATTTTGACATTGTCTTTTTTCTTTTTACCGATCAAAATCTGCATTTGGAAACGGGTACGGTAGCGAAAATTAAAATTATATCCTTCCAGCAGTTGCTCTCCATTATTTTTTCGGATAAAACGCTCATCTATTCTCAATCTTGTGGAGAATATTATGTTTTTCATAGAATTTTCCGAAAAATTAAACTCCTGAAAAGGTCTGATTTCCGGGATTACTAGTTTTTTTTCGGCATCCGGAAATTGCGGACTCTGCCAGGAGAATGTCTGCCCCCATGCCACATCAAACTTTGGATTTACTCTGAAATGCAGGTGATTATGCTGGATGGTATGATGCTGAATATTCCCGTCAATAAACCGTCGATTGTCGATTTCGTTGACCAGAAAAAGTTTCTTGCTCAACGAGGTATTGGTCATCGCTCTAAACCACATAAGGTTTTGGTGAGTGATGTGGTTTTGGGATAAAACGATATTAGGAATCACAATCAGTATAAAAAGAGTAAAAAGTGTTCCTTCCAGTTTATTAACCAATATTTAGAGATTTTTTATGCAAAATTAATCAAAAATGCTGTTTTTTGTTTGTACCAAGCAAATCCTGTCAGACCTTAAAATAAAAGTTTTGTGTTTAATGTATTTTTGACTTGTGTAAAGTGATAATGAACAATATCTTGCGTCTTTGGAACCAACGATTGGAATTGTGCTCAATGACTATGAAGACAGCAATATTTATACTTTTATTATTTTCAAATTCTGTTTTTTCACAATCAAACTGGGTTTTCAAAGCCGATAGCCTTCACTTTTGTGGTTACTACAAAGAAGAAATCGTTTTGAGAAAAGCAGCACCGCAGAATATCCTTGAGAACCGGATTCTTTTTGACAATGCACAAGTTAATTTCTTACTACAATCGCAAGAGATAGGAAAAGCAAAATCTTTATTTGAAAAAGTATTAATAGATTATAAGAAAAGTACAAAAAAGAAAAGTATTGAATTCTATATAAATCTCACCCAGGCGAGGGTATTGCGTGGGCAAGAAAAATGGAGTGAAGCGGTTGAATTTTTGAATAAACTGGAAGGTGTGAAGCGTAAAAAAACCATTTATGATGGAATACTTTTGATTGAATTGGGTCAAAATAGTGAATATGCTGATGCAGTAAATGTTTATAAATCAGCCATTAAAGTACTTGAGTCTAATAAGATTCAGAATCATTATGCGACAGCTTTGGCATACAACAATTTGGCATTTAGTTATGATAAAGTCGGATTGATACGAGAGGCTTTAAACATCAATGAGAAGTCACTTCAAATCTGGTCTAAATACTACCGTCAAGATGTAGATATTCTATCGTCTTCTTACAATAATACAATTTATGATTTTTTGAGTTATGGTGATTTGGATAAAACCAAAAAGTTGCAGAAGGAATTTGAAGCAATCATGAACGAACATTTCTTGCGTTTTTCAAGTGGTAAATTTACACCAAAAGGCAAACATGATGACATACACGCCCGAACGATGTTTCACCTGAGCAGTGTTCGGTTCTACGGTCAGTTTTATGAGCTCTCCAAAATAAATTTCCATTTAAATGCATTGGAAGAAATTTTCAAAAAATGCCCCAAAGATTATTACGAAAAAGAATTTTATGTTTTACCTGCGGCCTATGATGCTGCATCTTACGCCTCGCGTATAAAAGGAGATTTTGCAAATGCTTTGAGGTTCAATGCCATTTCGGAAAAGATTGCAAAAAGTGATTTTGAAAAAATGAAGGCACAAGCTGCGTATGCTATGATTCATTATGAGCAAAAAGTTTATTCGAAATCTCTCCACTTTACTGAAAATAGCCTCAAATCACTCAGTTATGATGGGAAAGGCACAAGTTTTTTGACCTTAAGCATACTCAAGGCTGAGTTATTGGCTAATCTTAATCGACCGGTTGAGGCTATCAAGGTTTTGCAGGAAGTTTATAAATTGATGATTAAAAAAGACAGAAACTTTTCTCAAATCCAGATTTCTGATTTTGGAGATATTTCTTCAACTTATTATATCAATATTTTTATTCACTCAGGCTTGGCTTATAGAAAAATTTATGAATTGAATGGCCGAAAAAGTGCTGATTTGAAGATCATGAAGCATTTCTATAAATTGGCAGCGGCTATGTTTGAAAGATATTATCGAAAAGGCATTTTTAATCCAACACTTGATCAGTATCTAAGAAATATTAAAGAAGGTTTGCTCTATGCCGATGCTAAAAATAATACGGATAAAACCGAACTTTATGCCTCACTAAATATGCTCGAAAGTATTGGTTCACAGCACCTTTGGCAGCGATTTATATTGAGAAATGAAGAAAATCTGAATCTCTCTAAAGAACTATTGAGTAAGAAAAATGAATTGCAATTAAAGATAAATTCGATCGAAAATTCGGGGAAAGTTGGAATAAACGAATTGGAATCTGTCAAAAAAGAGTTATGGAAAGTTGAAGAACAAATCTATCAACAAAATCCCGATTTAAAACGATTTTCGGATTCTAATTTTGATATAAAAAAGATACAGCTAAAGCTTACAGATGATAGAATTATTTTAAAATATTCGGTTACAGACAGCACTGTATTTGCACATGTAATTTCCAAGAATGATTTGACTGTTTATAGCTTGGGTGCGAAGAATAAAATCGAAAAATTATCTAAAGATTATTATCAAAAACTTTCAAAAATTGACTTCGGGTTTGGTAATCCATCAAAAGAATTATATCGAATATTGATTGAACCACTGAAAATCAATTCTGAAAAAACAGACTTCATCACCGAAGATTTCCTGAGTTATATTCCTTTTGAGACATTGACCGATAGAAATGGTAATTTACTATTATCAAAAACCGTCATTTCTTATACCTATTCACTAAGGCTTTGGAATGTATATTCTTCAAAATCAGGAGATTATAGTTTAAATCTTACCGGTTTTGCACCCGAATATAGTCAAAACGTATTGGCATCAAGAGACCTAAATGGTAAACTGCTATATACTGGTTCTGAATTAGAAAAAATCGCCGAAACATTCCGAAATTCCCAAATATATAAAAGTGGGTCGGCCACCAAACAAAACTTTTTGAAAAGTATCGGTCAGAGTAAGATTCATCATTTAGCTATGCATTCGTTACTCAATGAGAATGATTATGAGCAGTCGAGTTTATTGTTTCAGAATTCGGAGAAGCTATATTTTAGAGAATTATACGCATTGAATTTTCCGTCTGAATTGGTAGTTTTGAGTGCTTGCAACACGGGAGTGGGCCAATTTCAGAATGGTGAAGGTCTTATGAGTATAAGTCGGGCTTTGAATTATGCAGGCGTTAAATCACTGGTTCATAGTCTCTGGCAAGTGCCTGACAAAGAAACCGCCGAGTTGATGGGGTATTTTTATCAATATCTTTCTGATGGTTTATCGAAAGATTTGGCATTATCGGAAGCAAAAAGGCAATTTATTAAGAAAAATCCATTAAAAAGTCATCCTTATTATTGGTCAGGATTTATTCTTAACGGTGATGTATCTTCGCTTTCCAAGCCTCAAAATTGGTTGCTATATGCTGGGGCAGCATTATTGGTAGCGATACTGGGTACTGGTTTATTTTATTTCAAAACCAGATCAAAAGCGGCCTAATAGCTCAATAGCCTTTTCTTTTTGTAGATTTTCACTTTCGGCAAGTTCCATTAGTATCTTTTTACCTTTATCTTTTTGATTGGTTTTCAGGTAGGCTAAAGCCAAATACCATTTTCGGTAGGTTTCAAATGGATATAGACTATCACTAAATTTGCCTGATTCGAGTATTTGAATGGCATTTGGGTTTTCATCAAGTTCCAGATATGAAATAGCTGAGTAAAAGACCGCAAATTCTTCGTTTTTAATTTGGGAAAACAATCTTATGGCTTCTTTATAGTCTTCAGTATCATAGGCTCTGAAAGCCTCATTTTTCAGAGTATTCTCATTTTCCCCTCTTACGTTGGGTGCTACCACATTGGGATAGGTTTGGTAATAAGCTAGATACAATTCCTCGTTGTTACTTCCGGAATTTATATAAGAAAAAATACCGACTCCTGCTAATATTACAACTATGGCCGCTGCGGCATATTGCCACCAAATGCTTTTTTGTTTTGGTTTCTCAAAACTTGATACAAGACTCTTGAGTTCGGCTCTTTCATTTGATCGTATAGCGGTTTGCACAGATTTTTGAAACTCGAATTCCGCTTTAAATTCGGGTTCAGTTTCGAGTTTTTGATTAAAAACTGCCAACTCTTTTTCGGACAGTGATTTCTCAAAATATTTATTGATCAGGTCTTCCATTTTAGTTATTCGATAACATTTCTTTGAGTTGCTTCAGGCATCTCGCTTTTTGACTTTTTAGCACATCTTTCGACTGATACGGCAGTACTTTCATGATTTCGTCCAGTTTTTTTTCTTCATAATAAAATAGCTTCAGGATCATGTAGCATTGTTCACCAAGTTTTTTTAAACTACTTTCCAGTTGGCTGATTTGATCTTTATTTTCATCAATTTCGGGCCATTCAATGGCTTCAGGCAGGGAATCTAATTCTGTAAAATCGGTTTTTGCTTTTCTTAATTTGGCAAAAATCATATACTTACCTATTGAAAAAAGATAAGTTTTCAGCTCTGCGGTCAACCCGTCGAGCTTTCCTTTTTCGGCATTTTCCACAAGAGCCACGATTGCATCCTGATATATATCCAAAATGTCTTCTTTAGATAAATTATACTTTGAAGCAAACATCAAAAAACCGTTTCGATACGAAGTATAAATCCGCTCCAGTGTCTTACTGTCCCGCTTTTTTAAATTCTCTATTTCCGTCACTGTTCAGTGATTAGTGTTTTTTTTCTTGAAAAGTAAACATACGAAATTTTTTATTTTACGGCAGTTTACTTTTTGGCTTTTTTGACACAAACCTAAATAAAAGTCATAATTAAACTTCCATAGCTAATTTTTTAAAAATTAAGCGGAATAATAAAATTCATCAAACTCCTCTCTATGTGGAGAGGGGCAGAGGGTCAGAGGGTCAGGTTAAAGTTAAGAAAATGAAATACGAATTCAAAAATATAAGAGGCCTCAAAAAAGCCAAACCCGAGGATGTGATAAAGGTCGAAGCCGACGAAAACTATAGTGTGTTTTATTTTGCCAATGGTAGAATCATTACTTTGGCTAAAACCCTTAAAGAATGTGAAGGGATTTTTGAACCCTACCCATTTTACCGAACCCATCGCTCATGTATTATCAACTTAAATTATTGTCTTGAAATTCAGAAAAAAGAAGTTTTACTCCACAATAACCTTAAGGCCAGCGTTTCTAGGAGAAGGTTTAATGGCTTGAAAAACAGCATTTTGATTGCACAAAGAATGGGTTGATAGATTTTTTTTAGAAACATGAGTTTACTTTTTTTTAAAAATAACACTAATGCAAAACTTTATATAAAATGAGATTTTACTTAACACTGATTTTGTTTCTGGCCGTGGGGAGTCTTTCGGCCCAAGTCATAAAACCCAAAGAGGTGGCTAAAAGAAAAGCTACCGATCGTACCAATAATGCCATTGACAGAAGTATTGATAAAGGCCTGGACAAGGTAGAAGAGGGTATTGGGAATATTTTTAAGAAAAAAGAAAAACCAGAGAAGGAGAGTAATTCAAAGAAACCGGAAGATAATGATTCGGAAGAAAATGAGGAAGAAAATGCATCAAAAAATCAGGGATCAAACAATAAGAAAGAGACCAAAAAGGAACAAACTGCACCAGCTCCAAAGGCCGGAATGAAGGCTTATTCAAAATTCGACTTTGTGCCAGGCGAGAAAGTGGTGGCATTTGAAAACTTTGAGCAAGATGCTGTGGGCGATTTTCCGGCCAAATGGAACACCAACGCAGGAGGAGAGATCGTAAATATTGAGGGTGTAGAAGGTAAATGGCTCAAAGCTAGTGATAGAGGTTTATTTTTTCCTGATTTTGTGAATCAATTACCCGAAAACTTCACGATGGAGTTTGACATGATGATAAGTGACGATGTCTCTAATAACATGTCAGGATTGATGATTTTTTTTCCTGAATTCAGCAAACGAAAACCCACTTTTGATGCCAGTTTTGGCTCTGACCCACAAGTTGGATTTGATATTCATCCGGTGGCCGAGAGCGAGGGTAGTTCCAGCCACGCATGGGTTTTTGATAAAAATAGTGAAAAAATTTTAGAGAATAATCTTCCCATTTCGTGGAAACAAGGTACTGAAAATAGAATCTCCATTTGGCGACAAAAATCTCGGATCAGACTCTACATAAACGAAATCAAAGTATGGGATCTGCCCAGGGCATTTGACCCTGGTATAAAGTACTCAATGCTTTTCAACAATAATTTATTTGGAGGTGCCAATTACATCACTAATCTAAGAATTGCCGAAGGTGCACCCGATACCCGCAATAAACTTATTACCGAAGGAAAACTGGTAACCAGAGGAATTCTTTTCGATGTCAATTCTGACAAAATTAAGCCGGAATCTTATGGCGTTTTGAAAGAAATAGGTACGGTTTTGAAAGAAAACCCTACAGTGAAAGTAAAAATCATAGGTCATACAGATTCTGACGGAGATGATACCCAAAACCTCGATTTATCAAAACGTCGAGCGGCTTCGGTCAAAAATGCCCTTGCTACCGAATTTGGCATTGAGCCCAGTCGCATGGAAACCGATGGCAAAGGGGAAAGCCAGCCCTCAGAGCCTAACACCACCCCGCAAGGCAAAGCCAATAATCGTAGAGTTGAATTTGTGAAACTGTAATTGTTTTAAAAATATGAAAATTAAATTGTTAATAGTTCTCTTGTTTTTAAGTTTGAAATCCTTTGCCCAACAAGCTTTTGAGGTTGATTCAAAGAGCGTATTGATTCCGCGATATGCTAACTTATCAGCTATCACAACTGCAATTACATCTCCTTTACAAGGCATGTTGGTTTTTAATATTACAACCAATTCCAATTGGCAATACAATGGCAGTTCATGGCAAAATACCTCTGGAGCTATAGCATTACCTATAAACCAAACTCTAAGTACTACCCAGCCAACGAGGGTATTGGAATTGACACAAACAGCCACAGGTGGAACAGGTCTTTTTAGAATTAACAACGTAAATAATGCGGAAAATGCTATAGCCGGGCTTTCTAATGGTACTGGCATTTCGGTATATGGTTACAATAATGGTAATGGTGTTGCGGCTGATTTTGCAATTGATAATAATTTAAATTCAAAAAATGCTTTGACAGGTTTTACTAATGGTTTGGGTTCTTCAGCTGATTTTATCATATCCAATCCTGTTAATAATAGTCCAGCATTGGTTGCAAAAACCAATGGCACGAGTAATGCCGGCAGTTTCCAACAGTTGAATAATAACGCTTATTCACCTGCACTTTTGGCTTCTCATAATGGTTTTGGATATGCTGTTTTGGGTAGGTCTTATTTCGGAGGGGCTGCTTTATTTGATATTACCAATATTTACAATTTTTATCCATCGCTTCAGGCAACCACACAGGGTAGTGGTAGTGCAGCAAGTTTCGGTATTTTAAATACTTCTAATGTTAAACCTACATTAGTAGCAAGTACCAATGGAAAAGGCTCTGTAGCAGTATTTAGTAATACCAACAATCAAAGTGACAGCACCACTTTAAAAGTAAATAATATTGGAAGAGGAAGTGCAATATCTGCATTTTCATATGGTGTAGAATCTCCTACTATTTATTCTTTAAAGTCTCGAAATTTAGGCTCCGCCGGAAAATTCATAATTGACCATGAAATCAGTAATTCTGATGCCGTTTATGTAGAAAGTAATGGTAGCGGTAATGTTATTCATGGAGTTGCTACAAAAAATGGTGTAGCCGGATTTTTTGAAAATCAAGACCCGGAATCTACAAAGTCACAACTTGTTGCTTACAATGTTGGATTAGGGCATGCTTTTTTATCTCAAGCTGCTGGTGCATCAGGATCTGCGGGTAGATTTGAAAACAACAGTTTTAATAATGCACATCTTATTTATGGGGATAACTACGGAACTGCCTCAGGTCTTTACCTAAAAAATCATTTGGTCTCGGGATTGAATCCAATAATTTCGGCATTTCAGAACGGACAAGGTATCGGAATTGACATAAGCATTAACAATAATCAAAACCAGAAAAGTGTAATTAAAGCTACAACAATTGGTTTGGGTGAAATCGCAGATTTTGAAATAAACAATGCTTTAAGCTCTGCCAATGGTATCTCAGTAAAAACTAATGGATCAGGTGCAGCATTATACGCAAAGAACACTGGATCCGCTTCAGCAGCATTTTTTGAGAATACGAATACATCAACATCAGCAAATTTGCTTCGTCTTAATAGCAATGGAATAGGCTCTCTAATTTTTGGTACTAATACGGGATCAGGATCAGCAGCCGATTTTCAAATAACAAATAGTACAAATCCAAGTAATGTAATAAATTCATTCACTAATGGGAATGGCCACGGTTTATTTGTCCAAAAGAGTGGTACATCAGGTAGTGGCGGAAGATTTGAAATTAGTGGAAGTAGCTCGCATACGGGCAATGCTATTTATGCATCTACATCAGGAATAGGGAGTGCAATTTATGCCTTATCAAGTGGTACGCTGAACAATGCAATTGAAGGAATTAAGTCCGGAACATCAGGTAGGGCTGGATTTTTTGAAATAACAAACACATCAAATAATAGTAATGCACTTACGGTAAATACACTTGGGGGAGGTAGTACACTCTATTTAGCCCACCAAGGTTCCGGGTCTTCAGGGAATATTTTAATAATGAATAACAATGGTTTTAATGTGGCTCGGGTTGACAGAACAGGTAAAGGTTTTTTCAACGGAGGCACGCAAAACTCCGGAGCCGATTTAGCCGAATCTTTTGAAGTAGAAGGTCTGCGAAATAGTTATGAAGAAGGAGACGTTTTGGTTATTTCAACAAATTCAGACCGTAAAGTAGAAAAATCTTCCAAAGCTTATTCAAACCTCGTTGCAGGTGTGTATGCTACAAAACCCGGCGTATTACTTACGGAAGAGAATATCGATACACCACTTGAGGATCACGTGCCTATGGGTGTTGTGGGAGTGATTCCTACCAAAGTTTGTAATGAAGGAGGTACCATCAAACGAGGTGACTTCATTGTCAGCTCTTCCCGAAATGGTTACGCAATGAAAGGTGATCCCGAAAAAGTAAGACCTGGTCAAATTATCGGTAAAGCCCTCGAAAATTTTGAGGCCGAAACCGGAAAAATTAAAGTATTGGTAAATATTAATTAATTCTTAATAATCATGAAAACAATGAAAAAACTTACATTTCTTTTTGCATTTTCTTTGCTGGTAAGTTCATGTGGTAAACTTTCTATTGATCCCGACAAAGATGACTCAGGCGGGGCGGCGTCAGGTTCAAAAATTACCGGTACCATGACAGCTACCATTGATGGTAAAAGCTGGAAAGCCAAAACCCTTAGCTTTGGAGGGCTGTTTGCCACTGTTACTATGGCCGGCAAAATTGATGATGAAAACATCATTTCGCTCGAATTTAATGAAACAAAATTACAGACGGGTAAGTCTTATAAGTTTGATCCAAATAATCTGGAAGAAAACTTAATTGCAACTTTGGTAGTTCAAACCGGAGGAAAAATTCTTTTTGCAAAGGCAGGAACATTTACTTTTAAAAAATACAAGAGGAATTCAGTAATCGAGGGTGAATTAAATGCCGTCCTTACTAATTTTATTGATGCTGATATTGAGCTGGAAGATTGTAAGTTTTCGATGGAATATAAGTGATTTTTTAAAAAGAATCTTTTGCAAATCCTTATCCCTGAAATTTAGTGTCACAAAATAAAATTTTGTCATTTCTATTGGAATTAGGGGGTTGTTTTGGTAAATTTTGGGATTATAAATCTAAAATAAGAATGAAAAAAATATGCATTATTATCTTATTAATTATCAGTAGTTTAAATATTTTTGCTCAGGAAAATGAATCTGAGAAAAAGACAGAGAAAGATCCATTAAAGAATGCCGAAGCAGCTTTTGATAAAGCATTTGACGGGCTTTTTAAAACCAAAAAGAAAAGCGAAGATCCTAAAAAGCAAGAGCCCGTAGCCAAAGAAAAAGAAGTCGAGAAAAAGGAATCTAAGGGCTCATTTGGTGGCTTTAGTTTTGGAGGAAAACCAAAGGCAAGTTATAGTTTTGTTTCGTCTATGACTATGAAAATTTCTTCGACTCCTGCCAAAGAAAAAACAGCCATGATCATGCGTTCCAAATACTTGTTTGGGGCTGATGACAAAGCCGTGGGTGTAAAATTCTTAAGTTCGTCCAATGCCGACATGCAAAAATCTCAGGCTACGATGGAGATGTTTTTGATGGATTTTGAACAAAATAAGTTTTTCACTTTTACCAATAATGAGGGTACAAAAAATGTAATGGCCATAGGCTACAAACCAGATAAACTTGAACAATATGCTTCCGAAAATGATGAAAAGATAAAAATTACCAAAACAACTGAGACCAAAACCATCGCGGGGTACAAATGCGAAGGCTACCGCATCGAAGATCAGGAATCAAAAGATCAGGTTTTGATGTGGATTAGCCAAACCAAGGTGGGAGATTTTGCCAAAATGGGTCAGAAAATAGGCACGAATACCGGAATGAGCGGAAAAGGGGCATCGAAAAATTACATGGCCTATTCAGCTCATCCTGAGCTTTCGAAAATAATGGCTCAAGGCAGAGCGGTTTTAGGCTATAGCATCAAATCTGAAAAAGGCGACCAAACTGATATGGAAGTGGAAGAAATCAAAGTCAACGATAAATTTACTTTTGATACAGTTCCTTACAAATCAATGTTTTAAGTATTTTTGGTTGAACTTTTTAAATAAAACTCCCAGCCTCAAAATCAAAGGCCGGGAGTTTTATTTATTGTCAATATTCCTTTTCCAGATATTGATATGGTACCATACCTTTCTGCCAGATTTTTAAGTCCTTTTTGTATTGTTTTTGAGTTCTTTTGGTCACGTCAGGCTGATCCATTGAAACCAAATTTGGCTTTCCGGAATCTACCCAGGCCGTGAACCAAAAATTAGCCACATCCTGTACCGATTTTCTCATTTGCTTTTCTACCATTCCATTCAGAGCATTATGAAGCAGTTCCGAATATTCTTTTGAAAAAACCCATTGCCCAAATTTATTCTTTATGACTTTTCCATCGGCATCTTTTTCATAAAGATTATCGGCGGGGAATTCACTTCTGAGCTTTCTGTCAACGGTTAAAAGTGTATCTACAAGACTGTGGGTTTCCTTTATGATTTTCCAGATCTCAGCATCCACATCTTTGATATACACTGCGTTGTCAACTTTCAGATTATACCCTTTACCATAACGCTCCACCAGCAAGGCTTCCCAATGGGCATGAATTCCCCGTTGATTGGTTAGCTGGCCATCATGATTGGAAGAAGTATGTAATGGCATGTGTGCATCGGCAATATAGTGGCCCAACTCAGCTGCCGTAAAGAGTGTTTCTGTGCGGCGGCCTGCTTTCATCGAAGCCACCAGACTTTTGTAAGTATCGCTCATAAACCAGGGCAGGGAGCCCCATTTTTGCAGGCTTTTTTCATCCCATTTTTTGGTTCGAATGCTATCGAAAGGAATGTCTCCAAAGTCTTCGATATCAATATAATGGCGAGGTCCTTCGGCCTTGTCTTTCAAGTGGCTGTATTTTCTCACATCAGGCAGGTTAGCACTTTCAGATACAAAATCAATATGATTGTAAAAAAATTGACTCAGGGGTTGTGGTAAAGCAAAAATAGCTGACTGGTTGATGGCGTAGTGCCCCCACATGCCCCAGGAACCCAAAAAAATAGTAAATATTATAGCCAGGAGAAAAAGTCCGGTACGCTTCATGCTAATGGTTTTGTTTGTTTGTTGTTTTTTTGATTTCTCAAAATTACAAAAAAAAGCCCATTGCCCTGCGTATGAACAGCACAATGAGACTTAAAGCATGATTCAATAGATAAAAAATGACTTTTGCGAACTTGACCTTTGTCCTTATTTAGGCAATCTTTTAGCATACCAGGTCATCTGACCACGATGATTGGCGTAGTGCTCTGCCACATGGAACCATTTACAGTAATTGTTCCAGTCCCAATCTTTGGTTTCGCCGCTAAGGAGCCATTTGTCGTCCCGTTTTTTCATTTCGGCTTTGGTCGTTGCCCGCACCTCATCAAACATATCTTTGTAATAACTCAGTGGATTTCCTTTAATTTCTTTTCGGGCATCATCCCCTAGTTCCATGGCAATGTTCCATTTTTTCTTGTTTTCGGGAGTGAAGTCTTCTAAATTATGAAACGTGATATCCTGATAAATAACCTCGGTGGCGGCTAAATGCATCATAAGAGAGCCAATGGTATTGGATTCTTTATCAAAAAGGAAGTCCAGCTGCTCGACAGTTAATTTTTTATGGTATTGAATCACCGAATTGCTGAGCCAGTCAAGCATCGAAATCAATGTACCTATTTGGGGTGCGTAGCCCGACCGTGGGCCAATGTGATTGAGGTTGTTCTCATCGAGAATCGCTGCCGGCTGGCTGATTCCGGACAATGGGAGCATAAAAGTTCCAAGGCCTATGCTGAGATTCCGGGTAAATTTTCGGCGATCAATGTTTTTTTCCATGTCAATAGGGGGTTTGTTTATATCAAAGAAACGAAAATTTATGAATGAGATTGGATTTTGAAAGAAGTTTTTACTTAATGGTAATTGTCTTGTCAGTGATTTATAAGAATTATTGCTCAGCGATGATTAAATTAGCACTGAAAAAGATTAGATTAATGCGATAGGGATAGAGCCGATACCCCGCACCACGCCTAAGCCGAATGGCATGGTGTGGGAGGAGTAAAGGCGAAAGCCCGGCCACGCCTTTGGCGTGGAATCGCCCTCAAAAATAGGTAAAGGATATGACTTTGAATGAATTGCAAGGTGCTGTAGATAAGTGGATTAATACAACTGGGGTAAGGTATTTTAATGAGCTTACCAATACGGCGATTTTGATGGAGGAAGTGGGTGAGGTAGCCCGGATTATGGCAAGGAGGTACGGTGAGCAATCAGAAAAAGAGTCTGACAAAGGCAAAGATCTTGGCGATGAGATGGCTGATGTGCTTTTTGTGCTGGTATGCCTAGCCAATCAAACGGGGGTGAATTTAACAGATGCTCTGGAGAAAAATCTGGAGAAAAAGTCGATTAGAGATGCCGATAGGCACAAAAATAATCCGAAGTTGAAATGATTTTTGATGGTATATTTGGGCAATTAAATAGAATTATGATTAAATCGGCGTTTTCGGCGGTCTGGAGCAGACCAAAGATGTTGTTTTTGATATATGGGGTTGGATTTGTGCTGGCTATTCTGGTGGCAAGACCATTTTATGTTACTTTTCTCAATGAAGCGGATACCTCGGTAGCATTGGATGCTTTGCTGAAAGACTTCGACTTTATGATATTCAGCGATTTTATCAATCAAAGTGGAGATGCTTTCAGGCCGCTTGTTTCATTGTTTTTTGTAGTAGGACTGTTGTATTTATTATTAAGCAATTTCTTTGACGGAGGAATCCTGAAAGTGATTAGTAATAAGGATTTTACTTTTGCTGATTTTTTTGCAGGAGCTAGTATTCAATTTGGTAAATATCTGATGTTACTGGTTTATTCTATGATATTTCTTTTGGTACTGGTGGCTTTCTCAGGAATGTTTTTTTTCATTTTCGCATCTATTGGTGAAGGCGGAAGTGAGAAAACCTATTTCTTCGTGATGCTGCCACCAGTTGCGATTTTGGCTTACTTTTTTAGTGTTGTAATAGTACAAAATATGTATGCAAAAGTCATGATGAGCCAAAAGGGTGAATTAGGTCCCTGGGAAGCGTTTGGGAAGGCATTTGGCTACATAATGAAAAGACCTGCGACATTTTTGCTGTTTTGGGGAGTTCTTTTTGTTGGTTTTTTGTTGCTATTGGTATATTTGGGAATCGACGGCCTGACACAGATGAGCACCAGCATTACCATTTTCCTGATGTTTTTGGTTCAGCAAGTTTCGGTTTTGGCAAGAACATTTCTAAAAATTTTTAATCTTACCCTTGCCAGTGCATTTTTTAAAGCTAATCCAATCAGTCTGGAAAAAAGAGTAAAATCGGAGCCTAATTCTGATTTAGAGGATGATTCGGTGGTAAGGGTGGAATAGTTAAAAACCAAAATGGAAGAGACAATCATAAATCGTGTGACGCAGAGCGGGTTAATGACTTTTGACCTGGAAGACTACTATCCTAAAGGAGAAAGGGTGCTATACGACCTTAAGCAGAACCTTTTCATGGAGTTAATCCTGAAAGAAAAAGACTTCCGGGAGTTTTTGAAAACGCATGATTGGGAACAATACCGGGGCAAATTTGTGGCAATAGTTTGCACCGCAGATGCCATAGTACCTACCTGGGCATATATGCTTTTGGCCGGACACATGAGTGAGGTGGCAGAAATGGTGGTTTTCGGCGATTTGGAACAATTGGAAATTAAAATTTTCGAAGAGATTTTCCAAAAAATG